>JAABUH010001181.1_pt1 | contig 30983 bp, 25 predicted proteins | sample 5559121 | NCBI WGS metagenome assembly JAABUH01 (sample SAMN10711871, study PRJNA513364) | rock metagenome | isolation source: Antarctica rocks | place: Antarctica: Victoria Land, Battleship Promontory nord | collected 2015-12-28
TGCCGTCCTGGCCGGCTCCCGACGCCTTGGCCAACCCCCTGCGGCGGGCCAAGTCCCTGGCCAAGCTCCTCACCGACGACGAGGCGCCCGGCGGCCCGCTGATGGCCGATGCCGGCGAGCAACTCACGAAGGCCTTGAACCTCAGGCTTAACGGCCTGGCGGCCGAGCACGCCGAGGAGGTAGCAGCCAACGTCAAGGACCTGCAAAGCGCCGAGATACACCGCACCAGCATCTCCACGACCGGTGAGGCCATCGGGATCAGCACTCGCAGCGAGACCACCGCGATAATGGACATCGACCGTGACACCCGCAAGCTGGTTGCCTCGGTGAAGGAGGGAATAGCCAAGGACTACCTGCGCTACAAGGTGGAAGCGACAGGCGACAACGCCGACGTGGGTGGGCTGCGCATGGAGGTGGCCGCCTTGGTGATGGTCGAAGGGGTGGCGGCGGAGATCGAGGCGGCAGCGGTCAAGTGGGTTCGGGGCTGCCTCACCCAGTTCCGGGTCGAGATTGAGAACACCACCGGGGCCACCAAGGACGCCTACCGCAAGGTCAAGGAGCAGGCCTCCGTCCCCGAGGAGGTCCCTATCGAACTGAGCACCACGCTGAAAGCGCCAACCAAAGACAAGGCGGACGCCGACCTGCCTACCTTCCGTTACCACCTCTACGCCGATGGCAACGGGAAGTTCCCGGCGGTGCTCAACGACTGGGAGAAGGACGTGGTGAAGGCGGAACTGTCCCGCCCATCCTTCGTGGCCTGGTACCGCAACCCGCAGAGGGTCTCGCCATCGGGCCTGCGGATTGCCTACCAGAAGGAGGCCGGGCACTGGGGAACGCTGCAGGTGGACTTCCTGGTCATCTCCCGCCGCAACAATGGAAGCCTCGGCATGTCAATCATCGACCCCCACGGGGACTATCTGGCTGACGCCAAGGCGAAACTACGTGGCCTGGCTGATTACGCCGAGCGGTTCGGAGACCGGTACGTACGGATCGAGTCCATCTGTAAGACCAGCAACGACCAGCTCCGCTCCCTCAACCTGAAGGACGCCGAAGTCCGCCAGGCTGTTCGCGACTTCGAGGGCGGGAAGGTGACTCCCCTCTACGAGTCGACGGTCGCCAACGACTTCGTGTGATACCACCGGTGCTCCATTGACGAGTCCGTCATCGAGGGGCCAGCATTCTCGGAGAGAAACCAACAATTGCTCCACCGGTATCTAGACTGCCAGGATACTCGCTCAGTTGCCTCGATGATGGAGCGAGAAGAGGTCGGCAGTTGATGATCGGTTGGGCAATGATCCTGTGGCTCTGCCAGTCGGTTGTCTCTGTGCGAGGCAATCAGCCAAGCTCTTGGGCGTCACGCTTATGAAGCCGGACATCCCATCCCATTCGTCGTCTTCATTCGAGCGTAGACACGGCGTTCGCGGGGCGAGGGTATGACATTCGCTTCCTCGTGGAGGTCACAAGCTGGCTTGTGGCCGGAAGGACTGAGCGCCGACTTCGCTGGCCTGAGTTGTCAGAACCCCTTACGCTGGCTGGAAGTCGGACGGTCATGCAACGAATCCAAGACAGGAGGTCATCCTGAGGTGGCTGATGTTGGCCGACAGCGGGTGGAGTGGCCGAGGACTCCAAGATGTCCGGTGCTGGCGCTACCTCCTCGTCACCGAGACCGACATCCACCAGGACCTCCGTCTCTGGAGTGCGCTCAAGGACCTTGTGAGCTGACGGGTTCCGAGTAATGGATGACCTCGACATCCTTCGAGCAGAGTTAGACGCGGCCGACATGGCGTGGTTGCGGGGAACCGCTGTCGCCGGACCCTCTGGGGAATTGGTGTTGCACTCGCTAGAGGTCGTAACGGGCGGCGAGCCTCAGGGATGGGAGGCAATCGCCTGGTATTACCGAACGTGCCTATTCGTGGCTGAGCAATTTAGCGGGCAGGAAATGCTGGGCATCCTCAATGGGCAACCGCTCAGAATGGCCGGCCACGAAGTCTCGATTGACTTCGACCTCAGCCCCACGCGCCTGGGGCGGCGCCCCAGTCGGGCTGGGGGGCACCATAGCGCCCCGCTCATGTGGCCTGCCGAAGAGTGGAATCTGCCCCACCGCAGGGCCGGGAACCTTCCAAGCGGACCGCTGGTGGCTCAGGGATGCCCGTCTTTTCCGCATTTTATGACGGCCTGGGCGGACCTCTTCGGAATCGGCGGCCGCCTCCCCGTCCAGCCTCAACCTGGGGCGAACTTCTCGTTCCAAGACCGTTCCGGACGCATTGACTCGGTCCGGGTGGGAGCGGACTCGGTGGTTATCGGCCTCGACGGAGAAGACCTCGGGAACCTTCGCATCGACCTCCAGGGCGCCGGATACCGGACATCGGTACCGGTGAACGGCGAGGATTCGGTCAACGTAGCCCTTCCCGGCGGCATCGTCCCCGCTGGCGCCTGGGTCGCGCTTGCCCGTGGCGATGAGTGGCTGGATCAGCGAACGTTCGATCCCCGCTTTCCCCGGCGTCAGGAGCCGGGGGTCGAGTGGTCCACGGACGAGCCTGCGAGCCTTTTGGGCGCCATCTTGGGCGGGGAAAGCTCCACGGTTGAGTTCAAGGGGGAGTTCTCCCGCGAGCAGAAGAGCCGGATGCACTTTGCCTGCACGACTGCGGCTTTCGCCAACGGTGACGGCGGGCGTATCGTGGTCGGGGTAACCAAGATAGCGCAGCTCGTCGGCATCAAAGACCATCCCGAAACCCTTCGGGATGCCATTACCAACTTTGTGCGCGACAAGGTACAGCCGCTGCCGGACTTCGAGGTCGCCATACGGCAGGTTGAAGGCCTCACCGTTCTGGTGGTCGAGGTCCAGCCCGGATCTCAACGTCCTTATGGCGTTCGGTTCGGTGGAACCGACTGGCGTTGCTACTTGCGTCGCGCCGGCACCACGTTCCCTGCTGACCGTGACGGCCTACTCTCGCTGCCCTCCCCACCCCAGGGCGGCAGCATCCAGGCGCTTCTTTGATGAGCCCCCCCGACGACACTCAGGGAGAAGGCTCGGAAGTAACCGTTGATGAGCTTGTGGCAGCAGTGGACAACGCCGCGGGAAGCGTAGACGAATGGTTCTATATCAGCGGCCGCCTGAAGGAGCTCCTACCCGGGAACACGGCTGGCTGGCTGCTGTCCGCTTTTGACTACTCCCTAACCAGGCCAGGGAGGATCCAGGCTGGGACTGCCGCCTTCGGCTCACAGATGAGTGGCCCCGGCTTCACCTACCCCTACCCCCTACCGGAGCTACCCGACGAGGCCTTGGCGCTCTGGGAGCGCTGCGCCGGCCTGGCGACAACCGCCGCTGTTCGGGCGCGGCTGAGCCACTTGTGCTTCGAGCGGAAATGGGGGAGCTCAGGAACGCACCTTCAGCAGGCCGCCAAGGCCTACCTTGAGGTCGGCCTAGACAATGGCTGGCAGCGCCTAGCCCGGGCCGATTCTCTTGGATGGGCGTTGGAGATGGCCAAGAAGCTGAACGACGACGCACTCGTCTCTCGCGCTGTCGACGCCCTCGTGGACCTCGCGGAGATAAGCATGGCCCAGGAGCAGGCAGAGGCGGGTGTGGCACTCTGCGCAATCGAGGCGGTCCTGGCTCGCCGCCCCGACGACCTCCGACTTTCAGCGCTGTTGGACCTCGCTCGGCTCGCTTACCCCGATGCATTCATTACCGAGGGAACAATCGCCATGCAACGGCAGCTTGCCAAACGCGATCCTAGGCGGCGCAAGGCGCTCGACCGCGAGGAGGTCGAGACGTGGCTGGCCGAGGCTGGGCGGGCGACCGGGATGGTGAAGAGCGTGCACTTGGAGAGGGCCATCCGGCTCGCAGGCGACCGGGGTTTCGTGGATTTGGTAAAGGCGGCTACGACCGAGCTTCAACAGCTTGACCCTGACGACCTCGGCTTCGTGGACTTCAGCTCAAGCATCGAGATACCCGCTGCAGAGTTCGAGAAGTACCTCGCCTTTTTCACGGAGGTCGACAGCGTCGGTACCGGTCTCGCTCGTCTGCTCCTCGCCGGGCCGCCTTCCGGCACGCTGGAGCAGACGCAGGAGGCTGTCCGCGAGGCGGCTGGGCACATCTCCAGCCTCTTTCGGCCAGTTCGAGTCAATCGGGAGCACCTCCCGGCGTGGCATCCGACTAATCCAGCCGAGGAAGAAGACGAGCGCCTCGCACAGCAGGAAACCCTGAGGCTTCAGGTCCATGGGCCGCTCACCGCAGAGATCCTGAGCCGCATCTTGGCGAAGTTTGAGCCGAGCGAAGATGAGCTCGTCGATGTCCTGGAGAATCCTCCGCATTGCATTCCAGAGGTTGCCCGATCGATTGCCCGCGCTCTTGGTCATTACGCCTGGAATGATTTCGAGGCCGCTTCCTGCGTCGTTATGCCCAAGATCGAAGCACTCACTCGTCGCCTTGCCCTGTCGGTAGGGCTAGCCCCGTACCGAATCCAACGTGGAGAGACGCAGGGGCAGTATCCAGGTCTCGGTGTCCTCCTTGACTCGCTCCAGTCCCGACTTGATCCGTCGTGGTACCGCTTTCTGCGGACCTTCTTGGTCAGTCCGGCTGGCCAGCACTACCGCAACGACCTGTCCCATGGAGCGGTCGACACGTACGACAAGGTGAACACGGCGCTGCTCCTGCTGACCGCTCTCCACCTGGCGGCACTCGGCGATGGAACCAAGGAGGAGGATCCGGCTCCCGACAGGCGTTGCCGGCAGCATACGACCGAAGGCGTGCTCGGGGAGTAGGAGTTCCACGGTTCCAGGCGTTGGCTGTGCGACGATGGGACATGGTCGCCGACGGGGCACTCCCGGGCCTGGTTCGTTTTCGCTCGACTGAGGGCACCGTCCAGGAGACCGCGCTGGGTGACGTGCGGGCGGAGGACCTGGCTGGAGCCTTGCCATGGCGGACGTTTCGCTGGCACCGGGGCCAGCAGCACTTCTCCGGGCTGTGGTGGTCCTCGACCATGACTGGCCATGTGGTCTACGAGTCCCGGCTGGAGCTGGCCAGGTTCCAGGAAGGACAGCGGCTCCGGGCCGAGCACGAGGCCGAGATTGACCAGATCCGGGGTGAGGCAGATATGCGGGTAGCTGAGGCAGATGAGGCCCGGGCCAGGGTGCTGGGCCAACTTGACCTGCTTGGACTGACAAGCTCCGATCTACGATTAGCTCCGTCGCGGTCCAGTGCCTTCCTGCCAAATGCTTAGACCAGCTATCCGTGACGCTCGATCACTTCGAACGCAAAGAGAAGTTCACCGGCGAGAACCGTCGCAACAAACCGAAGATCATCGGCGGTTTTCATGGGGACTTGTGAAGAAGACATTGAAAGCAATTCTTCCGTCAACATCTGAGAGACACGGTTATAGATGGACGAACCGCCAAAATGCTCGCCATCAGAGACGCCCTCCTTATTCTCATGGTTAGCCAACGAAGTTCACCTCCCACTCGACATACGCATATTAGATGGAGGTCGGCGATGTTGCGAATGCTCCCATCGCCGACTTGCGGCACTCTCACAATTCCTCTTGGTCGTGCGAGACCGTCGGGAGCCGGGGGGTGAACATCTCCGCGTCAAGGCGTACCGTCGCCGAGCCGCCCAGGGCCAGGCAGCCCAGGGCCAGCCCGGAATGGCCGAGGAGTAGCGGGCCGGGCCGGTTTGCGCTTCTCGGACTTGGGGGGTTCACTTCGACTCCCCTGAGGGGGGTTGACTTCGACTCCCCCCTTGCCACCCCTACCCCTTTATAACGAGGGTCTGGCCTAACGTGTCGGGGACAGTGTTGCTGGTTGGCGGCCACGGTCCCAATCGGACATCCGAGGACCGGGCTGGTACTCAGGTCCGTCCGCCAGGTCCCCGGCCATTTCCACCAGCCGGCGCTCGCACTGCTCCAGCTTCCCGGCCCGCAGGTCCTCCAGGGCCAATCGGCCCGACAGCCTGGCCGCATGTGGGGCGTCACGTCGACCCGTGGGCTCCTTCTCGGCCCGGCCATGACCGGCCCTGGACTCATGGGCCCGGTGACGGTGGCTGGCGCAGCAATAGCGGGGGGTGCGGCCCCTGGGCGGCGGCTCCCACCAGACGGACTCCACGTTTCACAGGTGAGATGCAGGACTCTCCCGCCGGCCTGGGCAGGGTGAGCCACCCGGTGTCCGGGCCATTTACTGGTCGGTTCGGGCTTGTCGGCTTGGGGCATGGCCTAATTCTTTCAGCGTCCCCGATACATTTGACCCAGGGTTCGTTTGGGGGGTGACGGATGGTCGAAGTACGACAGTACGTCCCGGCGGATCCCGGTGGTCCCGAACTCCGCCACCCGTAACGGCACGCCCGTGTCGCGTAACGATAGTACTGTCACGGCTATGATGACTTTGCGCCACCCCTGTGTGATCTGTGGGGACGTGTTCGAGATGGCCGCCACAGCCAAGGCTCACTACTGTTCCTCCGCCTGTCGCCAGGTGGCCTACCGGCGCAGGCGACGCACCGAGCGAGAACGCCGGGCACTTACCAAAGGGCTGGCAATCCCCGACAAAAACTTCGACACCTACGAAGCGGCTCAGTGCATCCAAGAGGGGCTGGCCGAGCTACTGGCGCAGTCGGCCCTGTCGTACGACGACCCCCGCCTGCGCCCCCTGGTTCGCTCCTTGAACACCGTTCGGGACAAGGCCACGGCGCTTAGTGGCGATCTCGCCGGCACCGCAGGCGTACGGCGGCGGCGGTCTCGACGCACCGGTCCGGACTTGAGGCGTGGGGACCGCGAGGACCTTGTTCGTCGGCTGGCTGCCTGCCGGGAGCGCCTGGCCGAGGATTCCGGCCTGGCTCGGGAGACACTGGCCTATCTCCATACCCGGTGCGGACTCGGCCGGGACGACGCCATGGCCCTGGGGGTTGGAGTGGATCCCGGCGGTGAGGACCATTGCCGCCCATCCTCGTGGGGACCATTCGTCGACCAACCCCGCCTGGTAATCCCCCTCCTCGACCATGCCGGTGTCCCGAGAGGCGCCCAGGGAAGGGCCTTGGGCCCCGAAGGGCCGAGGTGGGTGGAGCTGTCCGGGCCGGGATGGCCGAGCGTGGGCTATTACCTCGCCGGTCGCCATGGCCCGGTGGTGGTGACCGAGGGACTGACCGACGCCTTGGCCGTCTACGCAGCCGGCTTTGACGCCGTGGCCGTGGCCGGCGCCAAGGTGGCCACGGCGGCCATCGGGGCCCTGGGGCCGCACCTGGCCGGTCGCCGGTTGGTGGTGGCCGGGGACGACGACTGGGCCGGCCGGGGGTTTGTGGCCGCCATGGTTGCCGGACTGGAGGCCGCCGGGTGCCAGGTGAGGTCCCTCGACATTCCCGATGGTGCCGGTGACCTGTGCGAATGGCGAGCCCGCGACCCCAAGGGCTGGCCTGGGGCGCTTGCCGCCGTGACGGAGGCTTAAACCCCCTCCGTCCACCCCGGATGTCACACTGGCAGACAGACAGACGCGCCGCCGCCCCGGACGGAGGAGTCCGGGGCGACGTTTAGACGACCTATTCGAGGGAGGTCGATGTGGACAAGGGTAGCAAGGCTGTGCGACAGGGCAAGGCGGTCAAGGAGAAGCGGGGCTTTGGCTCCATCCGCCAATCACGTAGCGGCCGGTTGGAGGCCCGGTATACCGGACCTGATGGGCAGGTTCACACCGCCGGTCAGACGTTCAAGACCCGGCAACTGGCTGAACGGTTCCTGGCCTTGATGCAGACCGAGATGGACTGTGGGGCTTGGGTCGACCCCTCCCGGAGCCGAGTTGCCTTCAGTGAGTGGGCTGAGGACTGGCTGGCCACCACCGCCCACCTGAAACCCAAGACCCGGGCTCGGTACGAGACTTCGCTGCGGAACCAAGTCCTGCCCGCCTTCGGGCATCTGGAGGTGGGCCGAATCGACCACGCCGCCGTCCGGAAGTGGGTGGCCGAAATGGTGGCGACGGGTGCCGGAGCAGGCACCGTGGCCGCAGCCTTTGGAGTCGCTAGACAAATCCTCAGACTCGCGATGGCCTCGGGTGCCATACGGGCCAACCCGACGGACGGGGTGCGCCAACCAAGGCCCAAGCGGACAGAGATGCATTTCCTCACCGCCGCCCAGGTGGAGGATCTGGCCCAGGCCATCACCAACCCGCCCAAGCGAGGAGGGGGCGGCGAGCACCGCCGGGAGGACTACCCCGAGTACGGTCTGCTGGTCCGCACAGCCGCCTATACCGGCCTGAGGGCAGGGGAACTGGAGGCGCTGCGGGTTGGCCGGGTCGACCTGCTTCGCCGGGCTCTGGAAGTGGCTGAGAGCCTGTCAGAGGTGGGCGGCGAGCTCATCTTTGGGGAACCCAAGACCTATGAGCACCGCCGGGTGCCCCTGCCCACAGCACTGAATGAAGCGCTGTCTATTGCCCTGGCCGGTAAGAGCGCCAAGGATCTGGTGTTCACCGGCCCCAACGGGGGTCCGTTGCGCCACGGCAACTTCTACGCCCGGCACTTCAAGCCGGCGACAGCCCGCATCGGTGTCCCCGAACTGAGGTTCCACGACCTTCGCCATACCTACGCCGGCCTGCTTATCGGCCAAGGGGCACACCCCCGGGCGATGATGGAACGACTGGGCCACTCCAGCATCACGGTCACTCTGGACCGCTACGGACACCTGCTTCCAGGCCTGGAGGAAGCCGTCACTTCGGGCCTGGACGACACCTACCGAAAAGCCTCGCCCTCCCCCACTGCACCGGTCGTTCCAATTCCATCTGGCGCACATCTGGCGCGGAATGAGACTCGAAACGGCTCCCGAGCCTAGATAACCCCTCTAACCTGGACTTTTGCAGTGCCCCCGGTGCGACTCGAACGCACGACCTGCGGTTTAGGAAACCGACGCTCTATCCTCTGAGCTACGGGGGCCAGTGTGTGACTCTGCCCCGTTTCTAGCGCCCCCAGCGGGGCTGCCCCCCCAGCCGGCTGATGAGCTCAGGGCTGTTCCTCAGGCCCTTCAGGTGCTCACAGGCGGCAGGCATGGTCGGCTGTATACCCGGTCGGACGATCAGAAATCCCCCTGTCGGGCTCAGGCCCAGTTGATGAGGCCCGTCTCGGCCGGGCTGGCCAGGTCGCCGTGACTGGGCACCACCCGCACGCTGAACCCATAGCGCCCGGCCTGCTCGCACACGAAGCTCCCGGCATACCGACGCCGACGCTCACCACCGAGGGCCTCACCGTCGGCGGCCGCGGGATCCATGGTCGTCACCGAGCTCGCCATCAGCTCGTCGTTGGCTCCCACCGGCCCGTGGACGAGCTCGACGGCGACGTCACTGACTTCCAGGCTGCCAAGAGTCACTACCGCCTCCACCGTCCGCTTGGTGCCGAGGTCGGCGCTACCAGGATCGGCCTCCACCGACTCCACCCGCACGCCCGGCCAAGCCCAGGCCACCCTGGCCTTCCAGGCGGCCAGGGCCCGGGCTCGGGCCGCCCCCGACGCCCCCAGGGCATCGGCTCGAGCGGCAACCGGCTCATAGATCGTCTCCGTGTAGTCCCTGACCATCCGAGGCGCCACCACCTGGTGACCGAGGGAGCGCAGGGATGCCTTGACCCGCGCCACCCAGCGCCTGGGGACGTTCCCTCCCAAGCGGTCGTAGAACAAGGGCACCACCTGGCGTTCCAGCAGGTCGAACAGACTCGATGCCTCGATTGCATCCCTACGCGCCTCGTCCTGCTCACCCTCAGCCGAAAAGATCGCCCAACCGTTCTCGCCGTTGTAGCTCTCGTCCCACCATCCGTCGAGCACCGAACAGTTGAGAGCCCCGTTCAAAGCAGCCTTCATGCCGCTCGTCCCACACGCCTCCAGCGGGCGCCGCGGCGTGTTGAGCCACAGATCGCAACCCTGATAGAAGGCTCGGGCCACCGCAATGTCGTAGTTCTCCACGAAGGCCATGCGGTGGCGCACGTTCAACCTCCTCGAGAACTGCACTATCTGGCGGATCATCTCCTTGCCCAGCTGATCGGCTGGGTGGGCCTTCCCGGCATAGACCAGCTGCACCGGCCGCTCGGCCGACAACAGCAGGGCCTCCAGTCGCTCCGGCTGGGAGAGCAGCAGGTTGGCCCGCTTGTAGCTGGCGAACCTGCGAGCAAAGCCAATGGTCAGGATGCCAGGATCGAGCACCTCGTCGCACCAGGCCAGGTCGTGGGCTCCAGCCCCGGCGGATTCCAGGGACGCCCGCAGCCGGGCCCGGACCAGGCCCACCAGGCGCTCCCGCCCCTGCTGGCGGGCCCGCCAGAGCTGGTCGTCGGGCACATCGTAGATGCGATCCCAGGCGCCGGGAGCGGCCTCGCTCCAGCGCGGCAGCACGCTCTTGGCCAGCAGGTCGTCCATCTCCTGGGAGACCCAGGTGGCGGCGTGGACGCCGTTGGTCACCGAGGTGATCGGCACCTCGTCGTCCTCCAGTCCAGGCCACAGAGGAGCGAACATGGCCCGGCTCACCCGGGCGTGCAGACGAGACACACCGTTGGCCACACCGGCCAGGCGCAGGCCCATCACTGCCATGTTGAACGGGGCGTCCGGCCCATCCGCCGGGAGGTGCCCGAGGGCCAACAGCTCCTCGAAGCCCACCCCACACTCCTCGGCCCACCTCGAGAAGTACCTCGCCATCAGGTCCCGCGAGAAGCGGTCTATGCCCGCCGGTACCGGGGTGTGGGTGGTGAACACCGCTCCTGCCCGCACCGCCTCCACCGCCTCGGCAAAGCTCAGCCCCTCCCCCACCACCAGACGGCGGATGCGTTCGAGGCCCAGAAAGCCGGCGTGGCCCTCGTTGGTGTGGAACACCTGGGTCTCCTGGCCCAGCGCCTCCAGGGCTCTCACGCCGCCCACGCCGAGGAGGATCTCCTGGCGCAGGCGATGCTCGGTGCCCCCTCCGTAGAGGCGGTCAGTCACCATCCGGCCGGCCTCGTCATTGTCGTCGAAGTCGCTGTCCAGCAAAAATAGCCTTACCCTGCCCACGTCGGCCTGCCACACCTGGGCCCGCAGCTCCGAGCCGGCCAGGTCGACCGTGACGCTCAGCCCCTCTAGTGGGCTCATGGCCATGGCGTGGGGATCCAGGGCCGGGTAGCGCTCCTGTTGCCAGCCGTCGGCTCCGAGCTGCTGGCTGAAGTAGCCCTGGCGGTAGAGCAGACCCATACCCACCAGGGGCAGCCCCAGGCTGTTGGCCGCCTTGAGGTGGTCACCAGCCAGCACACCGAGTCCGCCGGAGTACTGAGGGAGGGCCTCGGCAATGCCGAACTCGGGCGAGAAGTAGGCCACCGCTCGTAGCGGGCTCTCCTGCCGCCGCTGGAACCAGCGTGAGGCCTCCAGGTAGCGACGCAGGTCGGCGTGGACCTCGTGGAGGAACCTCAGGAACGACGGATCGTCGGCCAATTCCGCCAGGCGCTCGGGTCGGACCAGGCTGAGCAGGGCCACGGGATCATGACCCGATCGCTCCCAGCCGTCCGGGTCCACCCAACGAAACAGATCTCTCGTACGCCCGTCCCACGACCATCTGAGGTTGGTGGCCAGCTCCTGGAGGGGCGCCAGTGGCACCGGGAGCTGGACCCGCACGGTAAAGGCGCGTAGTGCCCGCATGAGTGGCGCATCGTAGACGAGAGCCCGGTCGTCCGGGCGATGTCACGGCCCCGGGCGCCGGCGCTTGGCCGGGCGGTTGGTGGCGTGTGCCAGAGTGGAGAAGTGAAGGGGCCAGAGCAGCATCGGGAGCCGCTGATAGGCCGGATTGTCATCGACGACGTCCACCCCCGCACACCCACCGGCGATTACCCAGCCAAGGCGGTGTCCGGCGAGGCGGTGCGGGTCTCGGCCGACATCTTCAAGGACGGTCACGACATCCTGGCCGCCCGCGCCCGGTGGCGCCCGGCGTCCGACAGAAAGGCTGCGCCCCCCAACCAGGTCGGGGGCTGGTCCGACGCCGTGCTGCACGAGGTGGGCAACGACCGCTGGGAGGCAATCGCCCGGCCGGCCACGACCGGGCTGCACCACCTGGTCATCGAGGCCTGGACCGACCGATGGGCCACCTGGCGCCACGATGTGTCGGCCAAGCTGGCGGCCGGCGACGTGATCGAGGTCGAGCTGCAAGAAGGCGCCCTGCTGTTGGAGGAGCAAGCCCGGCGAGCCGATCGGGGCACCCAGGGCCTGTTGGCCGATGCCGCCCGGGCGCTTCGGGCAGGAGGGGCCCCGACCACCCGCCTCACCCGGGCCTTCGATCACCGCATCGCCACCCTGATGGGCGGCCCCGAAGGGACCCCCGACCTCACCGCCACCCGCAACCTGGTCTTTTGGGTGGATCGGCCCCGAGCCCTGTTCGGGGCCTGGTACGAGCTGTTCCCCCGGTCCGAGGGAGGCCTGGCCGGGGCGGCCCAGCGCCTGGCCGCGGTGGCCGAGATGGGCTTCGATGTGGTGTACCTGCCTCCCATCCACCCCATTGGCACGACCGCCCGCAAGGGGGCCAACGCCACCTTGGTCGCCGGCTCCGACGACCCAGGCAGCCCGTGGGCCATCGGCAGTGCCGCCGGGGACCACACCGCCATCGACCCAGACCTGGGGACCAGCGCCGACCTCGATGCCCTGGTGCGCCGGGCCACCGACCTCGGAATGGAGGTCGCCCTCGACTATGCCCTGCAGTGCTCGCCTGACCATCCGTGGGTGAGCGAGCATCCCGAATGGTTCCACCACCGAGCGGACGGGACCATCGCCTACGCTGAGAACCCCCCCAAGAAGTACCAGGACATCTATCCGATCAACTTCTGGCCGGCCAGCCACGCCGACCGGGCTGCCCTGTGGGGCGCCTGCCTCGACATCCTGGAGCACTGGATGTCGGCGGGTATACGGATCTTTCGGGTGGACAACCCGCACACCAAGCCCATGGCCTTCTGGGAGTGGCTGATATCCGCCCTGCGAGCCGAGCACCCTGACGTGATCCTGCTGGCCGAGGCCTTCACTCGTCCCAAGGTCATGGCCAAGCTGGCCGAGGTCGGCTTCTCTCAGAGCTACACCTACTTCACCTGGCGGGCCCATGCCCACGAGCTCGCCGATTACGTGAGGGAGCTGACCAGCGGCCCGACCGCGGAGTACATGCGACCCAGCTTTTGGCCCAACACGCCGGACATCCTCTCGGGACCATTGCGCAACGGACCTCCAGCCGCCTTCAAGTCCCGGCTGATACTGGCCGCCACCCTGGTGCCCACCTACGGCATCTACAGCGGCTACGAGCTGTGCGAGAACCAGCCGGCCTCCGAGGACAACGAGGAGTACCTGTACTCCGAGAAGTACGAGGTGAAGCACCGCCAATGGGACGCCCCGGGCTCCCTGGCTCCCTGGATCACCAAGGTGAACGCCTGGCGCAGGGCCCATCCCGCCCTGCACCGGTTGCGCAACATCACCTTCCACGACAGTCCCAACCCATGGATCATGACCTGGTCCAAGCACACCGAGGACCGCTCCGACGTGGTGCTGGTGGTGGTCAACCTCGATCCGTGGAGCGTCCAAGAGTCGATCCTCGGTCTGGACCTGGCCACCCTGGGACTGCCGTGGGACGAGCCGTTCGACGCGGTTGACGAGCTGTCCGGCCAGAGCTTCACCTGGGTGGGGCCGCATCCCTACGTGCGCCTGGACCCGGCCGTCGAGGTGGCCCACCTGCTCCACCTGCGACGGCGGCTGTGACGCTCTCCTCGGGGCCGCCTCCCAGGCGGCCGGCGCCCGTCAGCCCCCAGCCCACGGTCTCCTACGGGGCCGAGGATCCCCGCTGGTACCAGCGAGCCGTCTTCTACGAGGTGCTGACCCGCGGCTTCTTCGACTCCAACGACGACGGCACCGGGGACCTGACCGGGCTCACGGCCAAGCTGGACCACCTGGCCTGGCTGGGCGTGGACTGCCTGTGGTTGCTGCCCTTCTACCAGTCACCCCTGCGCGACGGCGGCTACGACATCAGTGACTTCTTCACCGTGCTTCCCGAGTACGGCGACCTGGCCGACGCGGTACGCCTGGTGGAGGAGGCCCATCGCCGGGGGATCCGCATCATCGCCGATCTGGTCATGAACCACACCAGCGACGCCCATCCCTGGTTTGTCGAGTCCCGCTCGTCTAGGACCAACCCCAGGGCCGACTGGTACGTCTGGAGCGACGATGACCAGCGCTGGTCCGACGCCCGGGTCATCTTCGTGGACACGGAGAAGTCGAATTGGGCGTGGGACCCCGAGCGCCAGCAGTACTACTGGCACCGCTTCTTCTCCCATCAGCCCGACCTCAACTACGACAATCCCGAAGTGGCTGACACCATGATCGACGTGGTGCGCTTCTGGCTGGACATCGGCCTCGACGGCTTTCGCCTCGACGCGGTGCCGTACCTGTTCACCAGGGACGGCACCAACGGGGAGAACCTGCCCGAGACCCACAGCTACCTCAAGCGGCTGCGCAAGGAGGTCGACCTCAGCCACCCCGGGAAGGTGCTCCTGGCCGAGGCCAACCAGTGGCCGGCGGACGTGGTCGACTACTTCGGCGACGGGGACGAGTGCCACATGTGCTTCCACTTCCCGCTCATGCCGCGGATGTTCATGGCCGTGCGGCGCGAGCAGCGCTTCCCGATCACCGAGGTCCTGGCCCAGACCCCTGACATCCCTGACGGCTGTCAGTGGGGGATTTTCCTCCGCAACCACGACGAGCTGACCCTGGAGATGGTCACCGACGAAGAGCGCGACTACATGTACTCCGAGTACGCCAAGGATCCCCGGATGAAGCGCAACATCGGGATCGGCCGGCGGCTGGCTCCCCTGGTGGACAACGACCGGCGGGTCGGGGAGCTGCTACACGCCATGCTGTTCTCCCTACCAGGCAGCCCAGTCCTCTATTACGGCGACGAGCTGCTGATGGGCGACAACATCTACCTGGGCGACCGCGACAGCGTGCGCACCCCCATGCAGTGGACCCCCGACCGCAACGCCGGCTTCAGCCGGTCCGACTTCGCCCAGCTCTACCTACCGCCGCTGATGGACCCGGTGTACGGCTATCAGGCGGTCAATGTGGAGGCTCAGGTTCGCAACCCCAGCTCCTTCCTGCACTGGGTGAGGCGCACACTGGAGGCTCGCCACCAGCATCCGGTATTCGGCACCGGCACCTTCGAGGTGCTGCCGGCCGAGAACCCCTCGGTCCTGGCCTACGTCCGGATAGGGATCGACGAAACCGGGAAGGACGACACCGTGCTGTGCGTGAACAACCTCTCCCGGTTCGCTCAGCCGTGTGAGCTCCAGCTGGCCCGCTGGGAGGGTCGCACTCCCATCGAGCTGCTGGGGCGCGTCCCCTTTCCCAGAGTTGGGGAGCTGCCCTACTTTGTGACCCTCGGGCCCTACGCCTACTACTGGTTCCAGCTGATCGACGCCAATGGTGACCACTGATCCAGCCGGCTGGGAAGACCTGGCCACCCTGCTCGGTCCCTACCTGGCCAGCCAGCGCTGGTTCGCGGTCAGTGGCGACCCCCCGGCTGACGGTCCTCCCGGTACTGCCCGAGTGGTGGACGCCGAGGTTCTGCGAGCGGGCAACCCCCGCCTGGTCTGGCTGGCGGTGGAGGCAAGCGGAGCCAGGTGGCAGGTGCTGATCGGCCTTCGCCCTGAGACAGAGGGGACTGGGGTCATCACTGGGCACGACGCCGCCGTGCTGGGGCTGATCGACGACCCTGAGCTGGGCCACGCGGTGGCCTACGACGCGGTGATCGACGCTGAGCTTTGCCTCGGCCTGCTCGGACTGGTGACGACCGGCCAGCAGAGCGCTTCTCGGTGCCGGCCGGTCGGGGCGGAGCAGTCCAACACCTCCCTCGTCTACGACGACCGGCTCATCCTCAAGATCTATCGCCGGCTGCGGGCCGGGCCCAACCCCGACGTGGAGGTCATCCTGGCCCTGGACGGAGTGGGGTTCAACCACGTGGCGGCGCCGGTGGCCACGTGGCGACGAGGCCAGTACGACCTGGCCCTGGCCCAGGAGTTCCTGGGGGGAGCAACCGACGGTTGGGCGCTGGCCCTCACCTCCCTGCGAGATCTCTACGGGTCGGCCTCCCACACCGGCCAGATTCCAGCGGTGCCTCCGGGCGGCCCCAGCGCCTACGCCGACTGGGACGCCAGCCGGGGAGAACCGGCCGAGGGTGGCATCGAAGGGGCCCTGTTGACGCGCCTGGTGACGGCAGCCGGTGGGGACTTTGGCGCCGAGGCCCGGCGACTGGGGGCCATGACGGCCAAGATGCACCTGGCCCTGGCACAGGCCTTCGGAACACAAGTGGCCGTACCAGAGCAGTGGGCGGACGGCATCGCGGCCCAGATCCGCGCCCTCGACGACCAGGTCCTGGACGACCAGGCTCTGGTCCAGCTACCGGTGAGCGGCCGGGCTGCAGGGCTGCTCGATCGCCTCCGGTCCGTCGCTCACCCAGGAGCGTCCATTCGGGCCCACGGGGACTATCACCTGGGCCAGGTGATGCGGGGCGAGGTGGGATGGTACGTGCTCGACTTCGAGGGTGAGCCGGCCCGGCCACTGGCCGAGCGTCGCCGCTTCACGTCCCCCCTCAGGGATGTGGCTGGCATGCTGCGCTCTTTCCAGTACGCCACCGCGGTGGCCGCCAGCGAGCGGGGATCGGCCGAGAGCCCTGACCTGGCCGATCTGGGCGGGGCATGGGAGGAGCGCAATCGGACTGCCTTCCTCCAGGGCTACCTCTCGGCCCCAGGCCTGGATGAGCTAGTGCCGGCCGACCCGGCCGAGCTCCAGGCGGTGCTGGGCGCCTTCGAGCTGGAGAAGGCAGTCTACGAGGTGGGATACGAGCTGGCTTACCGGCCTGGCTGGGTCGCCATTCCACTCGCCGCACTGGAACGACTGGTGGGAAGCTGAGCTCATGGCCACTACTCCCCAACTACCCGCGGAGCCCGAGCTCGACCTGCTGGCGGCTGGTCACCACAGCGACCCGCATCGCCTGCTCGGCCCCCACGGCGCCACCCTCACCGCCCTGAGGCCAGGAGCCAGGGGCATGCGGCTCATCCCCGAGGCCAGCCCGGCACTGGAGATGAACCAGATCAGGGAAACCGGGATCTGGCGGGCGGACCTGGGAGAGAGCGAGTTGGGGCCCTATCAGCTGGAGGCCACCTTCCAGGACGGGAGTCGCCTGCGCTGGGCCGACCCCTATCGATGCTGGCCGACGGTGGGTGAGGTCGACCTCCACCTGATGGGCGAGGGTCGCCACCGCCGGCTCTGGGAGGTCCTCGGCGCCCACTGGCGCCGCCATGAGGGAGTCCAGGGCACCGCCTTTGCAGTATGGGCTCCCAATGCCCGGGCGGTCCGGGTGGTGGGTGACTTCAACGCCTGGGACGGGCGGGTCAATCCGATGCGCTCACTGGGGGCCAGCGGAGTCTGGGAGCTGTTCGTGCCCGGCGTCGAGCCTGGTGCCCGCTACAAGTACGAGCTGTTGACCACGTCCGGCCACCTCCTTATCAAGGCTGACCCCCTGGCTCGGCGGGCCGAGCTGCCCCCGGGCACGGCCAGTGTGGTGGCTGCCCCGCCCGAGCACCGCTGGGCCGATGAAGCGTGGCTGGAGGCCCGGGACCAGTCAAGCCTCCTGGACCAGCCCATGGCGGTCTACGAGGTGCACCTGGGATCATGGCGGCGCCGTCCCGAGCAGGACGACCGCCCGCTCACCTACTCCGAGCTGGCCGAGCAGCTGCCCGACTATGTGGCCGACCTCGGCTTCACCCACGTGCAGCTCATGCCGGTGGCGGAACACCCGTTCGGGGGCAGTTGGGGCTACCAGGTGACGTCATATTTCGCGCCCACATCACGCTACGGGGACCCGGATGGCTTCAGGGCGCTGGTCGACGCATTCCACCAGCGCAAGATAGGCGTATTGGTGGACTGGGTCCCCGCCCACTTTCCCCGGGATGACTGGGCCCTGGCCCGCTTCGACGGCACCGCCCTCTACGAGCACGAGGATCCGAGGAGGGGCTCGCACCCGGACTGGGGCACCCTGGTGTTCAACTTCGCCCGCAACGAGGTCCGCAACTTCCTCACCGCCAACGCCTTGTACTGGATGGAGGAGTTTCACGTCGACGGTCTACGGGTGGACGCAGTGGCGTCCATGCTGTACCTGGACTACTCCCGCAAGGAAGGGGAGTGGCTTCCCAATGTCTTCGGAGGGCGAGAGAACCTGGAGGCGGTCTCGTTCATGAAGGAGCTCAACCAGGTGGTCTACGCCGAGCACCCAGGCGTGGCCATGGTGGCCGAGGAGTCGACCGCCTGGCCGGGCGTGTCCCGCCCGACGTACCTGGGCGGCCTGGGCTTCGGGTTCAAGTGGAACATGGGCTGGATGCACGACACCCTCGAGTACTTCTCCAAGGACCCGATCCACCGGCGCTATCACCACCACGACCTGACCTTTGGGATGCTCTACGCCTTCAGTGAGAACTTTATTCTGCCCCTGTCACACGACGAGGTGGTGCACGGCAAGGGCTCGCTGCTGGCCAAGATGCCCGGCGACCCCTGGCAGCAGCTGGCCAACCTGCGGGCCATGCTGGCATGGATGTGGGCCCATCCCGGCAAGCAGCTGGTGTTCATGGGGGCCGAGCTGGCCCAGGAGCGCGAGTGGTCACATGACCACAGCCTGGACTGGCACCTGCTCGAGGAGCCGGGGCATCGGGGCGTCTGGGAGCTGGTACGCAACCTCAACCGGGCCTACCGGGAGCTGCCCGCGCTGTGGGAGGTGGATTTCGAGGGAGATGGCTTTCGCTGGATCGACGCCAGCGACCTGGAGAACAACGTGTTGTCCTTCATGCGCTCGGGTACCAGCGGGACAGCGCCGGTCGTGTGCGTGGCCAACCTGTCACCGGTGCCCCGCCATCCCTACCGGATCGGCCTGCCGGTGGGCGGCCGCTGGCGGGAGGTGCTCAACACTGACGCTCTGAGGTTCGGGGGAAGCGGGGTGGGCAACCTCGGCGAGGCCTGGGCCAACGACGCCAGCTGGCACGGCCTCCCGTTCTCGGCCGAGCTGGCACTGCCCCCCCTGGGAGTGCTCTGGCTGGTGGCGGAGGAGGCTTAACGCATGGGCGCGGCTATCGAGGCATACAAGTGGGAGAAAGGCGAGCCGAAGAAGAAGCTGACTCAATACCGCGGCGAGCTTCAGCGAAAGCTCGACGAATTGCTCGGGGCCACGAGAGAGGCCGAAGGCGCAGCGGTGCAGAAGTCCGCGTGCGCCTGGAAGCGCTACAAGCCGAACGAGCTGGGCCAAAAGATCTCTGAGGCCCGGAACCTGGCCGCCCATGTGGAGCGGCTTCTGGCTGCCCTCGATTGGGCACAGGAGTCCCTAACGGGGTGCCATGTGCTGTTCTGCGACCCCACGACGTCCGACGAGGTCCATGACCTGGTGATCAAGTCGGGCGCTGATCGGGTACTCGTATTCGAGGAGGTGTTCGAGATCCTCAACGTCCACAGTTGCGACTAGCGCGCCCCCGGCCAAGTCAGCCACCCCAACGACGAAGGCGTCCACGGCCAGATCGGAGCCCAGCGCCAACCCCCACCCGGAAGTCCACCGGTCGCACTTCGACCCGCTCCAGTGCAAGCCGGAGAAGACCTCGGCGTCGCCTCGTCGTCCAGGCACGACCTCAGCCAGCATCGCAGCCACGGTCGTCACCGGCAAGCCTCGTGCCCTCATCTCGACACCAACGCCCTTACCTGATCACGCCGAGCGGCCGGACCCCGAGCGAAGGCAGTAAGTGCCGCGGCATCGAGCAACAGCATCAGCCGGTCCGGCGGCCTCCGCGTCGAGGCCGGAACGGCACGATCGGCTTCCCACTCCTCGGTCATCCGGGCCGGCCACTTCAGAGTCTCGACCGGCACCGGTCCGAGGGACTGGTCCGTCTCCGCCAGCTACTCGTCCACGGCAGCTAGATTTCGGCGTCGCGCCAGATGGCTCACGATTGCCTCGTCTACCGAGGGGGACACGCTGCGGGACCCACCAGAGCCCGTAGCGCTACGAGGTTCTCGGCGTTCTGCGTGAGGGTCACCTTCCTCCTTGGCCGTAGCCCGACGTAGTGCTTTCATACCGCGCTCGCCGCCTACGACTTTGGCCGCCGCCATGGTGGGGACCGTTGGGCGCACCGCGGATGGCCCAACGATCACCGCCGGCGGGGCTAGCCGGGCGCGGTCGGCACCGACGCAGTTAGCCGCAGCTCCTCGGCGGCCTGCTCGGGGGGCACGATGTTGATGAACACGCCGGTCCCCAGCTCGAAGCCGGCCAGGGTGGTGATCTTGGGCCAGATGTGGGCGTGCCAGTGGAAGGTCCCCGACGGCCGGTACGGCGCCGAGTGGAACACCAGGTTGTAAGCCACGTCACCCAACCGCTGGCGCAGCTGGCCCACCGCCTTACGAACGGCATGTCCCACGCCGGCCAGGTCGGCCGGAGAGCTGCGGTGAAGGTGCGGGCCGTGGGCCCGCGGAATTATCAGCATCTCGAAGGGCACGCCGCTCCAGAACGGGCAGATCACCACCGTCTGGTCGTCGGAGTGCACCACCCGGTACCCGAGCTCGGCTTCGGCCTCGGCGGTGGTGCACAGCAGGCAGCCGCCGGCAAAGCGGCTGAATCCGGCCTGTTCGTCAACCAGCTCTCGGGGGACGAACGACATTCCCAGCAGCTGGCCATGGGGGTGGTCGATGGAAGCCCCGGCCTCCCGACCGGCGTTGACGATGGCCTGGCTGTAGCGCAGCCCAGGAGCGTGGGAGTGCTCCTCTATGCGGTCGCGGATGGCCGACATGACCAGGGACGTCTGGGCCTCACTCAGGTCCCCCCAGCTGGCATCGTGCTCAGGGGACAGGATCAGGACCTCGTGGATCCCGCTGGCCGGGGCCTGGATGAACACCGGGCCGCGGTTGGTCACCACCATCGGGGCATCGCCCTCGAAGGCCGGGTAGAGGTTGGGCACTACCCGGACCAGCCAGGAGCCAGTTGGCCCGTAGGTCTCCAGGGCCGGTGGGGTGGCCTCCTCCTGACCGGGACAAAAGGGGCAGGGCCGGACCGGACCGGTCTGAACGGTCAAGCTGCGGGCGGCGAAGGCCCCCGGCCGAGTCGATCGGTCGGTGTCCACCGCCACCCAGCGCCCGGTCAATGGATCGAGGCGGAGCTGGCTCATGACCCTTTGGGCACAATTCGGTCGTACGCTTCCACCGCCCGTCACAGTAGCCCCGCTCCGCCATCGGGGGGCCGAATTGCCCACGAAGTTGCCCAAGGGCATTGGTCGCCTGCCCAGCGAGCGCCGGGCTGCTAGGAATGGGCGCGGTGAAGACTCCCGACAACGCCGGCCCCTGGGGCGCCAAGCCGCCACCCGGCCCACCCATCCCGGGCCCGCCGCTGGGTCGTCCCATCACCCCTCCGTCGGCGGCCTCGGGTGAGTGGGGACCAGCACCGTCGCCTCCGCCGGGGGGGCTGGGGCAATGGGGCCCGCCCCAAGGCTGGGAGCAGCCCCAGCCCAAGGCCGGCAACGCCCGTACCGGTCCCCTGCCACTGCACCCCATGACGGTGGGTGACATCCTCGACGGCGCCTTCAAGCTGTTTCGCGCCAACCTGGGGACCCTGGCGGTGGTGATCGCTGTGCTGGTGGTCCCGTTCCAGTTGTTGGCCGCCTTCTTCACCCGCAACCTGCTGGGAGGAGGCAACTTCCTGAGAGTGTTCAGCCAGGTGGGCAAGGTGCACTCAGCCAGCCTGGGCAGCGGTAGCCTCTTCGGGGGCACCGCCACGTTGGTCGTGACAGCTGTCAACTCGGTGATGCTGGTGCTGGTGGCCGGGGCCATAAGCCGGGTGGTGGCCTCGTCGTACCTGGGTGAGCGCCTCCCGCCCGGGCCGGCCATACGGACCGTGCTGGGGCGGCTGTGGGCCCTACTGGTGGCCTGGTTCCTGGCTCATGTCCTGATGATCACCGGCTTTGTCCTGTTCATCCTTCCCGGTCTGTTGCTCATGGCCCTGTTCGTGCCGCTGGTCCCCGCCATCGTGGTCGAGGGCCTTGGACCCTTGGCCGGCATGCGCCGCTCCTGGCGACTGGCCAAGCGCCGGATCTGGGCGGTGATGGGCATCGCCTTGCTGGTCGGCCTGATGGCCAGCGTCCTTGGCTTCTCCATCGGCCTGATCCCACAGGCCGCAGGTCTCCTGGTCGGCTCGCATTATGGGTGGATCCTCACCGGCATCGGGAGAGCCCTGGCCGACCTGATCGTGCTGCCCATCACCGGCATCGCCGCCACGCTGATCTACTTCGACCTGCGCATCCGCAGCGAGGGATTTGACCTGGCGATGGTGGCGGCGGACCTGGCCGATCGTGGCGCCAGGCCCTAGCCTGAGCAACATCAGCCCGGAGCACGTCCATCGGCTGGCCCATGCCGTGCTGGGCCGCCCAGAGTTCCAGCCAGCGCAACCCAGCCTGCTCCAGCGGGGTCTGGCCGCCGTCGTCCGCTTCATCGCCCACCTCCTCTCCCGCCTGTCGGCGGGGGGCGTCGGTAACTACATCAGCCTGGCCGCCGCGATCTTGGTTGTGGTGGTGATCGTCGGCCTGATTGTCATGGCGGCGCGCACAGCCCGGCGCAGTGCCCGTCGGCTGCCTCGGATCGAGTCCCGCCAGGCGCGGCCGGTGACCGGCGCCGAGTGGAGGGCGCAGGCTCAGATCCACGAGGCGGTTGGCGCCTGGCGTGAGGCCCTGCGTTGCCGGTACCGGGCACTGGTGGCCGACCTGGCTCTGGCCGGCCTGGTCGAGGAAGTTCCGGGGCGGACCGCCGGTGAGTACCGTCACCAACTGGCCACGGCCATGCCGGCGGGGGCAGTGGCCTTTGGTACCGTCACCGACCTGTTCGAGTCGTCCTGGTACGGCGGGGGCTCGACCGGGCCCGACGAGACGGCCAGGGCCGCAAGCCTGTCTGACACCGTGTTGGTGGGGGCCCGCCGGGCCCACAGCAGGGAAGAACCGGAGCCCGGCAGTCCGCAGCGCCCCGATCGCCTCTCGGACGGCTCATGAGCGACCTGGTCGACGGGGCGCGCAGGCACTCCGCCTGGACCGCGGCAGCCGTGGTGGTGTTGGTCACGGTGGCGGCGGTGGTCGTGGCCGGGGCACCGTCGAGCCAAGGTCCTCCCTTGGATCCGGGTTCCACCGGTCCTCTCGGCACCAAGGCGCTGGTCGAGCTCCTGGGTGACCTGGGCACCCATGTGACCGTGACCTCTGGCGTTCCGCAGGCGCAGGGGCAGGGGCATGCGCTGGTGCTGAAGGACAATCTCGACGCCCGGACCCGGCGCGGCCTCCTGGCATGGGCCCACTCGGGCGGGGCCCTGGTGGTGGCCGATCCGACCTCCAAGTTGACCGGCCTCCGACCGCTCGGGCAGGTCAATGGGACCAGGACCCTCAGCGGTTGCAGCCTTCCCAGCCTCCGCCAGGTCGGCCGCATCCAGCCAGTTGGCGGCGCGCTGCTCTCAGTCCCTCGGAGCGCGGTGGGTTGCTTTTACCAGGGGCACCACCCCTGGCTGGTCGCCCATCCCGAGGGTGCCGGCATGGTGACCACTCTGGGCGGCCCGGACGCCTTCACCAACGCCAACCTGGGACGGGCCGACAATGCCGTGCTGGCAGCCGCCCTGCTGCTGGGGCCTCGGCCGGGGAGCGCCGTCTACCTGCTGGCGCCTCCGGGGCCAGGCACCGGACGGACCGGCCTCCTCGGACTGGTGGGGCCGCGGGTCAGGTTGGCGTTGGTGGAGCTGGCCCTGGCCTTCGTGGTCCTCGTGTTGTGGCGGGCTCGGCGTCTGGGGCATCCGGTTCCCGAGACGCAGCCCGTCCAGATCGAGGGCTGCGAGCTGGTCCGGGCGGTCGGCGCCCTGCTCCGTCGAGCCCACCGGCCGGAGGCCGCGGCGGCCGTGCTGCGGGCCGGGCTGCGCCAGGACCTGGCCGGGCGCCTGGGACTGGACCCCAGTGCGCCGGTGACCGCGGCCAGCGCCTTGCTGGCCAGCTCTGGTCATGACCTGCCGGCGCCGGTGGTGGCCCTGGCCCTGGGTGACCAGACCGCGCAGGACCAGGCCCTGGGTGACCCGGCTGAGGGTGGCCAGGCCGTCTCCACCGACGCTCAGCTGGTCTCGGTGGCTCGGGCAATAGCGGTCGTTCGCCGGGAGCTGGCAGATGTCCGCTGAGCCGAGCGCGGCCCGCTCCGACCTCCTGGCTCTGCGGGCCGAGGTGGCCAAGGTGGTGGTGGGCCAGGACGCAGCCGTCACCGGGCTGGTGGCCGCTCTCCTGGTGGGCGGCCATGTGCTGCTCGAAGGGGTCCCGGGCGTGGCCAAGACTCTGCTGGCCAAGGCGGTGGCCGCCAGCCTGGATCTCGAATTCCGGAGGATCCAGTTCACGCCGGACCTGATGCCCTCGGACGTGCTCGGGCAGGTGGTGTACGACCGTGAGCGGGGCACAGGAGGCGACGCAGGAGGATTCCGATTTCGAGAAGGACCGGTGTTCGCCAACCTGGTTCTGGCCGACGAGGTGAACCGGACCCCACCCCGTACCCAGGCCGCCCTGCTGGAAGCCATGGAGGAACGCCAGGTGTCGGTCGAGGGGCGGGCCCGGCCCCTCCCGGAGCCGTTTTGCGTGGTGGCCACCCAGAACCCGATCGAGTACGAGGGCACCTATCCGTTGCCCGAGGCCCAACTGGACCGGTTCCTGCTCAAGTTGATCATGGACTACCCGTCGGCCGAGGAGGAGGCGGCGGTGCTGGGCCGCCACGACGAGGGCCTCGACCCACACGACCTGGCCGGCGCCGGGCTGCGGGCGGTGGCGGGTGCCGCCCAGCTACGAGCGGCCCGCCTCGAGGTGGACGCCATCCGGGTCGACCCGGCGATTCGGGCCTACGTGGTATCCCTGGCCCGGGCCACCCGTCAGTCGCCCTCAGTGAATCTGGGCGTCTCCCCCAGGGGGTCAGCCATGCTCCTGCGGGCCGCCAAGGCGTGGGCCTGGCTGTCCGGGCGGCCCTTCGTCACGCCCGACGAGGTGCAGTCGGTGGCCAAGCCCACCCTGCGACACCGCCTGGCGCTGCGTCCCGAGGTGGAGCTGGAGGGAGTGACGGCCGACCGGGTCCTGGACGGCATCCTGGCCAGCGTGCCCGTTCCCCGATGAGGCGGCTGAGCCCGCCCGTGCCCACTGGGCGCCTGGCGGTGGTGGTGGCGGTGGCGTCGGTGGCCGTGCTGGCCCTGCCGGTGACGCCGGTGGTCGCCCTGGTGGTGGTCGACCTGGTGGTGCTGGTGGTCGCCCTGGTCGACTGGGGTCGGACGGCAGCGCCCTCTCAGTTGGGCTTCGAGCGCGAGGTACCGGCCGTGGTGGCTCTGGGTGGTCAGGCTCAGGCGCGCTGGCGGGTGGGCAACGCCGGGAGGCGAGGGGTCGACGTGGTCCTGGCCGACCAGCTGGCTCCGTCCCTGCAGGCCGGGAACCGCAGGGCCAGGCTGACGGTGCCCCCGGGAGGCTGGGCCACCGCCACCACCACGCTGTGCCCCAGCCGCAGGGGACGCTTCGAGATCAGTGAGGTGACCCTGCGGGTCACCGGTCCCTGGGGACTGGCCGCCCGCCAGGGGCGACGCCAGGTGCCTTCGGTGCTTCGGGTCTACCCTCCCCTGGGCTCGGTACGCGACGCCGAGCTGCGCATCGATCGCCACCGGGTCCTGGAGATTGGGTTGCGTTCGGCCCGGGCGCTGGGCGGTGGCACTGATTTCGAGGCCTTGCGCGAGTACGGCGGGGACGACGACTCCCGCCGGATCGATTGGTCGGCAACGGCTCGGGCCGACAAGCCCATCGTGCGAACCTACCGGTCCGAGCGCAACCAGCGCGTCCTGTGCCTGCTGGACTGCGGGCGGACCATGGCCGGACGGGTGTCCGGGGTGCCCCGCCTGGAGCATGCCATGGATGGCCTGCTGGCTCTCTCGGCCGTGACCGGACGCCTGGGCGACCGCTGCGGGCTGCTGGCGTTCGACGATCAGGTACGGGCGGTGGTTCCCCCGATCCGCCAGGGGGGCATGGGCCAGGTCGCAGAGGCGGTGTACCGACTGGAGCCGGCCCTGGCCGAGAGCGACTACCGAGCGGCCTTCCTGACTGCCCTCAGCCGGTTCCGCCGCCGGGCCCTGTTGGTGGTCCTGTCCGAGCTCTCCGAGGCGGCGGTGGAGGAGTCGCTCCTCCCGGCCCTTCCCCTGGTGGTGAGGGACCATGTGGTAGTCCTGGCGGCGGTGAGGGACCCGGTGGTGGCGGCCTGGGCACAGGGCATTGCGGAGGGTGCGGGGGGTGCGGGGGAGGCCGAGGCCGCGTACCGACAGGCGGCCGCCACATCGGCAATGGCCGCCCGTCGCCGGACGGCCGCCCGCCTCCGGGGCCTCGGGGTGACGGTGGTCGACTCTGAGCCCGGACGCCTGGCCGCCGAGCTGACCGACACCTATCTCCATCTCAAGGCGACCGGTCGCCTGTAGGTCCGGCGATGGATGGCGGCGGCATCCTCTACGACCTGGTCCTGGTGAGCCACGTCCTGAGCGCGGTTGTGGCGGTGGGGGCCGTGCTGGCTACCGGCGTCTTTGCCTCCGTCGCCCGCCGGCCAGGTGGTCCGAGCGCTCAGGGAGCAGTGCGGCGGTACTTTGGGCCTGGCACCAACTGGCTGCCCCGGGTGCTCTACCTGGTCCCCCTCCTGGGGGTGGCATTGGTGTTCCTGGGCCACCGGGCGGCCCGTTTCGAGCAGATCTGGCTGTGGCTCTCCACCGTGCTGTGGGTGATGGCCGCCGCCCTGGCCCAGGGAGTCCTCTGGCCGGCTGAACGCAGGTTGCAGGTCCTGCTAACCCCGGGTGCGGGGGCAGCCGGGCGTGGGGCGGGGGGCGGGCCGGTCGGGCGGGTCGGCCGGCGGCTGTCCCTGGCGGCGGCCGGCATTGACCTGTGCCTATTGGTCGCCTTCGTGCTGATGGTCGGTCGCCCCGGCTCGGGTTGACAAGGTCACAAGCTGGACAAACAACTCTGGTCCGAATAATGGTCGCTATAGCAGCCATTTTTCGGACCAGAGTTGCAATTACGCCGCTGCAACACTCGTCGGCGCGGGCCGATCCATTCGCCCCTGCATCATGCCCTGATGCCTGGGCGCCCGCGACTGAGCGTGAATGGCTGGAGGGTGATGCACATGGGCAGGGGCCTCGGCCTGCTACCGGACTGGCTTCGTCTCCTATGGATGGCCGCCTTGGCCGGCACAGCCGCCGTCCACCTTGCCCACGCCCGGGCCATGGGAGGCCAGCGCCACACTTGGCATACATGTCGGTGGCCATGCAAGCTGGCGTCTGACGGCCATGCCACCGGGCCACCGACGGCGACTCAGCCGCCGCGGCCGGTGCGCTCCTGCAGTTGGTCGATGCGCTCGGAGGCTTCGCGCTTGGTCAGATCCCCAGGCACCTCCTCACCCGCCTCCTGGGCCAGGGTGGCGAGGTAGGACTGCTGAGCTCCCGTCATGGGCTCGTCGCCCGTCTTCCAGTCCTCGGGGTTCTTGACAGGGTTCCTGTCGGCGTCGGTCATGGTTGTCCTTTCGCTGGGGGCATTGGGGGGCAGGGCAGGCGCAAGTCAACTAACCCGTTCTACCTGACTACTGCTCACCCAGGGCGCCGGTGAGGCCCCGCCGGGCCGCCGCCCGCCCGCAGACGACCAGGTAGGCGAGAAAGGCCAGCTCAACCAGTACGCCCACGCCTACCCGGACGGCGGTAGGCAGAGGGGAGCCGGTGATGAATCCCTCGATGGTGCCGGCCACGGCCAGAGACAGGATGACTCCCAGCACCAGCACCACCGTCCGGCGGCCTTCCTCGGACAGAGCGGTGCCGCGGGACCGGTCCCCGGGATCGATCACCGCCCAACCCAGCCGTAGACCGGCCGCCCCGGCAATGATCACGCTGGTCAGCTCGATGAGGCCATGCGGAAGGACCAGTCCCCAAAAGCGCGACTCCATCCCCGCCGATGCGAACAGCCCGGCCGCCACGCCCAGATTGGCTCCGTTGGCGGCGAGGAGCCCGGCGGTGAAGACGCAGCCAAAGATGCCCAGCGCAAAGGCGACAATGGCCACCTTGACGTTGTTGGTGAACACACCGCTGGCGAACTCAGCAGCCGGGGCCGAGGTGTAGTAGGCGGCGAAGTCGTGGTGGACATAGGACTGGCGCAGGGCGGCCGGTGCCGCGGCGCGTACGGCGGCTGGCGAATGGGCCAACCAGATCCCAAGGATCAGCCCCGGGATGACGGTCAGGGCGGCGCTGGCCGCCACCAATCGGCGCATGTGCCACACGGCTGCCGGGAAGGCCTCGGAGAAGAAGCGCCCGGCCGAGCGCACCAGGGTGGACCGGGTACCGTAGACCACGGCGCCGGCCCCGGCCACCAGCACACTGAGCCGGGCGGTGAGACCGGCGTCGGCGAAGGCGGTTCGGACGAATGACAGGTGGCCGGAGACCCGCTGGTACAACCCAACCAGCTCGTCCAGCTCGGCGGCTGAGAGGCGGTCGATGCTGCGGTTGGCCCGCCCAGTGAGCTCGGCCAGGCGATCCCAGGCCGGCCGGTTGATGGCGAGGAAGCTGTCGAGATCCATACACTGCTCCGCAGGGGCGACCGAAGGGGCTCTGCCCCCATCGTCACCGTAGCGTCGAGGAGCAGACCTTGAGCCGCACAGCCGGAGTGGTGACACCGGAGGCGGTGGTGGTCGACCTGGCCGAGGCCGACATCGGCTCTCGTCTGGTGGCCCGGTTGATCGACGCCGCTGCGCAGCTGCTCGGCACTGGCCTGCTGGTAGGCGGGTTCGCCGCCCTGAGCGCGACGGTCCCCATGCCCAAGTGGGCGGCCATCAGCGCCGCCATCTTCGTCATCTTCGCCGGACTGTTCGGTTACCCGGTGGCGATGGAGACGCTGTGGCGGGGCCGGTCACTGGGCAAAGCTGCCTTTGGGCTCCGGGTGGTCACCGTCGAAGGAGGGCCCACTCGGTTCCGCCACGCCACCATCCGAGCCGCCCTCGGCGTGGTCGAGCTGTACGCCACCTTCGGCTCGTTGGCAGTGGCCAGCGCCATGGTGTCTCGGCGCCATCAGCGACTGGGGGACCTGGTGGCCGGCACGGTGGTTCGCCGAGAGCGGACCGGGGCGGCCATGCCCGAGGCGGTCAGCTTTGGCGTACCTGCGGAGCTGGAGTCCTACGCCGCCACCATCGACGCCTCGGGTCTCAGCGTCACCGAGTACGCAGCGGTGAGGAACTTCCTCCTGCGCGCCGCCACCCTCGATCCCAATGCGCGCATCGATCTGGCCAGCCGGCTGGCCGGGCCCCTGGCCGCCCGCGTCGCCCACACCATTCCGGCCGGCGTGTGGCCGGAGACCTTCCTGCTCTGTCTGGCCACCACGTGGCAGCGCCACCACCAGGTTGGTGAGGGGCCGGCGACCAAGGTGGAAAGCGGGAAGGCAGCCGATGCGCCAGCCCCTGCAACCGTCCCGCCCGAGCAGCCGATTGCCGATTCGACAGATGGGACCGGCTTCGCCCCTCTGGGATGACTGGCGGTCGAGAGACATCATCCCAAGTCCCTAGGTGTGGTGGCCTCCCAGTAGCCGGCCATAGCTGTGACCCTGACCCTGGCCCAGGTCCTGGCCCACCAGGGGCCGACGAGGTGGCCAGGTACCTGTCCCAGGTGGCGGTCACCCGCCTCGGCCCCCGGGGGGCCCCGACCGAGGTGGGCAACCTCTCCATTCAAACCGCCCGGGTCACCCACCTCACCAGCCGGGAGGGGGACGGCCAGTTCCACATCCACCTGATGGCCATGTCCAAGCGGGCCGCCCAGGTGGCCACCAACCGGGACCGGGCCGAGGCCGCCTGGCGGGGCCAAGTACCCAGACAGACAGCCCTCCCGGAGGACCATCACCGGCTGGGACCAGGCCGCCTGGGCCCAGGATCGCCGGGCCAAGCCGGACCATCCCGAGAGCCCTGAGGAGGTAGCCGAGCGGGTACGCACCGAGCTGGCCACCGCCGGCTGGGACTTCACCCCCGGCACTCGCCAGCCCATCACCTGGCAAGCCCCCTCGGTGGCCCAGGTGGACCGGGAGGCGCTGTCGGCCGAGGTGGTGGCGGTGCTCTCAGCGCGAAAAAGTGCCTGGTCCCAGGCCGAGCTCTCTGCCCAGGTGCACGGCCGGCAACCACCGAATACAAGTCCGGTTTGCCTGGCTGGGCAGTCAGGATGTGTATGTAAATCTCAAGTCAATTCGACGGTACAATTTGTGTGCCGAGCAGTTGGCAGTGGCCAAATGTATACGATGTCGCAGACATTGAGCCCACCTCTGAAATCGTGCTTTCGTTGCGGCCAGGGCCTCATACCATAGTCTTCCGGATCAGTTGGTGCCAGAGTGCGGAAGTCACTGTCGACTTGATAGCCGGCGAGCAGCGGGTTCTCGTGGTCAGCTGTAATGGTGGCGGCCCATTAACGCTTTACTACGTCACCTTTGGCCGCCGCCGATACCTTTCTGTGAGCGAGCTGCCAGCGTGAATCGGGCGTCTCCAAATGAGCGACCCGATAGCGTGGCGATGGCAGGTACGTGCCCGTAAGCCGAACGCGACTGCGATACCTCGGGGACTGCCTCCGGCGAGAGAGTTCCAGGTCACAGCGTCCCGTAAGACCCGTCCGGTAGTGCGTCCCACTGGGGGGTGTGTCTTGTCACGCAGTGCAGGAGTAATCCAGGTCCGCGCGTGACGACCGATGCAGACACCAACCACCGGGACCTGGCCGTGCGGCGGGAGCCGTGACCGGTCACCCAGCCATGGCGCCGCGGCTGATGGCTGGCGGCGATCCTGACGGAGCGCATCTTCTTGTCACACCGTGTCTCTACACTATGTTTCATGATTCCTGGTGACCTGTCCAGTGCTACCACCGCCGAGGCGGTGGACGCCATGGACCAGCTCCAGGCGGCCCAGATGGCC
>JAABUH010001184.1_pt1 | contig 30935 bp, 42 predicted proteins | sample 5559121 | NCBI WGS metagenome assembly JAABUH01 (sample SAMN10711871, study PRJNA513364) | rock metagenome | isolation source: Antarctica rocks | place: Antarctica: Victoria Land, Battleship Promontory nord | collected 2015-12-28
TCGTCGTGACCAAGGTGTGCGGCGTTGCCGCAGTGTCGGCAGGCGTGACCGGGGGGGACCGTGAGGGTTCGGAGGTGGAGAGCGGTGGAGATGTCAAAGTCGGAGAGGCGGAGCGGTTGGAAGTAGGGGATGACCGACAGCCATTTCCGTCCCAACACTGAACCCGCCTCGACCACCATCTTCCTCCCTGTATCGTCCAACGTCTCTAACAGCGCCGCATGCTGTCCTTCCAGCATCACCTTGCACCTTTCCCTCTGGGACTTGGGGGCATCCGTCTCCGCTCGTTGTATTTGGAAGATAGAGTCGAGCTTGAGATCGGAGGCATCCGATGCAGAGGAGTAGGCGTGGGGGGCACAGTCAGTGTGGGAGAGAAGGCCGATACCTCCAAGGCGAAGGGGAAGGGAGATGGTAGGTTTGTCGGTCGGCGACTCCTCGTGGCCATCCTCACAGATGCGGCCCCGCAGCCTACGGCACTCGTCTCTCAGCCCCCTGTCCAGTCTCTCCCATTGTCCCTCGATGTCCTCGGTCCGGAGGGAGCGCTGAAGGTGGCGGAGGTCCTGCTGGAGACACTGGCGGAGGAGGAGGAGGGCGTGCTGATGGGGGAGATCGCGGAGATTGTGCAGTTTGCGGAGCTGCGCGTCAATCTTTGATCTGAGAAAGTCGTTCCTTGCTCCCGCCGACCCAACACATGTCCCCAGCATCTCCAGCCTTCCAGTCTTCACGTCCTCAAGGCAGTCCGTCCGGCACTTCGCTTGGTTGAGCTGCATACTTGAGTGTCGGTTGTCAAAGAAGGCCAACACGTCATCCATGGCCATCCCATCGGTGGACAGGATGTACACATCGTCAAGGTAGGCGAGGATGCGGCGGTGGGGCCAAGGGCGGTGGAGAGGTCGGTGAGGAGAGAGCGGATGGCAAGGGAGAAGAGGAGGGGGCCGAGCGGGTCGCCTTGTCGGACGCCTTGAGATGACATTAACCTTCCGTCAGATAGCACCAGGTCAGAGCTTGTCCCATATGCCCAACGTCCAGACGGTAAAGCGACGGGGCGAACTGGCGGAGCCCATTGGCAATGTCCCTGCGGTCCACGGTGTTGAAAGCGTTGTAGAAGTCGAGCGAGGTGAGGTGTGTGTACCTCTGATCAAGGCTCCCTTCCAACGCTCTTTCCACGGCCCGTACCACCGGTTCCACCCCGCCCGGCGTTCCTACCCCGAGTTGTGTTGGGAGTAGGAAGTCCGGCTTGAACGCCTTCCTCAGGAGCGACTTGGCGGCAAGTCGGTAAATAAGCTCGCCAACGACAATGGGCCGGATCCCGTCATCGGACTTGAAGAGAGGTGTGAGCCTGCCGGTGCAGAGCATGGACGCGCCGGGGGCGGTGTTCGAGCCGATGGAGGAGGTGAGGGAGGTGAGGAGGTCGAGGACGCGAGGGGACTTGGTGGCGTGGCGGAGGAGGGGAACAGTCCAGCCAGAGATGCCGGGCGAGGTGTCAACCTTGAAGGAGTCGAGGGCGGTCTTGATGTCGTCGGCCGTCGGGGAGTGTCCTTGTGACGGGCCGAGTGTGTCGCCAAAGGGGTCTTCGGGGCCCTCTGGGTGCTTACTCTTGAGCACCTCGATGACGTCCGGTGTCAGCTCGGCCACCTTTGACTCCCCCACCAGCACCCTTGCCGCCGATCCCAGCCTTCCCGTCTCAACAAGCTTGGTCACCATCTTCTTCTTTTCCCTCACTAGTCCAACTCCCCTTGGCTCCGGCCATTCCACCTCCGGGTACGCCGCAAGCCTGTCCCGCGGTCGTTGTTCTAATAGTGCTGGACATAGGCCGACCTTTGGCAGAGCAAGGAAAGCAAGGAGGTTGTTTTCGGAAGGGAGTTCGAGGTAGGCTGCCGCCAGCCTGTCGCAAGTCGCCATGAAGGCGGGGATGAGGCGCGAAGGAAGGGGTTTGAAACAAGTGGGTAGGGAGGACAGCTTGAGGAAGCGGTCCTGGACGGTGAGGGGGGGAGCGGGTTGCAGGATGGGCGGGAGAGCGGGGAAAGGGATCGAGATTGGTAGGAGGAGGGGAGAGGTGGAGCGGGGTTGGGCGTGAGCGACGGGGGTAGGCGCACCATTGCCATAGCGAATGCCATTCTCGACATGCTCCAGCTCCTCTTGTACCTCCTCCTCTTCCTCCTGGATGTCCGCCTCGGTGGGGGGAGATGCCACGCGTTTCCTGGCCGTTGTGAGGCGTCGCTGGCGGGTGGGGTTAGAGGGGGTGATTGGCGGAGAGGCTGTATCCTCGGCCCTCACGCGTCTTTGGGGTGGAAGTTGGGCTAGAGGAAGAGTGAGGGTCCTCGCTCGAGCCTGGGAGCGCGTGAGGGGAGGGGACGGCCGAAGTGGGGTGGATGAGCGCCTTATAGGGGGTTAAAGAGAGGGTGGGTTTGGGGATCCGAAGAGGGAGGTTGGGGCGATCGAAGTGTGAATCGTGGGTACGGGCCGTATTCAGCCTGTTCTTCTTCCTCTTCGCTCCTGGCCCTGCTCTGGGCCTCTAGCGCTCCACAAGGGCAGTATTCCTCCACCTCGTCTTCTCCCCCTTCCTCTGCTATCGGCGAGAATCGTGAAGGGACGCCCCGTGGAGGGCGCGGTTCGAGACGACTCGGCATAGGGGTGGTTGGTGGGGAGGGTGTGTCGTCGGCCCTACCGCGAGTTCGGCGCTGAAACTTGGTGAGGGGCCGGGTGAGACGTCTGAGCCGCCTGAGAAAGCGTGAAGGGGCGGGAAGGCGAGAATGGGGTGGATGAGAGATGGGGGTTTGGAGAGGGGTCAGTCGAAGGGGTATTGGAAAGTGGACGAGTCGTCGTCGGTGATCTACTACACCGATCGGCCTGAAACTTCGACAGGGGCTTGATGTAGCGTCCAGTAGCCGATTGAAGACGCGTTACTGGGCGAGAAGGAAGATTTGCGGTGGATGCGAGGCGGAAGGACGACTGAGGGGTGGCGGGACGTCGAGTGATGACGATCTCGGCGAGTTTTGGCGATCCGGAGACGAACGTGGGGTCGTTCTGCGAGGAACCATGGTCTGAGTCGGATGGCGTAGAGGAGGAGGTGCGGGAAGGCGAATGGGGATGGATGGAAGATGAAGAGCGGATCGAAGTAATTGGGTGGACGCGTTGTTTACTCCGAATGGTCGTTGGGCACCTCCGAGCCGTGAGGGTCGTCCTGAGTCGGCCAAAGTACTCACGGGAGCGGATGTATTTGGCGAGTCGATTGGTGGTGTCCGCGAGTTGATAGCGGGTTGTCGACTCGAGTAATGAAGTTTCGAGTGTTGGCGACTTGCCGGGTGGCTTGCAACCGCGTCGTTGACGATGGCGGACTCAATTTCGATCGTACCAACTAGTAGCTTAGTTTGGCGAGATCCGGGGACCGACGCCGACATCGTGAGGACCAAGGGTTAGGGAATTCAGGTAGTTGGGAAGTTTACATCTCGCTTAGGGGTTTTGGGCGGGGAGGGGGAGTGAAGTGGAGAATTTTCTTCGTCACAACTCTGCAATTCTTACTTTCTTTGCATTCGTTTACTTTCTCTTCCCCATATACGATTTGATCTGACCGAGATGGAAATTGCAGTTGGGGGACAACAGCCGGAGACGGGCCGGGATGTGATGGACCGTCTTGATGAGGATGATGATGAGGAAGAAATCCTTCGTACGCTCATAGCTCGATCCCCTCATTCTCCGCCTCTCATATTCCTCTCTCAACCCCTCTCCCCACACCCCTCTCCCCATATCCTCCCCCCGATCTCACGTTGCGCTCCCATCGCCCGTTACTCATCCGCCTCGCTTGCCTCGTGCCATGTACGTAACTGATCACCTCAACAGCCTTGATTGAAGTTCAGGCAGAACATCCGAAAGTCGATCCACGTAGGATACAAAACTCGGCCCTCCCTTCCTCTTTGCCAACAGTAAGAATGGGTACCCATCCCCTCCCCAAAATGCCAATCCTTCTGCGAGCAACTACCAACCTCATTCGAAGTCTTCCGACCAGACCACAAGTCGGGTCTACCGCCAAACAGGAACAACGTCCAGTCCTAGCCCTACCTATAGTGAGTTTCACACGGCGAGTATGGCTTACATTAGGGTACTTCCCTTCGAAAGGCGCTTGAATGGTCAAAGCGCTCAGCCGAGGAGGAATCCGGTCGAAGTACGAAACGACCAAATCTTTCACCTTCCCCTACAAAATACTGTGAGAACGGTGTTCATCCACTCCTTCCTCCACACTCTAAAGACTCATCCCTCCCGGCTGAAACCGAGCCTTCGATCGGCCATCCCGTACAGCATCATCTTCCGTCACCCCGTCTTACCTCTTCTCCCGAACCGCTCTCTCCACCTTCTCCCCTCGATTCTGACCTTACAGCCCTACCGGATGTGGATGATTGCCCACTCCCTGGCGACGATGTCGAGGTATCGATCGCTAAGGTCAGCGAGAAGAAGGACACCAGAATCACCGAGCTCGAGATGCACCTAAGCCCATCTAAGCAGGAAGAAGCCACCGCTCGGGTGAAAGTCGAGGAGCTGAAGCGGCAGCTGGCAGATAGCCAAGCGAAGGAGGAGAAGCTATGGAGCTTCATCTGCGATCTCGAGCCGAGCCTTGAAGAAGAAAAGAAACGATCGGAAGAACATCGACAAGGTCGGAGGGAGGCTGAGTCCAAGTTGAATGACTTGCAACAGACGATGGCTACGACACAGACAGCCAATGTCAAAGAGAGGAAGCGAGCTAAGGAGAAGATTTGGTATGCGCAAGCGGAAATTCACCGATTGAAGGCCGAGGTCGCTAGGCAGAAAGACACCATCGACCGTATATCTAATGGCAAGGGATCAGCCAGAATCTTGGCGTCGAAACCGATCAACCCAGCGGTAACGATAGAGGCGCAGACGAGCTGTGGCCTTGATCGATCAGCGGAAATCGTCAAGATTGAGCCAACCGAGGAAGCTACCGCCGAATCTCCGACAGTGATTATCCCGACTCAACGACAATGTTTACACAGTCCCAGACTTCATCCCCCCCCATACGAGACCAATCACTCGTTACAGATTAGAATCCAGCACCTCAAGAAAGCAGCATTGAATGCGGCACGGAGGGACGGATCGATGTTGAAAGCCAATCGAGCATAGAGAAGGAGCGGGACGAGGCGATGTAGCGCGTATCGCGGGATGAGGATGCAGGTAGCTGGTCTGTTTGCGGAGGTGGAGCACTTGAGGATGGCCAATGCGTATATCTTATCTGTAAAATTGCCGTCAGACACCTCCGCACCTGCTTCGTCCTAGCTTTTCGTAGTGCTTAGGTATCCATCATGTGTATGCTCGTCATCGTCACAATACCCAGGACATTCAGGGAAGAAAAGCATCCGGGTTTGATTTGAGCCCACGCCACAAGTTTGTCAACCGAAACCAATTCGTCCACTTGCCATCAATCTTTCATCGACTTGATTTCCACCGAGAAGAAGCAAGATACATGGTGACACTCCAGCCACCATGTCATATTCATCTTGCGATGAGAAGTACCTTCGCTGAGCGCCTACCCTTTGGTGAGCACTGTTACATTCCCCGATAAGATGACCGTCGGCATTAACCTCACGCGCAGGAAGAGGACGATATCTACGAGCCTTCGTCCGTCAGTGGAGGCGAAAGAAAGTGCCTGAAAAAGCATCCGAGTCAAAAGACGGAGAAAATCACTGATCTAGGGGTGAGTATTGCTTAAAGTGGTCGTACATTCAGACCAGCATAGCCTCCTCAGCCTGGCCGTGATCTCATCCCGAAGAGGACGTATGGATTCGGCGACCCCTCCCATAAACGCATATCCGCCTTAACTAAGTACTCCGTACCTGGATCATTGCCGAAGCCGGCCGCCATTCGAAAGTATACGAAGTCGACCGTTGATACTCCTGCTCACCTAAGGAACTCGACGATCTCCGCATCTTCTGTCAAGACGTCGACTGTCGACCTCTCTGGTCCCGGGACCAACAGGCGACCATTTTCAATCTGATATGCGAGAATCTCAAGCTATACGAAGACGAGACGAAGAAGACGGAGATTCTCAAGGAGAAGGTGAAGAGGTTGGAGAGGGAGGTGAAGCAGAAATCGAAACAGCTCGTAGAGGAAGAAAAGGCGAAAGAGGCTCTCAATTCGGTATGTATCTCGGAGAATATGGGGTGAAGAGAAGGTGAAGGAATTGGAAGTGAGTATTTGACTGATCAGTATATCTGCCCATCGCCTTGACTCGACCTGACGTTGTGCCAGAAGCGCATCGCGGCCGAGGTCAGCCAGACGAGGGCTAATGTCCACCAAGACTGCGCGCAGCGGATAGCCGAACTCAGGAAACGGGTAGAAGAGCTGGAAGGGAAGGTCGTCGAGGAGACCACGCTGAGGAGTGCTGCAGCGAACGACAAGTCCGACTCGGAAATGCTTCAACGTGCGATGAAGACCAGGACTCATAAGCTGGAGCGCGATTTAGGCGCGAAGGACCGAAAGATTGAGAAGCTTGAGAAGGCCCTGAAAGATGATGTCACTGCTCGAGCTGTCTGAGGGGGTGCGGAGATGGAGATTGGAACACCTGCATAATTGAGGTTGGTCAGACAGTATGTATGTATATGATATATCAAGAAGCGTTTCGGCCTTCTTCACAATTATAGCGCCCAAATTGCAAAATACACCTATGCTCAACTGCATTCAGTGATCTATGTGATTTTCAGTACGCGCGCAGGATAGTGAGGTCATTCAGAGGCGCGGATCGTTGCCAAGACAAGTCCGAGCTTTACTTTTTCCCAATCACACTTTTGTTTCGTTCTTTTGTCGTCCAATAGTCACAGTAAGTATCAACGTATGGGAGCAGATTAGTAAAGGAAGAGCTTCTTGTCTTCTAACGAAGCATGACGAAGTCAAAGAAGTTCAGGAAGACGCACGGACTTCCGGGTCGGTTGAAGACCCGCGGTTCGAGAGTATGTGCTTCTGTTCAGCTCTCATTCCCATTGGTATGGAAGATGACTTCTTTCAGTCATCAATAGCCGAGCCGGGCATCATCAACCAAGAGTTTGATGAGGAAGCGACGAGCGACGGCTCCGTGGGTCACATTTCTAAACTCTCAGGTAATCATATAGCTTCTATTGATGAGTTCGTAGGCCTCGTGTCCGGAACACGATCACTGCAAAGGAAAACATACTTCTGACAAAGGCAGTAAATACGGAACCACCTCTCAGGCGAAACCTCTGCGACTTAAATTCGAAGACTCTCGCATGAACGAGCTGGATAGCCTTGAAGTATGGTGGTTGATCCTCATGCTTTGCCAGCTGCTGGGAACCCGATGTGCGCTAGCACTCACCGCCCTCTTCTGTGTCCCGGCTATCATTCTGTTCGACAAGCTTTTCCTTCGCTTGTTCCCATCCGTAGTCACCAACTCAAAGTCGAAGCCCTGCAGTTCAACGACAAGACTTGGGAGTTGAAGAATGGAAAGTTCGCAGCTTCGCGTGCTCTCTGTACGCTCCTATCACATTCGCTCTTGACGCTCGAGTATGAAATGTCAACCGATACGGGACAACACGTCAACCAGATCGTCGCGGCAACGGAACCGCAAATGTCTCCCGCCTAGTCCAAAACCGTATACTTCATGGTGTGTGAGATACAGATAGTAGTGGTGAGAATGGTGTCACCTACTCAAAATACCACTGACACTGTCGCACCAGGGTTGGCTCAAAGCGGCCAACGGCGATGACGAGAGCTCTACAGCATCCAAGAAAGAGAAGAGGATTGAAGTGGACAAGGCATTGGCGGAGGCGCTTCGGAAGCGCTTACCTCGAAGAAGGCTGTCTGCGAGGAGAACGAGAAGCTCATATCCGAACGCAACAACTTCGAAGAGAAGCCGTGTGCTTACACGACCTCCGAGCCAAGGGAGAGTCAGAAGCAAGTCTCAGAGGATGTTCAGATGAGAGAGCTCGAAACCACCTTTGGAGTGGAAAAAACGACCGATTCGACGACGAACGGATCGGGGGACGAGGCGGTCTCAGCGATCCAGGAGGCGAAGGAGGCAAGGCTGAAAGCGGAAACATGCAGAGAGCGCTTTATACCCGGGTGAGGAAGCTGGAGGATGATTCCGATGACGAGGGACCATGCGATCGAGAAGATGGAGAAAGAGCACAAGTCGAATAACAAGGTTTCCATCGAAGACGTGGTTTCCTTTCCGGTGGAGTGAAGGAGTGAGATTACCTACGAGATACTATCCGAACGATTCATACCATCCAACTATGCACTTCCTCTCCATGTACATCTCAAATGCATCAAAGATCATTTCCGATAATACCTAGGCAGGAGTTTGTCCGCATCTGAAACTCAAGGCCAAGGGAAAGGCCCAAGCCCCACGCGTATAGAATTCGCCACCGGGATCTTCGGCTGCGAAGATCCCCATCCTTGTAAGTTTCGTTTCTCCTCCTAAAAATCATTACGGGAATCCTTCGAGATTTTATACCTTTCACGCTTCTCGTTAGGCACAACGCTGAGTGAGCAGACCTTCCGTTCTGAAGTTGGTACGAGCCCTGACGACCGTACGCGACGCTAATGTCCAAGTCACAATCAGACCGTTGATCATCCCTTCATCACGACATGCCGCTTCAAAAGAAACGCCTCCGCCACCAGACACCCCATATCGCCCACCCAAGAATCTCGAGATACACGTCCCTCGAACACTATTCGCCGTTTCGTCTTCGTCATCGCGATACCTCCCCCTCTGCCCGGCCGGTGTATACGTACCCTGCGGAGGACGACGGAGAGTTTGACGAACGAGTTCCAAGCTATCGCGACCGCCAAGATGACCGAAATTGCGGCAGATTTGAGAGGGCGTCCGAGGAGATACGATCGGGAAGCTCGGCAACAGCTCCGTCTCCGGCTTCACATGGACCGTCTCCTGATTCTACAGCTTCGTCGAAGGGCTTTCCCTCGACGTCTCAGCTTCGGAACTTTAACCCACAGTCCGGGACACCTCTTGCATCCCCTCGTAGCTACCTGGAACAAGCGATGCTAGTACTTGAGGCCGAGCATGAGAAGATGCGGGGGACAGAGAAGGAGCTGGAGGAGGTGAAGAGGGAGAAAGGACCAGCAGACATCACGGCGAGTTCGTCCACATTTCACTAGGCATTGGTTGGACACGGAACCAAGATCACTAACCTCGAAACTCAAGTTGTCAAGAGCGATGCTCAAGTCATCGAGAAGACCGAGGAGAACACGAAGCTCCTTCAAGACGAAGCAAACCTGATCGATCGCAACTCCGAGCTTGTGAAGGCGATTCAAGACGAGAAGGCCGAACATTTTAAGACCAAGGACGAGCTCGGCGACTCAAGGAGAGAAGGGGTGAGGTTACGAGATGAGAACGCGAACAAGGGGAGGGCGATGTTGGCGGACTGTGAAAGATGGGTGAAGAGCAAGATGGGAGGATGAGCGTGGTGGCAAAGGGGGGAGAGGTCCCAGAAAGCTGGCTGGCGATCATGATGTTGAGGAATACATCTGTGTGTCATTAATGTGCCAGGCAGGATCATCCCCCAAGAATCTTTGCACCTGAGGATACACCTATGACTGTCGCTCATCGCCTAGTTCCTCATCCCCAGATCCAGTCTGCAGCCCGCTTAGTCATTTCCGGAGTCAACCATTGTCCAACACCCTCTTGAGACCAGAACTCGAATGCGCCATCTTTCTTACCCGACTTGGCATCATCGATATCTTCGCTCCTTCTTCGCTGTACGGGACTGTCGTATCTTCCCGCTCATGCAGTGACAGAATCTGTTTCCCGCCATATACGGACGTAGCAATTGGTACGATCTCGAGCAGTGATCCAATCGATGGTGGGTTGATAGGCGGAGCGAAGTCGAAGTCGGAGGCGGCGCCTCAAACTTCCCTAGATACGAGTGGATGGGAACGAAAGGGAGACCGACGAGATCCACCACTAGTGATGCCTGTGACTAGCAGATGAGAAGGGTTATGCTCTTCGAGCAGATTCGAGTTTAGGTCCTTCATCCGCTTCCCATGGCTTCTCTGATCCTGCGAAACAGGTTCTCTGATCCGTCCAGTCGAAGATAAAATAGCTTACCTGTGTCACAACGATCAGATCTCGCTTCCTCCGCCCATTCTTCCCGAGCTCATCTGTCTCCCCCAAGATCCCTTGCGCAAAATGGTCCCATCGTCCGCTCATCCGCATTGAGGCCATGTGCGACAATCCGGACCGGTCACCTCTTATTCGCATCAATATCGTAAGGCAGCTCACGAGCGCAGCGATAGGAGGACCGCGGCCTTGGACATCCTCTAGGCCGAACATCTTCAGCTCCAGCCCGACAATAGACACCTCCCTACGTCTTCTTGCGGGTTGACCTAGGTCGAGAACTCAAAAGATCGCAGTCTCATCGTTCGATCTCTGCTTTCGAAAGGCTGAAACCGGACATCCTCGGGGAAGATTGTTGCACAAAGATCACAGTCCCATCACAGACGAGACTGTTCACGAGAAGCGGTCCTACTATTGTCAATTGCAACGAGGGTTAAGTTACCCCAAGATCCCATAAGATCAAGTGTCCGGCAATGAACCCGAGGACAACGAATCCTAAGGTTACGGGCGATACCCAGGTCGGATCACCGCCATCGATTGGAAATGCGTGTAAAAAAAAAAGCTGAACCCCCATTCACATTTTTTCCTTCGGCTTTTGGCTAAGAATGGTCGATCTCACTTTGATAGTATGTCCATACCACGTCGAGATACTTCGACACCGCGTAGGAAAAGGTCTGGAGCGGATCCTCTCCTCCCTCCTACCAAAACTCGAACAAGATCATTCTGTCACTGTCACTGTCAAGACCATCGAACCCGTTGACGAATACGAAGGTGAGATCGGACGGTCTTTCGAGCTCATCCGACGGATCTCCACCGAGACCTAGACGGGCATCAGCCAAAGAAGCTTCCCTTATCATCCTAGCTGGGAATTGCAACTCCACCGTCGGTGTCGTTGACGGTCCCGACGATACCATCCTCGACGTATTCTGGTTCGACGCCCATCTCGACGCTGAGATACCTGATGAGACGATCTCGGGATATTTTCGATGGGGTTGGGGACGGCTATGATGGCAGGGAAGTGCTGGAATGGGGGCATATGGGGACTCTGGCGCAGCATCACGTCGACATCCTTTTTGGTAGAATTAACTTTCATCGGGGCGAGGGCTTATAGCGAGAAAGAGCGGGACCGGATCATCAACGGAGGAGGAAGTATCATATCAAGCAAGTATGAGCAGCACCTGAGGAGACGATTGGGATCAATACCTGAGGAACGGAGCTGTGTCGTGCATGTCGACCTTGACTATCTCGATACTTCGATCGGACGAGCCAAAGACTATGCTCAGTCCAGCGGTCTACTAGCGGACTATCTAAAAGCATATCTCGCTTTACTTTCGACCCGACAACCCAAAGCATCTATAATCGCCTCTTTCGATCGTGATTTGGAGAGGGGGGATGCAATTCTGAGCCCGATCGTTTAGGAGATCTCGAATTTCGTCAACACTCTATGAACACATTAACGGCATCAGCAAGTCGCAGTCCCCGACGAGGACCAAGTGGATTCCAGGATGGGAGACAACGCCGCGGTTGTCCGGCTACTGCCGCTCTCCTCGAGATCTGGGGGACCTTCGATATAACGCCGCAATACTCCGCCTACACTCCTGCCCATGTTATCGCGGTCGGAGCCCCTTGGGTGAAACGCCGCAACTGTCCGGCTCCACGCCTTGTTATCGTCGTCGACTCTTCCCACCCTTCCAACCCCCCTTATCTCCAACCTCTCTCACCTGATCCCTTCCCCCTAGCCCCTTCCCCTTTCCCAAAACCAACAACACCCCCTTCCCCCTCCCCGCGCCCCACCACCGCTCCTTCGCCCTGCTCTCCCTCATCACTGCCCTCCCTAATTCATTGTACCTTCCTCAAAAGCTCACACACACACACCTCCTTTTCCCTTTCCTCCCATATGATTATGGATGAAATCTTCTTAGAATCGTCCATTAATGGTCAAAATCGCACAGCAAGTATCACGGGATACACAAGATTCATTCCATACAACCGATTGATTTGCCCTGACAAACGACACTTATACTTGTCTATGATCTAGTCGCGCTCCCAGAGACGACCGCCTGGTTCGGAGTTCTCACCCTCCCACCTTGACTTGCGCCTCCTTGGCCGGGTCCTCCTCCTCCTCCTCGTCCACGTCCGCGGTTCGGTACCCTCCTCTGCCCACCTCTTCCTCTCCCTCGTCCGCCACCTCTCGCTCCACCGCCGCCCGCCTCTTTCGCGACTCGCGCTTCTTCCTCCTGCCACCATCGTATAAATTCCACTTCTTCCGATCGAGATTGCTCGGCGTTCCGCTCTTCCTCCTGTATCTCGGCGAAACTCCTCGCCGGTTTCGGCACTCGGGTTGCAAATGCTCTTTCTTCTTGCTGAATCGCTACCAATGAGAAGGAGCGCGACTCCGGGGATGTTGCGGTGAGAGGTGGAGCTGGAGCGAACCCTTCTGCGGTTGTCCAGGCCGTCCCCCTAGCGTTTCCATAAGCATTGCATTGATTGGGTTGAGAGAGAAAACTTACTGCGAGGTCTTCCGCGTATTACTAGGCGGAGCAGGACTCAGCTTGACAGGCGTGATCACACGCGCAGAAGCAGCCCGCTGCGGGACCGGTGAAGCCTGAGCCAAGAGCCGAGAGGACGCACCATTCACTGGAGCAGTGCTGACTGATTGTTGAGCCTGTACGGATGAGAATGGTGAGGCAGCAGAATCGACTGCTCGCCATGGCGTGCATGACGAGCCGGACGGTGAAGTGAACGGGGAAGGTCTCGAAGGTGTCGTAGCCGATGCACTCGGTACACGTCGCTCACTTGTGAGAGGCGTCTTGCTTGGCGTTACGGTGGGACCAGGACGAGCAGGTGTCTTTGACGAGGTTTTACTTGCAGCAGTCTCGGCCATGATGCTGCGCAGATCAACCCTAATTGCCGTCAAATGGTCCAGATTGCCCTCTAATTTAGCTTACCTCTCCGTCTCGACCGTCCGTGACTTCCAGACCGGTCCCTTGGAGTTCGCAGACAGATCAAGCGGCGTCATGGGTCGTGACATTTTAGGTGTCTGCATACCCGATGCTGCAGTGACGGGCGAGCTCACGTCATCGTCCATGGCGAAGATGTCATCGACGGAAGACGAGCTGGGCGTAGGGTGTAAATCCGGACTGGTAACCGGAGAAGGAGATGACCGTCGGCCACTCTTCGTCGGAGTAACCGTCTCCGTTGGGGAGATCACCGGTGACCTTGCCTTCCACCTCCACGGCTGTCGTACCCGAAGTGTCGGGATGTCCTGGACCGCGAGCCACTCCTTGTGCTTCTCCGCGGCTTGGATGATAAGCGTTCCTGACCGCGAAACAGATAGCTTCCTCTCTTGCTTCATCGAAATGACGCGGCACAGGTCCTGCAGTACATCGTCCTCCATCTCGTCGAGTAAGCCGCTTTCGAGCATCGTTTCCATACAGGATATGATGTAATCGAAAATGCTAAGCTTAAGGCCAGTAGCCTGATAGAAAGCGGCTTCGCAAGCGAGCGCCGCAGCGTTATACGTATTACAGTGGCGAATGATGACACGGGAGCAAATAAGTACGAGGCGGTCGAGGAGAAGTTCGGTCTGAAAGAAACCGAGATTAGCATTTCGTTCGGAGAGGCAACTGAGACTCACAGCAGCTGCAAGGACCTCAAAGACGAAGTCGATGAACGCATCGAGCGTTTCCTGATCTGCATCTCTGTCAGGGTGCTAGATCGATCTCTGGGCTTGACAAGACGTACGAAGATAGTCGAATAGGTCATCCTCCTGTCCCTCATGAATGAACCTGAAGACCAGCCTCATCGGCCTCCACTTGAGATGCTCCATATGCACTGTAACATTCCCCTCGCCATGCCTCGCCGCGGTCCAATCGCTATCCGCGAACATCGCCTCGAAGAATGGGCATCGTGCTCGGAGAATTACGGATGAGCATGCGACCCGCTTGTCAGACAGGACGAGGGTGATGTCACAACCCGGAGAAGGCAGGGCGACCGTTGCTGTCTTGCCGAAAAAGGATTGAAGGTCGTGAGAGAAGGTCTTCTTCGTTAAGGGCATCTTGGCGGCTGAATTGAGGACAGCTGACAATGGTGCCAAGTCGAGAATATCGGCAAGAGCCTTGAGATCCGCCTTGATCTGCGCGATCGGAAGCTTCAAATGGCTGAACCTGGTCTGAACCGCTCGGGCGACGCGGGAGTCCCATACGGCCGCTATGTCATCGGAGTACACGTACTGGAGGAGAAGCAGGACGACGAGTGAATGACACACACTGACCCTAATGCATCGAGACGAGCCCGATTTGGTGACAGACAAGCGTTCGAGCTTCGCACCAGAAAGTAGCCTTTCGATAGCCGGGACTCGGAGAGTAAACACCACGCTGTGTGCAGGGATAGCAGTGTCACCGACAATCAAGGTTATGTCGCTTCCAAGCAGTGGCTCGCTCCAGGAGAAAAGCGAGTCATTGTAGTCCGCTCGCCACCTGCTTAGAATCGTGCACATCCGCATAGCAATTGCGGTGTCCTTGGCAACCGAGTTCGAGCCTTCATCCTCGTCATCCTCGTCGCCCTTGCCTTTGCCCTTCTCCTGATCGAAATCTTCCGCCGTCATCTGGTGTTCGAACCGTCGGAAATGGGGCTGCAAGAGGAACATATCCTCTTCGAGTGTCTTCCCGCTCAGTACGATCGGTGTAGCTCGAGCATCTACTCGTATCGCAGCGAAGGCGCCGGACTCATTCACGGCGACCTTGATGACACGTTGAAGATAGGGAATCCGCCGGAACTTGAGCTGCCCTGCGCCGGTCTTGACTCGTTGGCGGACGAAGACGTGGCCGGAATGAGTGCAAATAATGACGGTGCCATCGGAACCAAGAGCGACATCCTGGGAGATGTCAGACTGGTCTTGGAGCTTGTGGATCAGTCTCACCTTGACGGCGGTGAAGCTCTTCCGAAGCGCCCAGATCAGCTGGGGTTTCACCGTGACATGTCGATCTCTAGCTTCTTTCGAGACGTCTTCGAGTGGGTTCGGCAAAGAGAATGTGAAAACATCCCCAATGGACGAGAGAGCGGCAAAAGTCGTTCCGCAGCTTGTGACCTTTTCGATCATTGGTTTGATTGTCGATTGTGGTGGACGGAAAGGGAAAGCATCAGAAAGGATGCGAGGTGTAGCAAAACTGATACGCGTGAGGCTATGCCCGAGGCAGCAGTGAAAGACTTACCCGATCCTGAAGTTTGCGTCATGGTGAAAGCAGAGCACTTCGAACGAGTCAAGCAGGCAAATCATAGCGTAATCCTGGACCAGATCAGCCAGACTCCATTGCTGGGCTGAACAGCCGCACCGACAGGGCAATGTCAATGACCGGCTGCGAGATCGCCGTCACCTTCCTAGGCAGCAATTGTACGGGATTCGCCGCTTTCTCGTAGCCTAAGAAGCTCATGAGCCGACTTTATACCTGGCAACGTGGAACTCACCAAGATGACCCGCATTCGTACCCCATGTCCAAACACCATCATCCGTCCAACAAGCACTCGACATCCGTCCGGCCGCAACACCTTTCACCCACTCCTTCTTGAGCAGTCCGACGATCCTTCTGGGCGAGATCTGCACTTCCTGGTCGTCCGTGCTCCCTCCGACAGGTTTATCCGCAGCGTCGATGACGTACCCGAGTTGGGAGAAGCGATTATGACCCCAGGAAAGGATGTAGCCGCCTGAAGTGAGGGCGAGGGAGTGGTCCTGAGCGAGTGCGATGGAGATGAAAGAATGTGGGAGATCTGGCATGGGTAGGAGGGAGAGTTGGGAATGGACAGTCCGACCGAGTCTATCCGGTGATCAGCTAAAGCCTCCGGTGAAAAGCCAGAACATACCGCCCGTACGAGCCGAATCCACACAAGCTGAGATTGCCTCTCCCTTCCGCCGTGACGATCCCAGTGTGCAGCTTTGCCATGACAACATCCTTCACTCCGACATGATTGAATCGTTGGGTCGGATCCGGGTGACCACTCGCTTGGTTCTGCGTGAGAAGGTTGACCCGATCGGGATAGGTCTTGTCGGAGCTATCGCCAGTGCCAAGCGCGAAGTTCCCTTGTCAACGGCTTCAGTACCAATGTTCCCAGCTCCAAGCGTAAACCTCACGATTCACACCCCAAACATAAAGATCACTCCCCTCAGCATCCTGCGGCGGGTTCGTCTATCCAAAATCAGCTTCTCTCCACCTCATTTTCAGATCGACCCACCCCATCGACAGTCCCATTATACAGATCAAAAGCCGTCAACCCCTCCGCATCCTTTATTGAAGGATCGATATCGCTTCTCGCCAGGAGATCCCTTGCTGCTTTGATGTTCCCGACGAACAAAGCTCGATGCAGTGCGGTATAGCCTGATTCGTAATCTTGTAAATTGACAGATATGTGCGGGTTCCGAAGCAGTACCGAGAAGAACGTGTATCCCGTTTGAGTCGATGTCGAGGCGGCAAGCTGTAGGACTCTGGTTACTTCTCAGCTCTTATCCAGCTCAAGTGAAGGAGGAAAGGACCCACGTCCTCCCAAACTGATCACGTTCATTCGGATCCGCCTTAGAAGGCACCCCACTCATCCCGTTCATCGTCCAACTCTTCCCCGCCGACGTCCCAGCTCTCCCTCCTCCTCCTCCTCCTCCTCCTCCTCCTCCTCCTCCTCCTCCTCCTCCTCCTCCCCCTCCTCCACCCGTCCGACCGGCGGGTCCAGTCCCATCGAGTTCCTGCCTAAAGGCCTTGACGTTTCCATGATAGTAATGCGCATGAAGATTGGGCATGTAACGCTCGAAGGTTGCTCAGAGGCGCAAGGAGATAAAAAGACTACGAGGAAGGTGGCCTCGAGTCTTTCTTCCTTGCGGATCTGAAGGGAAGGACGGTCGACACGAATGCGAGGACTACCGATGGGTCTTAGAAGGGAGATTTGGGTGATCGGTTTGACGTGGCGATGAGGTGTAAGAGCTTTCGAAGTCGGGTCTAACGGTGTATCGGAAACTTGTTACTAGATTTCTTGTGAAGATCGGCAAGATGACGATCGAGATGTGCGTTTTATACTTGCTGTTGCAAATGTACAGAGGATATGCAGAGAGTTACTTCGATGAAAGGAGTCGTCAACATTCCGAGAGCAATTTCGGCTCTCGCGCGAACGTGTCTGGGTGGAGGCGGCGACGATGTGCGACAATTGCGATGCGTGTACAGAGAATACCATTCACTGACTAATAATGCTACGTCGTCTGCTTTCACTCGGGACCCATGCATGCATAGAATCTAAATGGTTTACGATGTACGCCCTTTCAACGGACCAGTCTTCGGCACATTTCACCTCCGAGCCGGTGAGTAAGTATCAGGCGATCCTTCTCGGTGACATGAAAATCGCATAACGACGTTGGGACTGGTCGTTCGCAGAGTGTTAGACACCGCAGAGATATGGGGGATGGGGAGTGAAGAAAGAAAGTTGTCGCGAAGTGATGGGTTTAGGAAGGACTGGGTCCCGTCTCTCAATACGAGGCCAGTCAATCGTGAGCTGGAAGCAAGAGATGATAAAGGAGGATCAGGAGGGACTGCAGCGGAAACTGCGAGCTACGATCTTGCAGGGTCACCTCTTCATTTGCCCTTGGCAAACAGCTCACAAGCGACTGGACCCGGCTCCGTGGAAACCAAGCGCTGGACAGATCGAGGTGGCACCGCTTAGAAGAGCAGAGCTTGCCTAAGTCCTCGAGCGCTCGGTTTCCGGCCGAATGAGGTGGGAAGAGATCGCTGCATCAGCAGGCGAGGAAGGGGAGAGAAGAAAACGGACGGATCGAGACCGCAAGTGATCGATGTCCGGCGTCTGTGAAGTATCAGTCCCGTCAGGTTGGCTGACCGCCCAGGGAAGATAGCAAATGAACGCTGGAAATCTCGATCGACCATTGTTCTGCGCTCGGAAGCTAAATGCGCGTACACCGGGATGCGGGTGGGCGGTGGGAGCTTCGAAGCGGGAAGCGAAGGGAATGAATGCGAACGGAGACATGCAAGGCGAAAAGTAATCAATGTAATAGGAATGATAGCCGTTGAGATTTGCATGCTGGATTGTTTGTATGTTGTGCTACGAGTCAGGGTCATGGTTGTGCTGTAGTCACAGAGGGGTCCCGAACCTTTTACTCCGTCTAGGATTATCGGTCTAAACAGGTTATCAGTTTCAACAAGGTTTAAAAGCAGCGAGGAGCTTACAAAACTCATGCGTATCGTCTCCCCTCTTGACCGTAGTCTGCAAGAGCAATGATCAGCAAGAGTCCGGTCGAAATCCCAAATGCGTCGACGGCGTTTCGCCTTGCAAGTACAATATTACCGAATGTGGCAAGTGGTAACTCACCTTCCATGCTTCCTCGAAATCAACCGGCAGAATCACGTAGCGGTTCTTCCGGACAGCTGAAGTGGACGTAAGGAAAGCCATGCATCTCGGGAGTCAACTCACCTTGCAGACCTGCAGCCTGACAAATCGAAGCAATCTCGGCGGAGCTCAGTCTGTCCGGTCTCGAAACATCTGAAGAGGATATTAGCAAGTATCGACTGTTGGGACAATTGACGTACAGTCCTCGAGATCGACATCTGGTCCTAAATTCATCTTGGCCGTGACAGTCTGGAAAATCAAACGCCTTTCTCTTCGCGACGGCATTGGGAACTCGATCTTTCGGTCGAGACGGCCAGCTCGTAGAAGAGCGGGATCTAGTGTGTCCTGCCGGTTTGTGGCCATAATAACCTGGCCAACATGCGTTACTCATGCCCTCAAATGCAACGGGAATGGGGAATATACCTTCACATTCGTCTGCTGATCGAAACCGTCCATCTGATTGAGTAGCTCAAGCAGAATCCGCTGCACCTCCCGATCGGACCCGGTCTGCGCATCGAATCGCTTTGTAGCGATAGCATCCACCTCGTCGATGAAGATGATTGAAGGGGAGTTCTCGCGAGCGAGGCGGAAGACGTCTCGAACCATACGGGGACCCTGTGACCCATAACCCATCAGCCGGCATCTTGATCCATCGCGTGCCCCACTGACCTCGCCAAGGTACTTTTGAACGAATTCAGACCCAACGACCCGAATGAAAGAAGCAGAAGTGGAATTTGCAACAGCTTTGACGAGCATCGTCTTTCCCGTTCCTAGCGACTCACTCAGCTCTTTCCGTGACTGAGCGATCTGACTTACCTGGAGGTCCGTACAGGAGCACGCCTCTTGGTGGATCTATCCCGATCTTCTTATACAGGTCCATCTGCCCCTATCAGCACCTCCAGCCGCGTGTCGAGTCGTTACCTACCTGAGTCAAGGGCAACTCAACAGCCTCCCTTATCTCCTGCTTCTGCGCGTCCAACCCACCCACATCAGAGTACTTCACATCGGGCTTCTCGTCCGCCCCCAGCATTGAGATTGACGAGTCGGCCTCGGGCGGTAGAATATCGACGAGCGCATTTGAATGACGATGTAAGGCAACGGATGAGGAGGGTTTTAGGAGTTCACGATCGAGGGTGGAGAGGATCCGAACAACGTAGTTCGAGCCTATTTTGGCCAAACGTCAGCAATGCCGCGCAACCAGAACAGCTGAAAAAAACTTCGATCCCGACGCTGTGCCCTTGACTGACCTGTCGTACTGCCCACAATCCCGCGCTTCTCATCGACAGGTTCCAAGAACTGCCCGATCACCAGCGGGACAGACTGGATCCTCTTCACCTCCTCCTGTGCCCGTAAGAGCTCTCGTCGGAGGTTGTGAGTCTCATCTCGGATATACTCCTGTACACGAATACACGTCAGCCAAATGGGGATCGGAAAGCTGAGACAGCTTTGTAGCGGTAATGCCCACACACCTCCTGTAGCTCGAGAAACTCCTTATGTGCTTCTAACCGCTTCCATGTACTGTATAGCTCTTCGTCACCGGAAGGAAGGGAGTTTAGGAGGGCTTGTTTCTCATTGGCCTGAGAAGGAATCGTGGAGTCCTGCGGATGCGAAGTCGGGTCAATGATATGCTAGTTAAGCTGAGCTGTTCGGCTCACCTCAAGCTTGAGGTCTATACCTATATCCTCCATGTCTTGTATGTCTTCACGAGGAGGGTTCGCCACGATTTATGTTGAACCGAAAGATAGCGGAAGGAGTACTGGTTCTCACAGAACGCTTAAGCTTCCCGGACATAGATCCGATCTCCGCCTCCACCAAAACCTTCTACAACTACAAACCTCGAGTGAGCGCATTTATTCCTTTGCATTACCTTTCCTTCGCCTTCTTGACGTATTGCTTGACCACCATGGCGAAGCGCAAAGCGTCAAGAAAGATTCCGGTCAAGAAGAACAACGTCCCCCTCGGTATGTCAAGGGATTTTTGGCAACACTCCATATCCCCTTGGACTGATGAAGTGCTTGCTTGTTTGTCCAGCGAGTATCTTTAAATGCCTTTTCTGTCATCATGACAAATCGGTCTCGGTCAAGATGTAGGTGACCTCCGGCGAATCAGCTTTCATCCGGTCCTGAGGGAATGCAGGGATAAGAACACGATGTTCGGCCGTTTGACATGCAAGACCTGTGGACAGAACTACACCGCTCCTATAAACAGTTCGTCATCTCTGCTGCCTACTTCTCAGCCTCACTGACTTCACTGACTTCGCGATCAGACCTTTCGGCAGCTGTCGATGTGTATTGCGAGTGAGTCACCCATTTCCTGGAGATTCTCTCGCTGATCTAGGCAGCTGGGTCGACGCATGTGAAGAGCTTCGAATAAAGCAGCCAAAGAAGCAGCGGTCGGTTCCATTCCGCTTTTAGGACGTTATCTACTCATGTCCGCAGACCTCCTCGAGGACCGTCTCCACTGACTCACGGTCCACAAGGCGGAGCGACTCTGGGCTTGACCAACGTTGACGATGTGGACGAAGATGCCGACGGGGAAGAGGATGTCACATATGCCAACAAAGGAGCATCAGCCGCTGTCGATGAAGAGGATGAGGATGAAGATCCGGACGATGGAGTGGAGAAAAGGAGACGGGTCGAGGTGAACGATTATGATGATGATGACGATTGAGCCTTGGGTTTTGGGTTAAAGACCTTGACGAGCTTGTATGGCATAGCATATCTAACGATTCTTGGTATTCTATGCAGGGTATATCCTCGAGTTCCAAGAGAAAGGGCCCATCATCCTGCTTCCTTGCGGTCCTTCGACTCCATTTTTGCCCGTTCCTCCGCGTTGATCTCCGAACCGAGTTTCGGCTTCACACCCAAAGCTTTGAACAGCGTAACCTGAGACTGCGATTGCTCAGCTGCACCTACCGAACGAAGAGGTCTGACCTACCGGATCTTCAATAACCCCATAGCCAGCCTCCGAAACCCTCGTCCCACTCTCCACGCAATCAATCACCCCTTAGCACCTATCAGCACCATACGTAGTTCGCCTCGGTTATGTGCTCACACTCCACCCTAACCACCTTAGCCCGCCTCGTAGCCCCTCGTCCTCCTTGCCCGTTAATCCATTTCTGAGTCTTACTCCCCGACAATCCCCCATTCGCAACTATATGCGTACAACTCGAATTCTGCGTCGGTCTACAATATACGACCCCTCATCAGCTTCTTTCCTGTCTATCTCGGTGAAGGTGACTCACGTAAATCGACCCCCGTTGGATGTGATCATATGCTGCAGCTGCAAGTTCGAGACCCTTGGCCCAGTCCATCCATTGATATAAAACACACATCCCTTAAGAAATTCACACTTCTATTCCAACCCTCATAAGCGGTCTATCTAAAGGAGGTTGGAGGAGGACGTCGTACCGAAACACGAGCCTGTTCCGACGTCTTAGCAGTCCTAACTTCCCAATAAGTAGCTGCTCCACTGCTCCCTCCTCCTCTATTGGACTGTTGATGTCCCGTGGCGGCTGAGACGAAATGGTCCGTCCTACCCGTATTATCAGATCAGCTTGGCTCGGTCTTATCCTACATCCAAGTCGTATTGGACTTACCGAGAATAGAGGTCAGAGTCGGTTATCGGATTGACACCTTTACCCATAGTCTTCATCTGAATAACCACCTTATCAGTAGCAGCACTACTCATAAGCAGACAGTGTGGTTGAGGCAGGGCAAGGAGACTGACCATACGATCCGTGACCCGACTCCGTCCCATCCCTTCAATTCGCTTCCGCTCTTCCTCAACCTCACTAGCACGAGCTTTCCGCTTGCCATTCTGACCTTCCTCCTTCGCTTTGTAAGTCTTGAGCGCAGCATGAATCCTCGGCTTGAGATCTGCTGGCGGGTCGAAGGGGAGAGCGGAGGGGAGGGTTGTGAGTCTCGAGGATGAAAAAGAAGCGAGTGGAGGAGAGATTGGGATGATCTCCTGTGATGAGGATTGGGAGAGTGGTGATGGCATGACTACTCGTACATACAACATAGCACAACAAGCAGTATGGAGAACATGATGGTTAAGCAGTTTCAGCTGACGCTTCCTGGAAACCCTTAGGATCGATTGCTTTCGAGTGGCGATCCTCGCGTTCCCGAGCGACGCGCTTGATGTCGTTGATCAGATTGAATAAATCGTAATTGAATTGTACGAAGATCTTGCCGGAGTTGGTGCGACAGGAGATTTTGAGATACAGTAGTTCGGGATTTCGAGTGAATGAACTCATTTCCGCATTGATGGCCGAACCGCATTGCATCTACTCCATCTTCACATCTACCTCTATTGCAGGTCCCCGCCACATTGCCCATCCCAATCTTGCCCAAGCGATCCACATACCGACACTGCACCATACGCTCGTCAACATCAGAGGGAAGAACTCCATTCTCGCTGGAAAGTGACCGGACAAGGTCAGCATCGGATGCAGTATCGAGGTGAAAAAGAGTAAGGGGATCGATGTCGCTAGATAGAGGTTTTGCAGAATGTCCACCACGAAAGACCCAAGTGTCGGCGCTGGTCTTCTGAAGATCAGCACAGACTGCCGTGAAGAGGAGCTGACTCCTGGACGAACTTCGATACGGCTGTTCGGAGGCTTCCGCAGACGACCAGAAGCCAGATGGCAGAGTAGCCCATCTTGACGGGCGTTTCTGCCTCCCGATCAGCAGCAATCTAGGAACAATGTCTTGAATTACCTGCCGCCTTGAATAGTAGCGGGAACAAGCTGATGATCCCTGACGTACTAGCGACGAAGAAAGCTTGGTAATGATTCCAGTCTTCAGCAGCTAGCAGACTATGAGTAGCTATATCAGCCGACAACCAATCGAGATTCGCGCATGATGCAACTCACCTTAGCGGTGTCAAGACTAGCATCACCGCCTTCTCATGCACGTGCCAGCCGAACATAAAACTGCTGAAGCCACATGCGGCAAAGGCTTGCAAGAATGACTTGTAAGTCGGCTTCCGCCATAGGTGGACGAGCTGGACCTGAGTAAAAACGGTGGATTAGCTCTAGCTAAGCGACCGGTATGCGCACGGGTAATGCCTTTCATGAGTTATTGGAAGGAAGGAGGAGGATTCACTGACTATTTGCGTAACAGCGGTCAAGAGGAAGCAGGCAATGGGCTTCACGTCCGGCAGGACGGCGAAATGGGTATCTCCGACAAGTCCTCGGGACGTCGATGCAATTCCAGCGCTCGAGACAGGAAGATCGATGTGGAATCGCTTCGCGACTGACTTTCTTCAGCTCCAGAGACATCTTCTGCCGCCGATGGGATTCACTCTGGAGCAGAACCCTATCTAGCAGTGTGATACCTGCCCAAGCACTGAAGTGAAAGTCAGCCCCTCTCGACCTACTTCTAAGCTGGTATGTAGCTGCGGACAAGTAGTACAGGGAGCTGACCTACTTTGGCGCCCAGTAAGCATGCATCAAACCCCTCGTGAACGGGAAGAGTCGCGCAAACAGCTGCATCCCTTGTCCCAAATAGAGGAACGGGCCAAGCGAGATCGCAAAGACGGCTAGAGTGGTCAGACCGATCTTAACGAGGGGCTGAGGGCGGATGCTAAGTCCTAGAGGACGAATATCATCACGAGGTCCGCCTGAACAGCGATACTCGAAGTACTAACCTGAAATCGGAGGCATGCAATACGCTCGAAGAAGGTAGATGAACCATGCTGGAGCAAGGTACACATAGATATGTCTGCAAGATCCATGAACCCCAACAAACAATCCCAAGCAGCTATAGGTGGCCAGTAGCTGAGTGGAGTATGGGGTGCTCACTTGAAGTTGAGTAATGTGGCGAAGTGAGCAGCGCATAATATTGGTCGGCCCTGGCAAAGGACAGTTAGCACGGTTCATCCAGCCAAGGCTTTGCACATCTTTCCCGACTAAAGAGGCTGAGCCGGAGGGTAGCACTGGGACCTACCTCTCTAGCCCCAACAAGGCTCCAAACCATGAGCCCGAACAAAAACCCATTATACTGGAGGTGTATCGAATCGAGGATGAGGAAGCCCGGATGAAGAGCTATCGCTAGAGCCATGAAGGTGGAGGTGGACTTGTCTGACGAAGAGCGTGATAGTCTGGAATGAATCAGCTGATGAGCTCTGTCTTGAGTCTCTGTGACAAAGAGGGGATCGAGCAGTTAGCTTACCTGAGGAGACCCGTCATGAGGACGATTTCCGATAACAGTACCGTTCCTCGCATATATCCCGTCACCGCTGGTCCTTCAACCGGTGTGGGTGAAAGTTTAAGTAGCTCGGAAGCATGTCGCGCCGGGAGGAGACGGGTAGGAAGGGTCAGAAAGTATGAGAAGAAGGCGAAGAAGGGGGGATAATCCAGGGCTAGAGAGGAGTGAATCAGGATCTGTGTAAGCAGCGGAACATAACGCTCACTCCATAATGAGGTTGTCTACATAGGACATCAGCTTTGAAAAGGTCATGGGAGAACTGCTCACGTCGTAGTACCACTTCCTAAGTGGGAGCTGATGGGTGATCGCCAGCCAATTCCGGTGGACCTGGGGGTATCGTCAACGTGCATGATGAGGTCCGGGTTGAGGCGTACTTCAAAGTCGGTACTTCGGCTAAAAACGAACAAGTCAGCCACATTCATGAGCGACCGGTTTCGATGCGATAAGCTGGCTCAGCTTATAGCATAACATTTCATACACTCACTAAGCTGGGAACAGTAACACCTTGAGAGCCGTGGTGAGGACCAATACATCCCGCTGACCCTTCGACAAGCCGAACATGTTTCGTTCTGATCTCTCCAACGAGGTGAGTAGTATGGCCTCTCCAGCAGGAGGGAAGAACGCGTTCTCTAAGAGTAAAGCTCTACGTCAAGACATTCCGTCGCGTTTGAGCTGTTCTGGTCGACCTCCACCCTTTGGTCCCAGGAATGAATACGTAAGCACGACACTGGGACCAGATTCCTTCCATTGACGAGACATCCGGCAATGCATGATACTCCGAACAATGCACAAAAGATAGCTGAGATCCTGACGACACCATGCTGTTCTCTCATCAGATCTACGCCTCTACGACCGCAGCTTCTCCATCAACTTCTCCTGCGGTAGCATCAGCTCCGACTAGCCGTAAACTAAGTCACACTCACATTGACCTTCTTCATGTACACATCTGTGGTCACCCAGTCTCCGCGTGCCATGCTCTTCCCCTTCATCGCCAAGGCCAAATCTTTCGTCATGACTCCATCCACGTCGATAGCCTCTACACAAGCTGCCTCGAGGTCATTTGCGAAGTTCGTCAGCTCTGGAGTATTGTCAAGCTTTCCGCGGAAGGCGAGACCTCGAGTCCAGGCGAAGATCGAGGCGACAGGGTTGGTGGAGGTCTCCTCGCCTTTCTGGTACTGCCGGTAGTGACGTGTCACCTACGCGAGTTAGTCGTAGGACAAATCTTAACGGAGAGGACGCGCCGTCCCGTGAGCCGCTTCGGACTCCATAGTAAGACCATCGGGCGTTATGAGCTCGCTCGTCATCATACCGAGACTGCCGAATCCTTGAGCTAGAATATCGCTCTGTATCAGATTAGCTTGACTCATCCAGGGACAAGCATGCTCGTACCATAACATCCCCGTCGTAATTCTTGCAAGCCCAAACAAAGCCTCCGTCAGACTTGACTGCCTGAGCAACCAAGTCATCTTACATGCAAGTCAGCCAGGCCACTCTTGGCAACGATCAGTTATCTGAGAGCTCACCGATTAAGCGGTGCTCGTAATATGTTCCGAGCTTCTCGAACTCCTTCTTATACGTTCTACACGGTTTGAACATAGCACGTTCGATCGAAGGCTGACCTACGCCTCGTAGACCTCCTCGAAGATATCCTTGAACCGTCCATCGTACTTCTTCAGGATGGTGCTACTCACATCAGCCCTAATTCAAGGACACACCACACCACCTACTTCTTAGTCGAAAGGAAGAGCGTCATTTTCTTACTTATCGCCATTTTGAAGCTAGCATGTGCGAACCCATAGATACTCTCATCGGTATTGTACATGGCCAGAGCGACTCCTCTATCCTTGAATTCGTACACGTTCAGCTCGGTCGCTTTGCTTCCATCTGAGGGGGTGAAATTGAGTGTGAGTTTGCCGGGTCCAGGAGCGATGAAGTCGGTGGATCGGTACTATCACAGTCAGCTTTGGCGCTTAACGGTCTGACAGACTTACCTGGTCTCCGAATGCATGACGACCGATGCAGATGGGCTTTGTCCAGCCTGGTATAGGCTTTGGGATCTTTTGGAGGATGATCGGTTCTCGGAATACAGTTCCGCCTAGGATGTTGCGGATCTGCGCTGCTTCAGCTGATCTAGAGCGCGATACCACCATCTAGAAGACGCTGGACGGCAAGTGTACCGTTCCGTTCGGACTCCGCCACATCTCCTTTAGGTTAAACTCCTTGACCCTCGTCTCGTCAGGGGTGATGGTAGCACATTTGACGCCAACAGAGTATTTCTGAATAGCTTCGGCGGAGTCGATAGTTACTTGATCGTTTGTCTGACTTGATCAGATATTACTCCAAGCCTCTGAATGTACACTCACAGCATCCCGGTTCTCCATCCCGAGGTCATAGTATTTTAGGTCGACATCGACATATGGCAGGATGAGCTGTAAAAGAGTACGGTGTCAGTATTTTGCGATTTTCGGAAGGTCGTATGCAGGACACGATCAAGATCTCCCAGCGTATCGAGGCGGACGCGTCTCACCTCTTCTCTGATCTTCTTCCATATGATCCTCGTCATCTCATCCCCGTCAATCTCCACTACCGGGTTCCTGACCTTGATTCGGTCAAACGAAAGGGTCGCATAGGCTCTCGTGGCCATAATGAAAGCTACGGACTGGTTCCGGCTGGATGAGTGAGGATGTATAGGAGCTCTTGGCAAAGAACATCGAGGTCGAGGGAGAATCTGAATAGGAGACGCCATTAGCTTAGGTCCTCTTTGTAGGACGATAAGGGGAAAGTGAGGAAGCGGAGATCGGTTTAGCACGTACCAACATACTGGATACAGTAAATCCAGAAGCTGAGATATTAAGGGATGTTCGAAAATGGTAAAGTGTTTCGATTGAAAGCGCGTAAAAGGGAAGGGAAGGGAAGGGAGAAAGAGACCAAATTAGAGGTGTTGCATGGCAATATGTTTCTTCAGCCCCGGCTAATCGCCGCTTCGGCCGGAACGGTTGACCCGACCAGGCACGTCACGTGCCGGGATCGAATTGGATCCAAAGCTCATCACTACTGCAGGGAATACTTGCCTAAGCACAAGATATAACCTGTTGGTGTAAGGAAGACATTGCTCGGGCGCGAGAAGCATCCATTCGCTTCAATCCGTAGTCACAGATCCATTGTCTGTCGACTCGTCCAGATTCGCTCGTCAAATCCCGTCAACACTGTCATCTCAGGATTAAGGCGAAGAGGGATCTGAGATCAGCCGGCCATCGTTCGATATGAGGCAAAGTCTGGTGCATCTTGCGACCTCTTCAGCGACCCTACCTCTTTCTGTCTCTCAAGCATCAGCTCAACTCGTCCCGCCCATCCCGTAAGTCCACTATCCTGATATCCAATACCTATCGATCATCTTTTGCTCTCCCGCTGACCTAAGAGTCAGTCTGTACCGCCGTCTCCTCCGAGCCCACCGCTACCTCCCAGCCGACATGCGATTCATGGGCGACGCCTACGTCAAGTCCGAGTTCCGACTAACCCGTTCGACGGACAACCCTTTACACATCATCGGCTTCCTCTCGCAATGGAAACACTATCTCGACGAGCTGCAGGAGACGAAAGGCGATTGGAAGGGGAGGAAGTTGGATCAAGATGCTTTTGAGAAACTTAGTCCGGAACAGGTGGGACAGCTGTATGAACTGATGCACGCGACGAAGGAGGTTTGGAAAACGTGAGTTGTTGACATCAGGAGACTGGTAGTAGCTGATCAGATGGGGTAGGCCGGAGCAGCTGGAGGAGGACGCCCGAGCAATGGAGAATTCTTCGGCTTCATTGAGAAAGACTAGCTGAGATAACACATGATAGCAATGGGACCTTTTTGGATGAAGATGCCTGGGGAACGGATGGAGCGAGTCGTCGTAAGTCATCCTGATATTTGAGACTGCCCCTAATTCAACTGCAAAGAATGCATAAACCCCGTCATCATCCGCAAAGAACGCATGAACCCCGTCATCATCAGTCGTTTGAAACAGTACTCTGAAGAAATATAATGAAGGGAAAGAAGTCGGCCAATGCAGGCATCTCACGTTCTCATCACTCCGAACTGCCTACAGACCCTGAGCGCCGAGTGTGCTTGAATGAACCTGTCGCGACGCCCGGAGACGATCTGCTGCACGTTGCCTCCAAAGACTGGTTCAACGAAAGAGAAGGCCTGTTTGTTGTCCAGAGCTGAATCAAAAAGGGAATTGATTCTCTCGCACATGCCCGTGTACTTCCCGAGAATTCAGAGTGTGGACGACCTCTCTGACAACCTTTCCTTTGGTGTCCCCGAGTGCGACCCCCGCCTTGTCTCTCTTGATGAAGGTTCTCGTGGTATTGATTTGGCAGGCAATGGACTTCAAAAGAATTGGATCGCTGAGCCTGCTATCCGAGAATGAGCCCACGTACAGATCCTCGGTTGAAACATTTCACTCAATTGGTACCCTGGGGCAGAGCCGAGCGTTCACCTTTGTGCAGCATGTGTAGGGCAATGCATTTCGCCAGAGTTTCCTGACTCGCCATCCTGCCAACTTTTCTGCTTCCCGTAGCTGCTTGAGAGACCCAGAAGGTCAGCTTTCTCATTTTGCTCGGGCGCCAGTCGGTCCCCAACAACGTGTCCCCCCATCCAAAGGTCAATCCCTGTTGCGGCATATGGCGGTCTGGATTCGTGCGGAAGGTCGGATAGATGGTTGGAATCGAGTTTCAAGACAGTGCTTGTGGTTGGAGCATCCGTACTGAACTGAATGGTTTCACGTATTTTGAAGAAGCGGATGAATTCTCAGCAGGTGCATCCAGAGTCCAGAATACAGAGGAAATTTCATCCGACAGTGAGGGATAGCAGTTGGCTGATATCCTATTGTATCTAAGGGTACAGCCGGGAGCTGACGGACAATTTCAACACAGTCTCTGCTCAAGACACTTTTGGTTGACGGCAGGAAAGATCCGTTCTCTACCAGTGGTACGCGCATATGCGATCCCCGATGGCCGGGCAGCCAGATAAGAGCACAGTATCATCGTGACCGGTATTCTTGGTGATCAGGTGGCGAATGCATTCTTTACCATATCTTTGCCACGCTTTTGTATGCATCAGTAAAACGCTAGCTGATCGTCGAGTGTTCAATAACAGGCTACATGTCACGCTTGTTGTCTAGTTCTCAAGCTGAAGAACCGCTCGTCCATCGTCCTCTCATTCTTGATCAAGAAGATCTTTGCCTGTCACGTATGACCTCTTCGATGCAAGTCTTTTTCTCCCGTTGTCCATCTCCCTTGGCGACTTTTCTCCTCTCTAGACCTCAGAGCAGACATTACAGCTTTGATTTCTGAGGGTTAGAAGAAGGACGGTCAGCTCCACCGGATTAGAGGGTGAAACTTACCGAGATTCAGATGTCAAGTATCGGGTCTCAAGCATTTCAGTTTTGGAGAAATTGAAATCTTGCCTCGATCACGGAATTTGCTTCCTTGGTATCCTCACAGCACAGATTGCAGATCAGTTGGGTAGAAACGATTTGCCATCCGTTTGGGCGCCTGCGACTCAAGGGAAAGAGACGCCATTCTGTCGGACGAAAGTCTTGTAAACGAACCTGAATGTCTGACGATGACCAATGTAGAGATAAAGTGGGGGGCGATGGAGCTTGATCTGGACGAGTATCCCTCTTGTATTTCCAGACATGAAGCTATCTAGTGACGACCTTGAGAACCGCTTGGAAAGCGCGTCGGGAGGGAAAGCACATATCTCACAGAAGTCCTTCTGTCTTTCATTCGAAGCGCATTGGTCGTGGATCATCACGTCACATATCAGCTCGAACCCTTAGCCTTCCGCGACGCAAATTTGAGTGGTAAAACATCCGTCAAATCATCCCTAGCATCCGGTAACAAAAATCAGGCTATTGTCACGTAGTTCCCTCTCCCTGACTGGAGAGCGAAGCTTACGCATGGCTGCTGAGATGGCGAATGGCTCTGGAGTGGATCAAAGGTTGCCTGGTAATTTATCAGTACTATCTCCCGCATCGAGATCTACACGCATACTCAAAGGGAATGCGAGAACAAAGGAGGAGACAGTTGCTCTAGAGACTTGTCGTGTACTCTATGCTCGGAAAGACGGTACGCCGGGAAAGCATGCGGTACCCCGTTCGGGGTGTTACCTGTTAAGGGATCAGACGCGCCGCGGAAGTACGCGCGTCCGCGCGACTTAAATACAAGTCTTCATTCTTAGCTTTTACTCTTATGCATCTCGTACATTC
>JAABUH010001185.1_pt1 | contig 30933 bp, 37 predicted proteins | sample 5559121 | NCBI WGS metagenome assembly JAABUH01 (sample SAMN10711871, study PRJNA513364) | rock metagenome | isolation source: Antarctica rocks | place: Antarctica: Victoria Land, Battleship Promontory nord | collected 2015-12-28
GTCACTGTTCTATGCAAGCGGTTGAAGACGAGCAACATTTCCTTTTTGACTGCCCTTTTTACAGCATCATTAGAGGTCAGCATTTCTCATTATTTGGCCCAAACTACCAACAACGGGACCTTAGGCTCTTTTTCGAGCAGAATTCCCACCAGCTTGGTTTTGTTGCACACCACATACACCTGTGCTTTCAAGCCAGGATGTCTGATGAGTCAAAACTGGCTCCACACCCCAGACTGTAAGGTGCTAAATGAAAATGATTAGATGATTGTAACCGTTGATAGCAGAGCACTAAAATCGGTACTAGCATGTACAGGAGACTGCTGTACACCTTCAGCTTTGTGACGGCCTCAGACCATCTCATGGACAGACTTGAAAGGCCATGCACAGAACTACTGTAGTTCAAATACATGGAGGTGTCGCTGGAGATATCGTTAACTTCCAGGCCTAACTACAACAGCTGAGCGAGGGGCATTGTCATGCAGCAGTGGCGTCAGCAACAAGTCTGTCCAAAGCTTGCCGCTCCTTTGCCCTCTGCTTGGTCAGTCCTTCTTGAAGAGTCCACACCTGCACATCAACCGGCCAGACCGTTTCATCTGGACAGCTAGCACTCAAAACAGCATACAGTTACAAAGCCAAGCCAAGCTTTGTGCACTTGATTAGATAGCAGGTCCCACAATCAGAGCAAAAGACAGTGCTTGGCAGGCTTGAATCTGTATGAGCAAGTGGTTTTACTGACATTTCATGACATGCACAGAGATGCACGGCACAGTTGCAGAGACAAATGCTGCATGTCAATGTAATGTAAGCAACAAGGTCAGCAAAGTTTGCATTGGTGTTTTACCTTGACAGACTGTTGATCAATCGTTGCAAACAGCTCTGGAGCTTGGACATTGAAAGCCAAGCCGTAAACAGGCTTGGCAGATCCACAGACATCAAGAATTTTGACAGGACGCTCAGGATTATCCATGAGGTCATATAGGAACACCCTGCCATCACCTGCAGCCATATCAAGGCTGTACTCGACAGTGTCAAAACTGTACAGCAAGGGATGCTCACACTCAAGAAATGACTTGTACTCTGTCTGGAAGAATGTGATGTATAGTGCAAAGGCTGTCTGTAGCAGCAGTTCCTTTGTTTGAACGCTGCTGGCATGACATACATGCAGACCATTGGTACACAGCAGCTCAGTGTAACGTCAATGCAACAGCTGTGACTCAAAAGCGAATAACAATCTCAGTCTTACTGCCAAAAAAAGACAAATCATCAGGCCTCAAACCTGCCTGGGCCAATCTTGTTGCAGCTGTTGTAAAAGACCCAGCAGGGCTGCCTTTCAGTAAATGCTTGTGTGTGTATGCCCCTTGGCTGTTTCAGGTGATTGTCTATGCCACATCATTTGAGCATACATTGTTATAGAACTTCTCGCTGTCAACCAATTTCACAGCTATGAGCATAGGCCTTATGTGAGACCACTGGACAGCAATCAGGTGTACCAAGTGATGCTGCTCCAGCAGGTGGCCATTCAGGCTACTGCAGATCCTGTCTTAGCCAGTCAGCCCACAACAAAACACACAATACAGGCAAAGCACTGTGATCTGTGTCTGACCTGCTCCTATGGCAATCAGCATGGGCCTAGTAGGGGACCACTGAGCAGCAAAAAGGTAGCTGTCTGATGGTGCCAGCTCCAGCAAAGGTTGCCTAATCAGGCTGCTGCAGATCCTGACTTGGCCATCTAAGCCACATGACAGAGCCAGGTTAGGGTCAAAGGGTGAGGCACTCAGGGAATGGACTGGGCCGGCATGCTGACACACTAGGGACTTGATAGCGCCGCTCACTAGGCCTTTTTGTTGTGCGCCAACAGCCTGTAGATACAACACAGAGATCTGTCAAGTATGAGTGAGTGGGTGTTGTATCAAGAGGTCAGGCATTGACATGGGTTTTCAAAGAGAACAGGCATGCGTCAGTGTTTGGATGAGAGGCTAGGCATGAGTCAGTAAATTGTTGAGAGCTTTGGCATGAAGATTTTGGTGAGAGTTTGAGCATCAGTGTTTTATTGCAACGATGCCAGCATCTGCTGCCAGGATCTGGAAGTCAAGCTGCGGTAATATTGTGCTGAGGTGTTGAAGGCTGGTGAACAGCAGATACAGGCTGATGGACACCAGACACATATGCCATGCTGGGACTGTTGTATGGGCAGGTGCACGCATGCGCTCCATGCAAGCCTTCATTCCTCAAAAAAGCTTGTGACAGGTCTGATGCAACACCACAAGACTTTGGATGTGCACTGCACTGATGAGCAATATGTTGATGACCTGAGCAAAAGCCTGGCGAGCTGCGGCATTGCTGTCCAGGCTGCACCTGAAGACGGCACCCCCCTCTGACCCCACCAGGCAGCCCCCCGGCTGTTGCTGGAAGCTCTGCTGGGGCAGTGCCATACAAGTGCCTCCCCAAAGCACCATCTTGCGGGTGTCAGGATGCTGCCACATCAGCTCAAACCTGCAGGCTGCCACACGTCTGACTCTCAAAGGTCATATCTAATGGCACACCACTTTTAACTTGGGAGGTCGATCACAATCAGCTGATTTGTTCATGAGGCTGTCAGGGGTGTAATGCTTTCTGTCATCTTGCAAGCTGGTGCATAGGTTTGGGAATGTTCTGCTTTTTCAAAGTCATAACGATCGCTTCGATGCTTTTCCTTCTAGACAGCGAGATCAGCAAAAGCACAGTTGCTTGAAAGGTGACATGCAATCAGGGCAGCCCAGCACAGGACAGAAAAGCATAGCTCCTAAGCAAGTCATTGCCTTGTCCAAGTTGCTGCATTCACTCAGCAGTCAATCCCTTGAAACAACAGCTTGCAGAGTGACCAAAAGACTGTAGGGAACTGAATGTAGCAGCATCACATTGAAACCTCGTGCCTTAACAGTCTTGGACACACCACATATAGTGACAGAACTACTGGTGCCGTATATGCCACAAAAGGCTTAAACAAGGAATATCACCCATACAGCAGCTCTGCAGTCTGCCAGCGCCAAATAAGCAGCCTGCCATCTGAGCCCAAGCTGATCAGCACGTCTGCATCTTCACCACTGTTGTGCAGTGAGTCATCTGCACTGCTGCTATGCCAGCTCACAGCTGTCACTGGCTCCCTACACAAACAATCCCTGCCCTTGGAGTAAGCTGACCAGGACAAAGCTAGTCACAAATCTTGATGCACAAGTTTGTCTCTTGTGCAAAGTACACTATGGAGTGTGCTGCAGTCACTGCTTTTGTTGATACACTGTGCATACATAGCCGGTTTTGCTTGATCAGGGCGAGCCTTTGCTGCAAGGGAACGCTGACCCCTGCAAGATGGTGAAGACAAGAGTACCGGTCTCCAAGCAGCTCTGTCCCATCATGTGTAGCTGATACCTCTGCCAAAGGCACTTTGCATCAGCGTGCGTCATACTCTTTCCCTTGGCAGAGGCTTCAGCTACACATTATGGAAGAAGGCTGCTTGGAGACAGGTCATCCTGTCTGTCTGTGCCATGTGTGTCTGTCACCAGACCGTGCAGTCTCACCAGAAAAGTACGATGATGATCAACATGATGACTAGCCTGGGTCCCGACAGGCATGCAGCAGCGTGCAGATGTGGAAAAATATGCTGCAGGCAGCTGCAGCAGGACTTACTGATGGGTGGAAGCGCTTAAAGTGGACTTGAAGACCTGAAAGTCTCCCTCCTGTGACAGGTCCCACACATATACATCCCCAGTGTATGTACCGCCAGCTATCAGTCCCTGCATGACATTTTGGTCATTAGACATCTGGTCAGCAGAAGTTCATGTCATTGCTTAGTCATGAGGAGCCTTTGTCCTTGCTAGTGAAAGTCTTATATGATTGCCACAGAAACTGGCATCTACGATGCTATGCCGGCTGCAGTTGTATAATGTCTCTCAAACAATTATGTTCTACCCAATCCATGCAAGCAGACATGAGCAAATGAAGCTCAGCGTTTTTGTTCCAGCTCTGGAAGTCATGCATCCCGTGTTGTCAGACAGACAGACAGATGCTGTGCCCAACACTCATGTTACTTACAATCGTGCATAACAACAATATGGCATTTGCAAAGACAAGCAGGCGTGACCATACTGCTTGTTGTGGGTGGTATGCACAGCATTGCAAGCAGCTGTCCACTTCCACCATTATTTCAGGCTTGTTTGGATCAAATCCAGTGCGTGCCAAATTCCAGGTGCATAGTTTGCCTGGTTGCAAGCACCATCCTTCTACATCAAACCGACCATACGAGACAGCAATGCCTTGACCTACAAATAAGCATTGCGTCAGTCAAAACTCTGCACCAACTTTTTATCATTGACATCAGCATATGGCAAGGGATGTACCCACCCAGGATTGGGCAATAGATATTTGGCATGCGACAGTAGGATTTGTCTCACCTGTTGAGCTCCAAGATACTGATGTACAACATGTTCGCTCAGAGCCTGGAGAGGTTGCAGTGTCAGGTGCACGCAATGTATGGCTGAGGGTGGCATCAGTTGGTGCTTCCTGCGCCCAATCTACTTCTGTCTGGGTGTAGAGGGCATTCTCGGCAATAGCAACTTCTATCAAAGGGACCACCCTGCAAGCAGGTCGCAGCACCCAGTAAGCATGACAATTGCCAGCAGTGATAAAATTGTTTGTACGGACGAAGTGCGTATCTTACTTGTTCAGAAATGCGACGACCGCTGCAAGGCCTGGTCCGCCCCTGACTGCGTCTGAATACTTCTTAAACAACCGGTCGGTCTGAGTGCTTTTGCTGTTGTGCTCGCCGGACTGGCAGGCTTGATCCTGCTGGTGAACGCGCAAAGTCTGCAGGGCCTTTTCTTGCAGCTGTGGCCGCTTAAACTGCCAGGTGCTCTGGATGCTCACCTGTGATCAGATCACGAAAAAGACATAGCGCGCTGCCAGGTGCTCTGGATGCTCACCTTTGATCAGTTCACGAACAAGACATAGCGCGCAGTGCGACCAAGCCAAGGACTTATTGACAGGCACTGGCATACCTGCAGTGTATCACCATCTTCAAGGCTTGGGTCCGTTGCGACCATCGGACATCAAGCGAAGCAAACGTTGACTTGACCTATGCTACCCATCAGCACCTTTGAAAGGGAATCGAGCCAAATTTGGGACGGGTCCCCAGTTGCAATGCATGTCAACAATGAGTGAGAAGCATTCAGTGAATGGTTGAAAGCGGCTGCAGGTGCTCGCAGAGGTTCAAATACTTTTGTGTTGCGCAAAACAGCTGCTGCTGTGTACTGTGAACCAATTGTGATCCCAACTTGATTCCACAACATACCAGTTTATAAATCCACGTAGTCCGAGGTAATTTAAGGGTTGCAGAAGAGCTATGCCATAGGTTTGCACAATTATGCATTTGCAAGCTTCCAAGCTCCAGGCAGTTGAGGACTGCAAACTGCTGCAGGCTGCAGGCAAATTATGGTACCTACATATATGCACATAAGACTGTACTATGCAATCACTAGTGCAATATCATCTAGCGTCTACTGCTGACTCCTGCTGGTGATGTTCTGCACATCATCCTTTCTCTTTGCATCTGCCATCTGTACAGTGTTCAGCCCACACTATCCTGCACTCAATAACAGCTCTGTTTCTAGATGACCTCCCTGACCCCACTGCTGCCTTGCACATTGCTGATAGCCTCAGGAATGACAGTGGGCACCTTGACAGCATGCTTCTTGACAAGCTGCTGCTCTGCAGTCTCCTTCGCATTTTCTGCCCTTGCCAATTTGCCCCCAGGTGCAAATGTTTCTGGGGAACAACCGATGTCAAATAGTGACAGCTGTTATGGGAGTGACATTATGATGTCATCTGTCTTTGTGAATGTGCAAGCTCAGTGACAATCAAAAGCCATGCAGGCAGATGCTCGTTCATGCTACGCACTGCTTTGCTGGCTGTTGAGACAAGCTCTGACTGCAGTTTGTGTGTTTGCGAAGAAGCACCAGGCATAGCATGCTGAACTTGATTTTCATCAGACCAGGTTGGGACAAACTCGTGACACTAAGCCAAGGTGAAAACCGAGATGAAGAGGAGGCATATAAGTGAAATGGAAAGCCACCTCCCCCTATCCTCATTGAGGGTCAGGAAGAGTTAGCGGTTCACATGATCCTAGATTACAGAGATTGCCGTGTCCGCAAGGGACATAAGCGTGGGAACCTTGTGTGTTGACTTGGCTATGGGCAAGAGCATAACACTTGGGAACCTGAGGACAACTTGCAGGCTCTGGCTGGGAGCATGTGGTGATGGCTTCTTGCTTTTGGAAGTGTGGCTCCTGTCTAGGCTGATGTCTGTTTGAGACCGACATAACAATTGAAGACGACTTGTTTTGCCGAGATGGCTTCTCAGCCTGGTGATCACTGCGATGGCATCACTCAAGCAGGCCACCTACACTGACTGAGGCAGGTGTGCATCAACACAGTTGTTGTTGCCCACACATACGCATTGCATATAAAGCACCATATCATATGCTTGTCTGCTTACGTACTAGTCAGCACGACCAAGGACTCAGGACTGTTGACGTGCCGATTTGTTTGAGAGTTGCTACCAAGTCATACACACTTGTAGCACCCTGCTCTGGGAACACTTGAGCACACAGAGTGCCAGGTCCAGTGCGTCACGAGTGCACCTGAGAAAACACACGCATCAGATTGTGCGTCATTGCACGAAGTTTGCACGGAGTGACACGGGCGTCGTCGATAGGTTGAATGAAATGCATGCTGTGCTAAACCTCATGCAGCGCAATCAACAGACAATCTGCCGCGGACTTGGCAGCCTTGGTTGATGCAGCATACCTGTTTGCAAAGGAAGCTCAGCCAATTAGGCGTATACGGTGGAAACTGATCACCTAGTACACTCCGGCAGCTTTGCTGCTAGGAGAAACCACAAAGGCCCGTGATGTGTCACTCAAGCTCGGATGGATGCGCAAAGTCATCATGTTCACATCCAGGACAAGTGTGTCTAGACCAGCAGCAGTCTCACGCCGCTGCGGCTACCTAGTTTGCTTTCGCAAACATGCACGTCAGCGTTCGCACACTCGAGTCGCAAGCCGTCCTGACGGTGTCAGTGGAACCTCTGGAGACACTTGGGGCCTTCAAGAAGCGAGCAGCCGCGACCCTTCCATATAACGGGGTCTGCAAGTTCATGCTGAGAGTGCGCATGGCTTAAAGCTTCTACGGTGCACCTTGTCAAGATTGAGACTTTGACACGCTGACTCTGCGTTATTCAGGGTCAATACCTTGCAAAGCACACGACCTTCGAGTCTCTTGAATTGCTCCCCTACGAGTTCCTAGTGAGTCAACTGCCAAGGCACAAGCCTATGGATTGATCCCTACCTCTGTTGTTCAATTTGGGGCCAACTGCTGACTATGTTTCCATGCTCAGGTTGCATTCCCATTGGCTGGCAAGCAATTCACACTGCCAGCTGCTGCTCCTGTCAGCAGTAGTGCATGCAATGACACTGCTACAGTCTGTACCCGAGGCTTGAAAGGTCCCTCCAGTTCTCAGCCAGCATCACAGCAAATGGACATAGATCAGCTTTCCACGGTTGCTGTTACATTACCTCCGGCACCATACACCCTTCTCCCAGGCTATGTGTCCAGGCCACAGGTACATCATGTCTTTTCAGGCATCATAGTATCTAAGACCATTGTCAAAAGGCCTGGTCCAGATCGGACTGCTATTCACATGTTTGTTGCCAGAATGCTTTGCTGACTTGGATAGTTCAGACGATCATTCATCCAAGCTCAACTCTTGTTGCTTGCATCACGGAACAGACACTGCGTCACATGCTTGATGACTGCACAGACTATCCCAGGTGCCAGCCTTAGTGCAGGCAATGCACCCCCTGCCATCGGAGCCCATCAGAGGTGCAGCCCCCCTTCATAGTACAGGGCCCAGCCTGGGTGCCTGGGCACCCCAAGGCTTTCAACAACAGATACCTGCTCCTGTGATGGCAGCAGCAGCAACAACAGTAACAACATCATCACCTGCTTTGCAGACAGCTGGTCCTAGCCTAGCACCACATGCCCCCCTGGATACAACACGCCAGAGTCAGCGGAAACAACCAGCGCAGACCAGACAACCATCTCAGAACACACCAGCAGCTGATGTGGATCCTTCCCAGTCAGCTCTGTGGGCAGATCTAGCAGCAGAGCTCAGATCTGCGCCTATCTCAGCTCCTGTGGGCTATCACGCTGAGGCTGCTGACCAGTTGAGGTCTGCAGCTGCATCAGACCTGCCTGCTTCAGCCTCTGGCAGTCACCAAGCAGCCAATTGGGATCAACCAGCCAAGGGTGACATTAGTGCAGGACAAGCTGCTGCTGCTGCTGGAGAGAGGGTGAAGGCAGTTGGCAAAGATGAGGCACCTGCTGCAAAGCCCAAGCCGCCTAGGCTAACCCGACGCAAGCTCATCAGTGGTGAAGCTGCATCTCAAGCCACAGACTCAGCCAATGATAGCAACCCTGCTGGTGCAAAGCAGAAGAAACCTCAGGTCAAGAAGGTTGCCAGGGCACCAAAACCCAGGAGCAGGTCCAAAGCAGCAGAATCTGCCCTGGCATCAGCAGAACAAAACCCTTCCACAGCAGAAGAGTCTGAAGCAGAGGATGCAGGACAGGGAGATCCCAGCAGGCAAGCCAAGAATGCTGCCTTTAAAGGCTCAGGAGCACTGGGCCTCTCCAGAAGGCTCAGTTCCAGGCTGCTCACACCACAGGAGGTCAACATCATGGCTAAGCTGCCGCTGCCGCCTGTGCTAGAGAGGCTAGACAAAGTCCTGTTCCCTCCTGTGAATGGGATGTATGGGTTTCTGCTGCGCCAGCACATACAGGTGAGCTGGCATCTTTACACACTGTGCTGCGTAGTGCTAGAGCCTGCATATGTCAACCTGATTGTAACTAGGTGCAAGGAGGGTCTGTTCCCTGCAGAAACACAAGTTGACATGGTTCCAGCTGTCCATACAGGCTCAACATCCGTGCAGGCAATGGCATGGCCTGTATGCAAAGTGATGAGATTTGGTTGCAGAAAAACATCTTGTTTGTCCTCTGATGACAAGCATGCATGTAGCCCTGCTGCACCGGTGTACAAACGTGATTTCACATGCAGATATTGTTGTGGTGCCTGGTCGCTCTGCCTGCCTCAGGAGTGCTGTTAACAACTGGCTTGTTATCCAAAAACTCTGCCCTGTAGTTCAAAAACTCCTGATACTAGTCTCCAGGCATGAATTCAGAATTAGAATCTGGAGATTAAGTATTTGTGTCAAGCCAAAGAATTGTGATGTGCCTACATTTTCAAGAGCCATGAGCCTTCATCATTGTTATTCAGTCTGATTTAAGGCACCTCAAAACACACTTTATTGTTACGCACCTGCCAAAACAGGACCTTGTACAGAGAGTTACTCAGGACTGTACGTACATGACCCTAGGGAAGAGACGTGTGTAATGAATGTACAAATGAATGTGTGTGGTCACAGCACGCTGCATGCCTCTGCAGCCCACTTGGAGAGCGATCAAATCTGCAGCAGCAAAAGTGCCTGGAGGTGAAGAAGTACAGGTGGAGGATGTACAGACCATGGCAGATCTGTGCCCAGATGTGGTCATCCTCAGGGATCCTCAACAGTGCGCTTCTTCTTTGACCGTGTGCTGACAAGGGCGGCTGTTGTCATCTTTGCTGTGATATTTTGCTTGTGGGTAGGCTGAGCAGTCTTTGTGTAAGCAGTGGCCATGTGCATACGCCATTTTGTATGTGCTGGCATACTTCAGCCTGCATCAGGGTGTACTTCTGCCTGCATTGTTTTGCAATGGCCTCAGTGTCTATGCTGTTAAAGCATGCGCCCCAGTTTGCGTGTGCAATTGCGTGTCTTTGCGTTCTCCACGGGTCCAACTACAGGCCAGATGCTGTATCGGCAGCTGTCAGCTCAGTCCTGTAGCTTACATCTGACTGTTGCAAACATCCAAATATACATGTATATAAAATAAAAGGGGTCAAAGTTCTGCAAGGAACACCTCTGATGGCATCATGCATGATGGGCAGCTGGCATGGAGCTAGGCAAGGTTTGATTTAGCAGGCAATCTTTTGATTCAGCATTCTTATCAGTCAGCTGTGCACGCCCAGAATGTGCATCACAGAGTGCTTGTGCATGTGCAGGATTCAGTCTCCTAATAAGTCCATCAGGCAGTGGAGGAAGTCCATACAAGCTGAGCCGGCAGTGCCTAGTTTGGTAAACCCCATAGATGCAGAGGACGCCATGCTTGCAAGGCAGACGTCAGGTCAGCCCCATGCTGTCTCACATTCCCAGACACACGCCGCGACGCACAAGCCGTGAAAACATGTGTGAGCCTGTGTGTGCTGTGCTCAGTTGAGTATGTACGGTGTTAGCTGAGAGAAATTCCACATCTGGCTTGGCATGTTTAAGTTTTGTTGCTTGTGAGCTGAAGCATGGGACTGCCAGTTGGAATCAGGGTTTGCTTCTTGACATGCCTGCATCCAAAAAATTGCAGAGATATTGCAATTTGCATTCTTTTGTCCAAAAATGTACATTTATGACCGTGTGCTGACACCATGCCAGTTGGGAGAGTGTGTCAGGCAACTTCGCTGAACTTCTTTGTCCTTGTGCTGTTGTATTGTCATGTCAAACACAGTACGCATGTGCACTGAGATAACAGGGCTTTCAATGTGCTTGCGAAGTTATGCTGCACCCAGACCTCACACTTCGACCCAAAAACAAAACCTCAGTGCAAAGGTCAGGCAGGATGCAGATCTGTGGGCCCGTGCACAGATTGAAGCCCAACCACACGATTGGGGATAAAAGTATCCCACTGCCTATTCATACTGGGATCATCCAATCAACCAATCACATGCGATGAAGATGCTGCTCAGTGGGCAATACTTGCGTCTCAGGTATCACAGTTCAAGTGTAGTGAAACCATGTCTTATGCTCATTACACACTATCTTCAGATGAAGCCACTCTGCCAGTGTGCAAAGCGCATCCCATGGAGATAACCACAGATGGCAGCGGCACAGTGTTTGTGGGTCAGACTAGGAGGGAGCGCCTGATTGTTGAGATCATGGACCCTGGCAGGAAGACCATAGGCTCCACGTCCCTTGCTGAGATGGGCGTGGATGAAGATGCTGCTGTACAAGAGGTAGGCACCGTTTTGCTCATGGTACTTGTTTGTGCTGGTTTCTAGATCTTCTCTTTCTTCCTCTGCCTCTTCCTCCTCTTCTTCTTCTGCTGCTGCTTCTTCTTCTTCTTCTTCTTCTCCTTCTGATATGTTCCCTCGCAGAAATGGGCTGGGATGGAGGTGCTGCCATACTAGGGGCACCAGAAGGTTGTTTTGACATGTAAAAGACTATTCTAGACCTCAATGTTCAGGTGGGCATGGACGCGCGCTCATTGGCTGCAAGGCTGCCTTCCAGGGGCCCAGCCGGGTCAGAGGGCAGGAAGGGCCAGACAGATAAGGGTGCCAAGAATGCACAGCAGCGGCGCTTGAGAGCGTTTAGGCAGGCTCTCATCAGAGCTGTTGAGCCTTCCCACCAGGCCTTCCTGCGGGAGCTACAGCAGCAGCAAATCTTGCAGCAGCAGCCTCAGCAGCAGCAGCAGCCACAACAGCAGCAGCAGCAGCAACAGCAGCCTAGGCAGTCCTCGCAACAACAGCAGCAGCAGCCACAACGGCAGCAGCAGCAGCAGCGGCCAGGTGAAGTCTCCACAAGTGAGTACACAGATGAAATGTGCAACACTTTGCCTGACTAGTCGATTGCTGAAGCACAGCAAAAGAGAAAACTGAAAGAAATGGTGGCATGCATCCTCAGCTATGTGACTCACCAGCCAGCTGGCCAATGGGCGTGATGTGCATGCGCGCTTCTTGACGCATGTACAGTGCCAAGCTGCATTGACAAGAAGCACTCCATTGCATGCAGCACTTCCTGTATGCATGGTTTTCCCATGATGTGTCATGCAGCATCCAACAGCTGAATTTGAATGCAACCACCCTCGTATTGCAAATTCCCACACAGCACATGACAAGATATTGTCACCCCTGTGATGCATAGCATGTTGCTTCGCCCGACCTCACCTCCACATATGGTCTGTCAAGACCCTGATGGTGTCTGAGATCAACAGATTTAGGTCTTTGTTTGCACTATTGCAGGTCCTCAGCCAGCTGCTGATGTCACTGCTGTGCGGCGCTCTCCAAGGAAAGCCAGACAAGTCAATGCAGGCTCAGCCTCAGCATTGAACATGGCTTCCCAGGGAAACGAATCCAATCAGTCGCAGGCAAAGGCAGCTGCATCAGGAGGACTCCAGTCAACAGATGAGACACCAAAAGGGGGCCCGTGTAATGCTTCAGGGGGTGAAGCTGATGCTGCAGGCGCCTCAGTGGCAGCTGCTCCAATGGCGTCTGCAGCTGAGCAGCACCCAACAGGCTCAGAGTGGAACGTCATGGAGGTAGGCTTCTGTTGTAAGGTTTGACACCCTTTGCTGTGACAGTCCAGTGTCATTGTGGGTTGTTTACTGGCTATGAGGGCAGTGCCCTTCCCCTTTCAGCCACTGCCCTTCTTCCCAGTGCCTGGAAAGGCAAGTCAGAACACAAATGGTGACCAATGAGGAAGCCGTCAGCTGTGAGTTGGGCATTGGCACTTGTGACTGAGGCTGTACTTGAGCTGTTGCATTCTGCACCTGTCATGCTTTTTGTGTCAGCATATTAGCATGCTAGCTCTAGACATGTCATCAGGAACGGCTGCGCTTTGACAAACAAATGTCAGACTATGTGGTGCAATGTTGTGCACAAGGACACAGGTGCAAGAATGTCTCAAAATGACACAAATTGCTGTAGAGCAGCGCATCACTGACAGAGCGCATCCTGCAGAGGAAAGCATGGCATCCGCTGTTCAACTTGGAGGACCTGTCTCTGGATACCATCAAGCGCAACTTAGATGCAGCTCGTGCGGCAGAGGCAGCAAAAGAGCTCAATGAAACAGGAATTGCTGCTGGTAAGCAGCACCTGATGCTTCTCTGGTGTCTTTTTGTCATTTACCAGATGTTGGCTGCCATGCTAGCAACATCAACATCAGGCGTGACTCTCTTAGAGCTGTGGACTGGATTGTTTGCCTGACTTTTTGCTGATTCCCTCTGATTTCTTTGGTACTGTCAGACCTGATTGACCAAGCTGCGGCTTGGAACACAACCAACACCAACCAAAGCCGTCAGTGTTTGAGAGCTTCCCCTGTCTGTGTGTGCAGATGAAGCCAGGGGTAAGAAACCCCCTCCCCGGCCCCCTCAGGTGGCCCGCAAGCATGAGCCCTGCCTGGATACAACCCACATGTGCACTAACCAGTTCTTGAAGCACATCCAGCAACTGGGCTGGTATGCTGACCAGGTCAGAGCTTACTGTGCAAAGCCAGAAACACATATGCCCAAGCTGAAATGAGCAGAGAAGTCCCATGTGCAACTCTCGTGCACTACTGTCATTGTCATGCTTCTTTGCTGCACAGAAGCTCTATGGTGCACTGCTGTTGATTCCAGCTGCATGGCACATATGCACAGCTGACTCATGCTGCATGCCAACAAGTCGAAGCGTGCGAGACGTTCTTGGAAGGCAGCTCTATTATGCACCCTTACGCACTGTTTCAGCACCTGTGCAAGCCGTGAATGTGCATGGAAGTATATGAACAACTTCACACACATATGCCCCGCAGATTGTCCACATGGAAGACATCCCTGCAAGGCAACCCCAGTATGCGTTACCCACCACCCCACTGTCAGAGCCAGTACAAGCCGCCATCAAAGCACGCAACATCACCCAGATGTTCACCCACCAGGCAAAGGCCATCGACACCGTTTTAGCTGGCAGAAATGTTGTGGTGTCTACATCCACAGCCAGTGGCAAGTCTTTGTGCTACAACATTCCTATCTTGGAGGCCCTGGTACAGGATAGGAGAGCGTGTGCTCTTTACATGTTCCCAACCAAGGTACCCACATGCTTCTCACCTGCAAACAACCAGACTGGAGTCACTGCATCAAAACACGCATGCACGAAGAAGCACACGCCAGCACTCCTGCATCCCATGCTGAGCGTGAATGGGATGGTTCCTTTGCACAAACTTGTTTCCCTGAGCCTCCTCATGGTTCATGGCAACCATATGTACAAGTTGAAATCTCTTTTGTACCTGTCTGTCTATGACTCTCATATTCAGTCTCAGAGTATAGCAACATATACACAAGGTCATGCACTATCCACTCATGGTGCTTGGACACATTGCTGTTGCTAGTGCGGCGCACCTCTTGATAAACAGTATTCAAGGTCCAAGTGTCACTTGGATGCGGCTCAATGCTTAGTATCAGTGTGTTAAGAAAAAGCTCGTACTTTCCACACTGAATTGTCCAGAAAGCAGAACTGACTGCAGGCATTAGCACAGGACCAGTTGCGTGCCCTGCGCCAGATGTGCTCTGCCGCATTTGGCGACGATGCTCCTCATGTAGAGGTGTATGACGGCGACACAAGCAAAGTGAGCTTTCCAGACTGTCACAACACAACAAAGCATGCTGGCAAGGCGCCTGGTGGTACTGCACCTTGTGCACTCATATCCAAAACGCAACCAAAGCACTGTGTCTTTCAAAACATGTAGGACAATCATAAAGCTGCAATCTGTTGACTGCACATGCAAGTGCCTGACTGCTCCACTTGGAGATGGGTCCAAGGTTTACCTTGGGTTGCATGCAGGCCGACAGAGGTGAGACCAGGGACAGAGCTCAGTTGCTGATCACCAATCCAGACATGCTGCACAGAAGCATACTGCCTGTGCACTCGCAGTTCTCACGCATTCTGGCCCACCTCAAGTACGTCGTGGTGGATGAAGGCCATGCATACAAGTAAGTTGCAACGTTGACATGTCTGTCTGTCTGTCTGTCTGTGTGTCTGTCTGTCTGCCCGCCTGCCTGTCTGCCTGCCTGCCTGCCTGTCTGCCTGCCTGTCTGTGTTTCTGTTAGTCCGCGTTACTGCCTGTTGACCTGCTGTCCGCATGTTTAGTCTGCAAGCCACACCTGCCATTCATTTCATCAGTCGAGGGCTGTTTCCCACACAGCCCACATGCAGCACACCCCTTGGGGTCCAAGCCCTGTGTCACCTCGTTACTTCTTGCCTGACAGCATGATGGCCGCTGTGCAGGGGAGTGTTTGGATGTCACACTGCCTTTGTCTTGAGGAGGCTTCGCAGGCTGTGTGAGCGCTGCTACAACTCTCACCCTAGCTTTGTGGTGACCAGCGCCACTGTCGCCAATCCCAAGGAGCATGTGCAAGAACTGCTTGGTAGGCCAGCCACCTTCAGCATGCTTACTCTTGCCCTTCATATACATGCACTTGCCTTTCAGCATGCTGTCCACAATGCATATTCAGCATGCCTGTTCAGCATGTCTGTGTAGCGTGTACGTTCTTGCCACTTGGAAGGTATGTCAGTGACAGCCTCTGTGCTGCAATGCAAGGGATGGCTCCAGGTGAGATTGGTCCATCTGATCCTGACAAACGCCTTGAGCAGAGAAACACCTCAGTGTTGCTGTTCCAGAAAGTGCTGGACAAAGCACGCATGTGGTTAGTGAAGACATCACGTGTAACATGGAAGTCTGATCAGGCAAGCTTGCCATGTGCTGTGGCAAGAGTGGAACAGCTAGAGGTTGTCCTTGCAGATGGCTTACCTTGTGGCTTCAAGGGCTTTGCGCTGAATAGCCCTGCCCTGAGGGGGTTCCAGCAGGTGCTGATGCATCAAATTGGCACACAGACCACACAGTTGACGCATCTGACATGAGAAAAGGTCACCGACTTAGCTTGGTCTTGCTGTGACAGGAGTGGAGCAAGTGGAGGTGATTTCAGAGGATGGCTCGCCCCACGGGCCCAAGTGCTTTGTGCTTTGGAATCCCCCCTTGACGGTGTCTCAGCAGGCGCTCAACAAGGGGTCCAAGATGAAGATGTCCAGGACCGAAGGCCGTGCACGCCTCACAAAGGGTGGCATCAGCAAGTGAGCTGTTGCTGTTCGTTCGTTCGATCGGTCGTTCGTTCGTTCGTTCGTTCGTTTGTCCATCCATCCATCCATCCATTCGTCTGTTTGTTGCTTCATTCATTTGTTCGTTCGTTCATTCGTTCGTTCATTTGTTTGTTTGTTTGTTCGTTCGTTCTTTCATTCATAAGTATGTGCCTTCCCTTAGGGTCAAGGACGTACAGTCCTGAGTAGCTCTCAGTATGATGTCCTGTTTTTGCAGTCAGCGTACTAACAATAGCGTGTTGCTGTCTCCATGCTGAACTGAATCTGGCATGCGTGTGAGTGTAGTATCTGACATGATGAGGTCCTGCTGCATGGTCTCGGCACTGTAATTGTAACAGGACCTCAGAAAGGAAGCTACTCAGGACTGCACTTTACTGAAATCCAGGGCAAACCATGTGCCTGACGAATGAGTAAGTTGGTGAATGCTGTATGATGCAGTGTAACACAAACAGCCCGTCATTCAGGGAGCTGCTCAGGATTTAACAATGCTTGACCCTAGAGAAGAACAATTTTGTAGTCAATGGATGAGTGTATAAACACTGTATGATGCTTCAACACTGTCAAAGGCTCACGTTCTGCAAGACCAGGCTGTGTCTTACAGTAGGATCTGCTGCTGTGGCCTGATGCTATTGTGTGGTCAGCCTGCCTCGGTCATAAGCAATGCTTGGTGCTTCAAGCCCTGTTGATCCAGCTTCCATCTTTACTAAAGCTGGATCATGGCAACAGCTGTGTTGGTCAGGCGCACTCTGTGCAAGAGCAATTTGTACAATGGGGTGAATCTAGACTATTGATGTGGACAAGATATGATGCCCCAGCTACCTGATTTTTATTGCAAAGATGGATGTGATCATGCAGACGGGCTAAGCAGGAGTATGTGAGGGAGGAAATGAGAGATGCCAACCAAGCTAGGGGTAGGGGGAGCCAGATGGGGGGTCCTGAAGGGGGCCTGGCCAGTGTGAATGACACGGAGTGGCTGTCTGAGGTTCGTGCTGGCAGGAAGAAAGCTGCTGTGCTGAGAGATGCTGAAGTGCTCTTCAAGGTGATGGTGTGAACCTTGAGTGCCTGTATCAGCAACATGTCTGTGCCTAACTGCTGTGCTCAGGCCTGCTGGAGAGCGTTCTGGTTTTGATATCCTAATTTCATGGCCTCAAACATCCTTGGTATTCAGGTCCTGATTTTATGGCCTCAAACATCCTTGGGATTGTGTTTTATAATAACACTATCACAGGGCAATTCTTGCTATTGATGTAGTGTCATGGACATCATATTGACCGGGCTGTCTGTATGAACAGAGCACTCAGAGTGGAGTGTTCCTTACGTTTGGCAGCAAGTCCAATAACAGGTTGAGTTTGGCCAACAAGCATCACATAAGTTGCACTGTTCATCATGTCACTTTCAGCCTGGTCAGCCCTTCATGGGCATCTGCCAGACTGGCGTTGCCACAGCTTTTGCGCCTGCTGCCACCGCTGCTGTGCCTGCTGCATCAGGCATAGGAAAACTGGCTCCTGTTTAGTGGTCCAGAGCAACACCTGCTATGTGACTTGTGCTGTGTGAGCTTTCCTGTTGCTTTGCCATGTGGGCACCGGCCATGTGACACCAGTCATGTCAACATACGATATGATGGCCACAGGAGGTAGAGGGCGGCAAATCAGTTCCATTGCATCCCGCCAGATCTCCCCCCACAGCTGCAGGGGTACCGATGGGCATTGCCAATGAATCCTCTGCCAATGAGGGCAGCAGGAGCTGTTTTGATGGGGCCAATTGGAGCAGTGCTAATGAGAACAAAGGGAGCAGTGCTGATGGGAACAATGGGAGCAGTGTTGATGGGTGCAAGGAGACAGCAGCCAATAGGAAAGGGAGCAGCAGTGATACAGACAATGGGACCAGAGCTCAGAGCCAGAATAGCAGTGACTCACCTCATCCCGCTTCAACAATCATTGTTGGCAATTGTGTCCCTACTGCAGTAGTTGCTACTGACACAGCAAAGCAGGCAAAGCATGCGGTGAAGTGGGAATCTGGAGGAGGTGAACCGTCCAGCGCAAAAAGACAGAAGGTGCTGAGTGCGGAGTCTCAAGCCGCCATGGCTGCAATTGCTGCCACTGCTAGGCTGCCTACTCAGGTGAAACATCCATCGGAAGCTTGAATAGGTGTGACGGGCAAGCATTGTCACTGTGCTGCAATGTCTGCAATGTTACGTGCAGTATCTTGCATGGCTGTAGTACATTCTACAGCACCGTAGCTGGTAGCTTGGACATACAATATGTGATACTCAGCAACATTGACCAGCTGCTTTTGGACAAGTAAGGTTGGTCCACGATTCTTCTATGAAACTGTCAGTATTAATGAGAGGCCCACATTCTCCAAACTGCTGCAGAAAACCCGAGCCACTCAAAGTGCGGGTCGTGTTGCATTCAAACACCTTTGCTAGCTCCACCGCAACATCAAGTTCCTGCACGTGTTGTTGCTCACGCAACAACCCTTCAAGTCAGCAATTTTATCTACACAAAGCTTGCTGAAAGCTGTCTTGTCCTGTTCAAATACTGTCCCTGGATCCCATCGCTTATAGAACTTTCACTCGGTTGTTGTTGTCTATGGATGAGTCCCTTTAGACAGCCTCATCATCTACACAAGGCTGGCTGATTGCTGTTCATCTCTATCTCCCAGCAACATAAAGTACCTGCATGTATTGTCGCTCACAGAAGCATCCTCTTTGGCAGCAGTGTTATCTCTATCTTGTCCTGTTTAGGCACCGTCCCTGGCTCCCAGCAACATCAAGTACCTGCACTCCGAGCAGCCTCAGAACCGGCCAGTCATCCGGCGCCAGCTGCCAAGCCTGACAGCCATACCTGAGAACATCTTCCGCCCTGGAACCACTGCTGGCAGCAACCCCCATATGTCTGGCCTGGCCCAAGGAGCATTTGGCGGCAGCAAAAGGTCTGGCACACCTGACATACACGATTTGTCAAGGCATCGTAATGTCAGTGTCATACAGGACCTTGCCAATGTTTTTTTGCAATTATGTGTACTTTGATTGAAAATCCAACATTTTTCAGAGCCTAAACTGTACAGCCTGGCCTGGCTGAGTGCATGTCATGGCTTCAAACTGCGTGCAGAAAATTCTGGTCATTGGTCTGTTGACCTTCAGGAAGTTGTCTGACAGCAGATGATTGGTCATGCCATCATGCACAGACTGGATGATCTTCTGCAGAATCAAGTTGGTATGACGGGGCCTGTCATCTAGCTTCAAGGCAGTATGCAAGAACTTGTTTTGAGCAAACGTAGGACACTCAGATTGTCACGGTCAAGGTTTGTACTGACACGTGTTGATGCTGACCACAGGCGGCAAAGGGAAGCTGATGCGCTAGTTGATGAGGCTGAGGGCAGCTCCCAACTGCCCTTGTCCTCAGATGGCCTGCAGCTCACCAGAGTCTCTCAAGCAGATGCTCCAGACACAGCTCAGAATGTAAATAATCAGGTACCAAATGTCTTTGTATAAACGGCACACTACAGCTGCATTATACACATGACACGTGTTTGCACATACAGTAGGCCAGTCACCTTGCAACATGCTACAGCTGAAACAAACGTGCACGGCGTGGCGATTGCCGCTGATGACACGGAGGTGAGCAGCATGCTGTGACTACCTTCAATATAAGGCAAGAGTAATCTAACAGGAATAGAATATGTACAAATAATACAGTTGTTGTCCAAAGGATATATGACAAGAATCATCTGTGAATTTACACTTAAGTGACTATGCAGGGTACTGAGGAAGAAGTGAGGGAGCAGATCCAGGCCAGACTACCGGGGGCGGAGTGGAAGGCCCTCATCGGGGCGGCAGGTACCCCCATGGAGCAACAGCGGGTCAGCCCCATTGTGGAGCTCAGCATGCTGCTGGTATGCTATGCCACATCAGCCCTGTTTGAACCAGTCCAGCTGCTGTGTGTGCTGTGCTCAGCATGCTGCTGATGCGCTATGCCACATCAGCATTGAATGAGTGTGCCGTTACTGCTGTGCGCATAGTGGCCTCCAACAGAAACTGTTGGTGCTCTGCAAGCTGTGAGAAGGCGTGACACCTACAGTTGGTCAACCTGTGCAGACCAGGTAGAAAGGTTTCAAAGGTGTTAAGCTGCCGAAGCATTGAGTAGGTGCTGAGCTATGTGAATGAATGACTCAATGGATTATTCCTGTTTGATGTATGCAGGCTGGGTGTTCTGTGCTTCTGCAATCTGGCAGCTTGGGCATTCTGCAAGCCATTGCTGACAAGCTGTGACCACATTTGCACGGCAGACATATCTTCAAACGTTGTCCATCATGAGCTGGAAAGTGTCAAATCATTCTTATTATTACTACATGTCTTCGATTGTGTCCTTTTGACTTGTGGTGGAGGCTACACACAATTATGGTTAGATAGTACCTATAGGGAACAACTGGCATCTGCAAACAAATGTACTTGTTAGTGGGTCAAGCCAGACTTCTGTCTGCAGGCAGAGTGCATACAGCATGGATTACGCACGCTGGCGTTCTGCAAGACACGCAAGCTGTGTGAGTTGGTGACAGCGTACACACGCGAGACCCTGAAGAACACTGCTCCCCACTTGGCCAAGTCTATCTCAGTCTATCGTGCAGGCTATAGTCCACAGGTCAGGCATCCCTGCAATGCCTGCTGTGCCAAGAAGCCATCATGAAGCGTCAAAAAACAGTTGTGTTTTCCTCCATGTATGATATGTTACTAGTGTTTGAAAGCCATCCCATATCATATGGAAGGGGTAAAAAATCGTGCTGCTGCACACAGAGTGTAGCAATTTGGGCAAGCACCTAAAAATGATTTGCTACGCTGTCTCACTGATATATATATAGCACATTGTTACAGCAATGCTAGTACGTGGACCGTATGCCAATGTGACGCTACTGCGTCACACAGAGCCCAGTAGTGCTCTATGTCTGTAGTTCAAGTCTTTTTGCATGGTGGACAGTCAACACGCTGGTCAACTGCATCTGCATCGACATCCAGGCTACAATTGGTTGATGAGTGTACGGCAGTCTCATACAAATGCAGCCTGCCATACTGTATGTCAGGTGTGGCAGCAAAACCCTGCTAGTGATAGAGGAACATGTAGTGTACGCACATGCTGGTCATCACACACTGCATGTGAAGTCTCTTGACTGTCTCTCAATGCGTTTGCATGCTGGTCAGTAGGCAGTGTTTATCTACTGGCTCTCAATCTGCCTGCAACGTGGAGATGTAGCATGTCAAAAGCAATGCAGGAAAAGAGGTAGATAGAAGCTGCATTGCATGACGGTGACTTGTGGCCTTCATCTACTGGCTCTCAATCTACCTGCAACCTGAAGACACAGCATGTTACAAATGTGAATCATGTGTGCAGGAAAGTAGGGAGACAGAAGCTGCATTGCATGACGGTCACTTGTGGGCTTCATCTTCTGGCTCTCAACCTACCTTCAACCTGAAGACACAGCATTTCACAAACATGAATTATGTGTGCAGGAAAGAGGGAGACAGAAGCTCATTGCATGACGGTCACTGGTGGGCTTCATCTACCGGCTCTCAATGTGTGCCTTTGACTTGGAGATACAGCATGTCAAAGACCTAGGTTACATGTGCAGGAAAGGAGGGAGATAGAAGCTGCATTGCATGATGGTGATCTGTGGGCTGTGGCTGCTACCAACGCCCTAGAGCTGGGGGTGGATGTTGGCAGCCTTGACGTCACCCTCCACTTGGGCTTCCCTGGTATGCTTCTTGCCTTTCCTTCCTACTGCCCTGCTGCCTTTGCTGCCTACTATTCTGCCGCCTTTCTTGCCTTGACGTCACCCTCCACTTGGGCTTCCCTGGTGTGCTTATTGCCCTTCCCTGGTGTGCTTACTGCAATATCATCAACAATGTTTGCATGCAGGATCTGTGGCGTCTCTGTGGCAGCAAGCCGGCAGGGCAGGGCGCAGGGAACAGCCCTCCACCTCCATCTACATTGCGTTTGACGGCCCACTTGACCAGTACTTCATGAAGCAGCCTGACAAGCTCTTTGGCCGAGCCATTGAGCGGGCACAGGTCAGCTGCCTGTAAACAGGCCTGTGAACTTGCCCACAACCCAAATGTGCCCAGGCCTATTACGCCTGACTTGTAGAAGCCCTGTGAGATTTGCTTGATGATGCTCACAGCTTCCTGTCACATGTTTGAATTAGGCCCAGGCATTGAGGCCTGATGTGTGGAAGCTCTGTCAATCTGCCTGTACATTTGCACAGCTTCCTGTCATATGATGCAACCATGCCTGGGCATTCAGGCCTGTTTTGTGCAGGCCCTGTAGATTTGCCTGATGGTATGCGCAGCTTCCTGTTACATGGTTTCACTGCGCCCAGGCATTCAGGCCTGATTTGTTTGTACATCTGCACAGCTTGTGGTCACATTATCCAACCATGCTAAGGTACTCAGGCCTGTTTGTGCAAACTCAAAGCGCACTTGCAGCATTTCTGCTGCTGATGGCTTCATGCTCTTCATAAGTTCAACAGTGGATTACTGACTGTTGCCGGCAACATCAGCATCATTAGTGTTTGCCTAGCAGTCCATACTACCTCTTCATTGTAGGGACGAGGTGTTCACAGCAAAGCTGCATCCAGCAATAGCACCAGTCTGCTGTGCAGAGCGCCCTGGTCATTACCTAAGCATGCTGTGCAACTCAAGAAGCTGCTGGTATTGCCAGTAAGCCTGTCATAAACAGTTCAGTAACACAAGCCTACTGTGCAAAGCATCCTCAGCATTACAACCTGTTGAAACAGTCTGTGTGCTGCTCCCTGATCTTCAGCAAAGCAAGGCTTCTTTGTAAGAAAAAGCGTATGACTGGTACCAGCTGGAGGGGCAAAGAGCAGCTTGGTCTTGTGCAGGTGGATGCCAACAATGCACAACTGCTGGAACAGCATGTATGCTGCGCATGCTCTGAGCTGCCGGTGACTCTGGAAGAGGACCAGGAGTACTTTGGTCTGGGCCTATTGGCAGCTATGGACTCCCTTGTTGCCCAGAGTGAGCCCTCTTTTGCATGGTCTTCAGCCTCTTTTGCATGGTCTTCAGCCTCTTTTGCATGGTCTTGAGCAGGTCTATGTGGCAGTGTAAACAATGGTCTATTGGCAGCTATGGACTCCCTTTTTGCCCAGAGAGAGTCCTCCTTTGCATGGTCTTCAGCAGGCATCCATGTACAACCAACATGCGAATGAACAGATCCTATGAGCTGGTGCCACTACAATCCTTGTCCTTTGAAAGGTGGCTGTCTGCTAAACTCGCAGGTGTCTCAGTCATGATCTCTCACAGCCTGTCTCATTGCTGCATGCAGACCTTGTAAGCAGGCATCCTCACACCACCAACACACGAGCCTTGTTCTACACTGGTCCCTTGGAGGTGCCTGCTGCTGCTATCAGTCTGAGAGCCATTGACCCAGAGCGGTACGCCATTGTCAATGAAGAAGATGGGGATGTGATTGAGGAGATTGAAGAGAGCAAAGCCTTTTATGAAGTGTATGATGGGGCTGTGTACATGTTTCAGGTAGGCACTTACCTGAAAACAAGGTTTCGATTCAGAACTTTGCCTACATATAGAAATACATATAGCTGCTCTGAAGGGAATGCATCAGCTGTTGTGCTGTTGCACACACAGATGTTAGGAAGGTTGACTGAAGCTGGCAGCCATTTACTAATCAAGGCGTCTAAAATTGTGGGTGATGCCCAGACTGTTTCTCAATGTTGAGGCCTACTGCACTTCTACATGCCTGCCATTGCTTCACACATGTTGTGTATGCTTGCTGAGTCTCAAACAGGCATTTGTTCTCCGCCTGCTTAGTCGTGCAAAACAGTCTGCACACCATACAGTAATTAATTTCATCACATAATGGCAGTGCAGACAGGCAAAACACGACGTCTACCCTCGCCTGCACAAGCATACATCGCCTTTGATGCTTTGGCCAGCCGTACCTTGAAACCCCATTCATAACTTTGTTAGTACACTTGTTGCTATCATCACTGTGGTTGATGTTGTTGTCATCAACACACCAGTGCAATCATTCCATGTCGGTTACAATGTACAGTCTGTCACAGTACAGTTACACGCGGCTAGGTTTCAGCTGAGACTGGGTGTGCAGGGGCGCACCTACCTCTGCAAGAAGCTGGATCTGGGCAGCAAGGTAGCCATGGTCAGAGCGGCTGACCTGAAGTACTACACCAAGACAAGGGACTTCACAGATGTGCATGTTGTGGGCGGTCATACAGCTTATCCAGTCAGAGTAAGCCCACATCTGAAGCATAACAAATCGTAACCTTCATTACACATTCCAGCAAACGCTAGGTGTGTGTGGCGTATGTCTTGTCGGGCCAGGCCAGCTTGTTCCGGGCCTCATGGCAGGGATGGCTGATGTTCAGACATTGAGAATCGGACACTACAATGTGAATCCAAATCTGTCTGGGCTGACCCACACAGCTGGAGCATGCCTTGACCCAACACTGTTCTGTGTCTAGACAGGCCCTGCAGCCCTACTGAAAAGCGCGTAATGAAACACTGTTCCGCTGCACAACAGTCTTCCAATATTGTGCACTGAGCAAACACTGTTCTCTACTCAGCAAGGCCCTGAAGCCCTACTAGAAAGCGTATAATGCTGATTATGGCCCTGACCAAGCACTGATCCATTGCACACGAGTTTCCCTGCAGGTTCGTTTGCACTTGCTGGACCATGGACAGCAACTTGAGAATTGGTGAATTGACAGCAATAACATCCTTGCTTGAGCGCAGTCTCGCTTTCGGCTTACCCTTTGCTCATCATGTCTGGCAGGACAGTATCTATCTGACCCCAGGGGAAGACATGTGCTGCTTGAGTAAATCAACGGGGAATGGAATGTAATGATGAATGAATTCATGACTGAATGAGTGACTGACTGCTGCAGATGGGCAATGAGCAGTATCCAAGCACAACAGCCTGCTGTGATGCAGCAATAGTGACAGTCCGTTGGCTGGGCTTCCACTGCATCTGGCAGGGCAGCGGTGAAGTCTTTGACAGCATAGACCTCTTCCTGCCTGACGTCCAATTTGGCACCCAGGTGATACCTGCCCTGACACTGGGGCTATTCCCTTTGCTCTTGGGGATGCTCATACTCACCTTCACGCCTGTTCCATAAAGTAAGTCTAAACTCAGAAACGCCCGGGGGCCAGTATGAGGCCTTCCTACCTCGGGGAGATAATAGCTTAGAGAGCAGTCCTAGAGATGTTACCTTAGGGAGATATACCTTAGGGGTATACCTTAGGGAGATCATAATTTTTGTATTGATTCACTAAGCTTGCTTTTTGCTTGCGCTGAACACTGTAGACGTGATGGGCATACACCTCAGGACCCTAAAATGGCAGTTGGGCTTTTGGTACATGGACAACTCCTGGACTGGTCCCCTGTGCTTGTGACTCATGAACCACTCTGCAGCAAACCAGCGCAGCTGATGTCATGGAGTATGCCATCAGTGACAAAGTCATTGCTAAGCAGACTGCACTCTTGTGAGCTCAAGAGGTGCTGGTCAGTGCTTGAAACACTAGCTAGCCGTCTTTGCCAAGGCAGCCTTCAATAGCCAATGGCACCCTTCCAGAGTACTTGCGACCTTACCGTGCTTTGGATTTTATGGTCTGGTCCAGGCTGCATGCATCTCAGCAGCATGTCAGCGTGTCACCAACGCTGGCCTGCCTTTCAGCAATGGCTTCAATGCCTCCGGTCAAACCATACCAATGTCATTCTTTCCACAAGGTGAAACTGACCATGTCTGCTATGTTCCAGGCTGCATACATCAGGGTCCCAAGGGCAGCACGCCAGCGTGTCAAGGACCTTGGCCTGCCTTTCAGAGATGGTCTTCATGCAGCCAGTCATGCCCTGCTGAATGTGGTCCCACTGTACATGATGTGCAACTCTACAGACATGGCAGCAGAGTGTGACAACCCATACGACACCAGGTTCCGCCCAGAAAGGCTGCTGCTGTATGACAAGCATCCAGGGGGCATAGGCATTGCTGCACAGGTAAGGTGCAATGGAATGCTGCCTTGCCGTGGAGAGCTGCATGACTGATTGTTTCGTGGACACCCAGTGAGCAATTCCTTTGCTGCATTGTTTGATCATGTTGCAAACTGGTAGCATTCTATGGCCGGCCTTCTTCAGGGAGTCATGAGTTTCTGCAATTGACCATGGGAACAGTCAGCCCCAAAAGGGTCTTCTGTGCCTTATGATCAAAATTACAGGCAGCTCAGCCTTGACGTCAGAATTGGAATGGCAGAGAAGTATAACTTTCTTCTGTGTGTGGTTGCTTGACTTGTGTGACTTGTGACTTGCAGGCCACCCCACTGTTTTCTGTCCTGCTTGAGAAAGCTCTTCAGCTGATTGAGAATTGCTCCTGTAAACCTGCCAGCGGCTGTCCAGGGTGTGTGCAGCACACAGACTGTGGCGAGTACAACGCAGTCCTGAACAAGTTCAGCGCGATCATAGTGCTGCAATGCACCATTGAGGCAGAGGCAGAGCACCGTGAGAGGCTGCGCCTACAGCAGCAGATTCACATATAAGCTGATGTGTGACCTGTATCATTTTTGGAGGGCTCAAAAGTATTACACATGTGCAGCAATCAATCAAGGATTAGCACCACTGTGACAGCACACATGCTTCTAAGCCGCCATCGAAAGGATGCCTGATGACTGTGCATGAATCTTGATCAGAACGAGTGATCAGGAGGCTTGATGCGAAGGCCAGTGTTGAGACTCTACAGACAGTGATCTTGTTGCACACAGCGGAATTTACATGTCTTGCAATTTTCACTGCAATTGCACTGTGTCCTGGGTAAGCACAATTTGTTCAAAATGACAGCTTGAATCAATCAACAATCTCTGTGTGTCTTTTACGCATGCAGTGCAAAACAGGCATCTCCCACAGGACTGTGCACAGCACGCTGCTGCCCAACCCCCTAGAACATATATTCTTCCTGCGTACTGCGCAAGTCAAGCATGGGCAACGCACCGTCGTTGGTGCGTGCGGACAATTATCTGAGTCTGCATGCATCATACGTGTAGTGCACAGTTCTGGTTGCTATTCATTCAGCACGCTTACGCCTACATATGCCGTGTTATTGCAGGCAGTGTCTATCGGAGTTCCTCTGATCAGCTCTTCCATCTTGGGCAGAAACATCCAGAGTGATGTCAAAAACTGGTACGCTTGCTTGTAGATTCTGCACAGCACTCTAAACGCATGCCCTACCAAACGGCTGCTTTATGCCGCGGCGCGTCTTGCACGTATCAACAACAAGACTTCAGCACGTATTTGCTACATCCATTCAAGCGGCATGCCAGCCAGTATTGGCTTTCACCATCTTTAACTCAGTGAGACTATCAAGCAATATGTCTGCTTCTGCAGGTACAAACATCTCCGACAACCAAGCTGGAAGCCGCCACGAGTAGCGTTTGCAATAGTTTGGCCCATCCTGTACACCCTGATGGGAACAGCTTCTTGGCTAGTCTGGCACAACGGCGGTTGGCAGAAGCACAGTGCAGCTTTGAGCATGTATGCGATCCAGCTGGCACTCAACCTGGCGTGGCCTCCCATCTTCTTTAGCGGGCACAAGCTAGGTTTGGCCCTCGCGGACAGCACAGGTCAGGCCACGTCATCTCTTGTTCAGCACACTTATTGCAGACTGCCTTTGCATAGTCTTGCGGTGCTGATGTGTCCTGGTGAGCTGTCTCTGTCTTATGCACTTGAAATGCAGCATTATCAAAGTAGGATTGTGAAATTTCCTCTGCACTTCAGCAATCTCAAGTATACTGACAACATTGCATGCGCCTATACTACATTCATGTGGGTATCTGGATTACTCCACAACATCACAGTAGGAAGCAGTCAACCTCAAATCTTTCCTGTGTATTTTGCAGCATTGCTAGCAGCAGTGGGAGCCACAACACAGCTCTTTTGGGATGCTGAGCCTGCTGCTGGCAAACTGCTGCTGCCCTATCTTGCCTGGACGGCGTATGCCACTGTGTTGAACGCTTGGATCTGGAACAAGAACCCTAAGGTGGGTCTGTGAGCGGCTCACAGTTGTCATCACTAGCATCGTGCAGCATTTAAAATGCTGCTTTGGACAGAATGCATGCAGCATAATGAGTGCATTGTGTGCAGTAAGGAACACCATGTATGCTCACAGTGTGGCTAAAGCTCCACCATGCAGGTTGTCGTGATCAAGATTTCGATGACAGTTGTTGCTACACTCCCAGTGACTGGCATAGCTTTTGTGCTGCTGATGTGCAGCTCTGTATACAGTTACCTCAACTACTGTGCTGAGTGATGTTGCTCTTGCCACGTGCAGGCTGACACTGCTGCTTCACTGAAGGCTCAGCCAAAACATACTAAGCTTGATGAGATTCAGGAAGAGATTCAGATGCAGGCACCTGATACTAAGTGATCTCCAGAGAGCATTGTGCTGCTGCTCTGTAACAAGGTTCTTGAGCTGTGTGCTGATTGTATTGTGTCAAGACAGCACTGTCTGTACACTGAGAGGCAGTGCCGAAGCTACGCATCAAATCTGATGCACATAAGAAACCATTTAATTGTATGTCCATTCATTGCTGATTTGTTCTCTATCGCTGTGTTGGCCAGCTAGTCTTGGCAGTTCTGAGTGCCTCAACAGCACAGTGATGGTCTGCAATGCATGTGTGCAGTGTGTGTTGGCTTTCAGAGCTTCTCCCGCTTCTTCTTGCTCTTCTTTCCATTTGCTCCTGCAGACCATGAAACAGATATCATCACTTCTCCTCTATGCATGCAGCAAGGCGTGCAGCATTGCACCTCCATGCATGCAACAGTATGTAATAGTGAAAGGCAAAGCAAGGCAGGCGTTCACAATGAGGAGGGTGGACACATCTAGGGCAATCCCAATCCATCATTAAAATGACCTCCATTAGGTCTGTATATATGACACTATGGCAAACCAACCACATGAGCACAGCATACTTGCCTACCTGCATGCTTCTTCTTCTTCCTGTATATGGCGCTAGGCTTCAGCTTTCTGGCCTGGGGAGCAAGCTGTGCTTGTGACTTGGCTGAAGGCTGCATCTTGATCACTGCTCTGTTGCCCTCTTGCTCCGCAGCATCATCCTCTTCTGCACTTGATGACCCACTTGCTCTGGCTGGTTCACTGCAAGATGGACATGCAATGTGTGGGTGTACAGCCAATTGCAGAGACGAGGCAATGTGTGTGCCAACAGAAAGTACATGCACTACCTGCAGAGTGCCCAAAGTGCCCTAGGGCACAGCTTAGGCTCAGGTGTGAATTGCTGTATAAACGACATGGTAGACAAACAGATATGCCATGTAGGGCAGGTGAGTTCACCAATGCAGAAGACAAATTGAAACAATGCACTGACTACACAAGCATTCAGACCTGAGAGCGCCGCTATTCAAGCTGAGGAAGCAATCGCCTCTCCTTGACACATGCAAGGTAGCACTTCAAGCCAGAGGCTGATGCATGGGACAGAAGTATGAGTAATGCATGCTGTCCTTCATGAGTTCATCAGGCACACCAGGATGAAGCAATCAAGCACCATAAGATGAATTGCGTGCAAGATTTGCATTGAAGCTATGTAAACAAGACAGGCAGGAAGCCTACCTGTCTTCATCGAGGCCAAAAGGTTCCACTGTTACCACAGATGTGTAGTCTCCCAGATTGTGGATGGAAACCTGGCTTGGCTTGGCAGCATCCTTGCAGGGTGCCTGCCTGCTGGTATCAGGCGCATCTGGGTCGCTGTCAAACTGATCCAGGTTCAATTTCTCACGCAAAGCTTGCCGTCTCTGCATATCCAGTCGACACCTATTGCATTGTTTAAGCTGCAAGATGCTGTGCAGAGATGTCAATTGTCTCTGTTCCATACACTGTGGGCACTTACAACCAACCTCAGCGCGTTCCTGCAGCTTTGCTTGCCTCTCTTTCTTCTCGATTTGCCTGCACAAGCAAACAAAACTTGCAGCAAGTAACCTTGCAGCAAGTAACCTTGCATATCAACTGATGGTACGTGACGAACATTGAGGCGATGGATGTGAAACTAGAGCATGCGAGGGCAACTTGCAAGCGCCACTCACTTGGCAGCTTCCTTTCTGCGCTTCTGCTTTCTTTGACGAAAGCCTGTTAAAAAGTCCCTGTACAAAAGTTGAGTGAATCAAGCACCTCGCTTCTCAAGAACAAAAGTGCAAACTCGCATGGCACCGAACCTACTTCTGCCCTTTCGCATCAAAAATAACCTCGACACCTTTGCGCTTTTGCAGCCGCTTCTGAACGTAGTTGACAGGTCCTGCTGGATCCGCCGGGCCTTCTTGATACGCCAGAGCGTCTTCCCCTGCGAATTTCTGCACCATGCCTGCGTGTGTTGCGTTCGGTTTTGGCCACCGATGACGGGCGACAAAACACAGTGTCTGCTTGCCAAGTCACGGTATATGATGAAGAAGAAGACCCATCCCCGAGATTATCTCACTTTACCTTGACCAAACCTAAGACCAAAGTGGTTACGTTTGGATCAAAAGCTGCATGTCAAGCCTTTGTGTTCAATAGCAATGAAGTGGAGCGAGTGGAGTCATACAGGTATCTTGGGTTTGAATTTCATGCGACCAAAAATCTGGCACATGGCGTCTCGCAGCTTGTCTCTGCTGCAAAAAAAGCGATGCATTCCATGAACCGCAGATGCGCTCTTTTGTCAATTTCTGATCCTGAGTTACGGTGCAAGCTTTTTGACAGTCTGGTACTACCCATTTTGAGCTATGCTAGCGAAGTGTGGGGTGTTGATGAAAAGATAGGTGACGCTGCAGAGCTACTGCATAGACA
>JAABUH010001187.1_pt1 | contig 30913 bp, 27 predicted proteins | sample 5559121 | NCBI WGS metagenome assembly JAABUH01 (sample SAMN10711871, study PRJNA513364) | rock metagenome | isolation source: Antarctica rocks | place: Antarctica: Victoria Land, Battleship Promontory nord | collected 2015-12-28
CCGGGGATGGAGGGTGTTTAGGTGTGGTTTTTGAAGTGGGTTTTGAGGGGGAGGGGGGCCTGTGAGGCGCATTGCGGGGAGGTTGTGATTGCATAATTTCTTTGTGATGAGAGAGGTCGGGGTTGGAACGCGTATTGGATGATTGAATGCATACATACTGGTCTCTGGAAAATCCACGCGGGTGTTTTTAAAGGGTGGGAGTTCTGGCAGCAGCAACGAACCATATGGGTTGTATAGCGCTCAGTAAGGGGGATGATTGATTACCTTTGGAATCAGCCAATCCCCGAACCTTTTACAGAGATGTTCCAGCCCTTCTTTGTGAGCAAGTGATGTGCGACGGTGAGTGAGATTAGGGATGGAATTTTAGAATCGATTGTTTGGATGGGATCTTTGGGAACGAACGGTGAGGCGCGCAGATGAGGGGAGGGTTGAGAGTGGCTGTGGTTTTCAGATTGGATTTTTTTTTTGTTCTTGTGGTGGGTTGGAGAAGGGGGGTGGGTGGGTCGGTGGGTGTCTCAAGGACGGCAGAGGGTAGGCAGCTGTGAATATTGATTACTTGCCTGCCTGCCTGCCTGCCGTGCCTGCCAGGATATTCGGCGACATGTGTTACTTGGAAATTCAAGAGCATATAGATATCAAATCATAATTTCGAATCAAACACCGTCATGCTAACACTACTCCACCCCTTCCCATCCCATCCCATCCCATCCTCCCCTTCTTTACCCCCTTCCTGCCTCTTCCGCCCCTGCACTCCATTCTCTTTCCCCAAGACCTTCCTTTGTAACAGCATTCTCCACGATGCAAACACGAGGTTTTCCCGTGGATTTTGGACAGGAAGGTAAGGGATAGGTGTGATAAAATGGGTTAGTTTGATTGGAAAGGGGTGTGGAGGGGATGGTTTCGGAAATTAGAGTAGGAGAAAAAAAGGGGGCAAGGACAGGACGGTAGTGGTGAGAATGGCTGGTGAGAATAGCTGAGGTAGAGCAAAGGATGTATCCTGAGAGGATTAGGCGCGCGCGATGGAGAGGTTTAGGGGAGTTTCGTTGATTATTCCCGTTCTCTCTCGACTTTTCCACGCAGCTGTTCTTCACTGGCTTGTTTGAAGCAAAGCCGAGACTTTCGAAAAAGCTTCTGAAATGATAAAAGGGTTTAGCTCTGTTGGATTTTTAGCAGTTGGTATCTAAAGCAAAGAGTGAGCCCGCCAATGTCCAGTTTCCAATACGCAAAGTCGCAAAGTCGTTGGCTTGTCAGATCTCGTATGCATTCATTGCCTTCCTTACCATGTACCGTTGATGGAGATGTCACGCTTATGCCGAGCCGGATTTCTTGCCATATGCGACGTGCCTTGTACGAGGAATAAGCCTTCCTTCTCTCGAGCAAATTAGGGGCTTGCTTTTGACGACTTACAGATGGAACATCATGTGTAATTTGGGATTCTTCATCTCCTTCCTGATGGAAGAGCATATGACGTCCACTTCCGGTTTCGAATACCCCAGTTGGCGGGTGAAAAGAGCAAAAGTGAAGGCTTCAAGGCCTTCCATTATCTGAAGGTAGTTCCAGGCACCAACTTCTTTCTGTTGGAAAGGAGAAGGTATAAGTTAGCGAAAAGAGGAAGTGTGATTGGAAAATACAAAATCATCCCTACCAGATGTTTGTCGGCAGGCCAAGTTCCAATCGGCAATACATATTTCTCATGGTGAACATCAGTAAAGCCGGCATCCTTCACCCAGCCTTCGAGGAGAGGACCGGGACAAGGCTCCATATCAGCTTTGCGCATGGCGTTGATGAATTCGTTATTGAACTTCAATGATGCATGCTCCTGTTTCAGCGAGCCATCTGGGGACTGCCATGCAAGGTCGAGATCGATGAATTCGACCCATCCGCCGGGTTTGGTGTGCCTAAGAATGGATGAGCACTTAGTCGAAAGCACTCCGGGTGGACAGACCGATGCTGGAGTAGTAAGGCTAAGGTCGACTTGCAAGACTTACGTGAAGCATTGGCGCGCAAGACGGGGCCAGTCCTTGATGGTATTTCCCATGAATCGACAGTGAATATAGTCAAACTTTTGGCCATACACCCATTCGGCTTCGACGTCATCGACTTCGAAACGGACGTTAGGGGGTACCCTGCAGTAGGCTTAGAGGCTTGCTATACACTGTTGCAAGTGTAAGTAACATACCAGCGAGGTTGAATCGGGCTTAGGTCATTGCCTAGAATCTGCGTATTCAGTACTACATGAGTCTATACTCTCGAACGCACAGCTGCTGCAGTAAGGTTTCATACCTCGGCTCCAGGATACTTGTCGCCTGCCCAGTTCAAAGCAATGTCAGTACGACGCCGGTGAGTATGAGGTTCCAGTCGGCACGGAGAATGGCCATACCCATTTCAATAGCCCAGATGCCAGTCCCGGTCCCAATGTCAAGGATGCGCCGAGGGTTTTTCATTATAGGCGCCAGATTTAGTTTCCCTCCCAGCGTGACCTCTGTCAGTTTGTGCATGATGTCGAGCCGGTCCATTTCTTTCTCGTCATTTGGATACATGTAGCCTGAACGAAGGCCTTAGTCGCTATTCTAGGTTTCTTTCCCCCAGTACCTACTCCCTTCCTTGTATGCGTGGTATCGCCGTCCATTCTCGTGCTTGTAGGCCGTAATATCCGATGACAATGATGTCGTATAGCTCGCTCTAGGTTTCACAGTGTTAGCCAGCGCCTGGCGACACCTGGAGCCGTTGCCAGTGATATGGTCAACATACATGTCCGAATCATAGCCAGAATCCTTCTCGCCACCGTACTGGCAATTGTCAGTAAAGCAAGTGCCGGACCATGGACTAAAAGAACGAACACCGCTGGCTTCAAGATTGGGCTCTACCGCGACTGGTGTCGGCGCCGAGGCTGCCATTCTGAAGCAGTACTGAGCAGGGTCTGATATGAGTGAGGGGCACTGTAATGCAAGCAGGGAATTGTGGAAGTCGAGTACGAGTAGCACAGAAGGCAGACGCGGCTACAGTACCCCCGTGTAGTTACTAGGTACTTACTACCTTATTATGGTACTACAGTCTACAGTAGAACCAAGAGCCCGTTCCTCACAGCCCCCATCACCGATCGATTTCACTCGAGTTCCAAATCCTTCCATTTTCCTCCCGCCTTATCGTTATTGTTGGACCAATTGCAGCTGCAGCGTACAGTAAACGCGATGAATGCCATGCACGTTCGCACGCTGGTCCCATTTTCCCTCCCTAGATAGATGGACGGTGATTGGGCGACGGTGTTGCGTCGAGGCGCATGGCATCCTGCGCGGACCTGGGGTTCCTGTCTTCCAGAAGACCCCGCTCACCCCCTCCACCCCCCTGCGGGACTCGCCCGTACTGCAGCCCGATACTGTACGGAATACGGAATACATATCATACTATACTTTCCGAAGCCCTACAGTAGGAAAGGCTACAGTAAGGCACCTAAGGTACCTGCGTTGAGGTAAACACACGTTGTTCAAAGCCTTCTATTGTGGGTTTTGTGGTCTGACATACACAATATTTCATCGATTCAAAGAAGCGTGACCCTGTCATCGTAACTCACACGTCTCAAGTCGGGCACTGGTCCCTTGCCAGTGCTTGCAGAAAACCAGTAAAAACCACTCAGTTTCTAAAAAAGATTTCCAGTGGAACGAACACCCATCATGACCAAGATGTTTTCTTGAAGCAGTATAAGTTATCCATTGGCTCTCGATCAGTCGCAAAACTCGTGCGACAGAGAGGATGGGGCAACGGAGCATATGCAATCGATCAAGCAATCAATCTGGGCTTTTGATACCCCCAAGTCGCCACTTGGTTGAGTAGTTGGTCTGGCGTGCGTGACTATCGTTTATTGTTTACCGACTTTCGATCTCTGATGATACTCTGTACAACTTCCCCTTGTAGTGTAGCAGTAGATACAACTGCATGCACCTCCACTTTCAGAGTAGAAGGTATATTACTTGAAGCCACATGATGAGGGTTTGGAAGAAACGTGATTCGTGGAATCAAGCGAGGTTGGAAAGGACAGAAGGTATACATACATTCGAGTGATATTAACAAGGGAGAAACACACAGAAAGATGAAAGGTGACAAGGGAAGATGAAGCTCAATTGGTGTGCAATCACCCCGTCCTTAGCCGGTCAAGGTCTGACGAAGTAACGCCCGTCAACGTCGAAGCACAACTTCAAAGATCAGGAAAGATTACTACTTGATGACTGGGTGAGAGACTTCAATGCATTCTGACACCCCAAAGGCTCGAATTTCGGCGCTGTATACTAACTAACAATGCGCATTATGAGTCTTGGCTTGATGGTCACACGCAGTGACGGAGATGTGGTGTAGAAACAGCTTATGGAGGTAAAGTACCTATATGTGGTATCCGTGCCCCCCACTTTCGCTCAGTTCTTCGCTTAGTGCTCACCAGCCATACACCACTTCCAGCCATGCACCACTAAACTTCATATTTTTGATCCACCACCTTCAAAAATCCACCAAATTTCAACCACATGGCTGCTACTTACGCTATCATCGAGGGTCGCATTCAGAAGGCTATTGACGCCATAAACACGCGTGAAAATCCTAATCGAGCCGAAATTGCGCGCGAGTTTCGTGTTTCATATGACCGACTTCGATCTAGACTACGAGATTATCAGTTCAAAACAGCAGTACGAGAACTGCATAACAGAGCTTTAAAACCTGATCAGGAGTCAGCTTTACGACAATACTTAACTACAGTGAATCAGTTAGATCTGTCAGCTAGACTACACATGATGCAATCAACGGCAAACGCCCTTCGTGCTCAAGACTTTGCTCGTTGAAATTCTTCATCTCTACTGAACGCTCGATGAGCCAAACGATGATTAGATCGTCAGTCAGATCTCTTCAAAGCTAAACGAAAGTCTTTAGCAGCTGAAAGAAAGAACGCGCATGATTTGAAAGTACTACAGACTCATTTTGATGAATTTAAAGAGATGATGATTCAATATGATATAACGAAGAATGATACATGAAATTTCGACGAAATCGACTATCGTATGAGCATTGCACGCTTCGATTGAGTTGTTACTGTAGATTCAAATAGAAGAATCTACTTCAAGAATTTGAATAATAGAGAGTCAATGACGAGCATCGAATGCATCAGCGAAGAAAGCAAGAATATATCGTCAATGCTAATTATGACTGAAGTCCAACTTTTGACGCTTCATTTTAACAACGATCTTGACGACGACGTGTTAATCACTATCTCTGATACAGACTATTCAAACGACTGAATTTCTCTTCGATGACTGAAGCACTTCGATCGCTTTAGTCAAAAGCATCAAAAGAGAGCTTGAAGAATGCTTGTGATGAATGACTATGAATCTCATCATACATGTGAATTTCTATTCTACTGTGAGAATCACAAGATCATACTCTTCAACTTATCTTCGCATACTACTCATTTGCTTCAATCGCTAGATGTGTGTGTATTTCAGTCATTAAAGCATTGACATTCGAAGATGATTAATTGAGCTGTTCAAATGAGTGACGAGATCTTTTCAAAAGTCGAATTTTGGACTGTCTTCAACGAATTTCAAATCAAAGTCTTCAAAGAATCTATCATTCGATCTGCATGAAAGCATACTGACTTAATTTCTTTTGATTCAAAGATAGTACTGAATAAAGTTCAAATTATTGAACGTTCGAATTGATCTATTACATCTTCATCTACTATAGATGATTCGATCATTTGAAAGACTTCTACTAGTCAAGCAGCACTTGAAAATCAGCTGCTTGAGCTAACTGATGAATCGACATCAGAAGAATTTACTACAAAGCTTTGTACGTTCTGAAAAGACGCTAATGCGATGACTCGTAAAATGAAGTTGCTGCAGAATCAATTAAGCCAAATAGAAGCCGCTGAAAATGCTCGCAAAGCACGCAAAAAGCAGTCTAATAAGATTCTCAAAATTGAAGGCATCTTGTACGTCAAAGATGCTCGAAGTATGACTCAAGATAGACAGAAATTGAAGGACGAGAGGCAGCAGCAGCGCGAAGAGGCCTGGGAAAAGCGTTATTTAAATGCACTAAAGAAGTGCTACAGGGCTACTAAGCCCCATAGGGCTGCTCGCATTAAGTTCGTTCAGGCTTATCAGAAGAAATGACGGGTTATTTTGAAGCAATTGCTCAAAAATCGACGTGTATATAATGGATAGTTGAATTTAGTGGTGCATGGCTGGAAGTGGTGTATGGCTGGTGAGCACTAAGCGAAGAACTGAGCGAAAGTGGGGGGCACGGATAGATAGGTGGGTAAAATACCACAGTAAAGCTTTGTCTGGGAGATCGGTCATTAACAAGCAAGTGCATCTAAAGCACGCCTACCTTAGTTCTACCGAATCTGGGAATGGCGGACAGTAGTGGCGGAAGCTGCGATAACAGAAGCAACGAGTCATTGATTGGCGAAAAATCCCCAATCAATCCGACCTTCTCAATTGATGAGTCTTCTCGTTCTCTGTGCAGCTGCGGCTGCTTGAAGGGTTGCTTGTAGGTGAGGGGCGAGGAGAGCTTCATCCTTTAATATCAGTTGCACACAACGTTACTTGAATGTTACAAGCTTTCGTCCTCCTGTTGCTCTGCGATGTCCGTCTACTGTGAAGGTCCGCTATGGAGGGTGGATGATTTCACTCCATGTTTCCAGCGAGGGTCAGCCCAACCGTCTCTCTTTCGCGGTAATTGTACCCTGCTGACCATCCCACCCAGTTATCTCCAGGTCTTGTTCCCATTAGTAGCGTCAGGCATATCCCTCCTCTGCCTCGTAATACAAACCATACGGCACCTTGCAAACTCACGGCGCGGCAACGGTTACTCACCTCTGAAGAGCCCCAACAGGCCGAACAGGGACACTGGGCTGTCAGTTGACCAGGACAGAATAGAGCGGGTCCAGTGTATTGAAGAGATTAGTGAGAACGACCGGCTAACCTTACAGCGGACGACCAGTCACACAAATGAATCTGTGCTTGAAGTCAGCCGTCCCAGAGGTGAAACAGTCCTTGTGGTCGTGGAGGTCGTTGCACTTGCGGGCCAAGTGGGCTTAAGCTTAGCGGCTGTGTTAACGCACGCCTGGGGGCGAGATGGAACGCTCGCGGCCACTGCAGGATTTGCTGCTTGGGGTTACATTCTTGCCCTTGCACTACTGAGATTACTGCTTCCTGGCCCCAGAGCCAGTCAACTCCTAAAGCTTTGGAATCACACTACCGCTCTCTTCGCGCTACAATGGGTGTTCACTGTCCTTCTCTTTCGATCCGCTATAATACATCCACGGTCGAAGCGAGCCCAGGTTCTCATCGTCATTCGGTTTGTCTTGGCTAGCGTACTCACTCTCATTGCTGTTACGTCCAGAAAAGGTAACAAGGTTGTGGTTTTAGAGTACGAGGACGATATTGAACCATCCAAGGAGCCTCTTGCCAGCTTGTTGTCAATCGCCACCTTTGGCTGGGTAGACGCTATTGTCTGGCAAGGTTACAAGAAGGTCTATGAGATCTCTGATGTGTGGAACTTGGCTCCCAAAGATAAGGCAGCCGCCGTGCTTGCTGATTATAGACAGCTCAAGAAAACTTCGAGACTAGCATGGCATCTATTGAAATACTTTGAAGGCTACTTTCTGAAGCAAGCGGCCTGGGCATTTGTCTCGGGTATCTTTACCTTTGTACCAACCGTACTATTAAAAGCATTCCTTGAGTATGTCGAGAACGCTCAAGAGACGCCTGTAAATGCTGCTTGGTTCTATATCTGCCTGCTTGCAGTCTCCGGCTGTGTCAATGCTATTGCAGCTGGACAAGCTCTCTGGGTAGGACGTAGGATCTGCATACGATTACGTGCCGTCATAATAGGAGAAATCTATGCGAAGTCACTGCGGCGAAAAGCAGCCGCTCGGACTGATACAGTTTTGGGTGCACAGAAGAAAAAGACGAATGCTGAGGTTGAGCCAGAACAAGGCTTGAAAAATAAGGTGTTGTCGTTCGGACGCAAGAAGAAACATGACTCGAAAACTCAAAGCGATTCTGTACCCATCAAAGACACCACAGATTCGCAGGTTAACGTGGGAACTATCATCAACTTGATGGCCGTGGATTCGTTCAAAGTAAGCGAAGTAAGCGCATACCTCCACTTTTTGTGGGCAGCTACGCCTGTCCAGCTTGTTCTATGCATAGTTCTTCTATATCGAGTCCTTGGATGGAGCTCGTTTGCGAGTATGGGCTTGATGATCCTAGTCACACCGCTCAATCTCTACGTTGCCAAGCAGTTTACCAAGTTCCAAAAGATTATCATGGCTGCAACGGATGCCCGGATTCACACCACCAATGAGGTGTTACAAAATATCAGGATCATCAAGTACTTTGCATGGGAGCTGCGCTTTGCTCAAATTGTTAACGGAAAGCGAAGAGTAGAGCTTCGTGCCCTTCGGAAGAGGTATATCCTCTGGACCGTCGCGGCCACGGTCTGGACAGGAGTACCATTGTTGATTACTTTCTTCTCATTTTTAGTCTACACCGTTGTTGAGAAGAAACCTCTCATACCATCTGTGGCTTTCACGGCGCTCTCGCTTTTTAGTCTTCTTCGAATACCACTGGATCAATTGGCAGATATGGTTGCCCGTGTTCAGGAGTCTAAGGTTTCTGTTGATAGGGTGGAGGAATTCTTGAACGAAGATGAGACCGAAAAGTATGATCAGCTTCGTCAGTATGTCCAGGATGAAGTTGGGGAACCGCTCGTTGGATTTGAAAAGGCAACGTTCTCGTGGGGAGGCCAGGATAGTCAGTATGAGGATGGATCAATCGCTTTTCGCATGATTGACATGACCGTTCGATTCCAGGTTGGGGGCCTAAATATCGTTGCTGGAGTTACAGGATCGGGGAAGACGTCGCTCCTAATGGCCCTGTTGGGAGAGATGACACTTATGAACGGCTCGGTTTATTTACCTGGCGGGCGCAGTAGGGAAGAGCTCAAGGCAAATCCAGAGACAGGCTTGACCGAAAGCGTCGCGTACTGTGCCCAGCAGGCGTGGTTAGTCAATGACACGATCAAGCAGAATATTTTATTCTCAGCCCCATGGGACCAGTCGCGCTACAGATCCGTTATAGCAGCTTGTGCTCTAGAAAGAGATCTCCAGATACTTGATGGTGGTGATTCCACTCTTGTCGGAGAGAAAGGTGTAACGTTGTCTGGAGGACAGAAGCAACGAATATCCCTGGCTAGAGCCCTTTATTCCAATTCAAGACATGTACTACTGGATGACTGCCTGAGCGCTGTCGACTCACATACCGCAAAACATATTTTCGAGCATTGCGTCATTGGTCCCTTAATGGTCGGCAGGACCTGCATCCTTGTCACCCACAATATCTCACTCTGTGTACCTCTTTCGCAGCATGTCGTGGTACTGGGAAACGGTAAGATCATTGCTCAGGGTCCTCCTGATGAAGTGATGTCCTCCGGGGCTTTAGGTGAAGAAATTCAGAAATCCAGGCCTGGGTCTAAAGGTGGAACTCAGGTCAATTCCCGAGTACAGTCAACACTTCACCTTGACCATGAAGCTACCAAATATGCGCAAGACCATGCTCAGAAATCTGATGATTACGCCGATAGAGCAAAAGACATGCCGCAAGCCTTACCGAAGGAGGAAGTCGTGGATGCAAACACTAGAACCGAAGGAAAAGCCGAGGGCGGTGTGAAGCTCAAGGTCATACAGCTATACCTTGCTGCCATGGGCCCATGGTATTACTGGGTGATTGCGTTCCTCTTCTTCATCGCACAGCAAGTCGGGTCAGTGGCTTGTAGCGTATGGATTCGCCAATGGTCCAATACTTACCACACAGAGAGCATGGCTTTGCAGAACCTACACACTAATCCGCCAGTCTCCAATTACATCCATGCAAGCAAAGTCTTTTCGTCCAGCTGCCTTTTAAGAGGCACCTGCTTCTGGGACTTACCCTTCACATCCAATTCCTCACCCACAAGAATCGCGGCCTCCACGACACATGAAGTAGACTCTCTGTATTATTTGGGTATTTATGCATTGCTCGGGGGGTTATACTTGGTGATATCTTTTAGCAAAGAGGGCATCATTTTTTGGGGCTCTTTAACGGCATCTTGGAAGATCCATGGCCGCTTACTTGACGCGGTGACACGAGCGAAATTCAAATTCTTTGACTCTACTCCACTTGGTCAACTGATGAATAGATTCTCCAAGGACATCGAGGCTATAGATCAGGAGGTTGCACCTGTGGCAGTCGGTGTGCTTGGGTGTCTAGCTTCTGTGATAACTATTGTGGTTCTTATCTCCGTTATCACCCCCGGCTTCCTCATTGCGGCCGTCTTCATCACTGCAATATATTTTGCAATCGGAAAATTCTATCTTGCATCATCTGTAAACCTCAAACGACTTGAATCCGTGCTCAGAAGTCCTTTGTACCAGCAATTTGGCGAGACCCTGAGTGGTGTCACCACCATTCGAGCTTATGGAGATGAAAGGCGTTTCATTCGAGACAACCAACATCGGGTCGATACACACAACAGACCTTACATCTATCTGTGGGCCGCAAATCGATGGCTTGCTCTACGAATAGACTTCACCGGAGCGCTTGTAGCTTTCTTCGCGGGTGTCTTCGTAATCCTCCGTATAGGGACGATTGACGCCGGCGCTGCTGGTTTATCATTGACGTATGCTGTTACCTTCACTGAGAACGTTCTCTGGCTTGTACGATTATATTCTATGAACGAGCAGAACATGAATTCCGTTGAACGAATAAAAGAGTATCTGGAGGTCGAGCAAGAGGCAGAGGCTATCATTCCTGAATCTCGACCACCGGGCAATTGGCCGAGCAGGGGAGCCATTCAATTCATCAATTACCTAACGAGATATCGATCTGACCTTGAGCCTGTTCTCAGGCATGTCACCTTTAGCGTCCAACCAGGCGAAAGAGTTGGAATTGTTGGCAGGACTGGCGCAGGAAAAAGCTCTCTTGCTCTTGCTCTATTCCGAGGACTGGAGGCCGAAGAGGGTAAGATCATCATCGACAACGTCGATATTGGCCTTATTGGCCTTCAAGACCTGAGGGAAGCTATTACCATCGTTCCCCAGGATCCTACACTTTTCACCGGCACGATTCGCAGCAACCTCGACCCCTTTGGCCTTTTCACTGACGAGGAGATCTTCGATACACTCCGTCGCGTACAGCTGATCGGCGCACCATCTTCCACTAAACCGTCCAATCCAACCACTCCAGTTACTACAGCTACTGTGGACCAAGGAGAGTCTGGGTCATCACTCGCTGATGATGATGAGACTGAGCTAAACCTTGCGAAGAAGTTGACCAATACGCATGAGAACACTAGTGTATTCACAAATTTATCCTCTCGCGTTGCCGAATCTGGCTCCAATCTCTCTCAAGGCCAAAGACAGCTTCTCTGTCTCGCGCGAGCTCTTGTCAAGGCGCCACGGGTGTTGCTTATGGACGAAGCCACGGCGTCCATTGACTACGCTACAGACGCTAAGATCCAAGACACCCTAAGGGAAGTCAAGGAGAGCACTATCATTACAATAGCACATCGCCTGCAAACCATCGTTGATTACGACAAGGTGCTAGTTCTGGACAAAGGAAAGGTGGTGGAGTATGATGCGCCGTGGGAGCTGATTGAGCGAGAAGACGGTATATTTAGAGGGATGTGCGAAATGAGTGGCGATCTGGAGGGACTGTTGGAAGGGGCAAAAGAAGCGGCGAACAAAAAGAAATTAATAGACGTTTGACAATGTGTAAATATGCCCTCGATTGTGCTAACTTGCTTCAGAGCTGGCCAATGCTCTTTTCATGGTCAATGCTTGCGTTCAGGAATACTTATTTCCCGTTGACTGCATTAATGTACATAGATAATGTGATGAAAACGGCATTTTCTGGGAAATGTATCTGATAAGAAATATCTCTTATTTAAACTTGATGGTGCCTCGCGACCACCTACTACGTGGTAAGTTATAATAGATAGATACAGGTACGTGAAGTGCCTGAGACAAAGACGGCTTCCTCGATACCTCAGGATTGTTTCTTCCGGCGCAAGTAACGGAAAGCGCAAGTGACGCTTCCACCAAACCCAACAGACATAAATCCCACGCCGAGCTTATCATCTCCCTTGAAGATGCATGGAATTGCTAATGAGTCGAAGGAATGCTCTTACGGCAGTAACAGCAATAGTATTAATTCTCTTTGGGTCACCTCTGAGCGGCCAAGCTCAACAGTCTTGGACTGTCACTGAAAAGGCATTCGACCCGTCATCGAGCGGACAATCCACATGTCCTTCGAGGAGCATCAATTATATCACCCAGACTTTACCGCAGCAATGCTTAAGGACAGACTGGAGTAGAGAAAGTAAAGCCCCCACACTGAGCTCTACTGGCGCGGAGGTCAATGTAGCGCGCTCCTCACCTACAACTTCTAGCAGTCAGGATATCACCGCCACTACAAGCGTTGAACTTCAGAATCCTACAGAGCCAGCAGCGGGAATAATCACGATTTATTCCAGCAACGATTCAATCATAGCCAATGACCATGCCATACTCGCGTCGAGCACCTCTACTACCACGACCTCGAACCAGCCTGAAGCCTCAAGTGCTACAGCCGGAGAAGGCGAAGGCGACTCACCGCTAGACAAGGCCAATTTTCTCTCCTTCGAGGAATGGAAGAGGCAAAACTTGGCCAAGGCTGGGCAGTCTGCAGACCACGTTGGTGGCAGCCGCGTAGGGATTGCAGAAGCAGAGCAAAGACGAAGGCCTGGTCACATCAACAATGCTTTTGACTCGCTAGGAGAGGACACCGAGATAGACATAGACTTTGGGGGCTTCGTGGGTCCTGGTGTGCCGAGTAAAGCTATCTCCTCGCAGAAGACAAGTACGGACGGTGGTAGCCCAAATACATCAAGGCCACCTGGAGAAATGAAGCAAGCTGAAGAAGTTCAAAGGCCACATCCTAGAGGCAAAGATGCTGGGAAAACCTGCAAAGAGCGGTCGAATTATGCGTCTTTTGACTGTGCTGCTACAGTGCTCAAGACGAATTCAGAGTGCAAAGGATCCAACTCGGTACTTGTCGAGAACAAAGACAGCTATATGCTCAACGAGTGTTCTGCTAAGAATAAGTTCTTCATCGTTGAGTTATGTGACGATATTTTGATTGACACTATTGTGCTGGCAAATTTCGAGTTCTTTAGCTCGATGTTTCGCACTTTCCGAGTCAGTGTCTCGGATCGATATCCTGTCAAACATGATAAGTGGAGAGAACTTGGAAGCTTTGAAGCAAGGAACAGTCGAGAGGTACAAGCGTTTCTTGTTGAGAACCCTCTGATATGGGCGCGTTACATCCGAGTTGAATTTATCACGCACTTTGGTAATGAGTACTACTGCCCAGTTAGCCTGTTTAGAATTCATGGGACCACGATGATGGAAGAATTCAATCATGATATCAAGAGTGCAATGGGCGAGGATGACCCGGAACACGAGACTGATGAGGATGAAAAGGGAGAAGGATTAGCCTCAATATCCCGAGTCACCTCGGACACATCGACGAACGGATCTCAAAATATTTCCGAGCGAGCTGTGCCAACAATAGTTGGCTCCCCTATAACTTCAACTTCTACATCGACAGAAATGTCAAAGACCGCATCGAAGAATACACGAGGTATCAACACTACTTCAAGTCCGGAAGTCTCTGAGATAGGCTCGACGCCTTTCGATCCACTCTTGCAATCAACCTTGGAATCGTTTTTAAATCCCAGCAGCCCGGTCTGTACCCCAGGAGATCAGAAACTAAATCCTTCTCCCATTGTGCCCAATTCGTTAGCGATTGACCATTTAGTTGAGAGTACTAAGGTGGCTCAACTGGCTCCATCTCATCCAGTCTCTAGTCAATTACCTACTTCGAGGAATGGAAAGCCTGCAGAAACCAGCGACCAGTCCGTTGCACATCCAGTAGCGGTACCTGTGCATGTGTCAGACACCGACAATCACACCGAAACCCCCATTCCATCGCAACCTCTAAGCCAGACATCGCAAAACTCCACGAAATCCCATACTTCCGCCACCCACCCTTCATTACCTAACCCTACGACACAAGAATCCTTCTTCAAATCAGTTCACAAACGCCTTCAACTTCTCGAATCCAACTCCACCCTTTCCTTGCAATACATCGAAGATCAATCCCGCATCCTTCGTGACGCCTTCTCCGCCGTTGAGAAGCGCCAACTCGCCAAAACTACTGCCTTCCTCGAAGCACTCAATTCCACCGTTCTCAAAGAACTCCATGATTTTCGCAACCAGTACGATCAAATATGGCAATCTACCGTTTTGGAACTTTCTGCTCAGCGCGAAACATCGCAGCATGAAGTCCTTGCGCTTAGTGCTCGCATTAGCCTTCTGGCCGATGAAATCGTGTTTCAAAAACGCATTGCCATTCTTCAATTCATGCTTATTTTGCTTTGTCTCGGTCTCGTCATCTTCTCCCGTAATGGCTCCGCTGCGCACTATCTTGAGCTCCCTACTCTCGCCATCAATCGATCATCCTCCAATCTTTCTGGATTTGGCCCGCACTTCGAGACGCCGCCATCTACGAGACCGTCTTCTAGGTACGGGGTCTTCGGTCGCGGGAACGGCCACGAAAGAAGTCCTTCTTCACCGCCCGAATTTATAAAACGTTCATCGAGATATGGCATTTTCAGCCGCGGAAACGCGCACGAAAGATCTCCTTCGGAGGAGTCGATGCTGAATGGGGTGATGAAGAACCCGGACATTGAGTACTCGCCGCCAACACCGACTTCTCAATGTACAGACCTGAGGAGCAACGGCGAGCAAAGAGAGGAAGTAAGTGAGATTTCAAGTGAGAGCTCGGATGCAGGTGTGGGTACAAGGAAGATACATAGTAGTCCCGCTACATTAAGTGGGAAGGGCCCTTGGCGGCGAGTGTTTGAGGAGGGTGCTCACACCGGAGCCTGACCCTGATGATGTTCATACTGTAATGAACGATTGAAATGAGAGACACAAATGGATTTTTGGAGGTTATCATCTGATCGACTTTCATCAGCACCCTCCACTGCACAGCGTCGGAGTATAGACCTGGTGTTACATGGCATTGGGGAGGAAGTGTGCCTGAACGCAGCGTTGTTTCGCCCTCTGATTAGGGCCTGTAACCGCATCAGGAATGTATAGCTAAATGTACAATACCGGCACAGTGATCTATTTGAGTATATATCTAGATCATAACATTAACAGTCATTCAATGTCGTTGTCCGTGCAAAACAGCGAATGTCCAGAGCATGCCGAGTAGGTAAAACCCTTTCCTAAACGCCTGCCACTCTTCACCTATATACATCGTTCCTTAGATCTCTTCAAACCCGCTTTCCCTCCCCTCTGCCCCCCATCATCTCGGCGCCGCCTCCGGCACCCAAGCGCTATACTTCGGTTTGACCCTACAACAACAACATCATCGATATCAGCACACATCCTACCAATCCCCTTCCCATCCCCACTCTCCCCCCTCCTCTTATCCACTTACCCCCCACCCCTCTCCCCAAAAACGAAAAAACCCCGAAGCCCACTTACGTAGAATAAGGCTTATACGCCGCCCTCGTCGCCGTCAAAGTCGGCCGATGCTCGGGCAACTCCCAGCTCCTCTGCCCCAGCCTCAGCAACGCGTCTTCCGTCGGCGGTTTGTCGACCAGATACGACATCCAGGCGTGCCAGCCCGGTTCGATTTGCGAGGGGTCGTATTCGCTGTCTTTGTAGTCGACCCAGCGGGTGCGCACTGTGAGGCCCCCCGGAGGAGGGTGAGTTATGAATTGTTCGTTCGGTGGGGTTTGGATGTATTTTTGGGGGGGGGGGGGGGTGTGGTTGGTCGGGATAAGGGGAGGGGGGAAACGAACAGGGGAGTTCTTGTTCTAGGTTCTCGTAGTATTTGTTGCCGTAGCGGTCGGAGGCGATGTAGGTGCCGGCTTTTGTGTCGCCGATGTTTTGGAGCTGGTGGGCGTATTCTTTGATGCCGATTTTGCGGAGGTTGCGGAGGGTGCGGAGGATGGTCGACATGCTGGTGGTGGTGGGGAGGAGTTTAGAGTAGAAAGGTGGGTGAAGGGGTGGAACCGTGGAGGGTGGAGGGGGAATCGGGAGGAGGTTGAAATGGGCGGCGGGCGCTAGTGGTGTGTCAAGAGTTGGGAGTCGAAGAAGACCGCAACTCATCTCGTCACGCCACCATCGACGACAGGGCAGTTGAGCTACCAGGGAGTATGCAGTCTCAACTGATTTACTCTGCTAAGAAGGTGGTTTGAATACACATCCTCTATACGTTGAACCTGTAATGCTTGCCCGGCGCATCCATTTCAGGACATGCGCATCTCGACTTCCTTCCTCGAAACCGCGACTACCATGGAATCTGACTCGCAGACGATGGGCTTCGTCCGTATCCCCAGGACCAATTCAGAGTTCCTCAGATATATCACTCCTAGCAGGCCTGACCACGGAGCTAGACCGAATAGCTCCAAGAATCGACATAAGGGCCGACCAGATTGAGGTGCTGGATGGCCCCAAGGAATTCTACGATACTCTAAAATCAAGAGTAAGAAGGGCCAAGAGAAGAATATATCTATCAACGTTGTATATTGGGAAGTCAGAACATGAGCTCATCTCAACCATCCGAGAGGCTCTCCTGCGCAATGGACCGGATCTCAGAGTCTCTATTCTCACGGACGCGCTCCGTGGTACTCGAGAGTCGCCCGAAGCCTCATGCGCTTCGCTCCTTGCTGCCCTCGTGGCCGAGTTCCCCGAACAAGTCGAGGTCCGCATGTACCACACGCCCAACCTTACCGGTCTCCGCAAGAGATTCGTTCCCAAGCGCATCAATGAAGGCTGGGGATTACAGCATATAAAGCTCTATGGCTTCGACGACGAGGTGATCCTCTCCGGCGCGAACCTGTCAAACGACTACTTCACCAACCGCCAAGATCGATATCATATGTTCACCTCAATACGGGTTTCCGATTATTTTGCGAAAATCCACCACGCTGTCTGCAGCGTTAGCTTTCTACTGCAGCCCTCTTCCAACCCGTCTTCTTATAGTCTCAGCTGGCCCTCTTCAAATCCTGCTCCTTCTCCTCTGGAGAATCCACACGCCTATATCTCCGCGACCACGGCTTTGCTCCAACCCCTTACTGACCCGGTCCAAGTCCCTTCACGAAGTAAAACAACCACATTCCTCTACCCCCTCATTTCCCATCCCCCAACTCTCAATACCGAGCTTCCAGCCCTGAGAACCCTTCTTTCCAGCCCTTTACATCACTACACTTTCACAGCCGGCTATTTCAACCCGCATCCTCTCGTCACCGCCTCGCTCCTGGCTTGCTCTTCACCACCAGCGAGTACACCCGGTACGATCCTAACCGCCAGCCCCTTCGCCAACGGATTCTATAATTCTGCTGGCATCTCGGGTCTCCTGCCCGCAGCTTACACGCACTTGTCTCTCAGATTCCTGCAGGCTGCTAAGGGTGCAAATCTGCAACTGCGAGAATGGCGGCGGGGTACCGTAGGGACGGAGGGCGGGTGGACATACCACGCCAAGGGGCTATGGGTTACACTAGCTTCGACTGTTCCTGCAAACACAGCCCGAGAGGGCAATCAAGCAACTCCCGACGATCGTAGCGAAGAAGGAAACCCATCAGCCCCCACCGCGACAGTGATCGGTTCCTCAAACTACACAGCCCGCAGCTACGGTCTCGACCTCGAAGTCGGCGCCTTGGTCATCACCACCGACCCGACGCTGAAAGAAAAATGGAAGCGCGAGGAAGAGAACCTGCTCTCGCGCTCAAGAGAGGTCAAGGAGGCGGAACTCGGTGGAGAGGAGAGGAGGGCGGGGTGGAGGGTCCGGGTTGCGATGTGGATTGTTAGAGTCGTGGGGGGGAGTCTGTGATGGATGCAAGCGAAGGAGGTACAGTGGGTATTGCTACTGCTGATGGCTGCTGTAGAGGAAGAGGAGGCGTGTTTTGATACCCAATACTGTAGAAAGCATGGCATTGGTGTTCTGGATTTCAGACTTTGCCTTGCCGTTAGTAAAACATCTATACCATCACAATACCATCATGCGAACCTCCGATCCCACCGTCCAGCTCTACCACGCCTTCACCTGCCATTGTAACAGCCAACTTCTCCCACCCTCGAGATCCCACCTCCCCAATTCCAAGCCCTCCCCCAACGAGCACAAAGCGCCAAAGGCCCCCCCCCCCGCTCGTGCAGATATCATTTGGAATTGCATTGCCAACGTGTCCTTAATAGCCATCAAAGACTTTTACCAGGATGTGAATGCTACGACAGTTTTTTCCTTCGTTGTGGGTTTTGAAGCGCCAGAATCATGGGCATAAACAAGCCGGGGCAGCGGACTTTCTGACATGCGTGGCGTGAGCGTCGGTGTCATCTGCGGTACGGTGGCAACCGGCACTTATTGCGCCGCACTACAAGTCGACATCAAAGGGCATTGCATGCTCTCGATCCGAACCTCGTCTGATGAATCCGATTGCGATGAGGGCCATGGCCATTGCAGTCGCGAAAGAGAAGGCCAACATGATGCCTATAGGGGAGAATCCTATGCGCGAAGTACGGCCAAGAGGATCCTCGCTCCCGTCGACACCAACACCATAGCTGACAACGCGAACGAATAATATACTCTGCGATATAAAGCAATGCAGCAGACCGGAGCAGATGATCAGAGGTACACCAAAGCGATGAGGCAGTGAGAGGAAGTAGGACGACCGTTGTATACCGACAGGCGCTGATACTCGCAATGGCTTGCGTTCTAAGCGGTAGTGGTCCAGCTCCGACGAAACGGACATGCACGTGAGCAGGCTGTTGTACATGAAGTACAATAAGTTAAAGAGCAGTTGAAAGGCATTCGCCATCAATACTGCGCTGAGAAATTCCCCGGTCGAATGGTATCGGATCTGTCCATGCCCAACCAATTCATGATCAGTCACTGCGCCGAGTCCTTCTCGCCAGAGCGCACCAAGATCGATCGGGGCGAGATCTCTTTTTCGCTCGGAGATGGCCTCACCCAGATTTTAGGCCGAGAGCTCCAGTGCGTGCCCTGCAGAATCTCATCTTTAGACTTAGTAGACAAACCTTCGGTATGGACATCTGGATTTCGCAGGAATGACATGACAGCATCTCCTGGCTTTGCAAGAGGCTCGGTATACCTGTTATAGTACGGAGTCCAGCGCATGGACAAGAATTTGACCGGATTTAGAACACAAACAAACACCATAATTGGGGTGCTGAAATGCAAACCGCCACTAAGGCAAGAGAGGGCGAGGACTGCGTTACGATCCTCACTTCCAGTGGCAGGTACGTACCATGGCGCGCCATCATAGACCACAGTCCAATTTGTGCTGAACTGTTTCATGTACTATTTCGTACATCCACCACGATGGATCTTGGAGCCAATATAGGGCGAGGCACAAACCCATAGACCCTCCAAAGGCCAGGAGTTCAGACTGAATGTGCCAAGCAATGTAGAATTGTTGTTGTCAGAAGACGACTTGTTGGTTACAACAACGTCCTTTCCGCCATTAAGACCGTTAACATAACGCGCGATGCACTAGTACTGTTTAGTTGCTCGTAATGTCTTGCATCCTGTCGGATCCGATCGAGATTTGCATTACCCCACGAGTTGTTGCTTGCCAGATGATCTTCTGTCGCAATTACAGCGGTACAACTGTTGGTAGAAAGTGATAAGAAAACCGCAGAGTTTCAGCTATATTCTGGATAAGTCACTACTTAGGCTGATCCGAAGTTTGAGCAGCTCGCTCTGACTTACAAGAGATGCAGTCATGCAGGACTGCATCCGAGACGGAACCAGGTAAGCACACTTTTTCGAGCTTTTCGTCGAAGATTCGTAACGCTGAGTACTTCAATGTTCAGCCAACTTGCTCTCTTGTGAGCTTTGTCAACCTCGTGACGTGTAGGGACTACCAGAAGCTGCATGCAAAAATTGCTAGCACCCGAAAGAATTGTTGAGAGCACGTTGATAAGTAGATGAAGCCAGAGATTAAGCTTCTTCGCCATGACACAATTATCATGGAATATATTTCCAATCCCGCTCTGCATTCCAAACGTCGACTGTCCCCAGACCTTTCGGGAAAGGTTCGCTTCAAGTACGAGCGCAGCCATCAACTGATGAAATGCTAGAGCTGTGGTTCGCTTCGATCAACGCGTTCGAAATGTTTGCGCACGAGGGTGTTCTGAATTCAACTCCGAAAGTCATGTACTGACATTCTTGATCTTTAAGAATCTTGACACCGCTAGGGGGAGCCTAAATCGCGACATTATCTGTTAACGTTCGTTCACGCAAATATACCAAGGCTTACTGCGAAGTTTCTGTCGCCTGGTGTTGCTCCGTACCAACTGTCGACGCGAGTCTGATAACCGATGAATCTAGCGGTTGAATTTCGTGTAAGAGAGGGGCGTCTTCACTCAAAGCATGCGCAGAAGATGCTGTATTAGACATCAGATCGGCAGCAGAAAATGGCAGAAGACCTTATCGAAGTCTGTATTGATTTCGAATGTGGTTTGAAGTACATGACGACGAGCATAGATACTCAAAGTACCGATAATACACAAAGAGATCTTCAATCATGTTGTTCGTTCTTCTGCGTCGCATTCTGCCGATCATGGCTGACGGCTTCTAGTCCTGACAGAACATGGTCTTACATTCTGTAACGCTGTAACGCAAAATAGAAGAGTACATGGTTTGAACACAACTAATTCTCGATTCAAAATGAAGTCAACCGGCTTAGAGTCGACAATGATGTTTGAAGCAAAGAAGACAATGACGATCTCTATCGAGAATTATCAGATATACACCGACCGAGCTGTTCCCCAATGATTCATGTATTTTCCGCGACAACTTACGAGTATGCGTAACGAACAACGAGTTTTCCACTCTGGGAAAATCTAAAAGAGCATAACGTAGCCACAAGAACTATATCTCACATCAATGGACTTCTATCATAGCGCATAGTCGAAAAGCTGAGACTTCGTCGTATCGCTGAACACAGTGTCAACGACACTCATTATCAAGACTATCTGAAATATAGAGCCAACTTCGTTGATAACAATGTGCGAGTGTTAGCAATACCGCGCAAGTGAAAATATTCTCGAATGCCTCCTATCAATCTTATGCTGTTTTTTGTGCTTCTCATATCTTTAAGCATCGACTATCATAGACACGAATGACGAATACAACGTCGTCAGACCAACGGTCTAAGAGAACTTACCAAATTCCACATGCCCTGCGTGCAAAAATGGGGCGAATCCCCTCGATCTTTCCTGCTCTCAATATACGCCAAAATCTTCCTCACAGGCCGAACGAAGGAAAGCGTGACCACGTTCCATCAATCCTGGCGAAATATCTTAAGGGCTTCGTCGGTATTATCAAAGCCTCTGAATCGAAATGTAGATGCGCTGTCTGCGTAAAAGAACGCCCAGTACGAGAGATGGGTGGATGTGAGTTACAGGCCGTGCTTGTCGTTCAGTTATGCGAGAGGGCGGCAAGAGAGATTGAAGAATATTATGATGCAGTTTCGGGACACTGAGGAGTTGAATGTTACTGTTTTGACTGATTCCTCTAGTACCTTCATGGTCTAAGCAGCATGGAACACAGGGAATCTTGAAAAACCCTCTTGTCCGCCATCAAGGTTTACGACTTTGGGCTGACTTGAACTCGGATCTTCAAGGTTTGAAGGGCCACTGCAGACCAAGGCCCTATTTCAAGCCTAGCTTTGAAAGGTATTCGAAGGTTTTCCAAGTCGACCCCACCGCCTGTATTCATTTTCCAAGACGCTTCAGTGGGAATCGGAGGCATAAGAATTGCATCTTTAGTGAGCCTGAGCGTGAAGCATGAATTTTTACATCCTTTGTGCACTATTAACTTTGCAGCCCGAAAAGAGATGACTCAATATCTCAGACACCCTGTAGTGCACAGACCATAACGGCGAAGGAACCATTTCCTCATCTCTGATCCGATACTACTTCCACGCCTCCGTACCAAAGAGTATCTACGTCTCCGGCTTCTGAGAGCCATGTCAGCTCATCATGTTCAGCATCCCAGAAAGCCCTAAAGCTCTTCTCAGTGCTAGAAACTCCTGAAGCGATTGCTGATGGATACTCAACGAAGGGAACGTAGGCTGCAGGCATAGATCTTGATGCGGCTATGGCACACTTAGAGTGCTTGCTCATCATCCTGCGGTGGTAAAAAGTAGAGTAGAACGTCAGGGGAGCTGACAATCAGTAAACTGAAAATCCGACAGCGAGGCGAGCCAGGCCAAATGTCCGACTAAGTGGCAATGTGGGTAACGAAAGTCAAGATCAACCCATTCCGTATATGTATATCAATTCTCCAGTTATTCTTATCGCACACGCTTTGCGATTGAGTCCGTGTCAACTATAATTGAGCATTCGGGCATCTCTACGTAAACCGCTTGTTGTATGCTGAATTTCGCCTTCTCTAGTGGCGGTAAGGTGAAACTGCCGGATGGGTGCGATTCAGATGTCATGGATAAGTCGATAGAGCTCTTGTCTTAGCACCTAGATCTCACATGAACGCAGTTAATTCATAGATCTAGCAAAAAGGCGCAGTGACTGGACCTAAATGTTACAAGTACTTTATTTGTTGCATGCAGAAAAACAGTGAGTTAGTGGTTATTGATCGAGAACCATACCAATCTTTACACTAGCGTAAATTACAGTACCATACCGGACGCAAGACTTGCGGGCAATTTTGTAATGAATGTACCTGTGTCGATGGTGAAGATTATTTGAGACTCAACTATCTTAGGACTGGTAGTTGCACCGGTCATCAGCATTTACAGCGTCGCAGATGACGCGTAGCCGATCCAAGATGCTCCATCGGCCTAAGCTAGAGGTTGCCCGGTAATGACATCAAAGAGGAAGCGGCAGGATGAAGATGGTGAGAAGGAGAATGAAGGCTCTCCAAGGCAGAAAAGAACCAGATTTGGGCAAGCAGATTTAGTAAAAGGCAAAGAGCGAGGAACTCCCACTTCCGCGATGAAAGCCCCGGAAACACCCTCAAAGCGTCCTCGTGGTAGACCTCGTGGTAATGGAAAGAAGCCCGGTTCCTTGGTTGGTGCTGTCGAACCACAATCCGCCCAGGACACTCCGAAGTCAAAACTCAAGGGCAAAGTCCTCTTCGAAACACCCACAAAACCTCGCGAAGGCGCTACGGATGCGTCAGTTCCACTTGTTCGAAATGCAGACCGCTCTGCTCGACGGAAGAGCGCAAGAACAGTAATTAAGCAGACAATTGCCGACGATCTCAGTGAAGATAATGAATTAGATGAAGACGACCTTCTTGCCAGGCAGATTTGGGATGCCGCTGAAGCAGAAGACGGTATTCTCCAGAACGAGGTCGGAAATGAGTTTGCAGGAGAATCCACAGCTCCCAATACGCCCTCAGAGCCTGGTCGAAGGCAACGCAAAGGTGCTCGACGAAAAAAAACGCCAACGCCCCCTCAAGACCTCCCAGCTCACGAGCAATACTTCTTCCAAAACCGCCCAGGGAATACAAAAACCTCAAACAATACGTTGTCTTCCTTATCGCTTCTCACCCACGAACAATATCACGACCAAGTCAGTGCCTACGTTGACCCGCATGAGTCTTCTATCGCCTATCTTCACTCCCTTCACTCCCGCTCCTTTCCCCAATGGCGCTTCGAACTTTCGCAGTCCTTCAATGTCTGTCTCTACGGCTATGGCTCCAAGCGGCAGCTTATCACGTCCTTCGCATCTTACCTCCATGAAATCAGCCCGTCCTCCCCTCCACAGATCATGATAGTCAATGGCTACACCTCTACACTCACCCTCCGCCAAATTCTCACTACCCTCGCTACCCTCGTCTTCTCCTGTACTCCCTCCACCCTGCCTAGCCACCTTGGCACCCAATCGCAGTCCATGATCTCGGCCATACTCGCCCACCAGCACTCATCCCCAGCCTCACCGCCGATCCGCCTCTTTATCAACTCACTCGACGCTCCTCTCCTCCGCCGCGCCCCTAACCCCGCACTTTTAGCCCAGCTCGCCGCCTCCCCACAGATCCACCTCGTTGCCACCTGTGACACGCCCTCCTTTCCACTCCTATGGGACAGCAGTCTCCGTGAGCAGTACAAGTGGCTCTTCCACGACACCACCACTTTCAGAAGCTATGCTCCCATCGAAGTCGGTAACGTCATCAACGACGTGAACGAGCTACTGGGCCGCAGCGGACGCAGCGTCAAGGGGAGAGAAGGTGTCGGCTTCGTCCTGCGCAGTCTCCCTGAAAACGCGCGGAATCTATACCGGTTGCTCATCGCTGAACTGCTCGCCATCATGGACAGTGATGCCAATGGCCTTAACGATGACCTCGGAGATGACGAGCTCGAAGACCTAAACGAGAACCTCGGACGCTCATCGAGAAAAGGACGCCGAAGTGAAGCAAGCGTGGAATACGCAGTCCTGCGTCAGAAAGTGGAGGAGGAGTTCATCTGCAGCAGCGAGATGGCGTTTCGGCAGTTGCTGAAAGAGTTCTATGATCATCAGATGGTGGTTAGTAGGAGGGATGGAGCCGGGACGGAGATGCTGGGGGTGCCGTTCCGGAGGGTGGAGATTGAGGCGATATTGGAGGATTTGCTGGATGAGTAAATGGGTACGTGGAAAATGGGTGGTATGATGGCTACGGACTGAGGGGGTTGTCTAGTGCTGTAGATATCTCATTGGGGTGGAGACGATATAATGTAGAGATACCCAGAACGCATGCGAACCATAGCAAACCCTCTTCTAATATCCCTCTATCACTCCAACCTTCCATTACTCCACTCCTCACCCCTTCCCTCACCCTCCTAAATAGCCGCCGTCTCCCTCTCAACCCACTTCATCGTCCTTCCGCCATCCTCTCCCTCGAAGAAATCCCTGACTTTCTCCACCACCTCCCGATGATAGCTGTTCAGCCACTGCTTCTCTTTCTCCGTCAGCAGCGTGGCGTCGATTAGCTTGCGGCACATGGGCACCATGGTGACGTGCTCGAAGCCGAGGTAGGGCTTGTCGCCGAAGCGGTGAGGGGTTGCGGCTTCGCGGGCCATGATGATGTCTGTTGAGGGTGGTTAGGTGTGAGTTGGTTTGTAGGGTTGGAAGGGGGGGGGGGGGGGACTCACTTTCGATGCGGATGCCGAATTTGCCATCTTCGTAGTAGCCGGGCTCTGGGAGGGGGTTAGTAAACTCCAAGCGTAACTGTCCAGGCAGGGCTTCTTTACCATCAGAGATTACGTTGCCTACGGATAGGGCGACTTCAGAGTATTGGATGCGTGTTCCAACGCCGATAGGGCCTTCGTGTACATTCTTTTCGGTATTCAGTGATCCAGGATAATCTCAAACGTAACGGTGAAGCTTACCAGGTATGATCCCACACCGTGTCCGGTACCATGCCTGTAATCCAAACCCTCTTCCCACAGAAATTGGCGAGCCAACGTATCTAGAGCAAACCCGCTTGTTCCTTTGGGAAAAACTGCTTTATCCAGAGCAATGGCGCCTTTAAGGACGAGAGTATAGGCTTTACGTTCCATCGCTGTGGGCTCTCCGAAATGCAAGGTACGAGTGGTGTCTGTGGTGCCGTCGTAATATTGGGCTCCGGAGTCGCAGAGGTAGATTGCTTTTGGGTCGATGATTGAGCAGTTGCCTTTTTCGGGTTTGTAGTGGATGACTGCGGCATTTGGGCCTGTAGAGGAGATGGCGTCGAAGGAGAGGCCGACAAAGTGTTCATGTTTTCTAAGCAGTCATCAGTACGGTACACGTTACGTCTTCCTTGCGAGAGAGAACTCACGATCGGATCTGCTCGAGCTTGTCTGCTCCTTGGACCTCATCGAGTTTGGTCTTTTTCACCGTTAATTCTTCTTCTAACCATGCAAAGTACTCGCATAACGCAGCTCCATCTCTGATGTGACATTGTCTCATCCCCTCAAGTTCTGTCTTATTCTTGATGGCTTTGGCATCGCCAACAGGGCTCCTGACTTCATCAACATTATCTTCACCCCCTAGATCTAGAATCAGAGCCCATGATGCTTTCGTGGATATCATGAACTTCTTCTTCGGGGTCTTCGAAGGAACTCCGTTAGCCGACTGTGATGTTAATTCTTCACCCAATTTACTGTTGTCTTCAAATATTGCATCATACGGCCGAATCTGTACAGTGTCGCCAAGATGGGCTTTTACCTCATCGCTAAATTTGCCGGAGTCGACGTAAAGGGTTGCGGTTGTTGGTGTGATGGTAGCGTAAGAAAAGAAGACTGGATTGTATGGAATACTGCAACCGTCAGCTTGCAATCAGAGTGAATCTAGAAACTTAAAGAGCATACTCATTTCCCCGAAGGTTGAACAGCCACGCAACCTCATCCAACATTGCTTTGTTAAATTCAGTCAGTATGAGATCTTCAGTAGCACCGGTAGATTTTATCGTCAAAATGAATATTACTGAACACGTACAAACTACTAGGCCGGCACTCTTCTTCTTTTCAAGCTCTTTCCTTAGGTCGTCTATTTTTTCTTGAAATTTCTTGCCAGAAAATTCCAAACCTAACGCTTTGACCCTCTCATATGGACGTGACGGACGGTCCTTTCCCCAGATCTGGTCAACCAAATTGGTTTTGACTCCCACGAGTGTAGCGCCACCCTTCTTCTTCACTTTCTCCGTAAGTTTTCGGGCTTCAGCTATTCATTATCAGCAATTTAAACATGCTGTGTAATCATTTTTTTGGTATCTTACGGGCTGTTATCACGGTTGGATCTACACCAACGGTCTTATTGCCCTCTGATTGCTCTGCTGTCCTGGACAATATTAGACATGTAGAACGTTATTTTAAGGATGACTTTAAAATTCACCATTCTTGCCAAGTAGGAACATCTTCTATGCCCTGTTTTAGGAGATGCCAATTACTATCGAGCTGCTTGGATGCCTGGTTGAAGTATCGTCCGTCTGTTGCTAGGGCTGCCTTTTCTAAGGTAATGACTGCCGTACCCGCTGAGCCAGAAAATCCAGAAATGTACTCTGGAAGAGTAAGCGTCGTTGTTTGTATGCATAGACAAGATTCTGACCTCGGCGTGCATCACAGGGAGCGATGTACTCAGATTGGTGGCTGTCTTCGGATGGAACAACTTGAAATAATTAAAAAACGCTTCATTTCCAAAGTCTCCTATTGCTCATACTATATACATCTACCTTATGCTCTTTCATAAGATCTCGAAGCTTTCGCAAACGTTCTGTAGTGTTCACTGTCTCCATATCGACTGCTAGGAATTGAGTCGTGGAGAAATACTTTCTCAAGAACTGAGTAGACGAGGAGCTAGTTGGTGTAGACGCTCGAAAGACCGATTGATAGCGAGAGAAGGTACGGAACAAGTTCATCGGAACATTCGGTGCATCTTAGGATCACGAAGCAGCATAACGCCAGTGTTCAACTATTGTTTCATCAATACATTCGATACATGCACTAGCCCTTTCGGAACACCAGGTACCCAGGGTGCCAGGCACCCGTTGAAAGATGAAACGTGGACTTAGATACTCAGCTGAATCGAAGGTTTGATAATCACGGTCCAGAGATAACTTCATTGACGCATCATCGTTTACTTAAAGTGACCGCCCGTACTTGGGCTGTTTGAACAAAGAGAAACATGATACTCCACTATGCCGCTTTGACAATCACAAGCGTAATATCAGACCACCATAGTGATAATGTTTCAGCTGCCCATATAGCTTGGATACCTCGCAAGTGAGGAAAGACTACTTTGACAATGGCAGCCGTCAATGGCGGCCATATTGATGACGTGGCACAGCCCAGCAGTTTTGCAGAAGTAGAAAAGGTACTCCATGTCAGAATAAGTCAGATTGGTCTTCATGACTGATGGTGTTGTGTGTGGCTACTTAAAGCTGATTCAAAAGCTCTATCTTCCGGGGTCACCACGAGAAATTTCCAACATTCAGAATATCCTACAAAAACTGCAGAGATCCCAAGAAGGTTGGCAATTTGCCGACGCACTTCTTCAAAGCTTAGACGACAAGGTTCGATTCTTTGGAGCTTTGACCTTCACTATCAAAATCAACCATGACTGGTTAGGATTTACATCCCCGCCAAGGGTTACGAGCTGACTCCAGGGGTAGGGAGTCTTTGAGTGACGAAGATTCAAGATTGCTCCTTGACAGACTTCTACTATGGCTAATCCGGCTTGTCAATGCAGGAGAAGGGCCTTTGGTCATTCGAAAGCTTTGCTCTTCATTGATTGCATATTTCCTTCGCCCCTCGGTTTCATGGGAGCGTTCAATTCGACACGTTGTATGCTCCTTCAGCGTGGGAGATGTCGTCCCTGAAGATCTTCTATCTCAACAGCCATCTACTGCCGAATTGGTTAGCAAATTAAGCCGATTGCATCTCATTACCATGGTGTGGTTTTGTATCGGCCTTATCGAAGAAGTTGGGAAAACCAATCCTACTAGCATACAAACGTATGAATCTCATTGTTTGGATTAGGAATCTTCCGTTTTTGGTACTCTGAAGTCTCATCTAATGATTGGAATTATAGATATAAGTACCATGAAAGAGTTTCTTTCAACCTAGACGATGTGGTGATACTTTTGCACCACTCGATATCTGTGCCGTCGACTGGGGACGTGAGACTTGCTGAAGAAGGAATAAAATGCTTACAAGTGAGCTTCCCTCCCAAATTCCCATTTCCTGTGGCAATATTGATGATCTCTAGTCCTGGGTGATGTATGCACATCGGGCATGGATTGACAAAGCTATAGAACTAGAACCGCTAAGATTACTCACGCCACAGACACTGCAAACCTTCAGTGTTGAGGGTTTGCTAGATGTAGCTTTGGAATTCTTCGCGGATGTTTTGACTAATTTTCCAGCGTTTTTCACGACTAACGACTTCTTGTCATTAGGCGATATTCTTTCAAGTCCTTCAGCTCAAAACTATCTCTCTACTATGAAAGGTGGGGATTTTAACTCAGAGGCAATGGCATTCGCAAGAATGCTCCTGGCATACGGAGACGCAACAGTCCAGGACCTTGCCAAGAACCTTGAAGATCCTTCGTCTCGACAGATTCTGCAGCAGCTCCTTGAACTACTTAAGTGTGAGGGCTATGCTGGAGTTGAAGACGAGGTCTGCAGCCAAGCCCTCGAGTTCTGGCAGACATACACTGAGTTTGTCATCGACTCACTCTTCGCAGCTGAAGATCAATTGGCGCCATGGATGGACAAAGCTCGACAGTATGTCGTTGAAGTTATCGAGGCATGCTGGACAAAAATACGGCTACCCCCCACTGATGTCCTGGCATCGAAGTGGGATTCTGAAGCCAGGACGAGCTTCAAAGCCTTCCGAGCTGATGTAGAAGACTTACTTCAATCATCGTACACGATACTTGGAATCGGTATTTTCAACCGTTTCGCCGATCTTGCACTGGAATCACACAGCAATGGCGCTTGGCTTCACCTCGAGGCAACGCTCTTCTGCATTAATGCACTGTCAGACTGTATCGCAGACGAAGATTCCATTGACGGTGTTCTCTCGGAAATCTTTACCTCTTCATTGTTTGCAGACATGGCGAATCAATCATCAATACCTTCGAAGACACGACGAGCGGCCGTAGACATGATTACAAAGTATACCTCTTTCTTTGAAAGACATACCGAATATTTACCCTCGATGCTGAACTTTCTGTTCGAGTCGCTAACGACTCCCTCTTTGACCGATGTAGCTGCAAAGGCTATATTCACAACATGCTCATCTTGCCGAAAGTCACTAACCTCAGAACTTAATGCCTTCTTGCGGCAGTATGAGGCTCTTCTAACTTGGGAAAGCGTCGAAGCTAGTACTAAGGAGAAGGTCATAGGTGCTATTGCGGCTATAATTCAAGCGCTTCCCTCTGAAGAGGAGAGAATGGATCCGTTGTCTGGTTTACTCTGCTCTGTCGAAACAGAAGTTCATGAGTGTATCAACTTATTGTCAATTGGCAAAGCCGAAGAGGCGCAGTCAGCCGGTTTGTGTGCGCTCCGATGTTTGGTCAGCATGGGGAAAGCTCTTCAAGTGCCTGATGAAATCGTTATTGACCTAGACTCCGAAACTCCGCGGATGTCAGTCTGGGCGGCTAGCAAAGGAGGATCCATACAAGCCAAGATAGTGCAATTCTTAGAGACAGTGACCAGCCTGATGCAGTGGGATAGTGACATAATGGAAGCAGGCTGCCAAATCCTTCGTACCGGTTACAAAGAAAGCGCTCCTGGACCGTTCGTCTTTCCTACCAAGGTAACGGCGGACTTCGTGCTTGCTAGCGGATTGAAGACTGCACGTTTAGATTACATCTTGGACACTGCTGGCTCTATGCTCAGTAGACACACCGTGGGTTTGGAGAATGACATGAGAGATGCTGCCTTGTCATTCCTCGTACATCTCCTTAGTTTGATCCGAAGCATGGAGGGTGAGAGAAAGCGGAAAATCATTTGTGGAAAAGATAGACTCACTCATACAATTCTTAGGGAATCCCACTATCGACCCTGAGGTTGCATCCAGCTGCATTGAACTTGCAGCCAAGATGATTCCACATTATCTGGAAGCATTTTCACATCCCCAATGCTGCGATTCAATTCCTCTACTCTTCGAATTTGCTCTCCGCTGCCTGACGGCGGCTGAGATAATGCCCAAACGAGCTGCCGCTCAATTCTGGGTAAGCACTAATTCCTGACTCGTGCACGAACTTATCTAAGCCATGAGTGTAGGCGTCTTTCGTGCAGAAGCATGACGTATCAGAAACAGTTG
>JAABUH010001191.1_pt1 | contig 30881 bp, 46 predicted proteins | sample 5559121 | NCBI WGS metagenome assembly JAABUH01 (sample SAMN10711871, study PRJNA513364) | rock metagenome | isolation source: Antarctica rocks | place: Antarctica: Victoria Land, Battleship Promontory nord | collected 2015-12-28
ACGCCGGTGATTTTCGGGGCTGAGCGCTTGGAGCGGGATATGAGCGTGTGAAGAAGAGGGAGAGGAGAGAGGTATGATGGAGAATGGAGATACGCTGAGGTAGCGGTGGACAGGTCGAGTGAGTTTCCGTCGGGTTTTGGTAGGGAGGGAACGGCGGGGTTTTGTGGGTAGGTGGGAGAGGGTGGAGAGGTGGAATGCGTGGACTTCGGCTTCGGATATCGGGCATCTGGCGGAGTCGGCATCATGAAAGGTCACAGCCCTGAAACGGAGCGTGTCAAGGGTCAAGGAGTGTTCGAGGGGAGGTCGGTCGAGATTCGTGCGGGTAGAGGAGGAGGATGAAGAGGGGATGAGGCGGGAGAAGTGGAATGCGTGGAGGGCTGCTTCGGAGATGGTGCTTCCCATTTCTGGGTGGGACAACGGACGCAATGCAACAACAATCAACGAGAAGAATGGATGAGATAGGGAGCATACGGGATGAGGAGGAGTTTGCTTCCGGGAAATCAGAAGCAACGCGGAATGCCGTAAGACGGTGGCAGCGAAAGTCCTATGATACTTGGCATCCAAGGATGGAAGGCTTGAACAAGGGAGTCAGTAGGTGCCAAACATGGAATGCATACAACTGTGTGCTTTCCAACCCCCTCATCCGTCCACCTTGATCCACCGCCAAGGCTCCTCGACATACCTCTTCCAGCTCTCCGTAAACGCTATCAGCTCCGCCCCTTCCAGAACTCTATGATCCCCACTCCATCCTACCGGACATCGAACCACCGCTTCCATCCCGCCTTTCTCTACCTCCGCTTGGTCCGCTTTCAGTCCTGCATCACGCATTTTCCATTCCACCTCCCACTTGGCGCGACCGACGGCGCAGATTGCTACTCCTCCGCTTGGTGGGAGGACGGGCATGGCCCCGATCGACTCGCCGAAGGCACCGACCGAGGAGATGATGAGGTTTGCGGGAGGCGTGGGACGGGTCGAGTTTTGGCGGAGGGAGGAGAGGTGGGATGTGATGGAGGATAGTGATGTCGAGGGGGAAAGGGGCGGGAGCGAGGGGGTCAGCAGACCGTGTTTTGGATCTGAGCGAGATTCAGTCAAAGTTCATCAGATCGTAGGAGGACCTTACCTGAAACAGCGATTCCGACAATTCCATCTCTTCGGATGTCAAGCCATCGGTCATCGCCCTTCGACATGACGCGCGACCGCATGACCGGATGTTCCTCTAGTGCGAGCAGCATCCCTTTGACGAGGAAGCTGAGGAGAGTCGTCTTATTCTGTCCTTGTATTGGCAGAGGATCTCGAGCGAGGTCGGACGGTATATCGGCGGCCCGGTATGGCGTTTTGGCCGGAGACGATGGATTGAGATTCAACGCTCGGAGATAGGGAAGGAGCGGGGTGAGGTTGAGGGTATGTGTATAGCTACGAGGCAGGAAGCTTCAGATAAGGTGTTTTCCATTGCGAGCGGACTTACCCAAAGTGTGGGACATCCCCCATAGACCCCATCGCCCGCCACATGACCTTCCTCGTCCGCCCCAAATACACCCTCGTCACCTCCTCCTGCTTTCCTCGATCCACATTGCTCATACCAGCCGCCATTTCCCCCTGAACAGAAGAGTCCCCAGCAGCAGCATGCACATCCTCCTTAGTCACCCTCCCACCATCACCAGTCCCCTCCACGTCGTCCAAGTCCACGCCTAATCTCGCAGCGAGCGTCCGCACAGCGGGCGAAGTCTTGACTATGCTCCTGGCCCCTACCGACGTTTCCGACCTTTGCCGACGTTCTAGTACCGCCTCGGAAGATGAGGAGGCGGATGAGGATGGCGCAGAAGGCAGGACTGAACCTTCTCCGCTGAACCATGATCCACCTACCGAATCCATCGCCGAATCTCGTGAAGCGAGAAGGTCCTCGTCCAGTGGTACCTCGGTTACCTCGTCGGTGGTCTCAGTGGATATTGATGGCGCTTCTTTGGCGGGAGTGGAACAGGTTTCCGAGTGTTTCCCCAGCTCTTCCGAGATGTCCTCGGCTTTCGCGACCTCGGGGCTCTCCTCGTTTCGCACTTTTCCCAGACCCGGACCTCGCTCCGCTTCCGTTTCTACGGGCTCGGGTTCGGGTTCGCTTCTCCCTTCCTCGGGAAGAGCAGCGTCACCCTCGGTCCGGATCTCGCACAAGGTCTGCCCGACATTGACTGTATCCCCAATCTCGACATTCAGACTATGGACAAAACCCGTTGTGGGAGAGGTCAATTCCACCCTGCCTCCTCATTAGTCCAAGTCAAGCTTCGAAATAGGGGCAGGCGCACACGCTTTTATCACTCTGGACTTCGCAGAGATTATCGAACTCCTCGACCCTCTGTCCCACCTCCACATGCCATTTGAGGACCTCGACCTCGGTGATACCCTCGCCTATGTCGTACAGCTTGAAAGGGAAGACCGCTAGTCGCGGGTATGAAGAGTGGAAGAGGCATAGTTGCGATATTCGGAGAGCTTGTAATGGGAGTCCGTGTGATGAGTGGGGTCGAGGGGGAGGGAGAAGGAGGTGGTAGGAAGTAGCGAGAAAGGGAGGTCTCGGAGCTAAGCGGTGCAGCCGTGCTGAGTAGATTGAGATATTCAGCCGCATAGCTGTGTAGACGACTCAATGGGCGCTGAGCTGAAAGCCTGACTATAGCATTCCGGTGTGAGTCGTTGTGATGTAGCCAAGAGGGCCCGAAAAAAAAAAGCATGGACGCGTGGTTCAGGAACACAACGAGGTTCAAATTGGCATGATCCGCGACCCTTCGGTACGGAACTTGATTTCCTCATCCCGCAGGCGACAGAAGGAGCTCCTACTTGACAGTGTGTAAATGAAATGTCTTGTCAGCGCAGGGATAGCTACTTGTCCACAGATCCTTTCCAGAGTCTCCTTCTTGAGCAGTCGAGCTGCCCACTTAGATCTCTACTTCTCAGATTGCTGCAGATCGCGTCCTCATCCCACGACCCCACAATCCCTATTCTCCGCCTTCTTCTTCTCCACCCAATCCTCCAACCTCCTCATACCCCCCTTCCCCAGACCCTTCCACTCATGCTTCGCGATCGTCCCGCCCCGTCTGTACCCACCATCCACCTCCCAGCAGGTCGACATGAGTGTCGGCTCGTACCCATGCCATGCGACATCACGGGTCGTGTAGTTTGTTCCGGAGGCTTCGTAGACTTCGGCGCCCCGTCGTTGGGTCTCGCGTAGGGGCTCGGGGGAGGAGGGGTCGTTGTATTCGCCGTTTCGGGCGAAGAGGGGGATCGTCTCGGCCCGGTTGAGGACTGGGTGTTTCAGCGGGAAATAAAGGGACCCTTGATAAAGCATACCTTGGACAACTGGAATAAATGAGTCAGCCAGAGAAAGTGTAAGTGAAAAGCTAGAGCTTACCTCGACCATCGAGAGACCAGATATGGATCATCCCGTCTGCACTGCCCGAGTAGATATAGCTCTGCCCAGTAGACTCCCTCGGACTGAAGTGACATCGGATCAAGGTGCGCAGCACCGAATGCCCGCGGAAGGTCATGACTGAGCAGTCTTTGGGATGGGCCAGTCTCTGTGGCGGTGGGTACCTAGCATTGCGGTCTAGCCCTTGTCAGCGCATCGACATACGATTCAATTGGCCACATACAGTCGTAACTCGGCTGTCCGTACCTGGACACTGCATCCGGCTCCCCCTCAAACTCGCTATAACTCCTCATCTTCCTAAGATCGTATAATCTCGCCGCCTGATCCTTCGAGTTGACCACAATGTATCGCCCATCTCCCTTTGGCGAGGTGTAGGTGATGCCCTCGGTGGCGCCGACTAGTATGCCGGCAGGAGTCGAGGAGGAAAGCGATCGTCGATCCCAGACTTTTACATAGCCGTCATCTGATCCGGAGACGAGGATGTTCGTGGATGATTCGTCGGCGAAACAGACAGCGTTGACTGAGCGAGGCGTCAGCGATCGATTCCGGCTTTTTCAGGGACACTCTAACCATCATCGGCGTGCCCAAGCACACTGAGTGATCGTCTCTGCGCATCGATATCGTACACCATGATTTTCCCGCTTCCGGCTCCGGCGACAACCTCTTTACCGTCTGCGGAGAATCGGATACTCCAGATCTGGTCACATCAGCGTGGATCTCCCAGGAAAGCTGAGACCACTCACTCCGAACGAGTCGTAGCCCCAAATATCCCCAGACCTCCTCCGAGACCCCGAAAAGTCCAGCTCGACATGCTCGGTGTCATCCTCGGTCGTGTACAACATATGTACGTATGGCGTGATCGATGAGTAGATCATTCTTCGTGCGTTTAGCTAGATCACCCGTAAAAGGAATAGAGCCCACCTCTCGCCCTTACGATCTGCATCGCAATCAGTGACGGTCCACCTCCCCTCTATCCCCTGGACGTTCTTAATCTTCTTCATACTCGTATCCTCCTGCGCCATGCCTCTCCTCCTTACCCCACCAAAAGCCCTCAACCCATCATCCTCATCCTCGTCCATCTCAGAGCGCGGCGAGATCGGTCCGGATCGTCTCGGTTTGAGAGGGGAAGGTTTCGCCTGGTTGGTGGAATAGAGGTGGAGTGTGAAGTATTGCGTGGCGGCGTCTAAGGGGAGATCGCGATTACGTCGGAGGGCGGTGTCAGTGAGAGGAGAGGGATAAGTCAGGGGGTGCTAAACGGATTTAGGAGGGGGACGCTCACAGAAGAGAGAGTAGTCCTCGCCAGCGTATTGCCCGACGTAGGGTATACTGGGGTAGCAGGCGACGACGGTGCCGTTGGTATTGGGGATCGTGGCCTGCCCCTCAATCAATAAACTGTATCCGAAGGCAATCGGGACTGTTGGACTTACCTGTGCGGCAGCAGGGACCCAACCTCGCTTCCTGGTTTGTATGACCCTCGGCCGAGCTCTCCTACCCGGTACTCTCCAATCCCCCACCCGACCAAATTCGCCTGACTTGAGCAGTTCCATCCCCCTCGGATGAGGTTCAGTCTGCGGTTCATACCACCTGTCCCTCCTCCTTCTCTCCTCCGTAGCCCTCCTCCTTTCCTCCTCACTAACCGGCGCCGCACCCCCGGAAGCAAGCCGCCTCAACAAACCCGCCCCACCTCTCGTCCCTGATGCCGGTCCAGCCAACAACCTCGAAAGCAAACTCGTTCGCGCCTCCGCATTTCCACCAGATTGGTTGAGCAACGCTGCGAGATTCAGGAATGTCGTCCCGCCTTCATCGTCACCTCCTTCAATCGCGATCAACGGATTCGGATCATTCGGATCATTCACGATCGTCGCTTGAGCCATATCCTCATCCTCTACTCCTTCCTCATCATCATCTTCATCTGCATACTCGTCCTCGTCTTCCCCCTCCATGACTTCATCGTCGATCTCGTCCGCATCGACATAGTACTCGTAATCTGCCTCTTCGTCATCGTCGCCCACCTCGTCGACCAGCTCATCGACGTCGTAGAAGAGATCGAGATTGTCGGGTGTCTCCCTGCTCATGATTGTACTGCAGCCAAGTGGGAATGGGAAAGGTAGGGTGAGGAGAATGAGATGGCCGATCAGGGCATCCCTCGGGCTTCCTCCACGTGCCTCCACCTTCTTCCACTTCTATCCCCCCTAAATAAACGGCTGTGGAAAACCGGCGCGTTTGCCTTTGTCCCACTCCGACTCCCTTACACTGATACCACAGCCGGTGTCAGTCGCGCATCATGACAGTTTCAGTACCCCGTTCCGCATTCCACGTCTCCCGCCCCGAATCATTCATCGTCGCCTCGAAACGCACACCCTTCGGGGCATATGGAGGAAAGTTAGTGGGGCGACAACCTTCATATCAGCTTCTTCGCTCTTGTATTGATAAGTTCATTCCTGCTGCTAAGACTTCGAGATCTCAAAGCGTCCGAACTTGGCGGTATAGCTGGGAAAGCAGCACTCGCGGAGCTACCAGCGGGAGTCGAGGTGGATCAGGTATTCTTCGGGTGAGCTTCGGACGTAGCGGACATGTCTGCATAGCGGCAGGGGGTAATGTCCAGCTGACAAGCTCCCGTCAGGAATGTCACGCAGACCGACAACTCCACACCCTACCTCGCTCGACATGTTGGCCACCTTTCAGGCCTGGGTCCAACCGTCCCAGCCCTGACAATCAATCGGTGAGCAGTGGTCCATTCGCCCGATAGCTTAGGGACAGATTTTTACCTGTTGCTGATCGATTACTACTCATCCAGGCTATGTGGCTCCGGCTTCCAAACCGCCATCACCGCCGCACAGACCATCGCGCTCGGCGAAGCGGATGTCTGTCTCACAGGCGGAGCGGAAGCTATGAGCATGAGCCCTTACACACTAGCCGGAGCTTCTAGGTGAGTATCTGCCAACACAACTGCAGCGTTGTGGACGAATGGTCTCTTTGGGACGAGGGCGGTGAGCTGATTAGGTGGATCGCAGATATGGGAACCGGTATGGGCTGGATTTGAAGCTCGAGGATTCGTTGGCTGCTGCGTTGGTGGATCAGAATCCGGGCGGAACGAAGACTCCCATGGGAAGTGAGTAAGCACTTCCTGGTCTCCTGTTTCTGGACCTTTACCGTATTGTACTGAACTCATTGTGAAGTCACCGCTGAGAATCTTGCCAAGAAATATGGTATTTCCCGAGAAGAGTGTGACGGTCAGTATTTCACCCTCAGCTTCCGTGCTTCCAGACTCACCAGACCCTCCAGCCTTCGCCCTCATGAGCCAACAACGCTACGCCTCCGCCCTCTCATTCGGCGCCTTCACCTCCGAGATCGTCCCCGCCCCTCTCAAATCCCGCAAAGGCCCCTCCTCACTCGACGCGGATGAACATCCCCGTCCTCAATCCACACTCGCTTCCCTCTCTTCTCTCCCAGCAGTCTTCGCGAAAGATACAGGCGTTGTCACGGCGGGCAATGCATCGGGTATCTGTGATGGCGCAGCGGCGAATGTGGTGATGAGTGAGGGAGCGCTTGGGAAGTTCGGGGTGAAGCCGCTTGCGAGGATCGCGGCGTATGCTTGGAGTGCTTGTGAGCCGGACATCATGGGGATTGGACCCGTCGTTTCGGTCAAGGAGGCTTTGAAGAAGGTGGGGAAGACAGTTGCGGACATGGACATCATCGAGGTCAACGAGGTCGGTGGTCCGAGTCTCAAGTGGGCGATGGAGTTGACGTGCTGGCAGGCCTTCGCAGCGCAGTGGCTGGCCGTGCAGAAGGAGCTCGAGCTGCCAGTGGAGAAGACCAACATGTTTGGAGGGGCTATCGCGCTTGGCCACCCTCTCGCTGCTAGCGGAGCGAGGCAAGTCAACATTCCTACACTGTATCATAGGGCTGATAACGAGCTCAGGATATTGGCTAACCTTACGCTCAACCTGCACCGGCTGAACAAGCGGTGGGCTCTTGGAGCAGCTTGCATTGGCGGAGGGCAAGGGATCGCAGTGGTCCTTGAGCGGTGCTAGGGGGCAGCCGCCAGGTGATGCCCCGATAGCTCTCATATTCATAATCTGCATCATGTGTATGATAGGCTTCACGACCTCTGTTCCTGGAAGAGGGATCGCCGTGATGCTCCCCCTCCTTTGAGACAGTGCAGGGTCCCAGGATTCCTTGGCGACCATCAAAAGCCCTTTTCTAACCCATCAAGATTCACTCCTGACTCATCAAACCTCTCAAAGCGCTTGCGATTCTGAAACTCCTGGCCAGCCAAGAACAATAACCAGATATCCTCGCACAATGGTCACGATGGTCAATAAGCGCCCTGCCTCACCCTCGACCCCACCGCCCAATCCGAACAGACCAGCCCGCCCACTATCTCGCCGAAGAGAGCCAAGACGACCCCCTCCAAGTCCGGTCCCGGCGAAGCATGGACCCCTTCAACGCCGCATCAAGCTGTTTGACACCTTCGTCGAGGTCGCCACTATCAAGTGGGATGAGGTCGCCGCTATCAAGTGGGATGAGGTCGCCGCCAAGGTACGCTCCCCCTCCTCGAGCTCTTCTGTGCTGGTGAGGGAGGCTGACGTGATGGGATTTAGATGGGAGATGGGGTCACGGAGAAGATGTGTAGGGAGCAGTGGCAGAGGGCGAAGAAGATCCGGAAGGTGCTCGGCGAGGACTAAGCGATACACAACTCAACAAGCAGCGGGAGATCCAGGCGTAGGATTCAAGGGGACTGAGGAGGGTATGGATGCATGGTATCGAGCGTGGGGTATCATCCTGACTTTTTCTCTCCACGTAAATCGCTATGTCTTCCCCGGCATCTTTTTGAACTCGTCAGCCAGTTCCCAGTCCGCTTAGCAAGACCCACCTGTATCTCATACTCTCTCTGAAACCCCCCAAACTCCTCTTCCTTCCCCCGATACGTCCTCACAAGCGTATCAAGCACCTCCTTGATACCCGTATAATTCGTTTCCAGAGCGGGGTAGACGTCTGTGACGGTTCGTTGGACGAGGGTGCCGCCTATTAGGCGGTAGCACTGCCGAGTAGGGGTGGATTTCAGGAGGGGTTGGAGGGTAGAAAGTACGAGTCTGGAGACTATCAGCTTGGGTCAGAAAGAAGGCAAGGACAAAGTAGGGCATTCGCAATGGGATTGGGGAGTAGGGAGGAGGGAGAGACTCACGCATGTTCTTCCATCTCGGATTCGAGCTCGCCTATCTTCTGGGCGAGGTTTTGGAGCTCGGTGCGATACCGCTGGAACGCGGCGGGGACTTCTTGGGGGGTAAGCTTGGCTGACTGAGCAGCAGTGGAGGAGGTGAAGGCTTTTGAAGGCATGCTCAACCTGCTGTTAAGGAGCGACTTGAAATTCAGACACCGTTCAGCTATGCACTTCCGTGATACGGTTCAGCGAGACGTCCGGAGTGTAGGCCCCGCATTTGGCCTCCATCGGAACTTCCACTTCGGTAATTTCTGTGTGGCGAGTCTCGCTACTTTTGACTTTTTGTCCTCCCAATATTTTGCTGAAGAGAGTTCATCTGGCCGAAGATTCAAACGACCAAAAAGACAGGAGTCGGACTTCTTATCTAGCGGATTCATACATGGAGAACGATGACCGACTGCGTGGCCATTGCCCATGAGCTACCTTTCCGCCAACAGGCAAGTCCCCAACTCCCTGTTGCTCTGAGCTGATGGAATTCCCTCTCTATAGGTCGTCGAGCTAGCTGCCCATCTATCTCGCTCACTCCCCAACGCCACTGACCATACTGCCGTCCTAGAGTTCATCACTACTTTCGATTCGCAGCTTGTCCCCGATGATGAACAGGCTGAGCTGAGCGAGGAGGAGAAGAAGGCAGTGGTCAGGAATGTTGTGAAGAAGTTCTCGGAGCTTCGAGGAGGATTGGAGGGAGTGAAGGAGATCGGTCTGTCGTATCGATCATGAAGCTTATAGGTGATGCTGATGACGAGTAGAGCCTGAATCAGCACATCTGTTACTGCAGTACCTCCTTTCGTCGAATTTCGATGTCGAAACTGCCGAGTACCAGGAGATGGCGAAGAGTGTGGTGGAGGGCGTCAAGAGGGGTGGGGAGGCGGCTGTCTCTGCTGGACGGCTGACAAGAGCTGAAGCGGCGTGCCGGATGTGGGCTGCCCTGAGCTGTGCGGAACGTAGCTCACGCAGATAGCCTGAACAACACATACAATCACTATCCCCCGTCCTCACCACTCCGACCACCGACCCTTTTCGCTTTGATATCCCTCCTGAATACACTTTCGGATCTCCCCTCCCTGCCGCTCTCGCCCACGCTCCTTTCTACCGCTCTTTCACAATGGTCAATCCCCGATACCGAGAAGGTAGCATTCCTCTCTTCCGCATCCGCCATCTACGAGTCTGCCAGGAGCTTCTCAAAAGCACTGGAGCTCCACGTACTCGCCCTCGGACTGTCTGTGGACACAAAGGTGGTGGAGAAGGCTTTGGTGTTAGCGATCGCGGTGGAAGATCGATTCAACCTCGATGAGGTCTTGAGGGTGCAAGGCGTGAAGGATGGTATTACAGGAACGCTGGGCGAGCTGGTCAAGCTGTTTACGGGGGTGGATGAGCTGGAGGCGGTGAAGCAGGGACAGGAATGGCTGTCGTCGAATCGGTCGTATCTAGAGGGCTTCGGTCAGTCTCGTGGCGGATTTTTGGAATCAAGACTGAAGATCCTCCAGGCATCAAGCAATTGACCGCCGAAACCGTCCTCCGGAAACTTCGCCTGATAGCACTCACTACCCTCTGCGCCCGCTCAACCACCAAGCAACTCCAATACTCCGAAGTCGCCTCGACCCTCGCCATCGACCAATCCGACGTGGAAGCATGGGTCATTGACGGTACGATGAACTCCACCTGTCCTCTCCATTCTTCCTACTGACTTCCGTTTCCAGCGATCCGAGCCAACCTATTGAAAGCCCGCCTATCTCAACTTCTCTCCACCATCCGTATCCAATCAGTCTCGTCTGCCGGCACCCGCCGATTCGGCAGCGACGAGTGGTCATTACTGGAGCGGCGGCTGGGGGAGTGGAAGAAATCTGTTGCGGAAGCTAGGGCGGTGGTGGATGAGGCGGAGGGACTGGCTGCTCAGGGTTTGGTGGCGCATCAGAGACCGCCGAGACGGAGGGAGGAGGAGGTTGCTGCTTGAGTGAGGGTGCTGAACACTCGATATTGGTATGCATTCATGTACTCGTCCCTCTCTCAAGCTCTGGGACACTCGCGCTTGTTACACCGTAGATGTCCCTACCACCTCAATATGCATAAAGCATTGCAATGGGAAGAAGAGCTTTGGCTAGCAAATCGTTTCAGCTCAATCCAGGCGTGATTGAGCTGTACAGTCTAAGAAATTCTGTACTGGGTTCAAGGGCGAAGATGTAGCTTGACAATTTGACGTGATTTGGCTGAGAAAGCCGCTGTGCAAATCTGTATCATCCGGATCATCCATCAGAATGAACGCTAAGGGCAGGTGATGCATGGAAGCGTCTCATTCACCCGTGATAAAAATGACCTCGATAGCAAGGATCCATTTCACTGCTCGAGCTGGCTCCGCGATAGGCCGTGCACGCCAAAGAAAATATCAAATCGCGTGTGCTTCAGATTTTTACTTGATTGTGCTTCAATTTTCCTAGGTCCGGGATTCTCGCTCTATTGTGCGAGGCCTAGCTGTAATATAAATTGTTTGGACTATGCGAGTCTTGTCTAACCCAAACACAGCAGGTGCAAGGGATGACTTCCCAGAAATCAAAGTCGTGCATCAAACCCAAATTTCAATGGTTCAGGCTGTTCGGAGGGCCGTGCGCAAAAGGCAAGTTTGATCCCATTTGATCCCGTTTCGCGTTCGCTCAATGCTCCCGAACAGCTTGAAACCAGCTCGAAAAGCGGGTTTGATGCATTCTGGGCCACATTCCTTGCGAGATATTACAGCTAGTTCCCGCGCAATAGAGCTAGAATCCCGAGGCACCTAGGAAAATTAGAGCACAGTTAAGTGAATCAAAGCATGATTAAATGTACACGCTGGACAGGGCCTTGAATTGACATGGTTTCCATGACGTGTCATCACCCGTAGATCACCTGTTCCTGTCTCTTTGCGAGGGAGCTCGCCTGTTCGAATCAACACTCTCCTCCAGAACTTATTCTCTCCCTTGAGGCGAACTCTTGCGAGCCGACGCGAGTTTGGCTACAGGATGTCATCCCCCTTTGGTGATACGTCATCCCGCGGCACCGACGCTTCCCCATCTAAAGGAACTTCCGCACCTCTCCTAGCTGCGCCAATCCTCGTCAATCTCCCGCAAACACCAGGGCAGAAAGATCAAGAACCGGTATTTTATCCTCTCAATATGGATTCGCTTGATACCGACAAGGATCTGCCCCCGCCACCTCCACGGCAGTCGTCGCTACCTGCGTCGCCTCCACGGTCTGCATCACCTCCGGCCTTCTCGCCTCCACGGTCGTCGCCCCTGGCTTTTACACCCCCCAGGTCTTCTTCTCCTCCGCCGGCGCCTCCTCGTGCCAGTGAGCCCGAGACGAATGTCAACGGTGGTACCGAGAACGCGACCAAGAGCAATGGACGTACGGAGCTTCCACAGCTGCCTGAAGCTCCGCCCTCCCGTCTCTTCGGCCAGGGTTACTCATCCCATAATCCGGTCCCGACGGTACAGCACTACAGGAGTGAGAAAGCGAAACAAGAAGAGGAGGCGCAGGAGTATGCAGCACTTGTAGAGCGGCGACGTCAGGAAGCCGAGGAGCGAGAGACTAACGCTGCTTCGATGAACGCGCCTCAGGGTGGGAGTGTGAGCGATACGAAGCAGGTGGCTGGAGAAGAGACGAATGCGGCCAAGACGCAGAAGGGTAAGAAGAATAAGGCGAGTGCGAACGCTGGGGCGACCGAGAAGGAGAGGATGATGGATCAGATGAATGCGAATCAGCGCGAGTTCACCCACAGCGCGCAGCTGGTGCTGACGAGACGCAGAGAAACCGACGGATAGGATCAAGAAGGCGGAGAAGGGGCAAAGACGAGTGAGGGATCCAATCACTGGGACGGAGATTATCGTCAAGAATGCGGACCCCATAGGTGTGCTGATAGATGCGGGAGCTGAGCTGAGGTCGCGTAGATTTTGACTCGACAGTGCCGGTCACGAAAGGTTCGAACATCCTCTACCATGCATTCCCTCCACCTCGTCCTCCTACACTCGACGCCTTGCTCTCCAAGCTTCGGATGCTGGAATACGGAGCGGCGGCTGGCCTCTTCTTCGTATGGCTCAGCGTCGCCTTTGGCTCCGGCATCACGAGGTTTATCTGGCGGAGTGTGATATGCAGTGTTGTCGGCTTCGTCTTGATGACCGGGATCAGCTTGGTGGAGCGAGGTATGGATAAGGAGATGGAGCGGGTCAGGCAGGATATGGGTCGGCAAAGGGGAGAGGCGTTCTCACCGCCCATACCCGAGAGTGTGGAATGGCTCAATGGGCTCATCAAGCTCATGTGGGGACTGATCGATCCGTAAGTGGTTGTATCGCATGGGTGGCGTTCGCTAATGGTGACAGGGCAATGTTCATCTCTGTTGCCGATATGGTCGAGGATATCCTCCAGCAATCCCTTCCCGGCTTCGTCGACGCCGTTCGTATCACCGACCTTGGCCAAGGAGTCAACCCTCTCCGTATCACCTCCATCCGAGCCCTACATGATCAGCCGGGTGATAGTGGCTACCCAAAGACCGACTGGATCAACCAGGGCAAGCAAATGAATACAAAAGATACTGCGGGGAAGGATATCAAAGAGGACGAAGCTGGCAACTATTACAACTTCGAGGTCGCCTTCAGCTACGCTGCGCTTCCCGGTCAAGGTAATCACTTACGAGCGAAAAACATCCACCTCCTCATCGAATTCTTCATTGGCATGTACGATTGGCTCCGTATCCCCATTCCCATCTGGATCCAGGTTGAACAGATCTTCGGTGTCGTTCGACTCCGCGTCCAATTCATCCCCGAGCCGCCCTTTATCCGAAACCTCACCTTTGCCCTGTGCGGGGTTCCTGCGGTCGAGGTATCAGCAATCCCGATGTCGGACAAGCTACCGAATATACTGGACCTGCCCTTCATTTCGAATTTCGTCAAGATGGGTATCGCCGCTGGGACAGCCGAGCTTGCGGTACCGAAATCGATGACTTTGAATATGCAGGAGATGCTGAGTGGTGCGGCCGTTGGCGACACACGTGCGATGGGCGTCTTCCTCATCACGATCCACTACTGCGAGGGTCTATCAGCTCAAGATAACAACGGTCTGTCCGATCCTTACGTCGTGCTCGCGTACGCGAAGTTTGGGAAACCCTTGTACTCCACGAGGATCATCCTCGGGGACCTCAACCCGGTTTTCGAAGAAACCTGCGTCATACTGCTCACAATGGACGAGGTCAAGGCGAAGGAGGACCTCGCGGCAATGCTCTGGGACAGCGACAAGATGAGCGCGGAGTGAGTCGCGCAACCAGGCTTGTTACTGATCCTCAATAGCGACCTCGTCGGTCGCATCCAGATCCCAGTCGAGGAGCTTATGCTCGAGCCCAACACGATGCACCACCGAGCAGACAGTCTCATGGGTTTCGAAGACGCCGATGATATGCCCGGTCAGTCGAGACACTTCCCTTTGAGTGACCCGCTGACACGCCAAGCAGGCAAGCTGCACTGGTCGATCGGTTTCTTCGAGAAGGCTCCGCTAATCAAGGACCTTGAGCGGAAACCGACACCCGAGGAAGAGAAAAATGCACCCGCGCCAACGAAGACGCCGACCGCGATGGAGATGATGCCCAATGATGCAGCGCCTCACCCAGCCCAAAAGGATTTACCGCCCCCTCCACCAGACGTGCAGAAGACAAAGCCGGACCCGAAGTGGCCTTCGGGCGTGCTGTCGATCATCCTTCATCAGGTCAGTCTTCCGGAGATTGGGCCTACTGACACTTCGTAGGTCAACAACCTGGAACGCCAGAATCTTAAAGGGGCAACTGGCAACCGCGAAGGCGAGGCGGGACAGGATACCGATGAACCCTCTGAGCAGTCAGACAACCTCCCATCCGGCTATGGCGAGTTCTTGGTCAATGACGATATGGTGTACAAGACGCGCGTCAAGCAGTACTCCACGAATCCCTACTTCGAGGCTGGGACCGAGGTGTTTGTGCGAGATTGGCAGAATACGGTGGTCCGGGTGGTCATTCGAGACTCAAGATTGCGCGAGGCGGACCCGATCCTGGGGATTGTCAGTGTCAGGTTGAGCGAGGTCTTTTACCAGGCCAGCTCGGTCACTCAAGTCTATGCGATCACCGAGGGTGTCGGTTTCGGCAAGTGATTACCTTCGTCATTACTGTTTACAAAGCTAACGCAAAGCAGAGCGAACATCTCGTTCGCGTTCCGAGGTATGCGGACGACCCTTCCACCCAACATGCGAGGCTGGGATACCGGCACTCTCGAGGTTGGTGACGTCAAATTCGAAGTCGATACCTCCAATACCAACATCTTCGAAGCTCACGCCACCCGTCTGCGTGTCCTCACTTCGGAGAAAATCGAGGTTATGCCAAAGAATGAAGCGGAAGTCAACGGGTCTACCATTGTATGGGACATGGACACGCTCCGCCTTCCAATCTACAACCGATACCAGTCCAGCGTCATCTTCGAGATCGGTAAAGGCGGCGGACCGCTCTCTCCTATCGGCGTCGGGGTCAAGCCTGACGCAATCGCGGTGCTATGGATGCAGGACCTTACGGATGATATCGAGCAGGAGGTCAAGCTTCCGGTGTTGGTCGGGAAGAATTTCGAGAACTTGCGCCAGAACGCTATCAACGATCAGACCGCGAAGTTCCACGATTTCCAGATGGTTGGGACGTTGATCGCCCGAATCAAGCTGGATTCCGGACTGGATGAGGATCACGAGGCGGGTTTGTCTAAGTCGTCTATCAGAATCCACTGACAGCCGAGCAGAGCTTGAAGCTGAGCCAAGGGCGGCGGCATGCCCTGGAGGCCTAGTAAGCCACCAGTTTCATACGCCTAGTCCTCGGCTGATGAGATCAGTGACCACGTCGAGGGAGAAGCCGAGACAGCTCGCAAGCAGGCGCACTTCAATGACGACGGCGTGATTGACAAGCATGAGCAGAAGGAGCTTGAAAAGGTACACAAGCGGCAACTCGAGAGTCGTGGTAGAGGTCCTGCACAGGTATGTCGAGCTGATTCTCCGCTCCGCCACACTCTTCTAAAGAATTGAAGGCGGACGGCGTGAAGCTTGATTTGGGTTTCGCTAAATGATGACTCTTACAGGTGCGGGCATACCGATCGGCCAAATGGATGATGAAGGTAGGCCATCAAGGGGTCATCGAGAGGTCATGCTGATGGTACGAACAGGGGATTAAGGATCGATTGCCTGGCGGCAAGCCCACGACTCGGGAGCGTGAGTGATTGTCTAATACAGTGTCGCAAAGCTGAACGATGCCCTCGACCCAGCGACGGTGCAGACGGAGGGATAGTGTCTGTTGAGAAGAGCACGATGTGCTCATACATGAGAGACGTTCTATACCAGCATGATAGAGACAGATATCCCATCGGCAAAAACTGAATCACATGAGAGGACGTACACCTAGCTGTCTCCCATCTGCACATCCTCATCTTTGACGCCTGCTCCTAAGCGAGACGCCTGCATGTCCGCATAAGCCCTCGCCATGGAATGGGAAGCGCTCGGCGCGGGATGTGGCAGCGGCGAGAGCGAGAGGGGATGAGCAGACGGTGGGCGTGAAGGTGGATCGGTGGCAGGGGCCAGAGTCTGAGTCTTGAGATATGGGTGGGAGGGAAGCGCTTTCGTAGGCGAGTAGGAATCCCGTCGTTGTTCCCTACACATCGTGAGGACCAGACTCATGGGGCTAGGGGAACAGAGGACGAACGATTCTGCAGATGCATGTTTCGCACGTTCCCTCTCGGATTGGGATTGCCGTACTCGAGCTCGGACCTGTGCGATCTTGAGTGCGATCAGGTTGTTCTCCTGTGCCATAGCATGAATCCCGGCTAAAGCTAGACAGGGTGAAGGGTGAGCGGGACGGACATCTTCGATCTCATATACGATCTCTTGGAGTGCTCTGTATCGTCCTGCTCTTGGTCAGTCAGATCGTTCTCACCCATCTCGGCGAAATATAACAAGGTCAAGAGGTCAAGAAGAGCGAGGAGATGGGAAAGTCGTAAGGGATGAGGTGGTGGGCGATGGGAGGTGTACTGACGTTTGTAGATCGCTTCGTCGGAAGGGGAGTAAAGGATCAGCCGAGGACGAGGTGGTGGTAAGGGCTGAGAGGGAAGTTTTGTTGGTGAGGAGGTCATCGATCGATCATGTACTCGATCCAGGTGGATGATCGAGGGCGAAGGCTGAGGTAGTTGTTGATCCTGGAGGAGACGTTCAGCGACAGAAGGTTGGAAAGGCAATCAGGCCAAATCTCCAATCCTTGAGTTTTTTCTGAGCCGGAGTTGGGAGGCATGTCCTCCAGTCCAGTCCCCCCCTTTTAAAGTCCTATCCGAATTCGCCATCGAACGCTCCCCCCCTCCCCCTCCAACGGTCTCGCCCCACCCAACATGGACGAGCTCCGCCACCGGCGACATCCATGGCGGAGGATCCTACATCTCGAGCTTCCCCGGAAATTTCAATTACCGCTGACATGTTTGAGTATCGCTTTGAGTGCTGCTCAGGCGAATGGGACAACTTGTTGGCCGACTTAGTGCGTCCTTCCTTTTCTTTATCGACTGGTTTGGGTGAGGAGGATTTAATGGGGGTTTAGTGGACCGGTGGTGGCTGAGAGATTTGAGTTGGATGCGGCAGAAGCACAGACCATCGTCGTGGGGTGAGTCGCATCGGATCAGCAATGATTTTGAGCCCCTGATGGCGACAGTGGGATATTGGGCGTCTACCTCATGGCTGCACCCCTCGGAGCGATCAATGACCGTTATGGACCACGAGCGTGCGGCAAACTCCCCCGGGTGGGTATGAGGAGACTGATGGCAGAGGACAGGAGCTCGCTATGCTCCGCCGTGCTCTCCGCCGTAGGATATCTTGGTTTCGCGGCTCGGCTCAGCACTCTGGCGTCAAGCACACCGTTCATCCACCTGTACCTCGCATCGGCGTATTTCTGCGTCGGGGCAGCTACCGTCGGAGCGTACTTTGCTGCTCTCACATGCTGTACGTGGCGTATATCTCGACAAATGGATGGGCTGACCGAGTCCCCTCCGCGATTTCTTCTCCCCCAGCCTCCCTTTCATTCCCTTCCCACCCCACCATCGCCCTGTCCATCCCCCTATCCCTCATCGGTCTCTCCTCCCTCTTCCTCTCCTCCTTCTCCTACCTCCCCACCTTCCTCACCCCTTCCTCTTCCCCAACGCACGAGCTAAACGCTACCAAATTCCTCATCTTCCTCGGCATCTTCTCCCCGACCATCAACCTCTTCTCGGCGCTCTTCATGCGTGTCCTCCCACCTCGCCCAGCTGGGGTCAAGCTGGTGAACGTGGATGAACGGACGCCTTTGTTGGTGGAGGGACCGGAGGCGGCGAGGGAGGAGGTGGAGGAGATGGAGAGGGGCAAGGAGGTTAGCTGGACTGCTTGGGGGTTGCTCAAGGATTGGGACGGGTTCTGGGCGTTTGGTGTACTCCTCGCATTCTGTATTGGTCCCGTAGGTCTCCCTCCCTTCCTCCGGAAACTTGATGCTGATAGGAGATCTGGATAGGCGGAAACGGTAGTCGCGACCATCGGCTCGATCCTCACCTCCCTCCTTCCCCCTACGACGTCCACCACACCCTCATCCCTCATCATCTTCACCTCCTTCCTATCCACAGCGCCCCTCAACCCCCTGGCCCTGCGCAACAAACACGTCCGGATCCTTTCCCTGACCTCAACCCTCGCCCGCCTCCTCACAGGTTTCTCAGCAGATTACCTGTCCCCGCCCCTCGTGGCCATTCCCAATCCAGCTTTCAACCCGGACGAAGAAGACAATCTCGATATACCCGAACACTTGTTCATACGGAAGAGGAAAGTCAGGTTGAGTCGGAGTGCGTTCGCCGCTGTTTGCTCACTCGTGCTTGCCGGGGTGTTTGCGTGGTGTGCGGGCTGGTTGGGGAATGAGGGCGGGTTGTGGGTGTTGAGTGGGGGTGTGGGCGCGCTTTATGGGGCGCTGTTTACGCTTACGGTCAGTCAGCTTGGTCCTCTGTGCTGCATGACCCAGGCCTGGGTGTTGCGCGTCCAGGGATCATACAGCTGCTGATGGGGCTTAGCCCGCGATTGTTTCTGCGCACTTTGGACCGACGAATTTCGGTCTAGCTTGGGGCATGGTCTCGTACTTCGCAGCCCTCGGATCGGTTCTCTTCTCTGTACGTCGCGCTCCCACATTGTATGACCGGGTAGAAGACTGACGGTCAATAGTATCTCTACGCCCTGATTGCCGAGGTGGTAGCCCGGCAGGACTCGGGAAGATTTAAGAATACCGAACCGATCATGTGTTATGGACCGAGGTGTTTCAGGCTGACACTTTGGGTCGGCGCGGGTTGCTGTGTGTTGGCGTCGATCGGGCTTTCATGGCTTGGAAGGCGGTGGCGAGTGTAGATCGAAAGTAGAATCTCTAGATCAGACATCGCACTTGGATCCTGACTAGCGCGGGCCGGATTGGGACGGGTACATTGCTGGGAGAATGCATAACCAGGACATCTCGTGAGGGCATCATTGCAGCACAGGTATCCTGCAATGAGGGTAATCATCGGTAAGGATATCCACATGATCCAGGTCTTCTCTCTCAACCATCCGCAGGTTTGGGTGATGCTCCTCGACCTGACGGTACAGGCGGAGGTGGCATCTTGGTGGAAGGTGTTGCGGCAGGCGTGCCAGTCGATGACTTTGCCTTCGTAGCCAGCAGTCCTTGAAACTATCACGTATCAGCTTCACCCATCGCCCGACCGACCGAGCTAACGAAGTTATGTAGCGCCTCATTTGCCACCGCAGGTGTCCCCCCTGACGATCCAGTCGCACTCGGTGACAAAGGCCGCGCTTCTCCCCTCGATGATTCCTGGATGTTCCGTCCATCAGCCACTGCATTGTCGACTTGACCGAGAACACGCACCCTCCGCCCAAGCCTCGCAAATCTCTCCTTGAGATCCTCCGCCGTCCCACCCTCCATCTCCAACATCGCCCTCTCCACGCCCGGTAACTGCAGTCCACCACTCCCCATAGGAGCCACCACTCCAGCTCCGTCTGCTGACGCAGGGGCTGAGGCTGAAGCGGCGGCGGTGACGGCCGCTGCGTTTCGGAAGGACGCGCGGGGGTCGCGGTTTGGGTCTTTGAGAAGGGCGTCGAGTTGGCGCTTGAGGAACGATTGTTCGGGCTCCACGGTAGTTGGTGCTGCTCGAATCAGGGGCTGGCGCACATCAATCTAAGACTCAACTGAAGATGAAATTACAGACAGACCTTGATTCCACGCTCGGTATCAGGTATCACAGCCACCCAAAGATCCTCGAGCCCCTCCTCGTCCCCCTCTTCCCCACCAGCTCGAGCCAGACTCGCCTCCCAAGCTTTCAACACTCGTCCGGGATCAAAGCTATCCCGCAACACCTTGATCTTCCCCCACGAATCCCATCCAGCCGGGACCATCACCGCGTCCCGATCCAGCACGTTCGCACGATGGGGGAACGGGAATCGGCTCGGAGGATGTGCGAGTGTATCGCTGGTGGGGTTGAGAGGTGGTGGGACGGTGAAGAGTCGGTGGAGGAGGTATGTTCGGAGAAGGGTATAGGTTTGGGGTTGGGTCGAGGCGGTGTAGAATAACGTAGCTCCGTCTGAGTCCTTTAGCTGATGATGAAGTGCGCGGAGGGGAGGGACGTACAGCTGAGACAGATGGTCCGGAGAACCTGCTGGATCCAATCCGTCCGTTCTTCCCAGCCAGCTTTCATCCCAAACTTCTCCGCGACAGTGTCCATCAAGTCCGCGCGCGTACACACCACCGTGATCGGGATTCCGGACCTTCGTACCCATCAGCTTCGCACTCGACGACACGGGTTGGGGCTCACCGATTGAGAGTGAACGTTCCCGGTCCGAGCGGCAGTAGAGGTCCACCCCCATAAGCCGGTATACCTGGTGTACTAGCAGCAGGCTCGGTATAATGCTGTAAATGCGATTGCACTATCTCTCCTTCAGTCTCCCATCATCACCATGACGAGAACTCACGCCGTTCCCGCATCTCATCCGCTTCGCCCGGCTGTGCAGCTTCCCCAGCCCATCTTTCCACCCAAGTCAACCACCCCACCAGCTCCTTCACCTGTCACGGCTTCATCAGCTCGTCCACCTATCGCCGGGGCATGACAGACGATGATCGAAGGTTTCGTCCAATCCAGAACAATCACCACCGCTGTATCCTGCCTCATCCCCTTCAGCTCCTTCCAACTCCATCCCAGAAAACTCACGGCAAGTGATTTAGGAGGTAACGACACAGGCACAAGGTTGAGCAACGCCGGATTCGAGGACGGCGGGTAAAACACCGATATAGGCGGCACCGAGTCTATATAAACCCCCATCAGCTCTGCTAAGTGGATTGAGGGATGATTAAACCTTCATCCCCGTCGTCTCGAAGTTGGAGGACCTCGTAGCCCATCGCTAAGGCCGGTGCGCGATTCGGTCGTCTCTTACTGGGACCAGAGTTGGTGGAGGGGGAGAGGAGGTGGTTGAGTAGGTATTTCCGACCATGGTGGGGCTCGCCTGTATCGGGTCCCAGTTTCAGCCGTGGAAAGGTGCACATACATGAGTCGAACGGGACGGGCGTACATAAGAGAACGATATTCTTCCGTCCGTAAGCTGGTCTACCCCGGTTCGAGCGGTCGGCGCTGCGAAGGATGTCGGACCATAGATCCGTACCTGGTTCGGGGGTGGACGAGGAGGCTTCGACGTGGACGGACGAAGAGGCGTTCATCTCCTTGAGCGTTCTTGAGAGTATGTTATCCCAGCAGCAAACATTTGAGGAAACGCAACGAGTATGCAATAAAGTGATGCCGGGAAATGGGACGCCGTCTGGCGTCAAAGGTACAGTATCTCGTCCAGAGTCCATAGATGCTCCTCGTCGCTCTCATTCTTTTCCCCCAAAGCTATGGACAAGCGTCTGTATTCACAGGGATCTCCTTGATTGAAAGGGGACGATTGTAGGTTTCACTTTCACTTCCAAACTCCCTACTCAATAACCGGGATACTCCCCCTCGTAGACATATCCCGCGGGAACCTCTCCATACTGCTGAGGCTGATAACCAGACCCCGACCCGTCGAAATACGTACCCTCTGGCACCTGGATAGCCATCCCATTCGCGGCGTACGGGTTGTAGTGTTGCGAGTAGTACTGTCCCTGAGGTTGTGGTTGGACCGTGGGGTACATCCCGGAAGACGGCGTCTTGCTCGATATGACACCTTCTTCCGTACCATTCGCTGAAGGGGCACGGATCGAAACTTTTTGGGTCCGACGGGCAGGGGCGAAGAGTCCTCCCAGCTGAGCCTGGGCGTAGTGGTTACCGTAAGGAGAGCCGGCACGACCATCAGGATAGCCGTTGCGGTAAAAAGCGGTTTGATGTGAAGGTTGTTGAGCGTATGGATCAGGCGGATAGGATTGGGGCGGGAAGATCTGCTGTTGCTGGTGCGGGAAGGCGCGAGGGTGTGTCGGGTAGAAAGGTCGAGCGGGGTGGAAATCGACAGGTGCGCCGGATGCAAGATTATAGTAGTCGCCGTTCGGAGTGACGCCGATGCCAGGGGGAAGGTATTGTGAGGGCTGCTGTGGGACAAAGGGACCGGCACTACTGATCGAGCCGTTCTCGCTCCCGGTGACGGTCGGGAACTGGGGCGAGGGTTGCATTTGTCCATTCGCGTAAGGAACTGGGCTAGCGCCATGGATCGGGACGCCATTGACGTGGGCTGGATGAGGTGCAGGAGGTGCAGGTGCTGCTGGCTGCTCCTGCGGATGCGGTGTGGGTGATGTGTACAAGACCGCAGCTCCGTTCGGAGCGAGCTCAGGGAGAGAAACGGGAGGAGCGGAGGGTGGAACGGTGATCTCGCCTCCGCCGGGAAGTCTGACAGTGACAGCTTCGCTCAGCTCGGTGAGTAGCCCATCGGCAGCGGGCTGAGTCGCAAGATCCTCGGGAGAGGCGGTTTCGGCGGGAAGCTTGACATGAAGGGGTGCAGGCGAGGAAAGATGGGCGGCTGCTTCTGGTGTTTTCTCCGGTGTAGGAAGTGAGGCGTGAGGAGCGAAGGGACCAAAGTGACCGCCACGAGCTAGTCTGATCAGCAATGACGGGCATGAGAAGTATTGAGACTTACGGGCAAAGCCACCACGTCCCCTTCCCCTTGCACGCAAGGGTAACCTGTTCGCCTGGAACTGCTCCGTCGCCCGCACCGACTCGAAGCTCTCATGGCCCCACCGCCTCTCATTCGGCGGAGTCGTCGGTGGGAGAGGCTTCTCCCCTCCTTCTGTCACTTCCTCGGTTGGCAGCTCCGGCTTGATCCGCGGCTCCGCCTTGGCCCGCTCCATCTCCTCCAGCTTATCCATCTCCAACCGGGGACCGCCACTCTCGGGCCCATTGCTAAGCTCACGACCGGCGTCAACGCCATCAACTCCACGTCTAAGAGGTCCAGGTCCTGGTGGAAAGCCCCGGCCTCTGCCCCGAAAGCCGCCTCTAAAACCTGCTCGAGCACCTCGAGGTCCACGCCAATACTCGCTGAACGTCCGGAGACCGGCGTACCCGCCATCACCGACTGCTCCAGGTTCGTAATGCCGCTGATCGTGAGTCCAGAAGTTGCCAACACGAGGGGTAAATTTAGGGTCGTTAGCGATGCGCTGAGCGTAAGCTCCGCGGTTATCAACGCGAGGTGGCCGACCTCGCATGGGTGCGGCCATGGTATCGTTGATGGGCTGGGATGGATCGGTGTGATTCGCGGTTTTAAGGTCTGAGAGAGGTGACGGAAGGGATGAGGAGGCGGGGTCAGAGGAAGGGATAGGCTTGGCTTCGTCGATCGTCAAAGCCGAGGTGGAGGCTACAAGGGAAGAAACGGAGGGTCCGGCGGTCGACTAGGACATTGAGCAAGGGCCAAACTCGCTTCACTCACGGTAGCCTTCTTCCCCTTTGCTTTTGTCGCCTTCACCTTCACAGGCTCAGGCTTCGAGCTCGACTCTGCGGGAGCCGCTACAGTTGGCGGAGCTGACTTCATCAGCCCCCTGGTCGCGTGCGCTAACTCACCTTGCGGTTCCACTGCACTTCCCTCCTTCTCCTTCTCCTTCTTCTTCGCCTCCTTCAACTCCGCCTTCTTCGCCTTCTGCTTTTCCTTCCTCTTCACCTTCATCTCCTTATACCTCCTCGTCTCCTCGTCCGTATACTCCCTCTTCTTCCGCGCCTCCCCAGCTCCACCTCCTCTACCTCTCGCAGGTCGCCCTCGTCCACCACGATTGAACTCCTCAAACGACACCTCCACGAGCTCACCTTTGGATTCGGTGGTGAACTTTTCGTCTGCCCAGGCCGCGGGAGTGCTAGATGAGATATCGGCGAACACGGATTTCTCGGGCTCGGGAGAGGGATGATCCACCGCGTCTTCCACGGCATCCTCGTCCTCCTCGTCATCGCTCGCCTCACTGGCAGAACGCTCAGTGAGGGAATCTTCAGAGGCAGCGCCGTCGGCGTCTGACTCGACGTCCGAAGTAGCCACCCTGCGACGAGGGCGTGCACGGGATTTGACCTTGGAGTTGACTTTGGTCTTTGACGGGCTAGGCTTTTCGGATTCGGTAGGGATTTTGGGATCGCTCTCAAGAGCTGGGACAGGAGCTGCGTTCATAGAAGGTGAAGGGGTAGTGTCGGTCATCTGGAAAAAAAGCTCGCATCGGCCAACTGCTCGTTGCGGATCCAAAGGGGAGGGAGACCAACTATGATGTCGATGAATTCGATGCAGAGGCGATCTACACAAATTGCCAGTATCAGCGACACTCTCTAATGCTTGCTGGCAGGAGCCACTCACTTACGATGGAGAAACGATGAAACAGAGAGATCCGAGACTGTTCTGAAGCTCGACCATCAGCATTTTCAACCGGTGATCGACAAAGCCCTCGCCACCCAACTCTCCTCCAATCCCCCTTCCGAACCTGCCTATGGCCTTTCTACTGGTATCGTAGAGCGGTGTACCCACTTTGTATGCTGTTTTGAGACGTTCAAGTGACCACTGAAAAGCATCGATTTGTGTAAGAAGTAGGGAAAAAAAGATATTTCGGGGAAGGGCCGCTTAGGTGGGGGGATCGACCGATTTCGAGATCTTAGCAATCGACTCCCGCCGGCTTCCCGTACTTGCAATCAATCCGTCGCCGTCAAGATACCGCTGGCAGATTACTACGCCGCGCTCTCGGTTTCTCGGGATGCGAGCAATGATGAGATAACGAGGGCGTGGAGGAGTCTAGTGCTGATTCATCACCCGGATAAGAAGGGCGATGCTGGAGCTGGAAGTGCAGGAGATGGAGGCGGAGGCGGAGGGGACGTGGATATTCGGCTGGTGAATGAGGCGAGGTGGGTCCTTGGGGATCCTGAGAGGAGGAGGGAGTGGGAGGCTGCTTCCTATGGTGAGAGTCCACCGAAATTGTGAAGTGTGTCTGATGCGAGCAGGCCAAGCGAAGGAATACGTTCAGAAAGAACCGCACGTCACGCAGCATATCTCGCTCTCCCTCTTCACGGCACACGAAGGTGACTCGCCCAGCTATTACACCTTTCCATGTCGGTGCTCTGGAGAATTCCTCATCACCCATGAGGACCTCGAAGCCGGAGTCGAGGTAGTGGGATGCGGAGGGTGCGGAGAGTGGGTGAAGGTTGGATATGAGGTGCTGGAGGAAGACGACGAGGAGAGCACCCCAGATCGCACGAAACGCATGATCCACGACTCATTAAATTAACATTAGAGCATCATCCACACTTTCTATACATACTCTAATGTCCCACCTCATTCCATCTTCTTCTGTTCAATCGCGTTCCCAGCCTCATCTATCAGCCCCTTCTTACGCATCATCCTCATCGCCTCGTGCAGTGGGTCGAGTTCAGGCTCCGGGGGGCGGTACGATCCGAAGTGCGAGTCCGCCCATGTAAAGTACTGCTGTACATCAGCAGTGGCCGGCCAAAATCTTGAGCACTACGTACCTGTCCATAATTACATGTGAAGTAGAGGTGATGTAGCGTATGGTGAGCGGGCGAGTTGATGTACCGTTCCAAGAGGTGTCCTGAAATCATGTCGCCGTCGTGGATGAGGATGGTCCAGATCTGGACGAAGACGAATAGGACTAGGAAGAGGTATTTGTGCATGGGGACGAGGAATGTGAAGGTGCTGCGAGGTCAGCGTTGCGGTGGCGGTAAGACTCACTGGTAGGGTAGTGATTGAGCGTATCCGTCGAGCGGGTGGAAAGCCAGTGCGGCCCAGGGCGTAGGCACTGTTTGTCAGCGGAATCGGACGAGGGGGACTCACTGATCCATTTATGGTGTGCCTTGTGGATGTGCTTGTATATCCTCGGGTGGTGCTCCAGCCGGTGAACCCAGTAAATGCTGAAGTCGGTAAAGCACAAAAACAGCGCCGCACTCGCCACCAGGTATGGCCACCCGTAATCATCCACTCGATCGTACATTTTCGAATGCCCTCGGACCTCTCCAACGAACCACGGCAACATCAAGAAGTCGATCCATGGCGCCGCAATCATGCTCGCTTTGATCTCCAACCGAACCTGATTCTTGATATATCGGGGATGATGTTCGAGTCGACGATCAAAGAGGAAGTAGTAGGAGAGGGAACAGACTACGAAGTAGATGATGAGGGCGCCGACGAGCGCCACCGTCCATAGCGAGATGGCTTGGCGTAACATCGAGTCGCGCGGTAGAAGGGAACTCTGCTGGAGAGATGGGTGATACGTCGTGATCGATGAGTAAGCGAGAGGTAGGGAAGTGGCGTTGTTGTTTGAGAGGAAGGAGGGGACGGCGGGGTATGGGAGGAGGTAGGCATATGCCACGTCGAGAAAGTAGTCATCCGCGAGGCGGAGGACGATGTCCATGTTGACGACGTATTGAAAGAGTAATTGTCGACAAGGGATTATCACAGTCGATGTAATTAGTGGTGTGATCAGGGGCGGATATTGTCGGAACTCCTTTTCTCGTCGGAGTCTCCTTGTTAAGACACAGAGACGAGGTGAGGATGGCACGGGGTATCAACAGCGGTCCGTGGGTCGTGTCGTACGAGTCGAAACCAAATCAAACGAGTGTGACCACGACCGAAACTCCAAAGCCACTCGTATCAATATCGGACGTGTATGCCAATATCCCCGTTTGAATCTCGACCGAAGGATATAAGTGAGGGGGAAAACGGAAACGAAAACAAACCAAAGCCAAGCATGTTGAAAAATCGTACCACCCACCACTTTCGCGCCGTATTGGAAACCCCCGTTTATCCGCGCGACTTGTGGGCCGGGCGATTGCGATAGATGTTGAAACCGAGGAAGTAGGATGCCGGGCCGCCAGGTGAGCACTCACATCGCGAGTTCAGTTTGGTCTTGAAGTTCTCAAGTTCGGAGCGGGATGTGCAGGCAATGAGTTGGTCGTCGACATGAGCCGACAGGTCCGTAGACCCCCAGAAATACCCTAATGACCAGAATGCAACGAACTCAAACCCCTAACCCCCCTAACCCCTAAGTCTCCTAGGCTAGCTAAACGGGATTTGCACAGCCTACGAGATGACCTCTCTGACCCACTCCTTTACACGCAAGTCCGGATCTAACTGGGGCATGTCGCCGAGCTGATGTCCGAGAATACTGAATTTCTCCCTGTCGCCCACAATGAAAGGTCGATTACCGCGAATTAGTTTGAGACCGAGGACGTAGCGCTCGAAGTTGGTAGCCTGCTGACTCAATCCGGATTGGGGAGCGCGATCGGCCTGGGGCGTAGGGGGCTGTTCTCTGCCAGGTGCGATTGGCAGCTGGCCTCGAGCAATTCGGCGACCCCTTTCATCCGCACGAGGACGCTTTGCGCGGGAGGCCCTTGATGGCGCGCTCACCGCTCGCTTCGGCTTAGGATTGATATCGGGTAACCGATCGCGAAGGCAATACAGCCAGTTGCCGATCAGGTTGAGTCGTTCGAGGGTTTGCGCCGTGATGATTTGCAGGAGAGGAATGAGGGTAATGAGGGAGGATGGATCAAGCAGGTTGCCTGTCCACAATGTCGAGACAGTCTGCGGGTAGATGTCGCAGGCCCGAGAGATGTGATTGCGTCGACGATGATGAAGAGCACAGTCCAGGAGGAACGAGAGGCAATTGCGTCCACGTGAGCGGAACAGATCCTTGGAGCAAGTCCTGGTGGAGAGGGACAACTGACAAGTGACTTAAGATCCAAGGGATCCTCCGCATCGCTTTCACCGCTAGTTCCCTGCTCTGCGTTCTGCCCTGCTGCACTGCCCTCCGCATGCGCCTGTCCACGTCCAGGATCATCGGCGATTCCGGTTCTGCCTTTGCTCTTACTCTTCAACTGCTCAGGCGATCCAACCATTACCAACACCTTACACACCCCGCACAGAGTTTGAAGACCGTACACCCTCCTCATCGTATCGGTCGGTGGTCGAAAACTGACTGGGTCGGCTTGCCGAGCGAGTCTCGCAAGGTGGAAATGGATGTTGAGCGCAAGGAAACAGGCCACCGTGTTCTGGATCCGCCCTTCGCCAGTGCCGCCCAAGGGGCCTTTGAGCTCGGCAAACATCCATGAGAACACATGATCTGGATTGGCGACTGACGGTTAAGAAGTGGAACGTTCAGTGTCAGCGTTTCATCAATCACGAACAATCGAAGACCTCCAGAGACATCAACGGGAGATACTGGAGCCAACGGTGAAGATAGGGATGATCGCTGACGCTGGGCCGACTGGTCTGCTCACATTGGCTAATCTCCCACAGGAAGCCCAATCCCTCCCTCTTCGACAGATAATCGCTAGGATCGACGGACTCGGCGGGAGTTGACAAATCCAGGGCGATGCGGAGCGAGGACGTCTGAATGCCCATGAGGAAGTCGGGCTTCACCTTGCGGAGAGCGGGATAGCCCAGCACGTTGAGAACAGCTTGACTGGTATCACGTTCTAGACTGCAGGGTAGGAAACCAACGTCAGAGGTGCATATACGCGGAAAGAAGGTTGTGTCCGATCCCCAATAGGCACAAGGAAATGGAGACTGGAACCCGGGCTCACTTGGATACTATCGCGCTCTGTCTCACACCCACGCTATCAACTACCGCTCTGAGCAGGTTCATGAGCGGTTCGGTCCACGCAGCTTCCTCGGATAGCTTCACGTCGATGGCGATGAACAAGCGCAGGGCTGTTTGTGATGCGAGAAGTAAGGGATGGTCCGGCTGCGATGAAGATGGCTGCGCACAAGCATGATTAGTCATTCAAGCGTTTGCAAATCGAGACAGCCGCTGCACCACCTCGCCTCGACTCCCAGGGCTGCCCTACGCTTTGGTCTATAGCCCGCCATCTACTACCCAACCTAATCCCCTGAGGACGAGATGTTGCACGCGATCCACTCACCCCGTCAGATGCCCAAAGGGCCTGCTCCCAGTCTCTCCACTCTTCCGGGCCAACCTCATGCGACAAACCATGACTCCCTTCTGGACGGCTCAATCCATGTAAACCCTTCTCGCTCTTGGTTTCCGTTAAGCCTCCCCATTCAACTCCGGCCGCGCCGAGACCGTTCAGGACGTGTCGCTGGACATTCAGGCTGTGTAACTTCGTGGATCCAGACTGCGAGGTCGAAGCCGAAGGCATGGCGAGCGCATGGGTGGAAAGAGGGATCCGGAGTAGCGAGGGGTCCAACCAATCTCAAAAGGATGGGTTAAGGAGAGGACGGGGCTTCAGTAATGTCAAATGGAGGCGTAACCTACTGCTGAAACAGACAACGAGCGGAAAGAATAGGAGAGGGCGAGGTCGAAGTTGGTGAGCGGAGTTATGCGGTGTCTTCTCTGTGGCTTGTTTCCCCTCTCTTGCGTCGTTATTGTAGTCTTCTCATCCTTCTCACCCAAATCAAGCATACATATCCAGCTCGAGCACTTTTCGGGACACCGGACCACAGATGATCACAGGAAATTCCGTGGCTATCTCGCTCCAGTAAGTCTTCGGTGATCAGTATTAACGAACGGCACAACATTGGCATGCCATTTTCATGCTTACCTTGAGACGTCCTGGGTGGCGCTTCAAGACGTTGATCTTATGTTGGATGCCTCCTCCGCATCTCAGGGTGCCTTGAACTGAAAGACGGAGGGACATTGCGCGTCCGATGGAGCCCCTCAAGCTTGTGGGAACGTACGCAAAGTCGCTCCAGTGGTGGAGAAAGGAGATGATTTGCGGGAGTCGAGTGGTTTATGACAAGTCTACATACTCCTCGTTGGACGAGAAGAGGGCGGGCGAACCAGCTCGGAAAGGACAAATTCGCGCTCGGGATATAGTCGCATTTGGTCTACGCCGTCCACGATGCCAACCGTTCATTGAGAGTCAGTAACCTTTTTGCCCGGTATCAACCTCCCGGCGTGTATTTTGTCGAAGAGGCACCGCTGTCGGGCACGGTAGAGATCAGGAACCCGACTTTGCGCTCTCAGAAGAGGGGGCAGAACATTTCCAACTACAAACGCGAGATCCCGCACCCTCACGTCGACCTCGACCTAGCGGAGGTTAAACCCTCTAGCCTCGGCCATGTCAATGACTGCATTTATGATAAGCTTCTCGACGCAACCCTGTCGTTGTGCCGGCGAGCATTGCGGACGAGGACTGGGGATGTTCTGGAATGCCGGCGAGCGATTCTAGACTGAAGTCCTATAATCGTAGTTATCATAGCCATCGTCGACCTTGTCCAGCTTAGGCCAAGTTAGCATCACATGATCGAAGTCCAGTCGTCCTTCGGCGAAATTCTTCGATTCTCGCCCATCTCAGGAACTGGTCACAAGGCTTACTCGCTGGTCGGCGTAGCACCGTGACAAACCTCTGCCTCCCTTCTCAGCAGTACATTCGCAAGAGGGTTCGAGTGGATGAGGACGAAGCGGCCCCTTCTCCCTAAATGACGCCATATAGGACGTGTAGCTGAGACGTGGCAAGGGGGTGGATGAACACCTGAGGACAAGCTATCCCGATTCTCATCATCGTTGGTCAATACGGGTTGTTTTCTCGGCGAGGAGATGTCTGGCAGCGGCTCACGTCTGCTGAACAGGTATATGCATTGTCCTGATCGCGAGACGTGGCGGGGTATAACAGTGCTAGGTGATATAAACATCGCTAGGTGGGATAAACACAGCGGTAGAGGAGTGCAAAATCATTATGTCAAAAAGTCCAATGTTCATGTACCTGGCCGTGAATCTCCACTGATCAGAAGCCCTCGTGACCCATCAGCATG
>JAABUH010001194.1_pt1 | contig 30796 bp, 24 predicted proteins | sample 5559121 | NCBI WGS metagenome assembly JAABUH01 (sample SAMN10711871, study PRJNA513364) | rock metagenome | isolation source: Antarctica rocks | place: Antarctica: Victoria Land, Battleship Promontory nord | collected 2015-12-28
CGTGTGAACGGTCCTGATGAGCGCGATTTTAGGAGCATACAACCCGCAAGATGAAGGTAAATAGGCTCCCAGACGTGGTGGCGCAGGTATAGGCAGGCAAGACCCCACGTCAATTACGCAGTCTCAATTCGTCTGCGAACGTGCGCCTGTGACGCCCGGGGATGTGTGGGAAAGACGGGAGTGGGCTTACTCGGCCGTGCCGTAGTAGCGGTCCCCAAAGTCGCCCAGGCCGGGCACGATATACTTGCGCGGGTCGAGCCCCTGATCGAGCGCGCAGGTCCACACCGGCGTAGTTGGGTAGCGCCTGTTGACGGCGCGGACGCCCTCGGGCGCGGCGACGATGCAGGCGACGCGCAGGTCGCGCGCGCCGTTCTTGACTAGCAGGTCGAGCGTGGCCAGCGCCGAGCCGCCCGTGGCCAGCATGGGGTCGAGGATGACGACGCGGCTGCCCCCGAGCTGCGCGGGCAGCTTGCTATAGTATTGGTGGGCCAGCGCGGTCTCCTCGTCGCGCTCCAGGCCCACGAAGCCGACTTTGGAGCCGGGGACGAAGCCGCGGATGGCGTCGAGCATGGCCAGGCCCGAGCGAAGCACGGGCACGAAGACGACGCCGAGCGCGAGCTCGTGGGCCTCGACGCGCGCCAGCGGCGTCTCGACGCTGACGGGGCGCATGGGCAGGTCGCGCAGCACCTCGAGCGCCAGCACCTGCGTCGCCACGCGAGCATGGCGCTGGAACGTTTCGGCGTCCGAGTCCTTGTCGCGCAGGCGCGTCAGCGCGTTCTCGATCAGAGGGTGATCGACGACGGTGACGGCGGGGGCGGCCTCAGCGTTCATGGCGCCGGTCCCCGGTCAATATCCAGTGGTAGATAGTATCGGGGGCGAGGAGGGGACTGGGATACCACAGCAGGCGCAAGCGATCCGTATGCGCGTCGCGCGCGGGTACCTCGAACGTGTAGCTGCCCTCCTGGCGCCCGCCCGGCTGCAGCACGACCGCGCGTAGCGCAGTGTGCGCAGGGTCATACGGGATAGGCGGGTTTTTCTCGCCCTGGTTGTCCTGCACGTAGAAGTTGCAGGTGGTCTGCAGCTGGCAGTTGACGTTGGGTGAGAACGGGTAATCCTTGCCCTGTTGCCGGTTCTCGATGCGTAAGGTGACCACCACGAACACATTACCCTTGTTCGCCACCCTACCGTTGCCGCCGGGCGCATACTGGACATCGCGCAACGTAATCTTCACGATAGTGCTGTTCTCGGAAGACGTCTGTGACCCCCCGATGTAGGGATAGGATGGCGGCTTGGGCGTGGGAGCCGGCGTTGGGGTGGCCACGGGTCCCGCGAGGGCTGTCGGCGCGGGATTCCCGCCCGGTAAAGCCGACGCGGAGAACCAATCGGGCTGGTAGAGACGCAGGGCGAGGAAAGCGGTGGCTGCTATACCGACGCTGAACAGGAGACGCGCGTTGGAACGCCGGCGCGGGCCGAAGCCGTTCGTATCGGTGGGCTCGGAGGGGCGCTCTCTATCGCTCATAGTAGCAGTGTACCGCGTCTTACGAGGCGGGTCCGGCGCTGGTCACCGGTGGGGTACTCGTGCCTGGCGCCGATGACGCGCCGCGCCCATCGGTGATCGAGCGCAGGTAGGCCATGAATTCGTTGCTGAATTCGGGGCGCTGCAGGGCGAGATCGACGTTGGCTTGCAGATATTCCAGCACGTTGCCCGCGTCGTAGCGGCGTCCCATGAACTCGTAGGCGTAGACGACCTCGTGCTGAAGCAGCTTCCGTATGGCGTCGGCGAGCCAGATCTCGCCGCGCGCCGCTTCAGTTTGCTCGAGGAAGTGAAAGATCTCGGGCGTCAGGATATAGGCCTTGACCTGCGCCAGGTTGGACGGCGACTCCTCGATAGTGGGCTTCTCGATCAGGTCCTCGACGCGGTAGATGCGCTCCTCGGCCTTGCCGCTCGTCTTGATCATGCCGTACTTGGGGTAGTCGCGCTCGGGCACGCGCATCGCGGCCAGCACGGAACGCCCGAAGCGGTCGTAGACGTCGATCATCTGCCTGAGGCAGGGCGGCTCGGACACGACCACGTCGTCGCCCCACAGGACGGCGAACGGCTCGTCGCCGATGACGTCTTTGGCGAGCAGCACGGCGTGGCCGTTGCCGAGCGGCTGCGGCTGGCGCACGTAGACGAAGTCGACGAGTTCGGCGATGTGCTTGATCTCCTCGAGCTGCTTCTTCTTGCCGGTCTCGGCCAGGCGATACTCCAACTCGAAGGAGCGGTCGAAGTGGTCCTCGATGGCGCGCTTACTCTGCCCGGTGATGATCACCACCTGCTCGATGCCCGAGGCCGCCGCCTCCTCCACGATGTACTGGATGACCGGCTTGTCTACGATGGGCAACATCTCCTTCGGTTGCGCCTTCGTGGCCGGCAAGAAGCGCGTACCGAGGCCCGCCGCCGGGATGACCGCCTTGCGAATACTCATGATTCCCCTCACACGCCTGCGATTGACCTAATAATATCCATCCCCAGATACGGCTGCAGCGCGTCCGGGACGCGCACGGAGCCGTCGGCCTGCTGGTGGTTCTCCAGCAAGGGTACCATGATGCGCGGCGAGGCCAGCGCCGTATTGTTGAGCGTGTGCGCGAAGCGGGCCTTGCCGTCCTCGTCGCGGTAGCGCAGGTTGACGCGACGGGCCTGCCAGTCGCCCAGGAACGAGTCGGAGTGCGTCTCGCGGTACATGCCCTCCGAGGGCACCCAGCTCTCGATGTCGTAGGCCTTGACCTTGCCCACGCCCATGTCGCCTGTGCACAGCAGCATAACCCGGTAGGGGATCTCCAGCGCCTGCAGGATCTCCTCGGAGTTGGCCAGCAGCAGGTCCAGCAAGCGCAGCGACGCGTCCGTGTCGGCCGGTGCGATGATGAACTGCTCGACTTTGGTGAACTGGTGCACGCGGATAATGCCCTTCACATCGCGCCCGTACGAGCCCGCCTCGCGCCGGAAGCACGGCGAGAGCGCCACGTAGCGGACCGGCAACTCCTCGAACGGCAGGATCTCGCCCTCGTGCATGCCGGTCATGGCGACCTCGGCGGTCCCCGCGAGGAATAGCTCGTCGGCCGGCAACTCGTACGTCTCCTCGCGGTGAGCCGGAAATTGCCCTGTCCCGACGAGGGCGGCCTCGCGCGTGAGGGCGGGCACGATGAGGGGGGTGAAGCCTTTGGCCACGAGGCGGTCGATGGCGAAGCGCGCGAGCGCCATCTCCAGCAAGGCCCCGGCGCCCTTGAGGATGTAGCTGCGGCTCCCCGCGACCTTGGCTCCCCGCTCGGTGTCGAGGATGCCCAGGCGCTCCATCAGAGCCGCGTGGTCGAGCGGCGTGAAGTCGAAGTGGGGAGGCTCGCCCCAGCGCCTGACCTCCACGTTCTCGCCTTCGTCCGCGCCCTCGGGGACCGACGGGTCGGGGATGTTGGGCACGCGCAGCAACAACTCGCGCAACTCCTCGTCGAGGGCGCGCTGCATGTCCTTGATGCCGTTGACCTGTTCGCGGAGGGCGCGGCCGCGCGCGACCAGCCCCGCGCGCTCCTCGGGCGAGGCCTTGCCGGTGCGCTTGGAGACCTCGTTGCTCTCCGTGTTCAGGCTCTGGACCTCCCGTTGGAGTTCCAGGTCGCGATGGTCGAGCTCGAGCAGGTGGTCGAGGTCGAGGCCGATGCGCTTCTTGCGCGCGGCCTCGCGCAGCAGATCGGGGTGCTCGCGGATGAATTGGCGGTCCAGCATATGGCTACTCCTCGGCCTCCCTGTCGCTCTCGGCCTCGACCGCGTCGCCGCGTCGCAGTTGTGGGAACAGTACCACGTCGCGGATGCTCGGCGCGCCGGTCAGCGCCATGGCCAGGCGGTCGATGCCGAAGCCGATGCCCCCGGTGGGGGGCATGCCGTGCTCCATCGCGACCAGGAAGTCCTCGTCCAGGGTCTGAGCCTCCGCGTCGCCCTTCTCACGCTCGCGCTGCTGCTCCTCGAAGCGCCGGCGCTGGTCGATGGGGTCGTTGAGTTCGGTGAAGGCGTTGCAGAGCTCGACGCCGCCCATGTACGACTCGAATCGCTCCACCAACTCGGGGTCGTCCCCCTTGCGTTTGGCCAGCGGCGAGAGCGCGACCGGGTAGTCGACCAGGTGCGTCGGCGCGATCAGATGCTCGACCACGAAGGTGTCCAGCAGCGCGTCGACGATCTTGGCCCACGAGGTGTCGGGCGCCACGTCTACGCCGCGCTCGCGGGCGACCCGGTAGAGATCCTCTTGCGCGGGATAGGCGCGCACATCGATGCCGCTGTGCTCCTCGATGGCCCCGAGCAGCGACACGCGCGGCCAGGGTCCCTTGACGTCGATCTGGCGGCCGGCGACCTGCAACACGGTCGCGCCCAGCAGCTCTTGCGCGGCCCCAGTTACGACCGCCTCGAAGAGCTCCATCATGTCCGTGTAGTCGGCGTAGGCCTGGTAGGCCTCGAGCATGGTGTACTCGGGGTTGTGGAAGCGCGAGAAGCCCTCGTTGCGGAAGTTCTTGCCGATCTCGTAGACGCGGTCGATGCCGCCGATGATTAGGCGCTTGAGGTAGAGCTCCAGCGCGATACGCAGGTAGAGATCTTCATCCAGGGCGTTGTAGTGCGTGGTGAAGGGGCGCGCCGAGGCGCCGCCGTAGAGCGGCTGCAGCACGGGCGTCTCGACTTCCACGAAGGCCCGCGTCTCCATGAAGCGGCGGATATAGCTCACCAGGCGTGAGCGCATCAAGAGGACGCGGCGCGCGTCCTCGTTGACGATCAGGTCGAGGTAGCGCTGGCGGTAGCGTTTCTCGGTGTCCTTGAGGCCGTGCCACACCTCGGGGAGCGGGCGCAGCGCCTTCGCCAGGAGGGTCAGGCGGGCCGGGCGGATACTGGGCTCGCCGCGCTGCGTGTGGAACGTTTCGCCCGCCGCCTCAACGAAGTCGCCGGCGTGCAGCTTCTTGAAGAGGACCCAGCCATCCTCGCCGACGACCGGCCTCTGGATGGAGAGCTGTATGTGCCCGCTGCCGTCCTGCACGTGGACAAAGGCGAGCTTGCCCATGCGGCGCACGTTGCCCACGATGCGGCCGGCGACGGTCACCTCGTCGCCTTCCTTCGCCTCGAGCAGGACGCGCACCTGGGCGGCCGTGTGCGTGGGGTGCGCGCGGGGCGGATAGGGGTCGATGCCGGCGGCGCGCAGTTCCTCCGCCGCCCCGAGGCGCGCCTGATACTCGTCGGATGGTGTCATAACATCATCAGGGTACAGAAGCGCGGCGACAAGTAGCAAGTATCGGATACCAAGTATCGGATACACCGGATACAATACGAGGCCGGCCGCGGCCACCGCGAGCACGCCCGAGGTTGGCCAGATCGTCGGCGGCAATGTAGGCGACATAGGGGACCAGAAGCGTCAGCGTCACCTCCACGGGTGGGTTGTGCAGGCAGTGCTGCACGAGAGCACTAAAAAGTCGGGGGGATAAAACGCACCGTCCTTACTTCTCCGTCCTATGCAAAGTCGGCCTCACATCCTTTAGCACACGAGATCTGACGGATGAGCCTTGATCTCGTCGCCCTACCCCCCTGACTTTTTAGTGCTCTCCATGTAACAGTTGGGGCCACGGTGGAGATATAAGCTGCACCCCTTTGAGTGGCAGCGTGCGCGTGTCCAGATGGCGATACAGGTGGGGCCGACGTCCTTCTCCTTGGAAAAAGAAACTGTGCCTCGCTCCGGTCAGGTACCGCGCGCGGCCTGTTGCCCCCACGATGTCTGGTGCTTGAGCATGGCGTTGAGGATGGTCAACAGCTTGTGCATGCAGGCGGTGAGCGTCACTTTCGTGAAGCCAACCGCTAGTAGCCCCGGTCGATCCACTCCTGCAGATGTGGCTTCTCGGCGCCGATGGTCGTGTCGGCGCCGTGGCCGGGCCGGACCGCCGTGTCGTCGGGCAGAGCGAACAGCTTCCCGCGGATGCCGTCGATGATTTGAGCGAACTTGGTCTTATCGTCGTGCGTCGCGCCCGGCCCTCCGGGGAAGAGCGTGTCGCCCGCGAGCAAGGTGTCGCCCGCATAGAAGCAGAGGCTGCCCGGCGTGTGGCCCGGCGTGTGAAGGGCGCGCAAGGTCACGTCGCCGACGTGGATGTTCTGCCCGTCGGCGATCTCGAAGTCGGGCGGCGCGGGGAGGCGGCCGGCGTCGGCGGCATGCACGCCCACCGGCGCCCCCAGGCGGTTGCGCAGATCCTGCAACGCGTCGACATGGTCCGCATCGCCGTGCGTGAGCAGGATGTACTGCACGGACGTGCCGGCGACGGCCTCGGCGATGCGCGCGGCATCGTGCGAGGCGTCCACGACGACGCTGTTGTTCGTGCGCGGGTCCACCACCACGTACACGTTGTTGTCCATCGGTCCGAGCGAAATCTTCATTATACGCATCGTTACACTCCCTATTCAGCCCTCATCGGCCCCACCCAACAGTAACTCTAGCACGGCGGACGGTCTGAGATCGATTATGTGCTACAGTAGGACACGATACACGCGCCCGCCACCCGAGATGGCGGGCGCTTATAGAGATAAGAGATAGAGGAGGTGCGCGATGGCGTCCCCTGTCGGGATCGGGCTGGTCGGGGCGGCGGGCGCGTTCGGCCGCTTCATCGTCGAGGCGATCGAGGAGATGGGCGGCGCGCGCCTCGTCGCGGTCGCGGGGAGGGATAGGGAGCGGACCGAGCGGGCCGCTCAGGACCTGGGCGCTCCGCGCGCCTATGTCGACTACCGACGCCTGGTCGCCGATCCCGCCGTCGAGTTGGTTATCATCAGCACGCCGCCCGGCGACCACGCCGCCATGGGCATCGCGGCGGCGCAGGCCGGCAAGGCCATCTTCATGGAGAAGCCGGTCGCGGTCACCGTGGACGAGTGCAGGGAGTTGCTCTCCGCCGTCGCGCGCGCGGGCGTCGCCGCTACGGTCGACTTCGTGATGCGCTACAACGCGGTCTTCGACGCCCTGGAGTCCTGGACGCGCCGGGGGGTGCTCGGCGAGCTACGCCGCGTAGACTTTCAGAACATGGCCGCCGACGAGTCGCTCCCCCCCGACCACTGGTTCTGGGACCGCGCGCGCAGCGGCGGCATCCTCGTCGAACACGGCGTGCACTTCTTCGACATCTACGGGCGCCTGGTCGACGCGCCGCCGGTCGAGGCGCGGGGCATGCTGACGATGCGCCCCGGGACCGATCAAGAGGATAAGGTGCTGGCCGACGTGCGCTACGCTAACGGCGCGCTCGGCAGCTACTACCACGCCTTCGACAAGCCCTCGCGCCTCGAGCGCACCACGGCCGCGCTGGGCTACGACCGCGGATACATCGAGGTCGAGGGCTGGATCGCTACGGCGCTCACCGTCGACGCCATCGTCGACGACGCGCAGGCCGCCGCTCTGGCCGGGACGCCGTACATGCGCCTGGAAACGGTCGAGGAGTACGCACCCGACGCGCGGGTGACGCGCGGCAACGGGCAGGACTATAGGGTCGCGCGTCGGGTGCGGGGCGTCTTGCGCCTGCCGCGCTCGAAGCAGGACGTGTATCGCACGTCGGTCGCCGACGCGCTGCGCGACCTCGTCGCGCTGATGCGCGAGCCCGCGCATCAGCCGCGCGTTACCCTGCTCGACGGGGCGCGCGCCGTCGCCCTCGCCCGCGCCGCGTCCGATCCTGCGAAGGGCGCGCATATCGCCGAAACGTGGGCGTCCCTGCGCGCGCCGTCGACTCAGATCGACAGGTCGGGGAGGTAGTCGAGCTCCGGCGGATCGTCGTCGGACTCGAAGGGCCGCAGGCGGATTAGATAGTCGGGGAGCGCGTCCTCCCCCTCGTCGGCGTCGTCGATCTCCTCGGCCCAGCGCAGCCGCGTGACGGTGACGTGGTAGGCGCCCGGTTCGGCCCAGAAGGTGGCGGCGCCGGACGTATCGGGGAACGACAGCTCCTCGCCCGTCACGACAGCGACCTCCTGGTCATCGGGCACACTCAGCCAGAAAGTGGCCGACTGCGCGGATAGGCGCCGTTCGCGCTCGTCGGGCTCGTCGAACGTCACGCGCACGGCGAAGCCACCCCCTTCACCCGTCTCGATAGGGATGATGTGGCCGGCATTGGTCTCGTCGAGCAGCAGGTCGCCGTCGGTCCACCAGGAGTGGTCGCTCTGCCGATGCGCCAGCCCGCCCGGCGTCATGACCGCCAACAAGCCCACCTCCGTGGCCAGGTGGGCGATTAGCTCATCGCTCTCTTGCATATCAATTCGAAATTCGGGGGCTTGGACATAACATGTGGGGGCATTGGATATAACATGTGAAGTGTATCACCCCGCCCGGTAGCGCGCGTTTCGCCCCCGACTGCAAGGCGCACTCGGCGATTGCGAGAGAGCCCTGGCTCACGACGCCCATCGGCGCAAGCCCGGGGCGCGCCCGAAACTACATCATTAAACCGTCGCCCGATCAGCCGCCCGATCAGCGCCGGCAATAACACAAAGGGTGGTATCCTTTCCAAGCAACTGCTTTCCACGTAACTGTTTGATACCTGCCCGAGATCATCCAGCCGGTCAGTCGGGACCCCGCGGACGTGTCGTCGCTGGCCGGTCTTTGCCAGCACATACGTGGGCCACTATACTGTTGGAAGGGCGCACGACGTGTCGTGACCGGCGCACGGGAAGCAAGGATGTTGTCGTGGCCTGTCGCCCCTGAGGGGTCCGCCGCGCGGGCGCGATAGCGGGCGGACAATGTGTGTCCCCGCCCCAACGTGGCCGGCGCACTGAGCGTTGTAGAGTGTAGGAAGCATGACAGATAGGGAACAACCGGCTGCCGGTCAGCTTGTCTACGTTGTCGACGACGACGATGCTATCCGCGCGATGCTTGCCGACTTCCTACGCGAGGAAGGCTTCCGTGTGTTGGAAGGCTCGTCGGGCGCCGAGGTGCTGGCAGCCGTGCAGCGTGAGTTGCCCAACCTTGTGCTGATGGATCTGCGCATGCCCGACGGGGGTGGCATGCAGGCGTTGGAGACCTTGAAGGCCAAAGAGCCGGACATCCCGGTGCTTATGATGACGGCTTACGACTCGTCCAGCGCCGCGATCCAAGCCATCCAGCAGGGCGCCTACGACTACATCACCAAGCCATTCGACCTCGACGAGATCCTCCTCACGATCCGTCGCGCCCTCGAGCACAGCGCGCTGGTGCAACGCGTGCGCGACATGGAGCAACCCGCCGACCGCGAAACGCGCGACAGGTTCATCGGCCGGACCCCGGCGATGCAGGAAATCTTCAAGACCATCGGCCGCGTCGCCGCGAGCGACGCCACGGTGATGATCTATGGCGAGAGCGGCACGGGCAAGGAGCTTGCCGCGAACGCCCTCCACTACAACTCGCCGCGCCGCGCAGGCCCTTTCGTCAAGGTCTCGTGCGCTTCGTTCGTAGAAACGCTGCTGGAGAGCGAGTTGTTCGGACACGAGAAAGGTGCCTTCACGCACGCCATCGCGCAGCGCAAGGGCCGCTTCGAGCTGGCCAACAAAGGCACCATCTTCCTCGACGAGATCGGCGAGATCAGCCAGAACACACAGAAGAAGCTCTTGCGCGTGCTGCAGGAGCGCGAGTTCGAGCGTGTGGGCAGCTCCGTCACGATCAAGACCGATGTGCGCGTCATCGCCGCCACGAATCGCGATCTCAAGCGTGAGGTGGCGGAGGGGCGTTTCCGGGAAGATCTGTATTACCGCCTCAGCGTGATTTCGATCACGATGCCCCCGTTGCGCGACCGCCTGGAGGATATCCCTCCGCTCGTCGAGCACTTCCTGGATAAGCATCGGGCGAATGGGGCGAGCGCGCGCGTCAGCGAAGAAGCCTTGCACATGCTGACCCACTACACCTGGCCCGGCAACGTGCGCGACCTGGAGAACACCATCGAGCGCGCCGTCGTCCTCTCGCGCGGCGACGTCATCACGCCGCACCATCTCGCGTTCGTGCCCGTGGGCGGCGGATCGCCGCACATCGACGTGGCGCAGCGGGTGGCCGCCGGCATCGCGCTCGGCGACATGATCGAGGAGTTGGAGCGCTCCGCTATCGCAGAGGCCCTCCGACTGAGCGGCAACAACCACGAGCGGGCGGCCGACCGATTGGGCCTCGATTGCACGGCGCTTATCGCTAAGATGGAGGCGTACCGCTTCCCTTTTGAGGGCGGCCCGCGGGCCGACCAGGACGAGCTCGACCGGCCGGCATAACAGAGTGATTAGCTGGCCGGCATAACAGAGTGATTAGCTGGCCGGCATAACAGAGTGATTAGCTGAGGAGAAGGCATGGAGAACCAGGGACAAGGCTGGCTGCGCGGCGCAATTATCGCCGCTGCCGTCGCGGCGGCGGGCGTCTACTTCGTCAGCAAGGGTGATGCGCAAGAGGGCGCAGCCGGCGCCGCGACCTCGACGGGCCGTTCCACCCTCGACGCGCTCGGATCGAGCGAAGTCGGCAAGCGCGGCAGCCACATCGTCGAAATCCTCCTTGGCAACACCGCTGATCAGGCGATGGATCAGGTCAAGGCCGTGCTCAAGAACGCCATCCGGCAACTCGACCACCTCGTGGACGAGTTATAGCTCTGTTTTACTCTTGTGCGTCACGCGCACCTCGCCGATGACCATACCCTTGTCGACCGCCTTGCACATGTCGTAGACCGTCAGCGCGGCCACGCTGACGGCCGTGAGCGCCTCCATTTCCACCCCCGTGCGCGCGGTCGTGCGCACGGCGGCGCTGATGAGCACACGGCCGCCCTCTTCGTCGAGGCTGAAATCGAGGTCCACCCCGCTGAGCGGGAGCGGATGGCAGAGCGGGACGACGGTCGACGTCGCCTTGGCGCCCATGATCCCGGCCACCTGTGCGACCGCCAGCACGTCGCCCTTGGCGGCCCGCCCCTCGCGGATGATGGCCACTGTTTCGGGGCGCATGCGCACCTCTCCTTCGGCGCGCGCCTCGCGCGCCGTCACGTTCTTGGCGCCGACGTCGACCATGCGCGCGCGCCCCTGCGGGTTGATGTGCGTCAAGTCGGACATGAAAACTCCTCGGTGCCCGCGACGATAGGCGCGGGCTGCGGGCTGCGGGCTACTCCGCCACCTCGAATGTAAGCCCGTCGTAGGCCAGTTCCACACCCTTGGGCAGGTCGCGGCCGTCGCGGCTGTGCATGATATCGTGCGTGAGGTGCGTCAGGTAGGCCTGTCGCGGCCCTAGTTGCGCAATGATGTCGAGGGCCTGCGGGATGTTGAAGTGTGTGGGGTGCTCGCGGTGGCGCAGCGCGTCCAGGATCAGCACATCGAGGTCCTGCAGCAGCGCCATCGACTCGTCGGGGATGAGGCTGCAGTCGGTCACATAGGCGAAGCGGCCGAAGCGATAGCCGTAGACGGGCAAGTAGCCGTGCAGCACGGTGACGGGCACAACGGTCTGGCCCACCACCTCGAACGGCCCTTCGACGGGATGCAGATCGAGCATGGGGATGCCGCCCCCGAAGGGATTGGACTGAAAGATGTAGCCGAAGCGCGCGCGGATATCCTCCATGGAGGCGAGGCTGCCGTAGAGCGGCAGCGGGCCGCCCTGGCGGATATTGTAGGCGCGCAGGTCGTCGATCCCGTGGGCGTGATCGGCGTGCGTATGGGTGAAGAGCACCGCGTCGACGTGTTTGACGCCGTGCGCCACGGCCTGCAGGCGCAGTTCGGGCGCCGTATCGACCAGGATGGTCCCTGCCTCGACCTGCACCACGATGGAGGGCCGAGATCGCTTGTCGTGGGGGTCGGTGGAGGCGCATACCGCGCACTCGCACGAGATCATGGGCACGCCGTGGCTCGTCCCCGAGCCTAAAACAGTTACTTTCATATCTGCATTGTAGCAATTAGCGATTAGCCGTTAGTGGTTAGCTTTCGGATAGCGGTCCGACACGATGGCAAACAGTGATGCGACCCATCGGGTACAATAATCAGCGGTACTCCGGCGCCCGTAGAACTGCCGGAGACCACTGCTGATAGCTAACGGCTAACGGCTAACGGCTAACGGCTAATCGCTAGCAGCTATTCGGGAGTACATCTCGCCCGGTGGCGGGTGCGGTCTTCAAAATCGTCGGGTGGCGTCTGACGGCGTCATCGGTGGGTTCGACTCCCATGTACTCCCGCCACACTACACTGCATAGATGCATGTGACTTCTAAGGTAACTGTAGAAAAACGAATGGTTCTACGCTATCTGTAGAAAAAGTCCACCGGCACCCGGCCCTCCATTTCTACGCATCGAGTAGAAAGTTCTACGCTATCTGTAGAAAAAGTCCACCGCTCGCTCGACGCGTCGATGATGCCACCGACCACCATCCCACTCCGTTGACCACGAGAAAGACGGAGATAAACGGGGGACGGGGTAGACCACGCTGGTCTACCCCGTCCCCCGCAGCGATGGCGCGTCGTGCATGATGGAGGCGCGCCCCTCTCGACGCACCGTTACGCGATGGCCGTGCTCTCGTCGATCAATGCCCCAATCTCCGCCTCCTCCAGTGCGGAGGTGAACAGATCCCGGATCGAGAGGCCGAGACGGTCCACGTAGGCGACGTAGTCCGCGAAAGATCCGCCGCGCCCCACGACGTTCCCACGCTCCATCCCCTCCACGCGACCGAGCGGCACGCTGAGGCCCATTGCCACCTCGGCCGCCAGGAGTCCCCGCGCCCTGCGCGCGCGGCCGAGCCGGCGACCGATGTAGCGTGCTCCCTCCCGGTCGTCCTCCGGCGCGGGTCGGGGCGCGAGCAGGAAGGCAACGTCGCGGGCGAACGCGGCGGTCGGGCGCCGCGCGGCCTGGTCGAGCCGGACCGCTACGCAGGTCCGCAGGTCGCCCCGACAGGCCGGGCACATCCCGATGCGCAATGGGGCCGCGAGCAGCGGGACGGGCTGGCCGCAATGACCGCACGCGTCGAGCAAGCGGTTCTCGTGCCGCGCGCAGCCGCGCAGGCGCGGGAACCGCCACGCGAGGGAGTGGGACCCCGACTCCGCCACGCACGCGGGGCAATACCGCAGGTGGGGCGCGACGCTCCCCGCGAGGAACCGGCTCAAGGGCTGCGGGGCTGGCGACCGGCCGAACTTCACCGCGAGATGGTAGAAGGTCGTCCCCAGGAGGGCGGCGCGGGAGCATCCCGACGCCGCGGACAGGGCGGCCAGGGAGCGCGGCGGATAGTCCGCCTGCGCGCGGGGGATGCGGCGGTCCTGGCCCGAGAAGCAGATGGCCGAGAGTGCGTCGACGGCGCGCACCCCGTTGGCGTCGGCCAGCCGCGCGAGATAGCCCGTCAGCGACTCCGAGGGCCGCGGTCGCGGGCGCAGCGGCAGGACGTCGACATGGCTACCCGGGGGGGACGCGACATCCCCCCCGTCCCCCCTCCCGCCCGGCGGGCTACTCCCCATCGCCGCACCCCTCCCCGCCACCGTCGCCCCCTCCCCCCGTGCGGGCGCGCCCTCGGCCCGACCGGGCGCGGATGAATGCCCGTGTGCGCGGGTACTGCATCAGCGTGTCGTAGGGGGTCCCGACCAGGCGGCAAATGGCCATCGTCTTCGCCGGGTCACCGGACGCGACGAGGGCGGCGACCGCTTCCGCGGCGATGGCGAGCAGCTCGTCGTCGCGCCGGTCGCGCGCCTGCGCTCCATACGCGGCGCCGATGTCGTCGAGGAGGCGACGGACGTGGGGATAGCGGCGCAACGAGCGAACCGTGGCGCCCACCGCTAACGCGATGTCCGCTGGGGCGACCGGGGCACCGGATGCGGCGGCCGATGCGTGGGCTGCCCGCACCCGCCGCAAGGCCTCCCCCTCCTGGTGGTAGTACGACGGCTCTGGAGACCGGACGTTATATGTGCTGAGGAGATCGACGACGCGCGCGTACTCGCGCGCGTATCTAACCAGCGTATTCCTGTGCATGCCTACGAGCGCGGCGATCGCGGTCAGCGTGATCCGTTCCCCGCGCGCCTCGAGGTCGACGATGGCCGATTGTACCAGGGCCAGCAACTCGCCCTCGCTCGGAGGTTTCCGCCACCTGGCCGCCGCCGGGCTGTGCTCCTCCACGAGAGACCTGACCGCCGGGAGGCGTCTGATGTCCTCCTGGATTGAGCTGAGGCTCAGCCCGAGCACCCTAGCGATGGCATGCCGCGTCACCCGCTCCCCTCTCGCGCGCAGCCCCCCGATCGCCGCGCGCACATCCCGCACCCGCTGCGCGTCGCGCGCGCGCCGGTCGTCGCTTTCCGTGCGCACGGGCAAGGGGACGAATAGGTCGCGGACGTTGACGCCGAGGAGGTCGGCATACGCCGTGTAGCGCCGGAATGTGCGAACGTTCGCCGTAGCCGCCTGCTCGAGGTTGATGATGACGTGGACCTCTACCCCTAGGCGGAGCGCCATCTCCCGTCGCGTCAGCCCGCGAGCCCAGCGGAGCCCTTGGAGGTTGCGCGCCACTACGTCGGACAAATGCGCCACATTCTCCTCGCACGGCTGGGGTGAGAGCAGGAAAACGAGATCGGCCGCGCGGGACTTGGCGTTCTTGCCCTCGTCGGGTGACAGGCCTTCGGGACGAGAGGAGGTCAGGTCCCCGCCGCACGTTGGGCATCGACCGACGACGAAAGGCGGCGCGAGGAGGGGCACGGGGGACGAGCAGTGCCCGCACGTATCGAGCAGGCGGCACGCGTGGACAGGGCAGCCGGGCAGCCACACGAACCTCCAAATGAGACGGTAGTACGGGCGCTCTCGCACGCATTCGGGGCAGTACCGGAGGGTGTCGGCGATCGCACCGGCTAGGGTGTGCCGCGCGTGCATGCGGTCGGACTCGCGGCCGATTTTTCGTAAGAGATGGTAGAAAGTGAGGCGTCGGACCGATGTGGGCAAGACGCCACCCACCCAAGCCGATAGCCGGGAGTGGCTATCCGCGTGGGGCATATAACTCCCGTTTTGAGCGGAGTAGCCCGGGAACGCGAGGCCGTGCAAGCGCACGAGCGACGCGACCCCGTTGGCGTGCGCCAGGCGGGCGAGATAGCTCGTCAGGGCCTCCCCGGGCATGGGGCTCGGGTGCAGAGGGGCCACATCGAAGTGGTAGCGGGTATCGTTCGCCACGTCCGCCATGTTCGCCACGTCCGCCACGTCCGCCACGTCCGCCACGTCCGCCACGTCCGCCACGTCCGCCATGTTCGCCATGTTCGCCATGTTCGCCATGTTCGCCATTTTAATCACCCTTCCCGTCGAGAACCAGCGGCCCGGCCGGGGCCAAGTCGGCCCGGCCGGGCACATCCACCATCGTCGCCGCGCTATGCCGCGCGCGACCCCGAGCCGGCTTGCATGCGGGTCCACGCGCGCTCCAACATCTCCGCCGACAGACACGGCTGGTCGGTCTCGACCGCCCGCGTCGCCGCGTCGTGGACGAGGTACATGATCTGTTTGAGGGTCCCGCCCGTCCACCCCCCGACCCGCGCGACGACCTCCTTGTGCGTCAGGCATGACGCCGTCGGGAACGGAAGGAGGAGCGAGAGGAACGACAGCAGGTGCGCGAGGCGCGCGCCCTCGTAGGGCTGCAGGTCGAAGGAATCCTTCCAGCGGCCGGCGAGGGCGGGGCTCCCGTCCGTGAAGGTGCGCGGGTTGACCGAGGCGCAGATGATCGGTATCCGGCGCAGGCCGTTCGAGAGGTCGACGAACCGCTTCTTGATCGTCTCGTGGTCGATATTCTCGACCTCGTCGATGATCGCCAGGGTCGTCCCGCACCTCTCGGCGTAGCCGATCAGCTTGTCGCGCAGTTCTTCCTCCCCGTCGCCCTTGAGATAGGAGATCCCGTACTCGAGCACCATGCGCCGCAGCAGGGGACGGATCGTTTGCTTCGACTGCGACGCGTCGACCTTGATGACGGGCACCTCCGTCCACTCCTCGTGCACGATCGGGGGATTGTGGGACATGTACCAATCCAGGAAGGAGGTCTTGCCGATCCCGGACGGGCCGCTGATCAGGAAGTTGCGCTGCTGGCCGATCGCCTCGTAGCCCCGCACGCTGCCGATCCGCGTGAGGAGGGCCAGCAGGTCCGGTGTCATCACGAAGACGAAGTTGTTGAGCCAGAGCAGGCGTTGCTCCTTGGACAGCCCGGCGAACTGCCGGGCGAGGTTGGCGCGCGTGGCCATCATCTCCGCCTTGGCCTCCTCCTCGGTCGCCTGCGCGCGCGGCAGGATCACGAGGGGCTTGCGGACGCGCATCATGCGGATGCGGTGGCCGAGTTGGGCGATCTGCGTCGCTTTCTGCTGGTCGATGTAGTGGGTGCCGAGCGTGCGCGCCCGTCCCTGCAAACACGCTCTCTCGCACTCGTACTCGCCCTGCCAACGCGCCAGGTATGCCAGGCGTTCCAGGACATCCAGTGTCCGGTCGATGGGGACGATGTATCCCGTCAGGGTGTCGTTCGTGATCGTGGTCATTGCTCTCATCCTCCCCACTACGTATCCGATCATGCCGTCCTCGATAGGCTCGCTGTCGACGCGACTCGGGCGTCCGAAACGCGCGACATCGAGGCCCACGCAGACAAAACCTCGGCGGGCCCACCCTGCGGGACCGCCGACACGTGTCTCTTGACGAGCCCTCAGTCCCGCAACGCGTCCCCGAAGGCCGTCGCCAGGGCGGCGAGATCCTCCCCGCCCTCGGGGAGGGTCTCGCCGCCCGCGACGACATCGGCGAGGGGCGGTAGGGCCGCGACGCTCGCCCACGAGGTCCCCTTGCGCGCGCCACCAGGCGCGCTCGCGCCCTCTGCCTCGGCCCGCAGCGCGGCGCGCTCCAGCCGGCGTCGCTCGCCCGCGCGGATCTTGCCCATGTCCGCCAGGTGCTCGATGTAGTCGAGGTGGTCCGTCGCCGCCTCGGGCCGCAGCGCGACGAGGTCGCCGAATATCTCCCACTCGGCCAGGCTGGTCGGCCGGTAGGACCCGTCGGGCCGCCGCAGTTCTTTGGCGCGCAGGTCGAACAGGTACTCCCCTTCGTGGAACACCGCGATGCGGCTGATGTCCGACGGCCGATAGTGGACCGTGTACGCTTTGTTCCTGGCGCGCGTGATGCGGGGCCGCACCCCGGCCGCCAGTTTTTTGTCGAACCAGTAGTGCATGCCGAAGATGCAGATGCCCTTGCTCGACATGGCGCGCGGCTTCGGGTCCATCCGCCAGAAGAGCCGCTCCATGCCGTCCGTGAGCGGCGGCACCGCCAGCGGCAACATGGCCGTACCCTTCACCCACCGCTCGTGCGGGGTCATCCCCAGCGCGCTGTGGAACGTGTGGTGGTACTCGTGGAGGACGTCGTCGACGAACCGCTCGATGTCCCGGTAGAGCAGAGAGGCGTCCGCCATCGCGTTGCGCAGGTGCTCCGGGTCCCGCGACAGGATGGCCCCCATCCCCTTGAGCCGGTCCTTGATCTTGCGAGAGAGGTTCCCGAAGAACCGTTCCACGAGGGCGCCTTTGCGGGCCTGGTAGGGCGGGCGGAAGACGAGCTCGATGGTGTTGTACTCGCCGCCGCGGCCGATCTCGCGGGCCAGGTTCTCCAGGCTGTGCGAGTGGTGCGCCCACGCGTTGTCGAGGAAGAGCATCTGTGGGATGCCGCAGTACGGCCTCTCCTCCGACGACGGCCAGATGACGTCGCGCAGGGCGCCCTGGATGGACTCGATGCAGGGGTCCTCGTACAGCAGCGCGCGGCCGAGCACGCAGCGCGAGTAGGCGTCGATCGCCACCGTCAGCCACAGGCGCGATCGCTTGCGGCGCTTCGCCTCGTCGAGCGTGTAGATGTCCATCTTGTAGTGGTCCAGGAAGACGTACTGGAGCGGCAGCGAGGCGAGATGCGCGAACGTGTCGAAGACCATGTACTCGCGTTCCCAGATCTGCGTGCCCCACCTGTCCAGGATGATGGCCTTGCCCGCGTCGGGCGATGCCCGGATCTCCCCGACGTGGTTGGCCACCCACGGGTACGACGGCAGCGCGATCGGGGAGAGCATCGCGCGCTTTTCGTCGCCGGCCAGGATGTCCGCCATCGGAATCTTCTTGTCTAACAGCGCGTCGACGAGGTCGTGCGGGACGGGGCCGTCGCACTTGTCCACGTCGGGCCATAGGCCGCCGGTCCGCCTGTGGACGCGCTCCATGTCGCGATAGAACTCCGCGACGTTGCCGTGCAGGCTGTGGTACCGCATCATGCACACGTCGACGAAGTGGACCTGGGATTTGGCCAGCGTGGTCCGATGCCGCGAGACGCGCTTGAACGAGGCGACGAGGCGCGCCCGGCTGCCCCTGCAGGCCCGGTAGCGCGCGAGGTAGCGGTAGTACATCGCGCGCCCGACCCCGATGCCGTTCGCCGGGTCGGCCAGCGCCGCGTCGATCGTCGCCGTCTTCCCCAGGAACCGCTCATCCATGGCCGTCGCCAACCCCCGCGCCTTCGTGACGGCGGCATCGACGATCTCGACCACGCGTATGATCTCGTCCGCGTCGCCGAGGAACTCTTCGACCCCGCCGGTCGTCGCGGGGACCGCAGGCGCGCGGGCCTGCCCGAGCCGCGCCTCCAGGACGGCGAGGGTCGGCGCGAAGACCGTCGGCTCCACGCCGGGGCCGCAGATGAGGAGGTCCATGAGGGGGATGTCCATGCACTCCCCCGTCCCCTCGTCGCGCAGGGCGACGGCCCTGGTGTCCCAGTCGACCGGGGCGTCCACGCGGTAGGTGCGCCCGCGGACGGACGCGTAGGTCCCGGGCCGCATCTGGCCGTCGAGGCTTTTCTGGCTGAGGGGGGCGACCGTCGTCGTGTTCCTGCGCGTCATGACAAAACCTCCTCTATCGTCGTCGCCGCCGCTATCGGGAGCCAGGCGCGCGCCTCGGGCGAGGGCCGGCCGTCGTCGAAGATCAGAACCGTCTCCATGTCCGTGGCGAGGGTCCCGTGCCAGAGTTCGTGGTGCAGCGCCCCGAACGCGCGGGCCGGCGGGACTCCCAGCACGCCGGCGACGTCCTCCGCCAGGGCACGCAACCCCTGGCGCTCGCCGTCGCGCAGCCGCAGGGCCGCGAGGAGGGCGACGGCGGGGTCGGCGTAGATCCGCGGGCGGAAGCGGATCAGGGCGAGCAGGTTGGCGAGTTCGGTCTGCCCCGGCAGGGCGCCCTCGTCGTGGACGAAGAAGCGCCAGCCGCGCTCCCGGCAAGTGCGCCGCCCTTCCTCCTCGCGTCGCGCGCTCTCGGGGCGGGAGCGGCGGAAGGCGCGCGTGATCTCGTGGATCTCGATCGGGCCATCCCGGGTCCAGACCATGAAGTCGGGCACGTACGTGTGTTCCTTGCCGCCCTCGTCGCGCCAGGTGAACGTGATCGGTTGGCTCCTGTAGCGCAGCACGGTCGGCATGCGGTCCTTGTTCAACAGCCAGGCGCGTTCCCCGTGCGACTCGCACTGGACCGTGTCGCCGGCCTTGCTCACGACCGTGTACCGGATCGCGTCGCCGTGCGGCTCGACGCGCCGGACGTTGCCTGCGGGCGGCCTGCGTCTCATGACCATCGTCTGTCCCCCTTCCGTCTGTTCGTTTCGGTACGCGCTCTCGCGCCGGGCGGGCACTGCGGTCCCCACCCCCGGTCCCGCCATCGGCGGGGCCGGGAGCCCACCTATGCGACCAGCAAGGCCGCTGTCTTCACCTGTTAACGTCTCGACGGCGCGGGCGACGCCGCCAACCACCCCGACCACGGCCCCGACCTTTGCCCTCGCCGCCGTGATCGGTGTATGCTATGCCTGCCCGGTCACCATCAGGCTACGATGCCCCCGCGCTCTCGCAGGGTAGTGACGCCGTTTTCCGGTAACAGCCTTCCACCTCCTCGACGATGTGGATAACTCTCGGGGGTACCCCGTCATGGCCGTGCGTCTCCGCCCTATCAGCAAGGCCGAGTGGCGCCTCCTCACGTCCATCATCGAACGCGGCGGTAGCTGGAAGGGCGAGCGATGGGTTGCGGAGAGGGCCGAGGTCGTCATTCGCGCCCGTATCCTCGCGCTCGCCGATGAGGGAGGGGAAGTGGCGGTGATCGCGGCCCAGGCCGGCGCGTTGCGCGGTGTCCTACGTGGGGTGCGGCGCCCCGGCCGGAGCCGGGCGCTCGTCTATGGGCCGGATGTCGTGCGGCGGATCGGCGACAGTGCGCTCACGCACCCCGCCGATCTCGCGCTGCCCTACGCACGTTGGACGCTCGAGCGCCTCCAACGCCATCTGAACGAGCGCGAGGGCAGCGCCATCCGGCACAGTCGCGCCTCGCCGATATCCTGCAGGCGCCGCGGATCAGGCTCCGCCAGCGCGCTACTGACCCTTTTACGGTCTCCCGGGACCCTGGGGGGGATGTGGCGTTCCCATTACCCTTGGTCGGTCACGCCCTCGGTCCCTTCGGGGGACCCGCGGCCGGCAGCCGGGGGAGACGAACGGTTTCCCGCCCCCGACGCCTGACCCATCGATCTCGCCCGTCGGCGAGCCTCGCTTCGGGCACGGCGCCCGACTCGGCCTGGGTCTCGCCGGCCGGGATATCGTTGGGCCTCCGTGTTTGCGGATCTAGTGCGAGCGCGGGATTGGGTCCCGCCCGCGCGCCCGGGGCGATCGGCGTTGATCCCCCGATCCCACGCCCCTCTCGACCAGGGCCCCGCTACTGTTAGAAGGCGGACTTCCCCTAGCCGGCCGGGCCCCGATGGGCCGGACAACGCGCGACGATGGCGCACTGGGCGCACTGGGGGCCGGTGCGCGGCGCGTACGCCCCCTCCCGCGTCGCGGCCACGATCGCGCGGCAGGTCGCCGCGCCCGCCGCGACCTGCGCCTCCGTCAACGCGGCCCTCGCCCACTGGCCCGTCGCCGGGTTGAAGTGCACGATCTCGACGCGCTCGATGTTGTAGGCGAATTTGACGAGGAGGTCGTAGACGAAAGAAGACGGCAGGTCGGCCAGGTCGGCCTCGATGGCGCCCATCTTGATGTTGATGCACGCGAGATGGTCGGCGCCCGGCGCGGGCGCGGCGAGGGTGTCGAGACGGCCGGAGAAGATGACGGCGCTGTCGGGCAGGCCCGCGACCGGGCGACCGGGGGTGCACGCATACTCCTCGGACGACACGAGCGCGGTGTAGCCCTGCTCGACCAGGAAATCGCGGTAGCCGACGAGGCTCCGCTGGGCGAGGTCGAGGAGGCGCTCCTCCTCGTCGCCGCCGTTGTCGGACGGGTGCGGCACGGGGACCCGCGCCAGCACGTCGTCGACGTCCGGCATCTCACCCGCGATGGCGCACGTGTTGTGGCAGTGGATCACGGCGCGGATGTAGTGGCCGTGCCGGAGATGGCGACCCATGGACGGGTCCGGCCCCCGAGAGCTGTGCGCGGAGAAAGCGAGGGGACAGCGCGCGAACCGTTGCGCGCTCGTGGGGGTGATGGTCACGGCGGTGACGCCGCGCGCCTCCCACCACGGGACGTACGCGGATTGTGCCATGGGATATCCGCACCTTTCGTCGCTCAAGAGAGCGCATCGGGCGTTGGGCGGGGACAGCGCCTGCCGACACGGTGTCGCCCATGAGCGCGCGTGATGCATACGACTACCGGCCGGCCTGGCGCCAAGGATCTAGGTCGGTCGTGGTGGCCACCGGCGGCAGGGGGGTGTTGGCGCACACACCCGCCGCTTTCGTCCCCTGTCGGTAGGCGTCATCCTGTTGATATCAAGCCCACCGGAGGCGCCCATCTGGACCGCGAACTCGACGATGGGACGGGTTTCTCCTAGGAAAACGGGAACAGTCCCCGAGAATCGACGACGGGCCGCGGCGGCGACAACCGCTCGATGACATAGGAGAGTGCAGCCTCCGGTCGAGGTCGCGCGGCATATGATGCGCGCGACTACCCGGCCGGGGAAGTGGTCGACTCCTGTACCCTGGCCGCGCACGTGCCCGGCGCACCCATCGACGTCTGGCATGACCGGCTCCCCGCGCGGGGACGAAGCCCGGCATGTGCGACCGCGCCAGGATGTCGCTCGCATCCGCCGTCCCACGCCCAAGGGCGTCCGATTGTGGATGTGCGCCGGCGCGTCGGTGTGCCCGGCAGTCCCGCGCGCGGCGACGCGCGGGACGCGGTAGGGCGCTGTCCCGCGCGGCAGGAGGTCGACGGATGCCGATGGGGTCAGCAGGCCATAGGCGTCCGTCTAGTGGGGCGCGGGCGGCCGAGGAATGTCGTGCCGTCATCCGCGATCAAGATTTGAGGAAGGCCCCGACATGCATGCTCGACTATCCCCGCCCCCGCATCCGTGCGGACGCCGACATCGCCGACGCCCTGCTAGGCGGGTGACGCTTGGGACGGATGTCGACAACCACCGAGGCATGGGCCTCACGCATTGCTGCTCTTGCCTCGTGATCGCATGGGTGGGGTTGATGAATCACCTCATAGCCTCGCCCGGTCAGGGCTGTCATCGGTTGGGGATGATCGTGACATGCGCGGCCCCGTTCACCCTCACATTATGTACATGGCCATGTAGAAAGCCCCACTGATGGCCAGCTAATGGTCCCCATTCGTGGAGAACCTGCCGACGGTTCCCCAAGCCCCGCCTACGCGAAGGCCGTGCCGAGACAGGGAGAACTTGTTCTTCAGGGAGCAGGAACTGGCCCATCTGCCCTCTAACGAGCAGGCGCACGATGGCCACCAGTGGCGACTTTTGTGTGGCCACTGACAACATTATGACGTAGCTATCAGTCCGCAGTTCGTCCGCCAACACGACGTTTGACGCTCAAGATACAACACAGCGTGCATGGGACATCATCGGCCACCTTAGCGTCAGACGGCAATCAGACGCGGGCCGCGTAGAGTGCAGCCAGGTCGTGCCGTCGAGGTACGGCCCCATCGACGCGAAGGGATCGTCCCACCATGGCCGTACTGCCTCAATTGCGCTATCGCCTCCCGAGACAACCATACTCCCGGCCCCTCCGCGCCTACGACGGGATGGGCGGACCTGCCTCTCGTGGGAATCGGACGCGAAGGAGAGTCGTCCCTCACTGGCTGTGTGTGCCAAGCGAACATCTGTCGGCCGCGATCGGCCAGCGGGTGATAATGGCCGACCGGGACGAGGCGAACCAGTGCGTCGATAATCCGTTAGTGGCAGGGTCGGAGCCGTCTACGCCGCATCAGATGGTCCCATATTGGGCGATGCACTCGCTGTGCGGACGTCGGATTGGCGCACGACGCCACATAAGACCTCGCGCCGCGTCACCCGTCGGCGTCGCTGTCACCAAGACCATGGCGAACTATCGGGTGATGTTGTATGGATGTGCCGTGCGGGACCGTGCGACGCACGTGATGGAGCCTGCCGATCCACCAGTGACACAGAGCGCGGAAAAGATGACCCCATGGCAAAGGTAGTCGACGACGGGCACATCGGTATATATGTCTACGATGGGTGCGGGAATCCGGTTGATATGCCGCACTGTACGGTGCGATGGGAGGACGGCGAGGCGTTGGTGGCTCTCCCGTCCCTCCGCGTCGTCTTCGGCACACTCCCCGACGGCGCGTACCGTCTGCTCACGGACAACCACACGTTGATCTGTTACGCGTGGGACGAATTGAATGTGCGTAGGTGAGCCAGTGAACGAGATCGTGGCGTGCGACATGCGAGGACAGAGTGAATGCGGTGTTAGGAGGATCCATAGTGGACGATCTCGATCGACGTGAAGCGTACCTGAGCGCGGCGACCGCCGCGATGGAGAGCGCGCTGCACATCGTGCCTGTGCTGGCTACTTCGCGCATCCGTGCAACTTTAGAGGTAGGTCGTTGCACGGATGCGCGAAGTAGCCAGCACAGGCGTAACACAAGTCTGGTTGCATGCCCTTTGTTGATCATCGCATCAACATCGATAAGGATAATGCGGCCTTGCCCATAAAGTCGGTCGTGCTAGAACAGCTTTCGGCCTTGTTCGTCCATTCCGAATAGCATTTCACATACGCCGATTTAGTGGATGCCGTTCGGAATAAACTAGGACGCACGTACTTTTAGGGCAAAGCCAGGATAATGCTTCGCTTTTAGCAAGTTCTTTCGGTCGATGTCTACCAGGATTTCCATTTCGCAACGGCAACTAGTATTAGTGGTCCATAAGCGGACCACCTGGAATGTGCAGCCCACTTACCGGATGAATTACTTAGTACAACTCCACGTTAGACAGGTAAGGAAATCAGGCGGCGAGGGCGATGTCGTCGGGGGACTTCTCGCACGCCGTCATCACCTTGGCGACGCCGTCCCCGCATCATCCCCTCCTTGTTCGGTCGATACACCCACTATAGCAAGAGGACAACGCGCGCGACAATTCCTGACCCTTTTACTGTGGAGCTGTACTTAGCACCACCGATTACGACGTAGACGGCTTACGGTAGTGGACGAGGCGAAAGAGCAGACCCATGCGCGCGACACTCTGGCCGGGTCAGTATGAGACGAGCGAACTGCGATATAAAATGTTGCAGGACATTTTCGAGGCGGCGGACATTCCGCTGGACGCGGTCCCCACACGAGAGGAACTACTCGCCGCCGCCACGCGCTCCCAGAGGGCAAGCGACCGCGACTTCCTGATTATCGATTGCGCCATGGGCTTGCCGTCCGACATCGGGCGCTGCGTCGAGGTGGCCGCGCGCACGACGCTGGCCGTGCACATCATTCACCCGCGCGAGGAAGCTGTGCGCGAGATCGAGCAGGCCGTGCGCGAGATCAAGGAGAATGAGACCATGCCGCTGGTCTGGCTACCGGCCGCCTTCAGTCCCGACATCCTGCTCGGTAAGCTAGAGGGGCTCAAGGCCGTGGCCGCGGCCAAAAGAGGGCGCGAGGGCCAGGAGCGCGCGGCGCTCACCAAGGGCGAGCGTCCCATCCTGGAGCTCGTCGCTGCGGGGCGCACTAACAAGGAGATCGCTGGCCGGATCGGCATCACGGAGTCGACGGCGAAGACGCACGTGCGCAACATCATGCGCAAACTTGACGTGAGGTCGCGCAAAGATCTGAAACGCTTCGGGGAAAGGTGACGTGGTAGGCGATTACCTCGCGGATGAGGGCGCCTGACCAGGGATCGATATCTCGGAGGTCCTACGCGTCTACCCCATAGCTACGTTGTACCGCGAAAATTCACCCGTTCCGGAGTATAGACTTCTACCCCCTCCGTCGTGCAACAATAGGCGCATCTCGATTGGGAGCCGACGGCCGCGGCGACCTTGCGGGACGATACCGGGCCAGGCCCGGTACACCGTAGCGCATAGAAGGGGATAGCCTCAATGTCCGGATATCTTACCGCTCGTCTACGCCACTCTCTCCTTGCCACGTTCTTGGCAAGCACCGTCTTCGGGCCTCTGGCCGCAGGGCCGGTACACCATGTCGCGGCGGCGCGTGCGCACGACACGCTCCCACCCGCTGGCACCGACTTGTACCATCTGGATACGGATATTGACCACCATACCCAGGGCGCTAATGGTCAGGTGCGCCTGCAACTCTACAATAGCCCCGTTGGTATCCCGTCCTTCGCTGGATGGCGCCCACGCAAGATTGGCCTTGTTGTCCCGGCAACGGCGGGGACAATTGGGCCGACGGATCTGCCGTTCGGCCTACAAATCGCGCCGACCAGCGCCGGACCAACGCTGGCGTCGTTCACCAGCGAGGATCGGGTCGCCTTGAGCGTTGGCCTCGCATCGCTCGACGGCGCGCCGCCTGTCGCGGCGCCCGGCCGTGTCAGCGCCAATACGATCACTTATCCGGCCGTCGGTCCAGCCACCACCGCCGCGACAACCACCCGCACCGACGTGGCGCTCCGTGCCACGTCGTCCGGGGTGAACGCGCAAGTCATCGTGCATAGCGCCGACCAAGCCGGGCCATACGTCTTCACTCTCACGCCAGACCCGCGGACACACCTGACCCAGGAGTCGAACGGCGTTATCCGCGTGACGCAGCCTATCACGTCATATGGTGATGGTGACGCTGCTTCTGGGGTACCCCTTGTCACCGAGCAGCCGGAGTACATCGTCGGGGTGCCCGTCGCCACCGATAGTAGTGGGGATCCGGCGGCTCGCGCGCGCACAGGACCGGTGACGTTGACGCTCGCGCCCGCCCAATCCGGTCCGCGGAACCTGACGCTCACCATCGATCCGGCCTGGTTGCGCGACCTGGGTCGCCACTTCCCGATACGTCTCGACCTTCCGATCAGCACGGCGGAGTCGGCCATCCACACTGGGCTCCTCGGCACGGTCAACAGTTGTGCTCCGGACGCTCCAGCCCCGCAGACGGAGGTGGTTGTTGGGAGCGCGGGCGCATGCGCGTACCATGGGCAAGCATACTTCGATGTGTCGTCCTTACAGTCTGATACGCCCGTTGTCTCCGCGACATTACGTCTGTATACGCCCGCCCAAGTCGGATCGACGGGTGTGCAGGTATTCCCCAATACTCCCCCGATCTCGCCCACGATGCCTGTGTACCGCCCCCTGTCGTGGCGACCGCCAAGCTGGAATACTGCCCCGGCCATCGCCCAGGGCGCAGCCGGGATCGGGCAAAGTGCGAGCGACGGCCATTGGCAAAGCTGGGACGTCACCGACCTCGTGCGCGGGTGGGTCCGCAATGGTCGGACCAACGGTGGCCTCACGCTGGCCGGAGTTGGGGCGCCGCTCCTATTCGCGTCGCCCTTAGGCGCCGGGAGCGCCGATCCATCCATAGCGCCCTACCTGGACATCACGTATGCGCCGCACGCGTCGCCCGCACCGTCGATGCTCGCCGGGCTCTCGCCGCACGTCGGCCGCCCCGCCGCGCCGCCTCGGTACAGCGATGCGGGGGCGACCACCATCTATGGGGTCTCGGGAACCTTCGCGGCCAATTGCCCGACCCTGGTCTGCACGACCGGCCAGACGACGGCCATGACGACATCGGCGATCAGCATCAATACGGTGGCGAACGCCCAGAGCGGGAGCCCGCCAGGTCTTGGGGGCTCCTACTTCCGCATCGGCGTGACCCTGGCCTGCACGAAGGCGCCGGGGGCGACCTGGTGGAACAGCCCGCAGGCCGATCCGTTCAACACCAACATCATCTCGCAGATCCTGCAGAACGCGGCACAGCGCGGGCTCATCCCCGTCATCGATCTGGTCCCGCCCAAGCCCAACGCCTGTTCCGGGTCCATCCTGCCGCTCTCGCCCGACTACTGGCAGAGCGAGGCGGGGGACTTCGTGACGACGATCGTGAAGCCGTACTACCCGACGGGCATGATCTACTTCGAGATCGGCAACGAGCCGAACTTCTACTACTCGCAGTACGACTCCCCGACAGGCGCGTACTACTACGAGGACGAGTTCGGCGGCGCGGCGCAGGGCATAGAGAACGTGCTCGGTACCACGCGCACCTACCGCGTGATCACGGGCGGCATGGTGCAGCCGACGGCAAACAATTCGTGCTACGACCTCAATGGCAACAACGACGACGCCATTGCCGTGCTCGCCATCGAAACGGCGGAGGGGAGCTTCAATCCCGACGGGTACACGTACCATGTGTCGTCCGCGCACCTGGGTGCGGCCGTCCACCCGTACGAATACAGCACCCCGACCGGGCAGGGCTACTGGCAAAACTTCCCCGTCTACAACGGCGCGTGCTCCAACTTGAACGACATGATCAACCAATGGACGAGCTACGACTTCCCCGGACTGCCGGTGCTCTTCACGGAGATCAACTACAACTATCCGTCCAGCGCCAACTGCGGGAGTTCGACCCAGTGCGAGGGGAGCTACCTCGTCGACCTGTTCACCTGGTTATACGACCATGGGTCGAACGGGCGGTACGCGGACGCGAGTAGCAGCCCGCTCCGCGTGCTGTGGTTCCGGGGGGCCGACGCCGACAAGCCACTCGGCATTTACGCGACGCAGAACTCGGCGGGCACGTTTGTCCCGACCGGCGTCGAGAAGAACGTCACGATCAACCATTGCGCGTCCGGCTTCGGCTATGCTGGACCGTATGTGGCCGGGACCCACATGATGTCGAACGACTATTACTACCTGAATCAGTCGTCTTGTTATTGAACGACGGGGCGGAACACCTGCATAGTCGCCGCACCTGTGTCCGGAGGATGGCGTCCCCTCGTGAAGGAGGCGTCATCCGCCATCACCCTGTACCCGCGCCGGTCCAGTTCCCTCGCTCGAGGCTTCGCCGTCCCCGCTGTGAGAAACATATCATGCGCCGCCGACGCGGGTGTCCTATGCTGAAAGGCAGGCGTACATCGAACTCTAACCGGCTAGAGCGTGATCGGCCCATAGATCAAGGAGAAGGCAATGACGAGCCCTCCACGTCCATGGCAGTGCGGCCCCGGCGTTGTGCTATGCATCGCTGCCCTCATTCCCCTCTTGCAGGCAAGGGCTGTCCCGGCCACCGTGCGCGCGTGGTCGACCCCTAGCGGGATAGTCACTGTGCCACGCCGTGCGACCGCCGTCACGCCGCCATGCCCGTCGCCCTGGCGGATCGTCCCGAGCCCGCGCTTGGCCGTGCGCAGCATCCTCTCGGGGGTTGCCGTGGTCTCGCCCACCCAGGTCTGGGCCGTGGGCGCGCTCGGCGACCCGACCCTGGAACACACGCTGGCGGAGCGCTGGGACGGCCATCGGTGGCGCGTGGTCCCGACCCCCGCTACCGGCGCCAACAGCCACCTCTTCGGCGTGGCGACCAGCGCCGCCGACGATGCGTGGGCGGTGGGAGACCGACAGGAACAGCCGCTGGTGGAGCACTGGGACGGGACGCGCTGGCGCGTCGTGACGAGCCCCATCCTGGAGGGCTATCCGTCGGCGCTCCGGGGCGTGGTCGCGCTCTCGCGCCGCGATGTGTGGGCCGTGGGCGGCACGGCCAGTGGGACGTTGGCGGAGCACTGGGACGGGACGCGCTGGCGCGTCCTGCCCAGCCCGAGCCCTGGCGGCCCCGCCGCGAGCAACGCGCTCCTCGCGGTCGCCGGCGTGTCCGCGCGCGACGTGTGGGCCGTGGGCTGGACCACCGGCCAGTACCGGGAACCGTTGGCCGAGCACTGGGATGGCCGGCGGTGGCGCGCGACGCCCGTCCCCGTCCCCGGCCCCCCGACCGCGCTCAGTCTCCTCGCGGCGGTCTCGGTGGTCGCCCCGGACGACGTCTGGGCCGTGGGGAGCTACACTTACCCCGCCGGGGGCGGGCCGGTCATCGCGCACTGGGACGGCGCGCGCTGGCGCCTGGTACCCGGGTCCAGCCTGCCTCCGTACAGCGCGCTCTCGGGCATTGCCGCCGCTTCCGCCCGCGATATCTGGGCCGTGGGCGGCGCGGTGATCGAACATTGGGACGGGACAGCCTGGCGCCGCGTCCCCGGCCCTGACGGCGGCGACGCGCGCTCGCTCGCGGTCGTGTCCGCCGGAGACATCTGGGCCGTCGGCCCCCACACCCCGGGGGGAGCAGCCATTGTCGAGCACTATGAGGGGGCGCCGTGCAGCGCCCCCGTCCTTGGCGCCGAGACTATCCCGACCGCGCAGCGCTTCCCCCGGTCTCTCGCCCTGGACACACGAACGGACCGCGTCTTCGTGGGCAACGGCGACAGCACGGGCGCGGGCACGGTGAGCGTGCTCGACCCCTCTCGGCGAACCGTCGCGCGCACGGTCGCCGTCCCTGGTGGCGTGATGGCGGTCGATGAGCGTGGCGGGCGCGTGTTCGTCGCGCAGACGGGCACGGCGACACGCCGCCTGAGTATGCTGGACGCGAGCAGCGGCGCGCTCCTGCGCACGATCGCCCTCGACGCCCATCCTCTCGCGGTCGCGGTCGATGCCGCGACGGAACGCGCCTTCGTGCTCGGTTGGAGCGGGACCACCGGGAGCGTGACCGTGCTCGATGCCACGACGGGAACACTCCTCCGCCGCGTGACGTTGGGGGCATCCTTGCCCTGGCCCACCGTGCTCGTGGCGGCGCGCGCGGGGCGCGTCTTCGTGCAGGATGCGGGGGGCGTGCGCATGCTCGACGGTCGGACGGGCGTCGTACTTCAGCGTAGCGCCGCACGGGGCATAATGACCCTCGACGCGCGGACCGAGCGCGTCGTCGTCGGCGGCGACGATGGGCGGGCGCATCTGACCGTCACCGTCCTCGACCCGGCAACGGGCCGCGTCCTGCGCGTGGTCCGCGTCGCCAACGGCGTGCCGAGCGGGATTGGGTCTATCCAGGGGCTCGTGGTTGATGAGCCCGTGCATCGTCTGGTGGTCGCCTGGCAGGACAGCTATGACAGGTGCAACGTGAGTCGAATCGACACGGTGAGCGGCGCGATCTTGTCACAACCACCTTGGGCTACGTCCCGGTCGCCATGGCCCTCGACAATGCGCGGGGGCGCGTCTTCATCGCGCATCAAACCCTCTGGAACATCGTCGACGAGACGCCCCGTGGACCGGGGGCCGTGACCGTGCAAGACGTGACGAGCGGGACCGTCCTGGCGACGACTACGGTGGGCTGGATCCCCACTGCGCTCATGCTAGACGGACGAGCGCGGCGCCTCTTTGTGCTTAACGAAGCGGCGAATGGGGTCGGGGGCGATACGGCGGGGAGCGTGAGCGTGCTCGATGTCACACGTCTCTAGTACGAGGCCCGGTGTGTCCTCCGCTCCCATGAGCCGTCGCTCCGGCTACGTACGCCTCATCTCTTAAGCCAGGTTCGCAGCCGAGGCATCATAACCGGTACAGCTACGGTAAACCGTGCAACGGGGGGCGCTAGCGATGACGGGCCGCATGTGGCAGGCTGAAGGGGCCCGTGGCTCGCTCCCACGGGCGTCAGGAGCTTGTCGCATGGACCCGTCGTGTG
>JAABUH010001197.1_pt1 | contig 30775 bp, 39 predicted proteins | sample 5559121 | NCBI WGS metagenome assembly JAABUH01 (sample SAMN10711871, study PRJNA513364) | rock metagenome | isolation source: Antarctica rocks | place: Antarctica: Victoria Land, Battleship Promontory nord | collected 2015-12-28
CCGGGTCTGGTCGAGCCCGCCGGCCTGGAGGCCAGCACCGGATACCTGTTGGCCCGCGTGGGCAGCGACTCACGCCGACGCTGGGCGCGCACCCTGCTCGAGGAAGACCTCACCCCGCATCATTACAGCGCGCTGATCGCCCTGGATCAGCTCGGTGCCATGTCCCAACAGCAGCTCAGCCACCTGGTCGGCATCGATCCCCGCAACGCTGTACCGGTGATCGACCAGCTCCAGACCCGTGGCCTGCTCGCCCGCAACCCCGACCCCACTGACCGCCGCCGCCATGCGGTCACACTCACCGCCACCGGAAGAAGGTTGCTCACCCGGCTTCGCCACGCCGCCGACGAAGCCGAAGAACGCCTGCTCACGCCGCTCTGCACGACCGAGCGACGGTCGTTACACGCGCTGCTCACCAAACTGTTCGCAGCCGGCGACACGTTGTAATGATGCGCCGGCGCGGCCGCTCCTTACGGCCGCAGACGGTCCCATGAACGTCACCGTCCGAGTTGGGGATCCCCTCACGGGCGCTCGGCCCCCGCTACAGGTGTGCTGCGCCCCGCTCGTCGCGCGACCTGGTCAAGATCTTGAGACGACAGGTTCTGTGGCGACGCGCCGCGCAATGGCTTCGACCTGCTCCACCGTCAACACCGGCGCCGTAGCGACCTGCACTGCACTTGCTAGCAGTCTGCGCACCAGCGCCGATGTCGGGATCTGTTCGGCAGCGGCACGCTGGCGTAGTTGCGCGTCCAAGCCCTTGGTGATCCGCAAGTTCAGCGGCACGTTCAGTGCTGCGGCGTTCTCGGCGACCTCGATCTCGGCCGCCTCGGCTTCCTCCTCGGCGTACTCGGCGAGGATCGCTTCTCGCCGCGACTGCACCTGCTCGTCATCGGTCACTTCTGCCTCCTTCGTAGGCACGGAGATCGGCTCCGCTGGTCTTCCAGGCGGTGATCCCGGCACCGTCGACCGGGTCGACGATCACCGTGAGCACGAAGCCGGCACTGGTCGAGAACCCGATGAGCCGCACCGCACCGGTTCGGCTGACGGGGTCCGGATCGCGCACGATCCGATGAGGATCTGCGGCGGCCTCCGATGTCCAGGTCGGTTCGATCGCGACCGCACCCGGATAGCGCTCGCGGCGGCCCCGAATGTGGTCGGCCTGCGCGGCCGGCCACCACAATTCGCCGCACACCGACAGAGCGTATCGCATTGCGTGACATCCACGTCCCGCGAAAGGATGGTGGACTGCAATCGTGACCGAGTCGACGTTGTCCATCCGGTCCGAGGGAGCTGCGTTGCCGGCGCAGTTGACGCTGCCGGCGGCAGACTGCCGCGGCGCGGTGGTCCTGTTGCACCCGGCGCACGAGCCGGGCCGCGACCAGTTCCTGTTTCGGCATCTGGCGCGGACGTTGCCCGATCGGGGTGTCGCCGTGCTGCGCTACGACCGACGCGCGGCCCGAGGCGACAAAGACGTCCCCTACCTGGTGCAGGCTGACGATCTTGCGCAGGCCCTGCGGGTGTTGCAAAGCGAGGTGGGATCGCTCCCGACTGGCTTGTGGGGCTTCAGCCAGGGCGCCTGGGTGGCGCTGCTGGCCGCCGCCGCCGACCCGTCACTGGCCTTCTTGGCTCTGGTCGGGTGCAGCGCGGTCAGTCCCGCTCGACAGATGCGGTACGGAACGGCGCAGCAACTGCGTCGTGCCGGCTTCGGAGTCGAACCGCTCGCCGAGCTCGACCGGTTGCGCACCGCTTGGGAGGACTACCAGCGAGGGCACCTTTCCCGTGAGGGCACCCAAAGCGTCGTGGACCAATTGGCCGGTCGGCCGTGGTTTCACCTGAGCTGGGTCCCCTCCACACTCCCCCAGGAACCCAGCTGGGACGACATGGACTTCGATCCGGTCGCGGCCATCAGCCAGATCCACTGTCCAGTCCTCGCCTTCTACGGCGAGGACGAATGGGTTCCGGTAGCCGAGAGCATCGGTATCTGGCGAAGTCGCTTCCCCGAGGCCACCCGACTCACCATCCAACAGCTTCCCGGAACTGAGCATTACCCGACACTTCGGGGCGGTCGGACCGTCGCCGCCATCAGCCCCGACTACACCGCCACGCTCACCAGTTGGCTCACCGCCGTGCTCGACACCGCAGCCCAAACGCAGGCTTGAAAGCTGGACCGTAAGACCGATCGTCCTATGGGGACATTTACGCCCGCACCCGCAATGCCTTCGGCGAGGACGCCCAGCAGATCGCCCCCACCTCGCCGGGTACGCCGCGGTCGCGATGATCAACGCCAGCCTTTAGGTCACCACCACCGCCCTATCCGAGCAGATGAGTAAAGTCATGGACTCGCGGGCGGTCATCGAGCAGGCCAAGGGCATTCTGATGGGCGAGCGCCGCTGCAGTGCGATGAGGCCTTCGCGATCCTGGCCACGATCTCCCAGGACGCCAACCGCGAACTCCGCGACGTCGCCACCGCCCTCGTCGAACAAGCCCGCTCCGGCCCCCAGCCGGACATCATGGGGGGTGAAGTCACTCCCCATGACTGCCGACCGGCACATCAAGCCGACAGGCCATTGCCAGAACGAGGCGCGAGTTCGGGGCCTGGCTCGGAACGAACCGGTGAGTCACGGCGGCGAGCTGACACCAGCATCCGGCTCGTTCATCACCGACCGGGTTCGTGCCTCGCCGAGTTCGGGCACCCTGCGGTACAGGGTGGCGCGGCTGACCCCGAGAACCTGGGCCACCTCGGTCACCGGCGTCTTCTCCCCGATCATCCTCCGGGCCTGCCTCAACTTCGCCGGGCTCAACACACTCGGTCGCCCGCCGCGACGGCCACGCTCCCGAGCCGCAGCCAACCCGGCGAGGGTGCGCTCCTGGATGAGTTCCCGTTCGAAGCTGGCCAGGGCCCCGAAGACATGGAACACCAACCGACCGCCGGGGGTGGTGGTGTCGATGCTCTCCTGCACCGACTTGAAGCCCACTCCCCTGGCCTGCAATTCACCGACGGTCTCGATCAGGTGCGGCAACGACCGACCCAGCCGGTCCAACCGCCACACCACCAACGTGTCCCCCGCCCTCAGATGATCGAACACCGCCGCCAGCTGCGGACGGTCGGTCCTGGTACCGCTGGCGGTGTCCGACCAAATCCGTCGACACCCCGCGGCCCTCAGTGCGTCCTGCTGCAACGCCGCGGTCTGCTCAGCGGTGGACACCCTCGCGTAGCCCAAAAACTCGCTCATGACCACGCACTGTTGCACAACCCGCCGACAACCCGATCGGTGACACACCGGTTTCGTACAGTGCTTCTGCAACACCCGCCCGGGCCAGCGACGTGCGCGTCAGTCGCGGCTGCTGGAGTGTTGCTTTAACGATCGATTGAGCAACACCCCCAGGCGCTCGTATTGCAAGCGCCTGGCTGCCGACGCCAGCCCGCGCAGGGGTGGCCACGAGCCTTCGCTTCCTACGGGACCACTCCTCTATGCCCGACGAAGCAGCTCACTTGGTCCGCGGTGCGGCTGAACGCTACGCGCCGCGAATCAACGCAACGAGGATCGCAGACTTGGCCGCGCGATTGCATAGCGAGTCCTACGAGCGTCACCAGACTTGCCTGGGGCCCAGCGCCGCAATGCGACACTGGCAGGGTCATGCTTGGCACCATGAACGAGGACACCTCGCCACAAGCGCTCAGCGCAATACTCATTAAAATAGCTACCAAGACCATGTACGGTCACACGATCGGTGAAGTGCTGACGCTTTCGGTTGCACTTGAGCGAACCGTCGATAAGGTATGCGCGGCAAGCCTCGCCCAGGGCGAATGGGCACAGGAAACGCTCATCGAGCTCGTTCTCGATCAGATACGCGTCGACCAAAGCTCAAAGTGCTTAGGCAGGTCCTAGTCCACGCTGGCCACTGCGATCCTGACACATTGGTGGATGCGATCCGGGAGGTGGGCCACCTCCGAAACGACCTGGCTCATAGCGCCTTAGCCGATGAGGGCTTAGACGAGCAGGGCTGGGTTCTCAGTGGCCGTCGACGCGGTCTCGATCGTTCAGTCCACATTCCAATCGAGCAGGTGACTCTCACCATCGACGCCGGCAGCCGTGCCTTAGCCCGGATCCACCGCGCAGACTGGTGTGAGTTGCGGGTCGTGGAGCCGGAATGCCCCTGTGGTGCTGGAGAATCGGTCTTGTCGAGGTACCGATTTCAGCGCGCACGAAGGGCATCCGGTAGATGCGAGTGTGTCATAACGGACCAGTCCGCGGACTTCTGCTCCGCGAGCGACAAGGGCGGGGACGACTTCACCGGCTGCCCGGCCGGCGGCCCCCACGACGAGGACAAGGTTGGTGTTGATGGGCATCAGGTGTTCTCCAGTTCAGGTGGTGATGGGGCGAGGCCGGCGAGAAAGATCCGCTGCTGACGGCGCAGGTTCCTCCGCAGCCGGTCGTGGTCGCTCGAGAGTGGCTGTGCGTGCAAAGCGCCGAAGGAAACGACATCGACAGCGGTGACGTCGGCCCGCACGGTGTGATCGGCTCGGCCCCGCTCGAGGATCCGGTCGATGCCGACATGGATCTCGCCTCGCAGGCTCCGTGACCGTTCGGTCAGGTCCGGGGGCCCGCCGTGTAGCGGTAGGACGAGTTGGTCGCGGTGGGCGATGGTAGGAGCGTTCGGTGAGGGCCTTCAAGAGCGCTTCGCGGGTGGGGTAGTTGCGGTAGAGCGTGCCGACGCCGACGCCCGCGTCGTGCGCGATCGAAGCCATCGGCACCTGGCGGCCCTCGCGCAGCATCGCAGTCACCGCGGCCGCCAGGACACGCTCCTGGTTCGCCACCGCGTCACTGCGCGGCCGTGCCGGTCCCGCGTCGGCCCAGCTTGTTTCACTGCCTCGGTCACCAGCGCCGACCCTCGACCCAGGTGCGCAGGTTCTGCACGTCGGGGACGAGCTCTCGGGTGAGCGCGACGTCGGCTCGGTATGCCGGGAGCTGGGCGAACCAGGTGAACATCGCCCTCTGGTCCTCGTCGGGCAGGACGTCGACGGGCATCGCCTCGTAGCGCGCCGGGACATCTCTCGCCTGAGCGAACGCCGCGGCGATCTCCTCGCCCGTCAGCTCATCCCCGGCGATCTCGACCGCGCCGCCCGGGACGCGATCGGGGTCGAGCAGAGCCGCGGCGGCTGCCCGTCCGATGTCTCGGGTTGAGATCATCTGCAGGGGCACACCGTCGGCTCCGGCCTCGCCCAGTTGCCGTGCACGGTCTGCGGCGGGGTCGCGGACGAGCGCCCGGACCGGCGCGCCCCTTTCCAGCAGCGCCGAGACGACGGCGCCTCCCTGCTGGCCGGTGGCGCCGACGACGGCCAGCGGGCCGTCTGTTGTCGAGATGGTGTCGGTGGCGTTCATGTTGTCTGCCTTCCTTCGCGTGGCGGCCTCGCGGGGATCCGGTGAGGCTCGTATGTCCGTGAAGGCTCCAAGCGGACGATCTATTCCGAAACATCGGCCATTAATCACATTGGGATTGGGACGGCTCTAACTCCATAGAGACCTCTCAAGCGGACATCACCGTCCGTCGATATCGGTCGGCGGAGACGGCTTCTCTGTTCCGCACCCAGTTCCGGATCGCTGACCGCGGGGCACCCTCGACGCCGCACCGGCCGATGTCGTCGCATTCGGGACCGCGCCCAACGGCATCCCAACGCGTGCTCTTGCCGAGAAGTGCTGCGCGACGTCAAATGCCCACGAAAGCGCGTGCTCGCTGCCGATAAACCACGTCGCGCTGTCACGTGATGGGGGCGGCTTCGTGCGCATCGTCGAGTCGCCACTGTCTGCGGCGTTGGCGAAAGCGGGCGTGCATATCGCCTGGAATGGCGCGCCAACCATCGACGATGTCGGATATTCTTGCCGCGTGCGGCCGAACGTCCCGGATGACGATCCGTGACAGACCGGCGACAGAATGACCACGCCGAGGCCACATGACGGGAGCGCCAGTTGTCCTCGATGTCTGATCGCTAGCGAGCGCGTCAAGTACGGCGGTGGTTTCCCAATGCGCTCGCCAATTGCTCTGTCGGTCCGGCACCGTCCGCCGAGGGCCGTGCCTGGGCGTACATCCTGTTCCGGGTCGCTGCGGGTATCCACGTGATCGACGTAGGCGCTGACGGCGTCCGCAAGCCCGGCAGGTGCTTCGCTCGGCAACAGACGTCTGCAGCGATGCTGGATCAGCTTCAACATGCGCCGCAAGCGTGCCGTGATCGCCAACGTCGCCGTCGCCCGCAAACTGGCCGGCTGGTGCTGGTCGCTGGCAGTCCTCGACACGCTATGGACTCTTTACTGCTGAGTCGCGCGTTCAGCAATGGTGACGTCACCGGCCGCCCAGTGGCTGGCCGGCACTTCGTGAACGACGACGCGTACGCTCTCGACCGGCGCCTCGACGGTCTCGCAGACCGCACGGGTCAGGGCGGAGATCAGTGACCGCAACTGCTCCGGGCTCCGGCCCTCGACGAGGGTCACCTCGATGAGCGGCATCAGGCTGGCCCGCCGTGCACGAAGACGGACCCGAGGCTGGTGAAGTGCATCGCGACCGAGACCCCGGGCGGGGCTGCGACGGCGTCGGTCATGCCACCGGTGAGCACAAGCCAGCCCGGCTCGAGGGCTCGGCCTCGCCGAGCCAGCACGTTGGCCGCCAGCGCCAGCGCCTCACCGGGGTGGCCCTGCACAGCCGCACCCGTAGCGGAGTCGACCACGGCCCCGTCCACCTCCACCAGCACCGCCTCGAGGGTCAGGTCGAGGTCGCCGGGGTCGACGCCCACGGGTCCGGTCACGAACGCGGCCGACGAGGCGTTGTCGGCCGCGACGTCACCAGCGGTGAACCGGAAGTCCCGGTACCGGCTGTCGATGACCTCGGCCCCACCCCACACCGAGGCGACCGAGGCCATCGCGCGGGCGCAGCCGACGCCCGGGCCGACCAGCCGCTCACCCATCAGGAAGACGATCTCCGGCTCGAGGCGCGGGTGAATCAGCCGCGACTGCGGCACCGGGTCACCCGCAGGCAGCAGCATCGCATCCGTCAGCCAGGCGACAAACGGAACGTCAACCCCCATCCGCTGCTGCTTGGCCTTGCTCGTCAGCCCCAGCTTCACCCCGACGAGGGTCTCACCGCGCTCCAACCGGGCCGCCAAGTTGCGGTCCTGAATCTCGTAACCGGTGTCGAGGTCGAGCTCCGACCACTCGTCGGTGAACGGCGGACGGTCAATGCGCTCGTCCTCACAGCGCAGCAGCTCGGCCGCGACCGACGCGACGTCCCAGCCACCGGCCGGGGCGGTACCCGGCACGGAACCTGCCGCGGCACTCACCGCGCACCTGCCCCGGCCAGCTCGCCGAACTTCTGCTCCTGTACCAGCCGCGGTGGGCCCTGACCCAGCAACTTGTCGACGCCCTTAGTACTCGCTTCCCGGCTCATACGCACCACCCTCTGCGAGCCGCCGGAAGTCAACATCATGTCGGTGCCGACGATCGCCTTCTTTTTCTCGGTCATAATGTTCCCCTCAGCTGCTGACGAACCGGGCAGTGACCGAGCCCAGTCCGCCGAAGGTGGCGGTGACGGTGTCGCCGGCGGCGACCGAGACCATGGCGCACACCGAGCCCGGCAGCACGACCTGCCCTGGCTCGAGGGTGACGCCGCGGGCACCGACGGTGTTGGCTAACCACACCAGCGAGGTCAGCGGCGAACCGAGGACGGCGCCGCCGGCGCCGGTGCCGACAACTTCACCATTGCGGGTGATCACCGCACCGACCAGGCGCAGGTTCACCCCGGACAGTGCGGTCGGCATCGACCCCAGTACCACCCCACCGGCGCTGGCGTTGTCGGCGATGGTGTCAAGCAGACCGATCTTCCAGTCCTCGATGCGGCTGTCGACGATCTCGAGCGCGGGCAGCACGAAGTCGACGGCCGCGATCGCCTCGTGGGCCATGACGCCCGGACCGCGCAGCGGCCGCTTCAGCACGAAGGCAACCTCCGGCTCGATCCGCGGCTGCAGGTAGCGCCCGACCGGGATCGGGGCGTGCTCGAGATGGAAGAAGTCGTCGAGCAGGTGGCCGTAGTCCGGCTCCACCACCCCGAGCATCCGCTGCATCGCCGCGCTGGTAAGCCCAACCTTGTGGCCCCTGACCGTCCGGCCGCTACGCACCAGCTCCTCCACCTGAAGCAGCTGTATCGCGTAGACGTCCTCAAGAGTTAGATCGTCGTACGTGGAGGTCAGCGGTGCGATCGGCGTACCGGTATCGTAGGCGTCTAGAAGCTGATGGGCGGCTGCAGCCCGGGTCGATCGGTTCATTGCGTCACATCCTGTCTCAAGATTTCGGCTTCACCGCTTCGGTCAACGTCGCCATCAGGTCTTCACCCACCTGATTGGCCACCCAGCTGGTGGCGGGCGCATTAGCTGCCGACGGCCTGATCCGAACAGGCACCAAGCACGTCCGCAGGCGTGGACTGACCAACGCGACACTCCGACCGTAGCCGTCACGGATCCCTTGGGATCGCCGCCTCGTAGAGACGTTCCCCTCCAACCCCCGCCTGACGTAAAGTGTATGCAGTTATCATAGACAAGGGAGGTCCACCGTGCCCATCGCCGAGCTCGGCCACTTCGGAGTGTTCTGCCGTGACCTGGAGGTGTGCACCGCGTTCTACCGCGACGTGCTCGGCCTGACGGTCACCGACGAGGACGCCAAGCTAGGGATGCGGTTCTTCAGCGCCCGGCCCGGGTTCGAGCACCACGAGTTCCAGTTGGTTGAAGGTCGGACCGTCGGGTCCGCGGCTGAGGACAACCTACTGATCCAGCAGGTCTCCTTCCGGGTCAACACGTTGCCCGAGCTGATGGAGTTCCACCAGCGGTTCATTGACCACGATGTCGTGTTCGACATGGTCGTCACGCATGGCAACGCGTTCGGGATCTACTTCTTCGACCCCGAGGGCAACCGCTGCGAGGTGTACTGGCACACCGGGCTCCCCGCCCGCCAGCCGTTCCTGGCCCCCATCGACCTTCGGGCCCCGGTGAGTGAGATCCTCGCGCACAACGCTGACCTCGTGGCCCAGTACGGCAAGTCGGGATATCTCGAGCCCGGCTTCGTCGGCAACCTGATCCCCGACTCCGGATAAGGCCCGGCCGGTTCGCGCGCCCGGTCACCTGGCGGCGGCCTCGCGGGCCACGTCGAGGGCCACGTCGGTGATCATGTCCTCCTGACCGCCGACCAGCTTGCGGCGGCCGACCTCGACGAGGATGGTGCGCACGTCGAGGCCGTACCGGTCGGCGGCCATCTCGGCGTGGCGCAGGAACGAGGAGTACACCCCGGCATAGCCAAGGGTGAGGGTCTGGCGGTCCACCCGCACCGGCCGGTCCTGTAGCGGCCGCACCAGGTCCTCGGCGGCGTCCTGGAGGGCGAACAGGTCGCAGCCGTGCTGCCAGCCCTGCAGGTCGGCGACGGCCACGAACGGCTCGATCGGGCAGTTGCCCGCCCCCGCGCCCTGCCCGGCCAGCGAGGCGTCGACCCTGGTCACTCCCTCCTCCACCGCCACCACAGAGTTGGCGACCGCCAAGGAGAGGTTCTCATGGGCGTGGATGCCGATCTCGGTGCTGGGGTCGAGCACGTCGCGGTAGGCGCGAACGCGGCTGCGGACCCCGTCCATCGTCAGACGGCCACCGGAGTCGGTGACGTAGACGCACTGAGCCCCGTAGGACTCCATCAGAGCCGCCTGGCGCGCCAGCTCCTCGGCCGGCGCCATGTGGCTCATCATGAGGAACCCGGAGACGTCCATCCCGAGCTCGCGTGCGGTCGCGATGTGCTGTGCAGCCACATCTGCCTCTGTGCAGTGCGTGGCGACCCGGACCGAGCGCACCCCGGCGTCCCAGGCGCGCAGCAGCTCGGCGATGGTGCCGATGCCGGGCAGCAGCAGGGTGGTCAGCCGGGCACGGGAGCAAGCACGAGCAACACCTTGCCCAGCAGGATCTTCCGGTCGAGACCCTCAGCAGCCGAAAGTCGCTGACGGGATCGGGGCTCGGACCAAGTCGATGTGGGTTGACATTCCGTTAGCTGCTGCGCAGCAGTCCACCGTCGACGTAGAACGTCTGTCCGGTGATGAATGCGGCGTCGTCGGAGCAGAGGAACGCCATGGTGCCGGTGAGGTCGTCGGGTTCCTGGGCGCGCTTGATGGCCTGCAGCTGCGGCACGATGTCGAAGAATTCCGCGGGCCCGGCTGCGGTACCTGGGGTGCGTGTCAAGGATGGGCCAATTGCGTTCGCGGTGACCCCGTACTCGGCGAGCTCGGTGGCTAAACCACGGGTCAACCCGATCACAGCCATTTTCGTTGCCACGTAGTGGGTTTGCCCTGGGATCACCAACCCGATCGCGTTGGAGGTCATACTCACGATACGCCCGTGGCCACTCTGCTTGAGCTGAGGGACGAAGGCGCGGGTGGTGAGGAACATCGACTCGACGTTGATCGAGAAGATGCGGCGCCAGTCGTCCAGACTCATTGACTCGAAGTTCTGATTGGGGTAAATCCCGGCGTTGTTGACCAGAATGTCAACGGCGCCGTGTGCCTCGGGCCTCTGCGGTCGAGTTGACCTGGTCGAGGTCGGTGAGGTCGACGGCGTACGCGGCGCCGCGCGTGCCTGCGCTGTCGCATCGAGCGACCGTCTCGCTTCCGTCGGCGATGTCGAGGATTGCGACGGTGGCCCCCTCATTGGCGAGACGCTCGGCGTAGGCCTGTCCGATTCCCCGGGCTGCGCCCGTGACGACCGCGACCCGTCCCTCAAACCGGCCGCTCATGCTGGTGCCCCTTCTGGTGTATTGCTCGATTTGTCCTGGGCTATGCGGCGCATCGCCGTAAGGGTCGCGGTAACTGCGGCGAGGTAGTCCTCGGTCATGGAGTTGGCGTACTCCTGTTCTTGCGGTGAGCCCCCGACGGTGCCGGTGATGGTGAGTGCGAAGCTGAACCGGAGGGACAGCCCCCCCTGTCCGTCCTCCTCGATCTCGTTAGCGATCGTGCCGAGCACTGGACCGGAGGTGCGGGTGAACACCACCCGGTGCGGCTCCTCGAGGGTGATGCGCTCAGTGAAGCGGTCGCCTCGAAAGTCGATCTCACGGTCGAACACGGTCTCGGAGAGTCGCTCCGTGACTTCACAGTGATTCATGTTCGGCACAAAGGGCAGCGCGTTGCCGGCCTTGAGCACCAGACCGTCCCATACGGCTGCTCGGTCCAGGGTGGGCTGACCGGGCTCGTTGACCGGTAGTTGGTGGGTCACGAAGATCATGCCGTTGCTCCTGTCTTTGCTTGGTCGGCGCCAAGGTCGGCGCCGGGGGGTTCGTAGACGATGTTCTCTAGGGTGCCAAGGCCCTCGATGGTGACGCGGACGACGTCACCGTGGCGCAGGTACCGGCCCTGAGCAGCGCCGACACCCGCCGGAGTGCCGGTGGCGATGACATCCCCGGGCTCCAGGGTCATCACGGTGCTGGCTTCGGCAACGAGCTCGGCCACTGCGCATATCATGTCGCCGGTGGTCTCGTCCTGCTGAAGCTCATTGTTGACCCACAATCGCATCTGCAGGTCTTGCGGGTCAGGGACGAGGAAGGCCGGGGTTAGGCCGGGGCCCATGGGGAACGATCCGTCGATGGCTTTGGAGGCCACCCAGTCGTAGACAAACGGCGGCCCAGGGACCGCCTCGCGCTTGTGTCGGGCCCGGGCGGTCACGTCGTTGGCGATGGTGTAAGCGGCCACGTGGGCCAGTGCATCTTTGACCCCGATTGCCCGGCCGCCGGTACCAATGACTACGGCCAGCTCGGCTTCCCAGTCGTAGCGGGTCTGCTCGCGGTCATAGACCGGGATCGGATCGCGCGGACCGATCACAGTGGTGGTCGGGGGTTTGAGGAAGAAGAACGGCCGCCACCCCTGAGCCGGGAGCTCCACGCCCATCTCGGTCATATGTCGGCGGTAGTTGACCCCGGCGCAGATCACCTTGCGGGGAAAACGCAGTGGAGCGAGAAGCTCAGCGTCATCAGCCTGCAACACAAGCGCAGACGCGAGGTCCAGGTCACGCAGCACCGGCTCAGCGACCACCCAGTCGTCCAGCAGCGCCACCATCGTCGCCCACCGGTCCAGCTCCGCTGGACAGACCAGTGCCCCGTCCTCACGCAACACAGCGACGCGCTCGACGCCGCGCAGGGCCACAGTCACCAGTGACCAGCTCGGCGCGTTCACGCCTGCTCCGCGAAGGAGTGTTCGGTGAGTGCCTGCTGTCCGGAAATCTGATCGTGGACACAAGCAATATCGAGCTGTGACCAGCCGTCCGCCACAGCTTTGTCGAAGACTGCTTTGGCGGAGGTGAAAACCGGAGCCGGCATGCCCAGCTCGGCGACGTACCTATCGACCTGCTCGAGGATTGCGTGCAGGGTCTCCACGGGCCCGGGAGCTGGTGTCCACGCCCGTTCCGCCATCAGTGGTCCCCGCTGGGCCAACAGCGCGGAACCCGCGATCGAACCGTTCAGCGTCTTGAGCACCAGGTCCAGGTCCATGCCGCTGCGCTGGGCCATCACCAGCGCCTCCGCAGCGGCTACGGTATGGGCTGCTACCAGCATGCTGGAGATGTACTTCAGGTGGGCGCCGGTCCCCAACTCACCCGTGCTCACCCAGGGCCCGGAGACGGCGCCCAGAACGTCGGCGACTCTGCCGACCGCATTAGGGTCGCCGGAGGCGAACGTGGTGGCACGGCGGGGGCGCACCATGGCCGGGCTACCGCTGATCGGCGCATCCAGCAGGTCTCCGCCAGCGGAGCGGACAGCGTCGCGGAGCCGGTGTTTGACGGCCGGGTCGATAGTGCTCATCTCGATGTGCACAGCTCCCGCTCGGAGGCCGGCAAGAGTGCCCCCCGGCCCGGTGATGACCTCCTCGACCTCTGAAGTTCCCGGGAGGATGGACATAAGCACGTCGCTGCGCTCCGCGACCTCGGCCGGGCTGGCGCCCATTGCACCGCCCGCCTCGACGAGGGCAGGACAACCGCTGCGGCAGTAGCCCACCACATCGAATCCGGAGTCCAACAGGTTCTCCGCGATCGGCAACCCCATTCGCCCCAGACCGAGCACGCCGACCGTACGGCCCGGGCCGGGCCCGCTGCTGGCATCCATCAATTTCACTCCCAGTCGTAGGTCGCGGCGCCCAGCGAGAGTCGCAGTCCGACGCTGCCCTCGTTGAGTCGCCACCGGTACACCGCGAAGGTCCGCAGACCGGCGCGAACAAACGGATCCTGGCTGGCCAAGGCCCGCGCAGCGTCTTCGTCGGGGGCACGAAACACGGTGATACCGGACCCCGGCCCGGTGTCGGGTCCAGAAACCAGAGGACCGGAGAACAGGATCCGGCCGTCCCGCTCCAGGTTCAGCATCCAAGCCACGTGTCTGTCGACCGCTTTGTCGATCCCGTCCGCCGTGGTGTCGCGTCCCGGGGTCGAGAAAACCAACCAGTAGTCCTTCCCGAGCAGTGTCGTCCCGTTGACTCCGGCGTCCTCGGGGCGGTCGTGACTCATTATCAAAGTGTATGCACTTTGGGGTGGGGGTCAAGGGGTCTGGTCAACGTTCCGGCGACGCGGTCCGCCGTCGGGCATGATTGCCCCATGCCGCGTACCGCTCTGATCCCTGGTATCAGTGAGGTCGACATCCCCGAGGCCCGACAGGCCATCCCGCACGTCCACACCTACCTACGCGGCCGCATCCTCGACGGAACGCTGCTTCCCGGCACCAAACTGTCCCAGGTCACACTGGCCCAGCAGCTCGGGATCAGCCGCACGCCACTGCGCGAAGTGCTGCGGATGCTTCAGGAGGAAGGCCTGGTCGAGGTCGAGCCCAACCAACGAACTCGGATCTCGGGCCTCGATCCGGAGGAACTCGACGAGATCTACGGCAGCCGGATCCTGCTGGAGGTGCTCGGCATCTCGCTGACGGTGGGTCAATTCGAGCGCCCCCAGCGGATCATCGCCAAGAAACAACTGCACACGATGCGGGCCGCTGCCCGTCGCGGCGACATCGAGAGCTGGGTCCGCGTGCACGCCGACTTCCATCGTAGTATCACCTCTGGCGCTGGGGCACCGTTGCGAAAGCAGCTGACGGCCTACGCCGATCGCACCATCCGCTACATCCGCATCTACCAGATCGGAGAGCCCCGCAGCTGGGAGAGCGCCGGCGACCGAGAGCACGCCGAGATCCTGGCCTCCCTGGTCGAAGGCAATGCCGCGGATGCAACCAGCGGGCTAGCTCATCACCTCACTCGGACCGCGCTACGCGTGCTGAGCGACTGCGCGCCTGGGTACCAGCCACGGGCGATACCGCGGGCAGTGGCGATGGTCGATCAGAGCGTGGGAACCCGTCGGTCCTAACTCACTTGTGCCCACCTCCCGGGCAGCGCTGCCGATCAGTCGATGCCTGCTCCAAGAAACGGGTCCACCACAGCCAAGAACTCATCAGTCTTCTCGATCATCGTCCAGTGACCGCACCCCGCCAGCAGGTGCAGCCGGCAATCGGACAGCAGTGCAAGCAAGGGTTCGCTGGAGTCCCGCCACGGCACGACGCGATCGTCGCGGCCGTGCACCATCAGCACCGGTTGCTCGAGGCCGGCGAGCTCCGCACCCGACAGGGCCAGGTCGTCGACCCACCGTTGCCGCGGCGCCGGGAACATGGCGTCCCAGGAGTCCCGGACAGACGGCTCCAAACTCGCTTCGTGGCGCATCTCGACCAGCCCTTCGGTGATCAACGACTTGTCGTAGGCGAATAGATCCACCACAGCCCGCATATTCTCCAGCCCAGGGGTATAGCCCCACACCGTGTCCAGCCCGTCGGGTAGCGCCATGGCAACCCCCATCGAGCCCATCAGCACGATGCGACGTACGGCACGGGGTCGGGCGACCGCGAGCGATAGCGCGATCGCCCCGCCCATGGAATTGCCGATCACGTCGACCCGGTCGAGTCCGAGGGTGTCTAGTAGCGCGGCGGCGTGGTCGGTCCACGGCTCGCGGCCGTACTGGCGGTCCTCACCGGTCGCGGTGCCTCCAAACCCCAGCTGGTCAGGGGCGACAACCCGCCTCGTCCGTGACAGCGCTGGGATCACCGGCCGCCAGTTCGCGAGCGCGGTCACACCCGGACCGGAGCCATGCAACAGGAACAGCGGGGGCCCACTAGCCCCCGCGGCGGGCTCGCCGGTGTCGATCACAGTGCTGGGCGTTCCAGCAACGTCGACGGTAATGGTCGAGAGGGTGGCAGCGGTCATGAGAAAGTCCTCCAACAGAAGTTGACCAAGGGGGGGCGCCGGGGGTCAGCCGGCCGTCACGCTTGCGTGGGCGAGTGACCGAGCCTGGGTCTGGGTGGAGACCCGCTGAACTGGTCCGAGCCACATGTCGATGGAGCCTGGCTCGTCCGGGTGGAAAGTGCGAGGCCGCCATGAGGCCTCATCCTCGATGCGACGCACCCCGAAGGAGTACTCGTAGGTGAACCCCTCTGGCCCAAGGAAGTAGAGAAAGATCGCCGTGGACTGCGGGTGCCGCCCCGGGCCCTGCTCAATCTCGACACCGTGTTCGACGAGGAAGTGCCAGCTGCGGAAGACGTCATCAATGGTCTCGACCTGAAAGTTCATGTGGCACAGGCCGGGCTGGTCGCCGCGGAAGACGGCGATCTTGTGGTGCACCGGGTCGATGCGCATCAGGCACGCGGCCTCGCCAATCCAGTCCGAGACCCGCGCGTTGAAGGTCCCGTTCCAGAACCGGTAGGCCTCGTGCACGTCGGGGGCGTCCAGGCACAGGTGGCCGAACTCGGTGATCCCGGCGGGCCGGGTGAAGGCGACCGGTCGGGTGATCGACTCCTGCTGGCTAACCAGCTCCAGGCGGTTGCCGAACGGGTCGTCGAACGCGACGAAGTCCCGCACCCGCCGTGAGCGGGCCTCGTCACTCGAGCCGCGTCGTACCGTGAAGCCCCGAGTCTCGAGCTCGGTCTCGGCCAGGGCGAGAGCGTCGGAATCAGCGACCTGGAATCCCGAGGAGAGGACCCCGGACGGTCCCTCGACCAGGGCCAGGCAGTGGTGCCGCGCGTCGGCCCGCAGGTGAGCAACGCCCACCTCGGTGGGTGCCATTAGCTCCAGACCGACAATATCGGTGGCGAAGCGAACCGCCTCCTTAAGGTCAGCCACCCCGGAACGGACGTAGGCGATGTCAGTGAGCTCGATCATGCGAACACCGGCGCGAGGTCAATGAAGATCCGCCAGTCCTTCACCAGGTCGCCATCGAAGGTGAGAATGTCAGCGTTGGGCACGGTGACGTGCTTGCCGTCCTTACGGACGTACTCCACATCGATTTGGGCGACGACGACATCACCTTCCTCGAAGAGATAGCGCACGTGGTGAGTCATGCCGTCGATCATCGGGTAGAACGCCTCGAGCGCGGCCTTGACGGCTCCGCGCCCCTGAGCCGGTTCGTTGTTGCCGAACTGGAAGACGACGTCCTCGCTGAGGTGGGCAACGAACTTGTCCGGGTCCATGCCGTCGATGTCGGCGAAGATGGGCGCTGGGTTACGAGGCATCAGGTGCTCCTTGCTTGAGGTGTTGGTCCTGTGCGGTGGTCGGTGGTGGTGACGCCGAGATCAGCAAACTGCATACAGTTTAGCTCGGGGTGACCCACAGCACCAGATCTCGAACGAAAGGACTGCCATGACCAGAACTGACTTGCTCGCAGCGGCGCACGCCCTGGCTCGCCACGACCTCGTCACCGCCTTCGGTCACGTCTCGTGTCGCGAGGGCGATACGATGCTGATCACCGGCCCGGTTGATCTGGCCACCGCCGGCGAGAGTGATCTGGTGCGCGTTGGTCTGCACTGCGTCCGACTGCCTGAAGGTGCACCCCCGGAGGCATGGGCGCACCTCGCGATCTACCGTGCCCGGTTCGATGTCGAGGCGGTGGTGCGTGCGATGCCGCCGTCGGGTTTCGCTGCGGCGAGCGTCACCGAGGCGGTCTTGCCCGTGCACGGGCAAGCCGCGTGGGTTGGCTCCGTTCCGGTGCACGACTCAGCGCTCTTGTTGCGCTCCGTGGAGCTGGCTACGGCCGCCGCGGCCACGCTCGGCAGTGGCGATGCTGTGCTGCTGCGTGGTAACGGAGCGTTGACCGTTGGGGATTCGCCCGGTGTGGCGGTAGCGCGAATGTGGCTGTTGGAAGTCGCTTGCCGAACGTGGCTGAAGGCGTCCTCCTCTGGTACACCGCGCCCACTCTCGGTCGAGGAGACACGAGCCTGGCGACACGCCGGGGCTGGACTGTTGCCGCGCTTGTGGAGACACCTGGCCGGTCAGGAGTAAAGGTCGATGACCCGTTGCGTTTCGGTGTCGTCACGCCATCCGGCGGTGGCTCCACCGTCGATGCTGATGTTCTGACCGGTGACCCAGGACGACTCGTCCGAGGCAAGGTAGAGCGCCAGGTAGGCGACGTCCTCCCCGGTACCGGCGCGTTGGATCAGGTGGTTAGACAGCTGCCAGGCACGACCGACGTCGTCCACGGCCGAGTCGGTGGCCGGGCTGGAAACGAACCCGGGCGAGAGGCTGTTGGCGCGCACGCCGTACGCGGCTCCTTCGGCGGCCAGCGAACGGGTCATGGAGATCACGCCACCCTTGGCAGTGGCGTGCGCAACCTGGCCCAAAGGCCCTACACCGCGCAGTGCTGAGTAGGAGGCTGTATTGACGATTGACCCTCCTCCGTCGCACAGGTGCGACCACGCGGCACTGGTGGTGTGGAAGACCAGGTCCAACTCGACGGACATTACGTGACGCCAGAGCGCGAGATCCATCGCCCCGAAGGGTGCGAAGCCAAAACCGGCCGCGTTGTTGTAGAGCACGTCGACGCCGCCGAGCTCGTTCGCGACCTGATCCACCCAGGCCGCAGCAGCGTTTGGGTCGGACAGGTCCACGTCGTGGCCCCGGACGTCGAGGCCCTCCTCGCGGAGCGCCGCGGCCGTGCGTTCAGCTGCGCCGGCCTGCAGATCGCAGCCCGCGACGCGGGCACCTTCTCGGGCGAAGAGTCGCTGAGCCGCCTCGCCCTGTCCGCCCGCTGTACCTGTGATCAGAACCCGCTTGTTGGTAAGCCGTTTCGTCATCTTCTCTTCGCTGGTGTAGGTGTGGGCGTAGGCCCACTCATGTCATTGTCGCCATGTTAGTGATCGAGCAGTGCCGGGTTGATTGGACCCCAGGAGTTCACGGCGGCAAGGTCGACTTCCCATGTGCGCGGGTACTGCGGAAAGGAGTCGTGCCAAGGTCGAGGCTCGAAGTAGCCCTTAGACTCGTCGTTGATGACGTCGAGCTGCGTGAACAGTTCTACCAGGTTGCCGTCAGGATCGTTGTGGTACGTAAAGATGTTGTGCCCCGCCCCGTGGCGGCCAGGCCCCCATTCCAAGCGGTACTCATTTCGGGCCAAGTGATCCAGCATCGTCTGCAGGTGGTTGAGGTCGCGCATCTCGTACGCGATGTGGTGGAGCCCCTGCCGCTTACTGCTTTGCATAAAGTTCGCTGCGTGATGGTCACCGTTGCAGCGCAGGAAGACGAAGAAGTCCCCAATGGTGTCGGACCATTTGAAGCCCAACAAGTCTTGGTAGAACTTTTGCATGGGTGCGAGGTTCGGGACAAATGCGGCGACGTGCCCGAGCTTGGTGGGTCGCAGCGGGGTGTAGCTGTCGACACCGCTCCCCGCTTGGGCCTGGTAGAGGTGCAACGGCGTTGTGGTGTCAGGCTCGTGAAGGATGAGAACGTCGGGCGTGGAGGGTGCAATGTCCGTGCGCCGCTCGACCTCATAGCCCGCGTCCTGCAGACGTCGTTGGGCGTCACCGAGGTCTTGCCAGAGCTCATACCCAACGAAGCTCCGGGGGTTATGGCCGCCTTGCTCGATGACGATGCAGTGGTGGTCAAAGCCAGTGGTCAAGAACGCCCGCTCGGGACTGGTGTCGACCAACACGAAGTCCAGTACGCGCGTGTAGTAATCCACTAGCCGGGCTACGTCGGGCGTTTGAAAGCCGACGTAGCCCAATTTTGATACTGTTACGGCAGTAGTTTCCGCTGGCTTGGTGCCTGGTGAGCCGGTCATGGGTTCAACGTTGCCTTAGACGTACTGCGGCTTAGGGATGAGTCCATCAGCTTTCCTGTCATCTCGGGTTGGTTGTGCGGCGCCGCCGCACAAGTGCGCTTACCGTGACGGTCATGACTCGCGCCTCACCTGGTGCGCTGGGTTTGATTTGCACTCAGCTGCTCCCGAACACGGCGGCGGCGGCCTCCTGCCAGGCCGGGTCGCTGAGATCAATAAGGTTCGGGTTGCCGTCGCACCATTGGAATCCGTGCTTCAGCTTGCTGATCTTCCAGCCGTTTGCTGTCCGGTTGAAGGAGTTCTCGTACCAGCCGTACTGCGTATAATGGTCATCGCCGTGCCTGTTGGGAAAGCGGTGGCGCGACACATGGTAGAAGACACCGTCTGCCACGTCACCGTGCAGGTTGATGTGGAAGTTGGAGTACTGGTGCATCACCGTCAGCCGCTCCAAGCAGGCGCTCGCAAAGCGCGCGAAGAGCTCAGGGGTTGTCGTCGTCGGCGGTTGCCCGGTCAGGTCGAAGAAGTCGACGTCGAAGGGGTCCGCCAAGGTGGCGGCGTACATGTCCCAGTCATGCAGGTCCAATGCACGCCCGAATCGGAGCATAACGTCACTGATCTGCTGTCGGTCCCACAGTTGGCTTACCATCTCGTCGGTCGTCAAGCCTGTTCCTGTACCCATGTGGGTGCTCCAATCTAATTCAACGTAGGCATATGAGCGGACGCTCAGCTGCCCTTTCAGACTGCACTCAGTTCAGTCTCCTGGCTTATTCCGCGTCCTCCCGGTGCTGGTCCGAGTGCTTGTCATCCACGCGGCTGGAGTTCCGGATAGTTGCTGTGCCGGAGGAATAGGACTTATGCGGCGCTATCGCGGCAGCAAGCGGCTGGTCAACGCGAACCGGCAGTCCAGCCGCCGTCGATGCTGATGATCTGCCCGGTGACCCAGGTCGACTCGTCCGAGGCCAGGTACATCGCCAGGTGGGCGGTGTCTTCGCCTGTGCCTGGGCGCTGGATGAGCTTCTGGCCGAGCTGGTAGTTGCGGCCGGCCTCGTCGACAGCGGCATCCGTCGCCGGTGAAGTGACGAAGCCGGGAGCAATCGCGTTGCACCTGATGCCGCTAGCGGCTCCTTCCGCTGCGAGCGTTCGTGTCAGCGCGACGATCGCCCCTTTGGCGGCAGCGTGCGCGGCTTGCCCGAGTGGCGCGATCCCCTGCAGCGCGGAGATCGAGGCGACGTTGATGATGGATCCGCCACCGTCGAGCAAGTACTGCCAGGCCGGGCTAGTCACGTGGAAGACGATGTCCAGCTCCACGTGAAGGACGTGCTTCCACAGGTCCAGGGTCATCTCCGCGAACGGCGCGAATCCGAAGCCTGCAGCATTGTTGTACAGAACGTCAATTCCGCCAAGGCGCTCAGCGGACTCTTCGACCCAACGCTGCGCCGCGGTCGGGTCGGCCAGGTCGACGGTGCTGCCGGTGACGTCGAGCCCCTCGGCTTCCAGTGGTGCTGCCGACAACTCGGCGGCGCCTTGGACGTTGTCGCAACCCTGCACGCGCGCGCCGTGGCGGGCGAACAACGCCTGAGCCGCGAGCCCCTGCCCCCCTGCCGTTCCGGTCAGAAGTACTCGTTTGCCCTCGAGCCGGCCGGGATGGTCCATGTGCGCTCCTTCTTGCAGGTGCTGTGATGGTCGTCAGTGACCGCAGGTGGTCTTAGGGGGGTGGAGCCGGAGACGTGCGGGCAGTCTGCACCGGGCGCCTGGCGACGCCGGCGGCTTAGGTCACCGCCGGCAGGAACAGTGCGGACACCTCCGGCTGCCGCTGGTTGTCGGCGCCGAGGCGCTGGATGACGTCGGCCGCTGCGATCCCCCGTGCGCCAGCCAGAGTGATCTGTCCGTCGTACTTGGTGGTGATGCACCGCTCAACGCGTGCGGCGTGCACTGCCTCGCAGCGGGAGGCCGCCGACTCCGCTACACCGGTCCAGGCATCGGAGGATGCTAACCGGGCGAGGCTGTCTGCGTCCGCTACCACCACTTCGACGGCCGCTTGGTATTGCCGGTCCTCGGGCTTCCACATGCCCACCCCAGGGTGGTCAAGAGTGACCTCGACGGGCTCGAACAGGTGCCGGCGCACCTTGAGGACATCCGGCGACGATGCCAGGCTGGGCGCCAGCTCCTGGGTGACGAAGCGCCGGAGCTCTTGCACGCTGACGTCGGGCCGACGCCGTAGGAACAGCAGATGACGTATCCAGCTATCGTGACCGTCCGGAGCTGGCTCCTCGGTGTGGTCGACCTCCGTCAGCGTGTTCTTTCCAAGGCTGGCGTAGGCAATCTGTTCGGCGAGGAAGTTGATCCCGTCATCCATCTGCAGGTTCGATGCGGCTTGGAAGGCCGCTAGACCGTCGTCGGTGGCGAACGCCGCCTCGGGGACGCCGTGGAACTCGTCCTCGGGTGCCGGTCGGGGGCTGACGCCTTCGAGCCGGGGCCAGGTCTGCGCGTCGAAGGAGACTGCGTGCAGCCAAACGCTGCTGATACCGGGAAAGCGCGGCGGCAAGGTGACGTGCGCGTTGAGCCAGTAGTCGTAGAAGTCAGGCAACGACAGGCCCTCCTTGGCACGAAGGGGAAGTATGAGCGTGAGGACGTCCCCCTTCCGTGACGTCACGGGGCCGGTCCCATCACTGGCGGGGACTGGTGGGCGGGTCATGGCTGGAAGGTCGTGCCGCAGCCGCGGCAGCCGTCGTAGGGGGCGCTCGCCGCCTGCGGATCCGCGAGGACCTTGTCGACCAGGCTCTTGAACTCGACGGAGTTCTTCGATGGGTCGTTCACCCTGGCGGTGACCGCGTCGGCGTTAGCCTTGGTGATCACGGTGAAGCCGGTGTTAATCCAGCCCTTCGGCAACGGCGTATTCTCGGCGAGGTTGCCCAGCAGCAGGCGGCCAGCGAGGTAGCCCTCAACCCAGCCGTCCTGGCTGACGATCGCGACCATCGTCCCGTCCTTGACGGCGGCGATGTTCGCGGCGCTGTCACCGCTCGTAGCTCCGATCTGGAACGACGATCCGCTGTCCTTCTTTAGTTTGATCAGGTTCGGGACGTCTTGGTCGCACTGCCCGATGAAGCCCAGGGCGCCTGGGTTCTGCTGGATGATGCGCTGCCAGGACGCGTAGTTCTTGGTGGCGTCCCCATCCACGGGTTGGTTGCCCTTGACGGTGACGCCGGGCTGCAGTTGCTTCATGGTGTCGATGAAGCCCTGCTGCGGTGCAACCAGGGACGGCAGTCCCGGAACGCAGATTCCCCCGATGATGTTGCCTTGGGCGCCGGCGGGCAACGCCTTGGCGAACTCCTTCGCAAGGCCTACGCCGAGGGAGTACTTGTCTGGCGCGAAGTGCGTCGCTGCCTTGGAACCTGGCGAGTACAGGTCGATGGTGACCGTCGGCAGGCCGGTACGGTCGATCGGCACCTTGAACAGGTCTCCCGGGAACGCCGCAACGATGGCGCCGTCGGCGCCGGCGGCTGACGCGTCCTGCAGGGCCTTGATGCCCGCCGGTGGATTGATGTCCGTGGGCCCCACCCATTTGACTGTGGCCCCGGCCTCCTCGGCAGCCTGCTTCGCCCCTGCCGCCTGGTTCTGGGCCAGCGGGGCGCGGTAGATGGTGTCGAGGATGATCGTCTTGCCCTTGGCGTACTGGCCGCTGGGCGCGCCTGCCGATCCGGTGGTCGCGGTAGGGGACTTGGACGAGCTGCCGCCGCAGGCCGTCGCACCCAAGGCCACGGCTACAACGGTTGCAGCCAGCGCCGTGCGCCGTAGAACTGATCTCATGGCTGGACTCCTTGGTGTTGGTCGGACAGGTCAGCGGCGAGGTTGGGGACAAGGTGCCGCCCGGCGGGAGCGGTAGTGCTTCCGGCGTTGATGGCCTCTGCGAGCTCGTGCTCCGTGGCGTCGGCGATGGGGATCTCTTGGACGACTCGGCCGGAGGACAGCACGAGGACGCGGTGGCACACCGCCTGGTACTCGATGAGCTCGGAGGAGGTGAACACGACAGTGACCCCGTCCGCGGTGAGGCTGCCGATCAGGTCGTAGATCTCGGCTTTGCCGCCCACGTCGACGCCGCGGGTGGGGTCGTCTAGTAGGAGCACTCGGGGGTGGACTTCGAGCCACTTGGCCAGCACCACCTTCTGCTGGTTGCCCCCTGACAGGGAGCTCACGGGCAGGTGGGTGGAACTGGCCCGGATCTGCATGTCCGTCACGCGCTGGCCGGCGCGCCGATGCAGATCGTGCTGCCGGTAGGTCGAATCTTTGGTGCTTGCCATCCGGACCGCTGCGATGTTGTCTCCGATGGAGCGGCTCATCATCAGTCCGGCTCGTGTGCGATCGGCTGGCACGAAGCCGACCTGAGCGCGGGCAGCGTCACGAGGGCTCCTGGGCGCCCACGGCCGGCCAGCAAGTTGCATGCCGCCGGAGTCGATGGCCAGGTCACCGAAGATGGCGCGGAGGACTTCTTGCTGCCCCGCACCCTCTAGACCGGCCAGGCCGAGGACTTCTCCCTCGTGCACATCAAGGCAGACGTCGCGCAGGCGACCCTCAGCGTTGATCCGGTCCAGGCGAACCGCCACGGGGGCCGCCGCTCGTTGGCTGCTGGCTCCTTTCGGAGTGCTGTTGGCCTTCCGGCCAAGCATGGCCTCGACGACGGACGGGATGCTCAGGTTGTCGGTCACGTCCGTCTGGATGATCTTACCGTTGCGCATGACGCTGATGCGGTCGGCGATGGCAAAGACTTCCTCTAGTCGATGAGAGATGTAGATGAGCGCCGTGTTGCTGTTTCGCAGTTCGTCGATGAGCTGAAACAGGCGGGCGCTCTCGTGCGAGTTCAGTGCAGAGTTCGGTTCGTCAAGGATGAGGACGCGAGCATCGCCGATCAGGGCCTTGCAGATCTCGACGAGCTGCCGCTCGGCGAGGGTAAGGCGGGCGACCAGGGTGTCCAACGGGAAGGTCAAGCCGAGCCGTCTCACGACAGGCGCAGCGCGAGCACGCATGGCCCGGCGGTCGACCCGGCCGGCCCTGGTGGGCTGACGTCCCATGAAGAGGTTCGCGAGCACGTCCAGGTCGGGGAACAGGCTCAACTCCTGAAACACGATGCTGATTCCCGCCGCGCGCGCTTCTGCTGCGTCGCGAAAGGCGACTTGCTCCCCGTCCAGGCTGATCACGCCGTCGTCGGCTCGCTCTACGCCGGCAAGGATGCGCATCAGCGTCGACTTCCCGGTGCCGTTCTCTCCGAGCAGGGCGTGCACCTCACCGGCATGCACGTCAAGACTGGCCCCACGTAACGCCCGGACGCCTCCGTAGCTCTTACGGAGACTGTCGGTGGTTAGCAGGGCGGGTGAGGTCACGCTCGGGCCCCCGCCCGGTTGCGTCGCCGAACCACCGCGTCGAAACCGACCGCGATCACGATGACGCCCCCGGTCACGAGCTGTCCCCAGTCCGCGGGTACCCCAAGCTGGGTCAGGCCGCCAACGATGACGCTGATCAGGAGCGCCCCGATCAACGCACCCGGGACGCTTCCAGCGCCGCCGGCCAGCCCGGTTCCGCCGATGATGGCGGCTGCGATCACGGTGAGCTCATAGCCGGTCCCGACTCCGGGGTCGGCAGCCCCGAAGTACGCCAGCGTGAACACGCCTGACAGTCCGCTCAGGGCGCCGAGGAGGGTGAGGACTATGAGCCGCACCCGGGCGATCGGGTACCCAGTGAGCCGGGCCGCCTCCTCATTGGACCCCACGGCTCGCACGGCGTAACCGAACCTGGTGGAGCGAAAGACGAAGGTCAGCAGCGCGCACAGCACCACGAACAGGTAAATGATGCTGGGGATACCGAACGGAGTTGCGCCTAGCCAGCGGTAGAACGAGCTCTCCACCGGCTGGCCGCCAACGGGCGAGCTGTGCGACACGACCTGGGTGATGCCGCGGTATGCGGAGAGCGTTCCCAACGAGATGATGATGACTGGAAGTTTGAAACGATTCGCCAGGGCTCCGTTCAAGGCACCCAGCGCGGCGCCCAGCAAGACGCCGAGAACAGCAGCAAGCCACGGGTTCAAGCCGTCCCGGGCCAGGACTGCCGTGACGATCGTGCAGACGCTGTAATTGCTGCCAACGGACAGGTCGAGCTCGCGCATTGCGAGCAGGAACACGACACCCAGCGCCATGATCCCAAAGAACGCGGACTGTTGCCCCAGGTTCGTCAGGGACTGGGACGACACGAAGCGTGGGTGACCGACCGCCACAAGGGCGACGATCACCACGAGGACAAGCACGATGCCGGTCTCCTGGACGCGAAGCACCCGTCCTATTCGAGAGCCACCGGCCGGGGGGCTTACGTCCGCGGGAAGGGGCTCGCCAGCCGTGTCGGGGCTCGGTGCGACCTGCGTCGCCCTTGGACGCTCGTCGGTCATGCCGTGTACAGCGCGTTAGCGCCGGCGGCGACGTCCAGCGCCGCGCCGGTGATGAATGCGGAATCATCGCTGACCAGAAACAGCACGCTGCGGGAGACGGCCTCCGGCTCCACCCACGGGACCGGGATCATGTTCAGGGTCTGGTAGCGCGGCAGTGCATCTTCGATGGTGGGGTGCTCGATGTCGGGGCAGAACAGCTTGTAGGCGTTCTCGTTCTCCATCATCGGGGTGCGCACGATGGTCGGGTTCACGATGTTGGCTGTGATGCCCTGCGCGGCGTACTCAACGGCGATGCACTTGACCAAGCCGTGCAGGGCCCACTTGGAGGCGGAGTAGCTGGATAGGTTGCGACCGCCGGTGCGCCCCAGTGTCGAACCGGTGCACACGATGCGCCCGTAGCCTTGCTGGACCATCGCGGGCAACACGCTGTGGATGGCGTTGACCGACCCGTACAGGTTGACGTCGATGACGTCGCGCCAGTCGTCGTCGGACAGCTCGTCGAAGCTCTTCCAGTGCACGATGCCGGCGGCGTTGACCAGGATGTCGATCCTGCCGTACTCGCCCTGGGTGCGCTCGGCGACCTGGCTCAGCGCCCCGCGGGACCGCACGTCAACCCGTTCTGCAACGCAGGTGCCGCCATCCGCGGTCACCAGGCGCACGGTCTCCTCGAGGTCGGTCTTGGCTGCCATCGCGTACGGGACCCCGTCGATTTGCTCGGCGATGTCGCAGGCGATGATCGTCGCGCCTTCCTCGGCCAGGGCGAGCGCATGGGAGCGTCCTTGGCCACGCGCCGCCCCGGTGATGATCGCAACCTGTCCGTCAAGCTTTCCCATGGTGCCGTCCTTGTGCTGAGGGTGGTTGTAGCCGGTCAACGCGGGGGTGAACAGGAGGTCACGGTTCGCGCGCGCAGGAGGCGGGCGTGCCCTCGTGTGGCCGACTGCGTGGCGCAACGTGTGTCATGGATGCACCTGCCCGGCGAGTTCCAGAGCGACGTCGACGATGAGGTCTTCCTGGCCCCCGACGAAGCCGCGTCGACCAAGTTCCAAGACGAGTTCGCTTTCCGGGACACCGAAGCGGGCGGCCGCCCTGCGGGCGTGAAGCAGAAAAGAGGAGTAGAGCCCGGCGTAACCCAGCAGGACACTTGTCCGGTCCAGCGCCGGCAGCTGCCCGCGAAGCGGGTTGGCCACCTCCTCCTCGGCGCTGTCGAGCAGGCCCAAGGTGTCGATGCCGGTGGTGATGCCGAGCCGGTCGCAGGCGGCGACCAGCACTTCGGTCGGGGCGTTGCCGGCTCCTGCGCCCAGCCCGCGTAGGCAGCCGTCGGCCTGCTGCGCGCCGGCCTGTACCGCCGCGAGGGTGTTGGGGATCGCCGAGCCAAGGTTGTTGTGGCAGTGCACGCCGACCTGTACGTCGGGTCGCAGCGCCGTGCGCAGCGCGAGAACCCGGTCGGCGACCTGCCCGGGAAGCATCGCCCCGGCGGAGTCAACGACGTACACGCAGTCCGCGCCGGACTCCTGCATGATCACCGCTTGGGTGGCGAGCTGCTCGGGGGTGATGCGGTGCGCCAGCATGAGGAACCCGACGGTCTCCCGGCCTAGGTCCTTAGCGGCGGCCAGCAGTTCCGGCGCAACGTCGGCTTCGGTGCAGTGCGTGGCGACCCGGATGATGTCGACGCCAGCGTCGACTGCTTCGCGGAGTCGGTGGACGGTGCCGACGCCGGGCAGGATCAGCGTGGCGAGCAGGCTGTCGGGCAGTTCCTTACGGGCCGCGGTGATGAGCTCGATCTCGTCGGTCGCGCTGCGGCCGTAGGTCAGCGAGGACCCGCCAAGCCCGTCGCCGTGCGCCACCTCCACGACCGGGATGCGGGCGCTGGCGAGCGCGGCACTGATGTGTTGGACCCGGTCAGTGTCGAAGCGGTGCGCAACAGCGTGCGAGCCGTCGCGCAGGGTGGAGTCGGTGATGCGCACCTGCGTCGAGGAGGCGACCGGGCTTGCGGGCACCCGAGGCGTCGTGGTGGTCATGCGGCAGCGCTTTCGAGGACGAGCTGTTCGGCCGTCTCGACCGCCGCTGCGGTGATGATGTCCAGGTTGCCGGCGTAGGAGGGCAGGTAATCGCCGGCCCCGGTGACTTCCAGGAAGACCTGCACCACTGTGGTGCCGCCGGGCCCCCGCTCGGGTTCGAAGACCGGGCCGGCCTTGAGCCGGTAACCAGGTGCATAGCGCTGGACGGCTTGGACGTAGTCGTGCACTGCCCGGGTGATCGCCTCGTGGTTGGCGTCCGGTGGCACGGCACACAGCACTGTGTTGCGCATCCGGATCGGCGGGTCGGCGGGGTTGAGGATGATGATTGCCTTGCCGTCACGGGCGCCGCCGACGTCCATCAGCGCCCGGCTGGTGGTGTCGACGAACTCGTCAATGTTCGCCCTGGTCCCGGGTCCGGCGGCCCGACTCGCGAGCGAGGAGACAATTTCGGCATAGCTGACGGTGGTGACGCTGGCGACGGCTGCGACGACCGGGACGGTGGCCTGTCCGCCGCAGGTGACCAGGTTGAGGTTGGGCGCCTGCCGGACTTCCGCGAGGTTCACAGCGGGGACCACAAACGGGCCGACGGCCGCTGGGGTGAGGTCCAGTGCGGTGAGGCCGGCGGCGGCGTAGCGGGGGGCGTTCGCCAGGTGGGCCTGTGCGGACGTCGCTTCAAAGACGAGGCCCGCGCCGTGCGTGTCGCGCAGCAGGTCGTCGACCCCGCCGGCAGTCACGTCGATGCCCATGTCGCTCGCACGGCGCAGCCCGTCGCTGGTGGGATCGACCCCGACGAGAAGGACGGGCTCCAGGACGGTCGAGCGCTGCAGCTTCACGAGCAGGTCGCTGCCGATATTTCCCGAGCCCACGACTGCGACTTTGGTCTTCATAAAGCTCCTACCTGAACTCAGACCCACCGTGACTCATTCCACAAAGTGTATGCACTTTGCGCGCCGGGTCAAGGGGTCGCGTTGACGTTGCTTCGACGAGGCGGCTCGCCGTTGAGCATGGTTTCCCATGCCGCGCGCTCTGCACTGGTCCGAAGGTTGACGAGGGGCACAACGTCGTCCGGGGTTGGAGGTCTTCGTCACCGGGGGGGAGGAATGATCAGACCCGAATCCGCGAGTAGTGCTGTCTGTGGGTGGGGTTGGCGGCGTGTGAGATGACGAAAGTGCCTGCCTCCGTGGGAAAATCATGGTTGCTGAGACCTGATCTGACCACGAGAGGGAGGCACCTTCCAGGTGACGAAGTTACGCGGTCGCAGACGTGCGCGGAAGTCGGCTCGCCGCCGGGTGAGGTTCGGGGCTCCGGACGCCTCGTTGACCGGGTCGGCGGGGGTGCTCGCGGTGGGTGAGCTGATGGACCGGTTGGGGGTGATCGAGGCGTTGGACACCGGGATCGGCCCGATCAAGGCCCGCGCCCGCAGGGTCACCGGGGGTGAGCTGGTGGCCGGGTTGGCGCAGTGCCAGCTGCTGGACTCCCAAGTTCGTCAACGCGGTGGACCCGCTGCTTCGGCCCCGCTCGGGTGGCGGGCATCGAGGCCGGCAACGCGGAGATCATCGCCCGCGGCTGGGCCCGGCTACCCGCCCGGCGGCGCACCGCGGTGCTCACCGGGCGGGTGGGCATCGACCTGGACGCCACCGACGTGGAGGTCTACGGCCGGCTCAAACGCGGGGTGGCCTACAACTACCTGGGTCAAGGAGACCGACCAAAACCGTGGGAGATCAACTGTTCGAGCGCCCGTGGTGTTGCCCTACGCCGCGAGCTCGGCCGGCTCGCTGTGATGGGTGAAGCCGGGATTCCAGCGGGCGAAGTCGGCGGCCAGGTCGTCGTTGAGGGCCCGGGTGCGGACCTGCAGGAACAGATGGGCGCCCTGTGGTGACCAGCGCATCTGCTGCTTCTTGACCATGCGTTTGGACACCACCTGGTTGACGGTGGACTCGACGAACGAGGTGGAGATGGTCTCCCCCGCCCGGCGGCGTTCGCCGTAGTTGGGGATCCGGTCGGTGTTGGCGCGGATGTAGCTGTCGAACTCGAGCACCGCCTTGCCCAGCTTGAGCTGGGAATCGCTGGGCTCGGCGACATCGAGGTCGAGGATCAGGTCGGCGATGATCTGCAAGGCCCGGAACACGTTGCCGTGCCACAGGAACCACTTGAGCCGGGTGAGCTGCTTGCCCACCTCGGCGGCGACGTCCACCGGCGGAGCCGGCGGCAGGTCGGGATCTGGCGGCGGCGACCGGAGGCTCTTGGCCAAGGTTCCCGATCGACGGTCAGGCCGCGGCCAGCACACCCCCACCCAAGTCTGCGGGTTCCTCCACAGCCACCGCTGCACCCGAGGTCGTGCGGGCATCGCTGGACTCCACGGGCGACACCCGAATTCGGGTGGCGGGCGCGTCGCGCACGACTCCCCTGGCGCGAGGGTGCGCCGCTCACTACCGAACGGCACCAAGCGGGCGGCCCCCGAACTGACCCGGTTCAGCCCACGGTGAGGTGTGACAGCGCTCGTGCTCGACGGACCGAACCCGCGGCGCGCCGCAGCTGCCCCCTCTGATCGCACCTCGACGCGCGAGACCGACGACCGGCTGGCCGGGGGCTCCGTGGCGGTTGCTCCGGGCAACTACTTCCGATCAAGACGATCACCGTGAAAGTAGACTCTTCGAGGCTGCAACGCCGAGATTCACACCAGTCGTCGACACCCTCGCGTACCCCAACACCCGTGGGGTTGGGAGCAGTCACGCCCCCGAGAAGAGAGCGCAAACGCACGGGTGGGGGCGCTGGGGAACGGGACGAGACGCGCAGTTCCTCGACCTCGCCCGTCATCACACGACCCGCTATATGATGAGGAACGCCCGCTGCGCTTCGGCGCCTGGTGCGCGTTTGTTCGCCACCGTGCCCCGGGCTGCGCCGCTGCTGCAGCCTCACCCCGGCGATCCCAGCTTGGACAGTGCCAGCCAGGTGTCGACGACCGTGTCCGGGTTCAGCGACATCGATTCGATGCCCTGGCCCACCAGCCACTCCGCGAGGTCCGGGTGGTCCGACGGGCCCTGTCCGCAGATGCCGACGTACTTGCCCCGCTCCCGGCAGGCGGAGATGGCCAGCGAGAGCATGTGCAGCACCGCGGGGTCGCGCTCGTCGAAGCCGGCCGAGACCAGGGCCGAGTCGCGGTCCAGGCCCAGGGTCAGCTGCGTCATGTCGTTGGAGCCGATGGAGAACCCG
>JAABUH010001198.1_pt1 | contig 30772 bp, 35 predicted proteins | sample 5559121 | NCBI WGS metagenome assembly JAABUH01 (sample SAMN10711871, study PRJNA513364) | rock metagenome | isolation source: Antarctica rocks | place: Antarctica: Victoria Land, Battleship Promontory nord | collected 2015-12-28
GCGGCCATACATTCCATGACACCATGAGACGGCGACATCGGCTCATTGATTGGCGCATCGCTGCGACGCCGTCGGACAGAGAGGTCACCATGCTGATCGAACAATTGCTGCACCGGTGCAGGGTGCGCAGCACGCACCTGAAACTTGCCTCCATGGGCGCGGTGGCGTTGTGCGTCGGCTTCTGGAGCCGCGCGAAGGGCTACGACCAGGACGAGCGCGGAAACGCCGAGCGTCGTGCCTTGTTTGTTGGCCTGTGGCCACCGACCCTGTGGCTGATGGGCGAGTCCCTGCGCGAGCTCGAGTAGCGCAGTCCGGTTCCTGTTCGGGAAGGACGCACGCTGGTGGTACGTGAGCAACGGCTCTATGACAGTGATACCGCCCGGGCGTTGACGTCGCTGGCCGACCGTGACATCAACTACGCCCCCATGGCGGGGCGCTCGCCGACGCGCGATACAGGCTGGCACGTCGACACGGTGCGCCACGGGCTGGCCACGGAAGCGCCGGGTTCGCCGGTGGAGGGGGGACCGTGGGAACTGGCCTGTCGGCTGGTGCGCGACTATCAGTTCGCCGAGCCGGGCATCATCCGCGCGCTGTACCACGGGGAGCAGCAACTCCTCGGTCGAAATATGCTGTTGGAAGGCCGCTTCTTCGGTTTGCGCTTCGACATGGGAGTGCGCGTCACCTCCGTCATCGACGAGACCCGCGGCGCGGGGGACACGGCGCAGCGGGTGTGGGGCTGGGGCTACCAGACCCTGCAAGGGCACCTTGAGCAGGGCGAACTGGTCTACGAGGTGATCAAGCACGTCAGCACCGGCAACGTCGAGTTTGTGATCACCGGATACTCCCGACGGGCGCAGATCGCCAACCCACTCGTTCGCCTGGGTTTCACCATGTTCGGGCGGATGACTCAGCATCGCTTTTACCACGCGTGCGGACGTCGACTGCGCAAGCTGGTGCACGCGGAGCTGGACGGCGCGACACCGCTCTCCCCGAAAACCGTGCCCGCTAACGACTCGCTGATCGTCGCACCCGCCCACGCCGGACCGGAGAACTGGGGGCGCGCCACCGATACTCCGTTGCCTGCCCGGCTGCGCGGCCACGGCGTCCTGGGACGGAAGCTGCGCCGCGAGTCTCGTTAGGCAGCGACCATGCTGATCGCCGATTAGGCTCACCGGATGGGATTGACGCACTCCAGCGTGGTAGCGGCACCGCTCGCGGACGTCTTCGCGTGGCACGAACGCTCCGGTGCCATCGCGCGCTTGACGCCGCCGTGGTCGCCGGTGCGGGTGGCTGCCGAAGCGCCGACGCTGCGCGACGGGCGTGCGGTGCTGAAACTGCCCGGCGGGATCTCGTGGGTCGCCCAGCACAGCGGGTACGACCCGCCGCACCGTTTCGTCGATGAGTTGATATCACTGCCGCTGCGCTGGCGGCACACCCACGAGTTCGCGGCCGAACCTGGTGGCGGTACCCGGGTGACCGACCGGGTGGACACGCCGGTACCTGCGCTGTTGCTGCGACAGATGTTTCGGTTTCGCCACCGTCAGCTCGCCGACGACCTCGCGGTCCACCAGCTGATCGCAGGGTATCGGTCCGAGCCGCTGACGGTGGCGATGACGGGTTCGTCCGGACTGGTCGGTTCGGCGCTCACCGCACTGCTCACCACGGGTGGTCACCGGGTTATCCGGCTGGTGCGCCACCGGGCCCGCACGGCCGATGAACGCACCTGGCAACCCGACGATCCGGACCCGCAGCTGCTCGCCGGCGCCGACGCGGTGGTGCACCTGGCGGGAGCGTCGATCGCCGGCCGGTTCACCGAGGCACACAAGCGCATGGTGCGGGACAGTCGGGTCGGACCCACCCGCCGGCTGGCCGAGCTGATGGCGCGGACACCCGGTGGTCCGCAGACCCTGGTGGCGGCGTCGGCCGTCGGGTACTACGGGTCCGACCGAGGCGAGGAGGTGCTGAACGAATCGAGCCGGCGCGGCGAAGGCTTCCTCGCCGATGTCGTGGCCGATTGGGAGGCGGCAACGACGCCGGCTGCGGACGCGGGCATCCGGGTCGTGAACATGCGCACCGGCATCGTGCAGTCACCACGTGGAGGCACCCTGCAGCTGTTCCGGCCGTTGTTCACGGCGGGATTGGGTGGACGGCTGGGTAGCGGTCGGCAGTGGACGCCCTGGATCGATCTCGACGACCTGACCGACCTCTACTATCGCGGGATCGTCGACCCCGCGCTGATGGGTCCGATCAACGCCACGGCGCCGAACCCAGTGCGCAACAGTGACTACACAGCGACGCTGGCCCGGGTACTCCATCGCCCGGCGCTGCTTCCCGTGCCCCCGCTGGGCCCGCGGCTGCTGCTCGGTACCGAAGGCTCCACTGAGCTGGCCGAGGCGAACCAACGGGTGCAGCCGGACGTGCTGCGCTCGGCGAAGCACCGGTTTCGGCACCCGGTGCTCGAGGGGTGCCTGCGCCATCAGCTCGGAAGGTGTCGACAGCGATGCATGCGGGCAAGTGGCGGCCGGTTCCGGTGAGCGCGACACTAACGGCATGACTAATAGCGATCCCGATCCCGCGATCACCGCAGGCCTCGAGGCGGGTGGCGGTGTGCGCCCCGGCGATACGCCGCCCGGCGAGGCCAGCACAGCCGCGTCATCGCCCGACCCACCCATACCCGGGCGGGCAATACCGGTCACGCTCATGGTGGTGCTCGGACTGGTCGTCCTGCTCATCGTCGTCGGCTTGATCGGACGCATTGCCGGATTGTTCGGCTGATGCCGCGGTCGGAGATCATCGCCGGACGAGGTGCGCGATCGCCAGCTGAGCCGGCGCGCAGTAGGCGAGCACGACCAGGGCGGGTCCGCTGAGCGTCAGCCCGGTCTCCGTGCCCTCCGTCGTGGGCCGCACGGCGTGGCGCAGCCGCATCGTCACGGGCCCGGCCTGCACCGTCCACGCCCAGCTTCGCACCGGATGTGTACCGGGCGGCGCGTCGTCTGTGTCGACAACCTCGTCGATGACGAACCGCACCCGTGCACAGAGCGGCCCGCGGACGGTGCCGCGCATGCCGGCGGCAATGACCAGCTCTCGGGTCGGCGGGCAGAGCCGAGGACCATAGCCGATGCGCACACCGGCTATCTGCGGCGACCACTGCTTCCACAGCGCCGGGCGGATGTATTGCTGCCACACCGCATCGGGATCGGCGTCCCCGCGGGCAGTGAGCGTGAGAGTTGTCATCACCTCAGTGTCCGGCGCGATTAGGCTGACCGCATCATGGCAGAGGTCGTAGTGGTGGGGGCCGGCATCGCTGGCATCGCCTGCGCGGTGGAGCTCGCGGCCGACGGAGTGCCGGTGCGCGTGCTCGAACGGGCTCGCGCCCTCGGCGGACGGATGGCCAGCGCAGACCTCGATGGCCGCCCCGTCGACTACGGTGCCGCCTACTTCACCGTCCGGGACCCCGAGTTCGCCGCGGTCGTCGAGGGCTGGCGGATCGCGGGCCTGGCCCGGCAATGGACATCCGAGCTCACCGTCTTCGGCACCGAGGGCAGAACCAGCAAGTCAGGTCCGGTGCGCTGGGCCGCGCCGCATGGGCTGCGCAGTCTTGTGGTCGACCTCGCCCAAGGACTCGACATCACCTTCGATCACGAGGTGCATCGGGTCGGCCCCGGCGTCGACGGGTGCGCCGCTGACGTCGTAGTGCTTGCCATGCCCGACCCGCAAGCGGCGCGACTACTCGATGCCGGCTCGACAGCCGGGGCCGCGGTGGCCGGTCGTCCGTGGCGACCGGTGATTGCGGTCACCGCTGCCTACGCTGAGCGGGAGTGGCCGCCGCTGCCCGCCGCGTTCGTCAACGACCACCCGGTGCTCTCGCTGATCGCCGACGACGGCGACCGCCGTGGCGACGGTGCTGCAGTGCTCGTCGCCCACACCACCGCTGAGGTGGCCCGTCGCCATGACGCGGACCCCGACGGCGCGGTGCCTGAGGTCCTCGCCGCCCTCCGCGAGCTCATGGGCCTGCAGCAGCGCCCACGGTGGACCCGAACGCACCGCTGGCGTCATGCCGCACCCGAGTCCGACCGCGACACGCCGTTCCTGCTCACCGGCGACGGCATCGCGCTGGCGGGCGACGGGTGGGGCCGCTCGAGCATCGAGACGGCGTGGCGCTCCGGGACACTGCTCGCCCGAGAGCTGGTGCGCACACGGCTCGCCGGCTAGCTCAGCGGCAGGTGGAGGTCAGCGGAGTTGCACCGTGCACGCTTTCATTCTGCGACCGACGGGCGGCTCGTTCTAACCTTGCCGGATGACACAGAACCCGACTATCAGATACACAGTGCCCGGTATGTCCACCGACGACGGCGCTACGGTCGCTGTCGTCCTGCAGGATCGCCTGCATGCCTACAACGACCTCCATCTCACCTTGAAGCACATCCACTGGAACGTCGTCGGGCCCAATTTCATTGCCGTGCACCAGATGCTGGACCCGCAGGTGGACGCTGTACGTGGGTTCGCAGACGCGGTGGCCGAGCGCATCGCGACCTTGGGCGCATCGCCGAAGGGAACCGCGGGCAGCATCGTTGCCGAACGCTCGTGGGACGACTATTCCGTGGGCCGGGCTACCGCGACGGAACACCTCGGTGCGCTGGACATCGTCTATACCGGGGTGATTTCCAGCGTTCGTGCGGCGATCGAGCGTGTCGGCGACCTCGATCCGATCACCGAAGACCTGCTGATCGGGCAGTCCGGTGACCTCGAGCAGTTCCACTGGTTCGTGCGGGCTCATCTGGAGAACTCCAGAGGAGAACTGAGCACGGGCGGTGACAGCACCGAGCGTGCAGCGGCGGCAGACGCCGAGTAAGCAACAACTTACTTCGCGCGGGCGGCGCGGAAGCGTTGGTTGCCCCAGTCCGCGTCGACGATGGGATCGGGATAGTCGCCCGGCTCATCGAGTTGCTGGCGTCCCTTGGCGGCTCAGCCGCAACGGGTGAGCGCAGAGTGCTTCAGCGCTTGACGATGCTGATGTCCGCCGGATCGGGCTGCTTGGCCGTGGGCCCTACGGGATCCCCTTGGGCGGAAGTGGGACGAAGCCGCTGGTGCGCTTCATGTATTCCGGATACCCGGGGCGCTTGACCATGCTGCGTTCGAGGTTGCGCTTACCCGAGCCGAAGGTGAGCAGGTAAATCATGATGGCGGTCGCAGGCAGAGTGAGCACTCCTGGCCAGCGCTCGGCGCTGACCAGGAAGATGCCCGTCCACACGCAGGCGTCACCAAAGTAGTTGGGGTGGCGCGTGAACCGCCACAGCCCCATGTCCATGACGCTGCCCTTGACCTCATCGGTGGGCTGGGCCTTCTTCCACTTCTTATACCGCTCCATCTGTGCGTCGCCAACGCCTTCGAAGAACAGCCCGACAGCCCAGACAAGGACGCCGACGATGCCGAGGACGCCGACGCTGCCAAACTCGAAAGATCCCACCTGCAGCGGCGCGGAGATCAGAAAAGCCAGGACCGCCTGCGGGAGGTAGACCTTCAGGACAGCGTTCACCGTTGGGTTGGTGTGGCCCTTGCTCAGCAGCTGCTCGTAGCGCGGATCTTCGCCTTTGCCGACCGCGCGCCGCCCGACGTGCACGGCCAGGCGTAGTCCCCAGATGGTCACCATCGCGGCCAGCAGCCAACGGCGCACTGGGTCGCCGTGGCCCTGGGAGGTAATGAGGGAGGCGATGCCTACCCCCACGAACAGCAGGCCCCACGCGGTGTCAACCACGTTATGTCGCCCGATCCGGATACCGAGCATGAAGGTGCCCGCGATCAGCACCACGACGCTGCCGGCGATCCAAGGCAAGGCGCCCAGCAGCGCGTCGCCGGAAAAGCCCATCATCGTGGTTGCCTCTCGTTCACTCGACCAGCGTGCCCGCCGATCGCCGACCACGCTCACCGAAGCGCCCATCAAACCGACGCGTTAGGGCGGCCCGTCCGCCCGCTCGCGTTCCTGTGCCACGACTTCTTCGCGGTTGTGCAGGCGTTTCAGCCCCGCCAGTGGCTGGGCCATCCTGTTGTTGCCTCGCAAGCGCTCGGCGTTGCGGTCCAAAAATGCCCAGTAGCCCGCGGTGAACGGGCAAGCATCGTCGCCGACTCGCTGCTTTGGGTTGTACCGACAGCTGCCGCAGTAGTCGGACATGCGGTTGATGTAGGCGCCGCCGGCAACGTAGGGCTTGGTGGCCATCAGCCCGTTATCGGCGTGTTGGGACATGCCGACGACGTTGGGCACCATCACCCAGTCGTAGCCGTCGATGAAACTGCGGCGAAACCAGTCCGTCACCGCCGCCGGATTCCACCCACGCTGCATCGCGTAGTTGCTGAGCACCATCAACCGGGGAATGTGGTGCACCCAACCGCGCTCACGCACGTCGGCCAACACCGAACGCAAGCACTGTGCGGTGATCTGCCCATCGGCGTCGAGGTCGGCGAACCACTCTGGCAGCTCGCGAGCGGCCGCCAACGCGTTGCGGCGGCGGTAGTCACGCGGGGTGTACCAGTAGATCGACCACACGTACTCGCGCCAACCGATGACCTGGCGCACGTAACCCTCCACCGACGCCAGCGGCGCCTGCCCCCGGTGGTAGGCGTTCTCAGCCGCGTGGACACATTCCAGCGGGTGCAGCAGCCCGAGGTTGAGGGCGGGGGACAAGGCGCTGTGCGCCATCCACGGGTCTGCGGCCAGCATGGCATCCTCGATCGGCCCGAAATCGGCCAGTCGGTGGTGCACAAAGTGCTCCAGCGCGGTTTCGGCTTCGCCCCGGGTGGCGGGCGCCCACCGGGGTCGATCCTCGCCTACGAAGTCAACGAGTCCGTCCCGCTGCCAGCGATCGAGGTCTTCGCGGACCTGCTCGTCGATGTCGTCCTCCACCGCACACCACGGCTCGGCCAGCGACAGGCGTTCCACCTTGGGCGGGGGCTGGCGGTTGTCGTGGTCGTAGTTCCACCGACCACCGACCGGGTCGGTGCCCTCCATCAGCACCTCGAATCGTTGTCGCTGCCAGCGGTAGAAATCCTCCATCAGCAGGTGCTTGCGTCCAGCCGCCCACTGCTCGAAATCGTCGCGTGTGGTGGCGAAGCCACGTCCCTCGGTGACTACAGGAATGCCGCGCGAGCGCACAAAATTGTCGCCGCTGTGCGACGTGGGTTGTACCACGCTCAGCTCGTCACTGACCTGTTCGAGCGCGTCGCCGTAGGTGTCGGTCTGCAGAAAGATGGCTTGTTCGCCCAGCTCGGCCGCCCGGTGCCGCAGGGCGGAGAGCACCAGGTGCGCCTTGGCCCGATGGAAGCGGCGGCGGGTGAGCACGCGACGCGACTCGACAAGCAGCACCGGTTGGTCCGGGTCATCCAGAAACTGGGGCCCGAGTTGATCGGCGAACAGCCAGCGGCGCGTCATGCGCCCTGACTACTCCGTCGTGCTCGGCTGCGCACTTCGGTGCCGACGGCCCGAAGTGATTAGCCTGGGCGGGTGAACAGCATTGCGCGGCGGGCCGACGTCGTGGTCATCGGGGCCGGCCTGGCGGGGCTGGCGGCGACGCGCCAGCTGGTTGCTGACGGCGTGGACGTCGCCCTGCTGGAGGCTGCCGACGCACCCGGCGGACGGGTGCGGACCGATCGGCAGGACGGGCTTCAGCTCGACCGCGGCTTTCAGCTGTTCAACCCCGCGTACCCCGAAGCGCAGCGCGTGTTCGACCTACCCGGGCTGAACCTGCAGAGCTTTGACGCCGGCGCTGTCGTCGCCATCGGCGATGGTCGCCACATCGTGGCCGATCCGCGCCGCCAACCCACACAGCTGCTGCGGACGATCCGCGCCCCGGTCGGCTCGTTACGGCAAAAGCTGGCATTGCTCCGCTGGGCTGTCGAGACCGGCTACGGGCCAGCCAACCGCATCAAGAGGTCCGCAGACCGCTCACTCGCCGAGGAGCTGCGCCGGCGCGGACTCGACGGTGAGCTGCAACGTCGTGTGCTGCAACCGTTCCTGGCCGGCGTATTGGCCGATGACCAGCTCACCAGCTCCCGACGCTTCGCGGAGCTGCTACTGCGCGCGTTCGTGCGGGGCACCCCGGCACTGCCGGCTGAGGGAATGCAGGCACTACCCGACCAGCTCGCCACGGCGCTGCCGCCCGGTGTGTTGAACCTGTCGACCGCTGCCTCTGCCGTGCGGCCCGGCGCTGTCGTCACCGATCGCGGGACCATCGCCGCCCGAGCCGTCGTGATCGCCGGTGATCCGGCTACGGGCTGCGCGTTAGCCGGGTTGCCGACTCCGCCACTGCGGGGGCTCACCACCTACTATCACCTGGCTGAGGAGCCACCCAGCCACCGCCGGTTGCTGCACCTGGACGGCGACCACCGCGGCCCCCTCGTCAACACCGCAGTGATCAGCAACGTCGCGCCGTCCTACTCGCCCGCCGGCGCAATGATCGCCTCCACCGTTCTCGGCGCGCACACCGACAGCGAGACGCGCGAGGCGGCGCGCCACCAGGCCGGACTCGTGTATGGGGTCGACACCCGTCGCTGGCAGGACGTCGCCACCTACCCCATCCCACAGGCGCTGCCGGCGATGCTCGCTCCATTGACCTTGCGCCAACCCGCGCGCCTGTCCGACGGACTCTTCATCGCCGGAGACCACCGCGACACCGCCTCTATCCAAGGTGCACTTGTGTCCGGACGCCGCGCCGCCACCGCCGTTCGGTCTTTCCTGCGCGGGACAACCGATCGAACCGGCGGAACGGGCGCTATATAGTCGGCGTGCTCAGCCGCTTTCGGTGAGGCGGCGGATGTTGGCCACCGTTTGGTCAAGGCCTTGCTGGATCTGATCATTCTCTGCCCGCACCGTGCTCACGGTGACGGTGACCGTGCTGCCGTCGCCGTCACCGGTAACCTCCAGATGCCCGTGGTAGTCGTTGGGCCCTTCCGATCCCCAGGACAGCGCCTTGGCTGCTGTATCGACGCGGAACCAGGCCTCGCCGGCGACCTCTGTCCCGTCCGGATTCTTGGCGGTGGTCTGCACCGTCTCGCCGTCACCTGGTCGCGCGGAGGTCATTCGATCGAAGTAGGCGGGCAAGTTGTTGACGTCGCTGAGATAATCGAACACGCGTTGGGCAGGGGCACTCAGCTGGGTACTCGCTTGGTAATCGGCCATGAGTCTCACTCCTTGTTGTCGAAGATCGTACTGTTACGCGGCCGCTTTGGGCCGGTCAATACGGGGATCGCCCACCGCGTGATCTGCAGCTGGGGCTGTCCTGCGTTAGGGACCTTGAAGCCCTCCTCATCGAACCCTGGCCCCGTATCGAGTCGGAATCGTTTCAGCAAGCAGGTCCAGTGGATCACATCACCAAGTCAGCCGCCGCGTGAGCAAGATTTTCCCGGGCGAGGCCGTCAATCCCCACTCGCCACCTATCGCCCCGACCGCTGGCCGCCAGCGGTGTCAGGTGGCTGCGCGAGGGCAAGCAGGGCGTCGTGGGCGTCCGTGAGGCGGCGTACCACCCGAACTTCCGCAGGCGACGCCTCGTTCCACGCCGGACCGCCAAGGACATAGCGAGCGTCCGGCAGTTGATCGACGAGGTGCGGGTCGGCGCTGCGGTCCATCTGCGCCCAGAGGAACACCACCGCCGGCTTACCGGTGTGCACCGCCGCAGACAGGGCGGGTAAGGGGATGTCGCCACCGAGCAGGATCACCGGCACCGCCTGCTGGGCCAGTAGTGCCCCCAGTACCCGCAGCGGTAGGCAGTGGAACTCGCCAGGTGCACTCGCAAGCAGCACCGCAGCACCTGAGGACTCCCCGGTCGACTCCAGCATCACCCGCGACAACACCGAGGTGACGCACTCGCTCAGCGCGTGCTCGACCTCTACCCCTACGCCGGTGGCCGCCCACCGCGCACCGGTGGCGCCGAGCACCGGCCGAATCACTGTCTCCCACGCCTCGGCGACACCTATATCGGCGATGCTGTCGATCAACTGACGCTGCATGGCGCGGGCATCAAGCGCTTGAGCCGCCAGTGCCAGTGCAACTACCACCCCACTGGCCGCTGGGGGCAGGAACTCCGGCAGGCCGGGTACGTCCATCGGCGGGGAGGGGGGCTTGTCGAGGCCCGCCTCGGCGGCCAGAGCGGCGAGTGCCGCCGCGTCAGCCTGCAGGGCGTATCGGGCGGCTTCAGCGGGCGCGGCGCCGTGCCGCAGCCCCCGCGTCATCAGGATCAGCCGCGCCACGTCGTCTGGGGCGTAGCGGCGGTGCCTGCCGGTTGTGTGCTGCGACGGGCCCAACCCGTAGCGGCGATCCCAGGTGCGCAAAGTCGCGGGCGCGATGCCCAGCCTCGCCGCCACGGCCGACACGGCCTGGGTCAGCTCGGAGTCCGGGTGACGGTCGCCGGGTACCTGCGGAGCTGACCCGGTTCGCATGCACCCAGGGTGTACCCGATTGGCGGCTGAGACAACTGCGCCCGCCTGGGCCAGGCGAGCAGCTGGCGCGTTCATGACATGCATTTCCGGTCGTCCACGAGCTTTCAGTGGCGAATTGAGCAAGTCTTGACGCGGTCTGGTCGTCGGCTTACTGTGGTGTCCGAGCTCAGTCGAGAAGTGCTGGGGCGACATTCGATTGGACACAGCGCGTCCCACGGACGGGATTGACCATGACTGACACTCGCAGGTCGCCTGGATCGGGTAGCCCCCACCCGTGGACCGGCAGCGCCGGGGAGCGTGCAGAGGTGTCGACACGTCCCTGCTGTTTCAGTCCGGTGGCGCGCTTGGCGTGGGCCGCGAAGCGCAAGCGAGCAGCCTCTGCGCGCGCTGTCCGGTGGACGAGCTGTGCCGCGAGTATTCCCGCGCAATGCCCGCACCTGACGTCATGTGCGGCGGACTGTCTGACGCCGAGCGCGCGCACCTGCAGCGGCTCACCCGCCGCCAACTTGTCCAGCGATGAGTGAACCGGCGGCCAAGGTCGCCGAGAACGGTGCGCCGGCCTGGCGACTGTCAGCGGCCACGGAGACGCGACTGGACACGGTGCTGCACGCAGCGATCGCCGAACTCGCCGGAAGCCTGGCCACTCCGGTCACCCGGGTCGTAGGGGCCGGCGGCAAGCGGCTACGGCCGGCGTTGACGCTGGCGGTCGCCGGACTGGGCCAGCTCCCGCAGCAGGCCGCTGGTGTTCTTGATCGCGCGGCCGCGGTGGAGCTACTGCACTGCGCGACCTTGATCCACGATGATCTGCTCGATGGTGCCGCCGTCCGCCGGGGTGCGGCAACCGTGAACGCGGCAGAGGGCATGGGGTCCGCGGTACTCAGCGGTGACCTGCTCATTGCCGCGGCGGGCGTGCTGGCTGGACGCGCAAGCCAACACGCCGGGACGGTGATAGCTCGGACGCTCGCCAGCCTGTGCCGGGGTGAAGCACTGGAAGCCGACGCGCGCTTCGATGTAACGGCCACCCTGGAGCAGTTGTTGGATGTCATTCGGCTCAAGACCGGCAGCCTGACGCAGGCCGCCTGCGTACTCGGCGCTGACGCCGCCGGTCTGCCCGGAGACGTCGTCGACGGTGTGGCCGAGTATGGGATGGAGTTCGGGATCAGCTTGCAGCTCATCGACGACGTCATCGATGTCGTATCCACTCCCGCCCTTGCCGGCAAGCCCGTCGGGGTGGATTTTTTGGCGGGCACTGTGACGATGCCGGCCATCTTCGCCATGCAACACACCCCGGAGCTGCGGTCCTTGTTGCGCCCGGGTTTGGACGACGTCTCAAGGCGGCGCGCGCTGAGCCTGCTTCGCTCGCCGTCGACCGTGCACTCCAGCGTGTTGTGCGCGGTCGAGCACGCCGTCACCGCCGGTGCAGCCCTGCGAGCAGTGGGGCGCGGCGAGCCTGCGATTGAGCAGCTCGCGCAGTGGCCTTTGCAGTATCTGCGGTCTCAGCTCGACGCCAAGCCCGACGGCTCACAACTGGGTGAATCCTTGGGCGTGCGCACATGAGCGGCCGCATCAGCCGATGACCGCTCTTTGTCGCGCAGTCACCCTGTTCTTGGTTCTCAAGCTCACGAGCCTCGTGGTCAACGTCGTTCGCTTTCCGGTGTTGCACCAGCGCGCTGTGCACGATGCCGAACCGGGCACGGTGTCGCTGCTGGTCCCAATGCGCAACGAGGCCTCGATGCTGCACCGATCGCTGCCGCCGCTCCTGCAACAAGATGTGCTGGAGCTCATCATCCTGGATGACCAGTCCACGGACGGTTCGGCGCAGCTGGCTCAGTCGCTGATGACGAGCTACCCGCACGCGCGGGTCGTCGCCGGTGCACCGGCCCCGCCGGGTTGGGTAGGCAAGAGTTGGGCGTGCCATCAGCTCTCCGAGCTCGCCGCGGGATCGTTGCTGGTGTTCTGCGACGCGGACGTGCTGCTCGCTGCGGGCGCGGTCGAGGCTGCGAAGGCCGAGATGACGGCGCAGCACGCCGCTGTGTTCTCCGTCTTCCCGCGCCAAATCACCGGCACCTGGGGTGAGCGGCTGATCATTCCGCTCATCGACGACGTGCTGCTGTGCTTCCTGCCCTTCGGTCTGCTCTCCCTTGATGTGCCTGCGGCGGCCACGGCCAACGGCTCGTTGTTCGCATTCACCCGCAGTGCCTACACGCAGCTGCAGGGGTTTGCCGCCGTGCGCGAGCACCTCGGGGTGGAGGACGTCATGATGGCGCGCCGGACCCGACGCGCCGGGCTCAAGCTCGGTCTGGCGTTGGGTGGCCGACTCGTCGCGACCCGCATGTACACCGGGTACGCGGAAGTGATTGCCGGGATGGGACGCGGCCTGCTTCCCGTCACCGGCGGCTCTCGGTCGCGGCTGATGGCCGCCGCCGCCTGGCACATGCTGGCCTACTTTCTACCGCTGTTGCTGGCGCCAACCCACCGTCGATGGGCCATCCCGCTGACCTTGGGGATCCTCGAACGTGCGCTGGTGGACGTGAAGACCCAGCGCCGCGTTGGCTGGCCGATCCTGCTGGCCCCGCTGTCCCCGGTGGCCGCGCTGCCGCTGTTCGCTCAAGCCCTGCGTGCTCACCAGCAGTGGAAGGGCCGCAGCTACTTATGAACTTCCCCGCACCGAAGACCCAGCCCGGGGTCGGACACCTCGGCCGATGGGGCCGCGCCCCGCTGCCGCTGCTCGAAGAAGGCGCCGCGCTCGGTCCGGTCTTTCGTCTCCAGTTATGGCGCTCCGCCGTCGTCGGGTACTCCCCGGACTGGAACCGGTTCGTGCTCGGCGACGTCCGGACATTCCGCAGCAAGGGCTCCATGAGCGGGTTGTCGCCCTACCTCGGTGCCGGAGTCGTGCGGACTGACGAACCCGACCACCGCCCTCGCCGCCGGGAGCTGAACCCGCACTTCACGCCTCGATCGGTGCAGGATCTCCGACCGTGCATCGCCGACATCGCGGTACGGCGGCTACCCCTCGGGCCGTTCGATGCGGTTGCGTGGGCAGCCGCGACCGTGCGGGAGATTCTCGCCGCGACGTTCTTCGGTGGCCTGTTCCCTCTCCGATTGCTGGCCCAATTCCTGCGTCCGCTCGACCGCGCGTTGCCCGCCCCGCTGCTGCGCCGGCCGTGGTTGTTTCACCGGATGAACCGCGCGCTGGCACACGCCCTCGCGATCGCACCGTCAGGCACCCTCGGCGCTGCGTTACGGGAGCTGCCCGGCGGACTCGAGGAAGCACGCGTGGCGCTGAGCGCCGGATACGACACCACCGCGCATACCCTCGCCTGGCTGCTGTTCCACGCCGCCGGGCACCCGAGCTGGTGTGAGCGCGACATGCGCGAAGCGGTCATCGACGAGGTGCTACGCCTGTACCCCGCGGGATGGTTGGGTAGCCGACGCTGCGCGGAGGACACTGAATTCGCTGGCGTCACCATCGCGCGGGGGACGCTCGTGCTCTACAGCCCCTACCTCACCCACCGCGACCCGACGCTGTGGAAAGAGCCCCTGGCCTTCCACCCCGGACGCTTCGCTGATCCGCTGCCACCGTGGGGTTACATTCCCTTTGCCGCCGGCGAACGGACCTGCCTGGGGCGCCCGCTCGCCCGCCTGATCCTCGACAGCGTGCTCAGTGCCTTTGCGGGAAGTCGGCTCGACCATGTACAGGGCGATCCGCGTCCGCGGGCAGCAATTACCCTCGCGCCCGCAGAGCCATTGCTGTTGCGGCGGAAGGTGTGACTACATGGGGCACGTGATCTACCTCTTGGTGCTGCTTGGATGCCTGGGGGTCACCGCACCGCTGGAGCTGGCATTGAAAACCAGGGTGTACGCGCGTTGGCGGAAGTTACTACTCGCGATCGCTCCGAGTGTGGGGGTGTTCGTCGCCTGGGACATCTATGCCATCCATACCGGCCAGTGGACGTTCAACCTCGATCGAATGACCGGGGTGATCCTCCCCGGTGGCCTGCCGGTGGAAGAAGCGTTGTTCTTCCTCGTCATCCCGGTCTGCGCTGTACTGACCTTCGAAGGTGTCCGGCGACTACGCCCGCGCTGGGCACCGCAAACCTTTTCAGCTGCAGTCCGCGAGGACAGTAGGTGAGCTACACCCTGCTCGCGTCGATATCGATCGCCGCAGTCGCCGTTGCCGATCTCTGGATCCTGCGAACCGGACTGCTGTGCCGTCGTTCATTCTGGGTATCCTACGTAATAATTCTGTTCTTCCAGCTGCTGGTCAACGGGGTCCTCACCGGCCTGGCCATTGTGCAATACAATCCGCACACCATTGTTGGGTTGCGCATCGTCTATGCCCCAGTGGAAGACCTCGCCTTCGGTTTCGCCTTGATCACCCTCACCCTGTCGTGCTGGGTACGGCTCACTTCGCCCAGCTGGGCAACTACGCAGCAGCGGGAACCTTCGTGACTATCACCCGGCCGCCGCGGCAGCAACGACGCGCGCTTTGTGACATCGGCGCCTACTCCGCTCTGTTCGCAGCCCTCACGTACAGCTCGTTTCTGCTCAGCCGCTGGACGCGCCCAGCGGCGTCGACGGGACGACGACGATGGGTTGTGCACCCTCGGTCGACCAGCGGTGTGCGGCCGCGGAAAGCACAGCGTCGGGATTGCTGCAGCAGCTCAATCAGCTGCACACTGACTCCGGGCTCATCGGGTTTCTCAGCGCCGCGACCGGTGCGGTTCTGCTCGGGATGACCCTGATGGTCAGTAGCCCGCGATGGGGACGCCTCATGGTTGCGCTCGGCCTGACCATCGCAGCGACCGGATTGCTCGACATTTGCCTGTTCCTCGCCGGTGTTGGCATCGGAACTACCGAACGTCTGCGGACCCTGCTCACCTCGGCCTGGCTTGCCGCCATCGGGGTTGTGCTGATCCGCGCGCGTCCGATACCGACATCGGCCACGCGCCAGCGAACCAGCATGACCCTGCAGCCAAGGCCGCGATGACGGTGGCGCAGTCAGCGAGAACGCAGATGACAATTGAGGAGAGCACATGATTCAGGTCGAACGATTGACTTCGGCCTCGCCAAAGGACGTCTGGCGGGTGCTGGGCGACGGATGGCTCTACAGCGGTTGGGTGGTGGGTGCGTCGCGGATGCGTGATGTCGACGAGGAGTGGCCCGCAGTGGGTGCCCGGCTGAACCACTCGATAGGCGGCTGGCCCCTGCTGCTCGACGACACCACAACGGTACTCGAGGTGGTGCCAGAACAACGACTGGTGCTGCAGGCGCGGGGCTGGCCCGTGGGGGAAGCGCGGGTGGAGATCGAGCTGGCCCCTCGCGATACTGGCACCCTGCTCCACATGGCCGAAGACGCGGCGTCGGGGCCCGGGAAGCTGATCCCCGCGCCGCTGCGGGCGGCTGCCATCGGGCCCCGCAACGTCGAGAGCTTGCGCCGCCTGGCCCTGCTGGCCGAGGGGCGCGCCCGATGACCACCGCCCGACTGGCGTCTTGACGATGAAGGTGGTGATCACCGGGGCCAGCGGAAACGTCGGGTCGGCATCGACATGGGGGTAGCTGGGTCGGTCGGGGCGGTCTAGCCAGAAGGACTGCATCAGCTCATCAGACTGCGTCGGCGGCGGATCGCTCCCGGGCCTTGCGGTAGCACCATGGCCCGACCCTAGGAGAGCTGATGGCGCGGCGCACGTCGCACCCTCGGGGTGCCCGTTGCGCAGTCCCAACCGGCGCGCACCGGGCTGGTCTCGTACCTTCTTCGGCATGTCGCCAGTCGCTTTCGACGTCTTGTCCGAAGAACGGCTGCGCAACTTCGTCGACGTGCTGGTGCGGCTGGTCGAGGCGGCGGGCGCCGTCGTGATCTTTGTCGGCGCGGTCATCGCCATCGTGTTGTTCCTCCGCGCGCTACCCCGCCGTGATGCCCACGCGTTCGTCCCGGTGCGGTTGTCCCTCGGGCGCTTTCTGGCCCTCGGGCTGGAGTTCCAGCTGGCCAGCGACGTACTGCGCACAGCCATCGCCCCCAGCTTCGACGAGCTCGGCAAGCTCGCCGCCGTTGCCGCCATTCGGACCGCGCTGAACTTCTTCTTGGCCAGGGAGATCCGAGAGGAGCAGCGAGTGCTCGCCGAGAAGGAGGCGGCGGCGGAGGATACGGGCGAGCAGCACCGCACACCCCCTGAGCAACCATGACTTCAGTCGTTGCCGCGCTGACGCCCTTGCTCTTGCTTGCTGCCCTGGCTATTGGCGGGTTGACGCTGCTGAGCACTCGGCGGATCCAGGTGGCGCTGTCGGTCTTCGCTGACCTGCTACTGGTGGTGGGGCTGCTGCGGCTCAGTGCCATCGGCTCGTGGCAAACCATCGGTTCCGCTGCGGCGTTGGTTGCGGTACGCAAGATCGCGACCTACGGCATCGCCCGAGCGGTCGGCGCCCGTAGTCGGTAGTGCAGCCGGTGTCGGCGGGCGCTTAGGACGCCGCCGGTGGGTGGGTCAGGTGCAGGACTCCGTTTCGAATGCCTCCTGCCCGGCCAGGGCTAGCGGTGTGCGTTGCGCACCATCCGGGCAGAGCTTCGACCCCGATCCCAGCACGATGGGCTAGACCAGCTGGTGCAGGCCGCGGGCAAGAAGTGCGCGCACGAGGGTCGCGCTGCCGCTGATGTAGATGCTGCCGACCTCGTCCTTGAGCTTGCGGATGGCCTGCGTGTCGTACGCCCCCAGGATGGTCGAGTTCTCCCAGTGTCGGCGGAGCTCAGGTGGACGTCGCCACCCTCCACGAGCAGCGACGGCTCAACGGCATCGAGGAGATGGAGGCGGGCTCAACCCGGCAGAGCGACGAGACCGGCGACCCCGACGATGTAGAGAACCAGTACGGCGATGCTGTCGATGCCGAGTCGGGCGTGTTCCTTGGCCGGCCGGAACAGCAGACCGCCCATGTAGACCACGGTCAACAGCGCACCAAGGCCGGTGAGGTAGATGTCGGAGGCGTGCGCGTTGGGCAGTACAGGTTTTCCGGATACCAGCACGGCGAGCAGGAAGAGGACGGGAAGAAAGGCGTTGCCACCGAAGATGTCTCCGAAGGCGAGCTTGTAATCGCCTTGACGGGTCGAGGTGAGCCCGGTGCTGAGCTCGGGAAGCGATGTCGCCGCGGCGAGCACAGTGGCGCCGAACAGCACCCCGGACAGGCCGATGTGGTCCGCGGCCGCCGTGCCGCTCTCTTCCGCAAGAGCCCCGGCGACGAGAGTGGCGACCGCGGCGATGGCGAACACAGTGGCCGCTCTGGCCGTACTGATCTTCTTCTGGGTGGCCTGCTGTGCGCGCTTGCGTTGCGAGTGCCCGCGCGGCTCCGGTTGGCTATCGGGAGCTTCACCGCTTTCTGACCACGGGAGGTAGTGCCCCGCACGCTGGGTGAGGATCAGCCCCACCACCCAGATGAGGGCGATCAGCAGCACGTCCGGGGTGAGCCGGAATCGGATCAGTGTGGTGGGCAGCTGGGTTCCCATGATGACCGCCACCAGAACAGCGACGACGACGGCGCCCTCGATGACCAAGGTGAGGCTGGCGCCTTGATACGTCAGTGGGCGGCGCTCGCGCACTCCGAACGCGTCCAGCGCGACGAGCACGACGGTCTGGATAGCGATGCCGCCGAGGATGTTGCTCACCGCGATATCGAGTTGCCCGCTCGCCGCGGCACTGAAGGTGATCGCTATCTCGGGCAGATTGGTGGCGACCGCGAGCAGGATGAGTCCCCCCAACGCCTGCCCCAGGTGCAGCCGGTCCGCGAGGATGTCCGTGTTGTTTGACAGAAAGATGCCGGCCACCCAGATCGTGGCCGCGCTGGCCACAAACACCACGAGCTCCGCCCAGAACGGTAAACCCGGTAACAGGTTCACCGACTGACCTGCCTTGTGTTCCGCACTGCGTTCCCCTTGCGTTGGGACACCTGTCGACCTACCTCGGCAGTTACTAAAGCACCGTGTGCGTTCGGCCGCAGGTCGGGACGACGTCGGTCGACTCTGAGCCCGTCAAGCATCCGTTCGGCGCCCATCGCGTAGGCGTGTTTGGGTAGCGGGAGGGCGGAAGCGCGCGTCGGACTGATCAACTCACCCACCGGAGGTACCCATGGCCCGCACGGACCGAATCGCCGAGCCGTGGGGTACGCGGACGCCGTACGGGCCGGGCGAGCAATGGCCGGTGCGGGTGGACACCTACCTGCAGGACGGCACTACCCCGTCGGACGTCGACCGGTGGGTGCGGACGGCTTCGATCCTGCACTCCAACGGTGATGCCATGGACATCGCGGTCCGCGACGAGCGGATCGTCGGCGTCCGTGGCCGGGCCGAGGACCGGGTGAACCACGGACGCCTCGGCCCCAAGGACCTGTTCGGCTGGCAGGCCAACGCATCGCCGGACCGGTTGACCCGGCCGCTGATCCGGATCAATGGTGAGCTGGTGGAGACCGACTGGGACACGGCGATGGAGCGCATCGTCATCCGCACCAAGGAGCTACTCGAGGAGCAGGGCGCCAGTGCCATCGGCTTCTACACCACCGGGCAGCTGTTCCTGGAGGAGTACTACACCCTTGGCGTCATTGCCCACGGCGGGCTGGGCACCAACCACGTCGACGGCAATACCCGCTTGTGCACGGCAACCGCGGCCGCGGCGCTGAAGGAGTCCTTCGGCTGCGACGGACAACCCGGCTCCTACACCGACATCGACCACGCCGACGTCATTGTGCTCTACGGGCACAACATGGCCGAGACGCAGACGGTGCTGTGGACGCGCATCCTCGACCGCCTCGCCGGGCCTAACCCACCGCAGGTGATCTGTGTCGACCCGCGGCTCACGCCGGTGGCGACGATGGCGACGGTGCACCTGGCGCCCAAGCCCGGCACCAACGTGGCGCTGATGAATGGCATCCTGCACGAGATCATCGCCAACGGCTGGGTCGACCCCGACTACATCGAGAGCCACGTCGTGGGTTACGACGAGCTGGCCAAGCAAGTCAAGGAATACCCACCGGAGCGTGCGGCCGACATCTGCGGCGTCCCGGCGGCGCGGATCCGCGAGGCGGCGCGCATCATCGGCGGCGCACAACGGCTGCTCTCCACTGTGCTGCAGGGTTTCTACCAGTCCAACCAGGCGACCGCGGCGGCCGTGCAGGTGAACAACGTCAACATCATCCGGGGGATGCTCGGCAAGCCCGGGTGCGGGGTGCTGCAGATGAACGGGCAACCCACCGCGCAGAACACCCGGGAGTGCGGTGCCGACGGCGACCTCGCCGGCTTCCGGAACTGGTCCAACGACTCCCACGTGGCCGAGCTCGCCGCGCTGTGGAACATCGACCCGATGCGAATCCCGCACTACGCGCCGCCCACCCATGCGATGCAGATCGTCCGCTTCGCCGAGGAGGGCTCGCTGCGGATGTTGTGGGTCAGTGGTACAAATCCCGCGGTCTCGCTGCCGGAGCTGGCCCGCGTCCGGTCGATCCTGTCGCAGGAGCGGCTGTTCTTGGTGGTGCAAGACATCTTCCTCACCGAGACGGCGCAGTTGGCCGACGTGGTGCTCCCTGCGGCGACGTGGGGCGAGAAGACGGGCACCTTTACCAACGTCGACCGGACGGTGCATCTGTCGGAGAAGGCGGTCGAGCCCCCGGGGCAGGCGCGACCGGACCTGGACATCTTCCTGGACTACGCGCACCGGCTGGGCTTGCAGGATAAGGACAACGAGCCGCTGGTGAAGTGGCACGACGCGGAGTCGGCGTTCGAGGCGTGGAAGGAGTGCAGCCGCGGCCGGCCGTGCGACTACACCGGTATGAGCTACGCGAAGCTGCGTGGTGGCAGTGGCATCCAGTGGCCCTGTAACGAGGAGAACCCCGAGGGCACCGAGCGCATCTACGTCGACGGAAAGTTCTGGAGCGCACCCGAGTACTGCGAGAGCTACGGCAAGGACCTGGTCACCGGGGCGCCGGTGGAAGCGGTGGAGTACCGGGCGATGAACCCGATGGGCAAGGCCATCCTCAAGGCGGCGGCCTACCAGCCGCCACATGAGGTACCCAGCAGCGAGTACCCGTTCTCGTTGATCACCGGGCGAACCCTCTACCACTTTCACACCCGGACCAAGACGGCCCGCGCCCCGCAGCTGCAACGCGCGGCCCCGGAGGTGTGGGTGGAGTGCTCCGCCGGTGACGCCGCGGCGGCGCGGCTGTTCGAGGGTGACCTGGTCGAGGTGTCCACTCCCCGCGGTTCGGTGCAGGGACGGCTACGGATCAGCGGCATCCGCGACGGCGTGCTGTTCCTGCCGTTCCACTATGGTTACTGGGACACCGACGGTGGCCACGAACCCGCCGGTGCGGGGCGCGCCGCGAACGAGCTCACCATCACCGACTGGGATGCCGCCTCCAAGCAACCGATCTTCAAGACGGCCGCTGCGGCCCTGCGCAAGGTCGCGACTGGTGACGGAGCCGCACCGGCCCCGACCAACACCGGCTCGGCACCAGTGCACGCCGGCCCACCGACGACCCGCGGTGGCGCCGCGGCGGAGGTCACCGAGGAGTTCGCCGAGCAGTTGGCAACCGCAGGAGGCGCGTCATGAAGATCGGTCTGGTTCTGCGCGAGCTGCACCGCAGCGAGAACAACCTGGCGCACGAGTTGCTGCAGGGCTCCGAGCACAACAAGGTCGACCAGGAGATGTACCACCTCGCCCGCGACCTCGCCGGCTGGTCGCAGCGACACATTCCGCTGATCGCGCAGGCGGCCCGGCGTTACGACGAAGACCTGAATTCGGAGCCGGAGAGCGAGCTGAAGATCGCCGAGCGGGTGCGGGAGACGACTAGCGACCTCATCGGGCGCCACGGCGACGCCTCCTTGCTGATGCTGCGCGACCTGCGCAAGATCTACACCAAAGCCTGTGGGGTATCCACCGACTGGGAGATGCTCGCGCAGGCGGCGCAAGGCATCGTCGACACCGAGCTGCTCGCGCTTACCCAACAGTGCCATCCCGACACCTTGCGCCAAATGCGGTGGGCCAACGCCAAGCTCAAAGAATCGTCCACGCAGGTGTTGGTCAGCTGAGGGACCTGCATCGCGCTGGCCTGTGCGGTGCAGCCGGAAGATCACTTTCAGTCGCTGACCTCAGGCGTGACTCCGCGGATCTCCCAGCCACCGTCCGCGCTTGCGGAAAGGTTCAGGTAGGCGTCGAGTTTGACGAGCGCCTCCCGTACCTGCTGCACGCCGACCGCCAGCTCGGCGGCCAACCTTGCGTCGGTCAGCGTGCCGCCGTGACCGGCCGCCTCGCCCTGCTCCTCGCGGGCCCGCACGACGATCCGGTGCTTCAGTCCTCGTAGCTCGCTTACGGACGGCATGGCGCCTCCAGGTTGAGTGCGAATTCGGTCGAGCTCGCGATGTGGGTTCCCACCTATGTTGGACGTTGGCGACTGGTGGCGCTGGACGAAGCTGCACATCCTCCAGCTGGAGAGGAGGTCGTCCAGCCGCGGACGTAGCTCACGGGTGAAGAAGTCGAAGAATCCGTGCTGGTTCGAGCCGATCTGGGTGAGGTAAACCGTGTCGTAGCCCGCTTCGGCGTAGGCGCGGAACGTGCGCTCGTAGGGTTCGACGTCGGGCCGGCACGGCGTGGAGGAGGCCGTCGCGTCGGTGGTACAGCCGTCGAGTTGAAGCGAGCACTACCCATGATCGGGGGTAGCTGGCCGATCATAGGTAGCGTCGGGCCAGTGACTGCGACGACCGAGATGATGACCGCACAACGCGTGGAACAACACCTGATTGCCGGGCAGGTCGTCCCCGCGGAGGGCACTCGGACGTTGAGCACCACCAACCCGTCGACCGGGCAGCCCGGCACGGTGTTGATTCCCGCGACAGCGGAAGAGGTCACCGCCGCGGTGGCCGCGGCCGACGTTGCCCGCGGGCCGTGGCGGCGCACTGCACCGGCCGAGCGCGCGGCGGCGCTGCGGTCAGCCGCCCAGGCCGTTCGCGCTGACGCCGACTACCTCGGCGACGTCCTGTGCGCCAGTACGGGTCGACTGTTGGGGGAGGCGCGCGGCTCGGCCGAAGTCGCTGCGGACCTGCTGGAGGAGGCCGCCGTCACCGGGTTGCTGGACGCCGGACGGACCCTCGCCGGAAATCCCACCGCCGTCGATGCGGTACGCCGTGAGCCCCGCGGGGTGGTCGCGGTGCTCACCCCGTGGAACGACCCCTACCCGGCTGCGGCAGGCCTACTCGCTGCGGCCCTGGTGATGGGTAACACGGTGGTGCACAAGCCTTCTGAACGCAGTGCGGCGCCGGGTTGGGAACTGGCGAGGCGAATCTCGGAGTGCCTGCCCGACGGAGTGCTCAACGTCCTCACCGGGGACGGCGCCGTCGGGGCGGCGGTGGCGGCGGATCCGCGGGTGCACGTGGTAGCGCAGGTCGGCAGCACCGCCACCGGGCGCCACATCGCCGCGGTGGTCGGAGCGCGGGGCGGACGGGTGCTCCTGGAGAACGGCGGTAAGGACCCCATCATTGTCGATACCGACGTCAACCCCCGCTGGGCAGCGCAGCAGATCGCCACCGGCGCGTTCACCAACGCCGGACAGCTGTGCACCTCGGTGGAACGCGTCTATCTGCACCGCGAAGTGGCCGATGCGGTGCTCAGCGAGCTGCTCGCCATCGCGGAAAACATCGTGGTCGGCAACCCCACAGACCCTGGCACCGGCCTGGGCCCGATGGTGGACGAACGTCAGCTGCAGGTGGTGGCCGAACAAGTGGATGCCGCGGTCCGCGCCGGCGCACAGTGCCACACCGGCGGGGCGCGGCTGGACCGAGCAGGAAGCTGGTACCCGCCGACTGTGCTCACCGGGTGCACGCCCGAGATGGCCGTGCTCACCGCGGAGACCTTCGGTCCGGTGGCGGCCATCACCGTGGTCGACGACTTCGATGAGGGGCTCCGGCTGGCCGGCACCGGATCGTACGGCTTGGCCGCCACCGTGCTCACCCCGCGGATGGATCACGCCCTGCGCGCAGCCGACGAGCTGGAGGTGGGAACCGTCAAGGTCAACGCCGTGTTCGGCGGCGCCCCCGGCGGATCGGCCGATCCTCGACGCGACAGCGGATCCGGCCCCGGCTTCGGTCCGGCCCTGCTCGGCGAGCTCAGCGCGCTGAAGGCCGTGCACATCGAGTCGGCGCCACCGGCTTGATGGACGCGCGCGTCACGTCGATGGATGCTCACGTCAGTGTGGTGATGATGACCAGAGACCGCCGAGAGCAGGCGTTGCGCGCACTGGCGCAGCTCACTGCGCTCCCCGAAGGGCCGCCGATCATCGTGGTGGACAACGGGTCCGCCGACGGTACGGCCGACGCGGTGCGCGACACCTTTCCCGCTGTCACTGTGCTCTCACCCAAACACAACCTCGGGGCGGCCGCGCGCACCCTCGGCGTCTGCGCCGCCGCCACGCCGTACGTGGCCTTCAGCGACGACGACTCCTGGTGGGCGCCAGGTGCGCTGCGCCGCGCCGCCGACCACTTCGATGCCACCCCGCGTCTCGGGCTGTTGGCTGCGCGGCTGCTGGTCGGGCCGCAGGAAGAGCTCGACCCGGTCTGTCCGGAGATGGCGGAGAGCCCGCTTGGGCAGCAGCAGGACCTGCCCGGCCCGTCGGTACTCGGGTTCCTGGCTTGCGGTGCGGTGGTGCGCCGCCGGGCCTACCTACAAGTCGGCGGGTTTCACCCCGTCGTCTTCTTCTGCGGAGAGGAAACGGTGCTTGCCCAGGATCTCGCCGCCGCAGGGTGGGGACTGTCCTATGTGGATGACGTGGTGGCGCACCACCATCCGGAAGCCGGGCCGGAGCGTGGCCACCGCCGGCGGCTGCAGACCCGCAACGCCCTGCTGTCGGTGTGGCTGCGCCGCCCGTTTCCGGTGGCGCTGGCCCGCACCGCCAAGGCGCTGAGGGTGGAGCGGTCGGCAGTAGTGGATCTTGCTCGCCTGTTGCCCGCCGCATTAGCGGCGCGCCAACCGCTGCCGGTTGAGGTCGAGCACCAGGTGCGGTGCTTGGAGGCAAGCCATGGGTGAGGCGCGCGTCGGTGTCGTCGTCATCACCCACAACCGCTGCGCCGAATTGGACCGCACCCTGGGCAAGCTCACCGAGCTGCCGGAGGTACCCGCCGTGGTGGTGGTGGACAACGGCTCCGAGGACGCCACCGCGGAGATGGTGCACACCCGGTACCCGCAGGTGACGCTGTTGACCCCGGGGATGAACCTGGGGGCCACCGGACGCAACCTTGGCGTCGCCCTGATAGACGCCCCGTACGTCGCCTTCTGTGACGACGACACCTGGTGGGAGCCCGGCTCGCTGGCGCGGGCCGCCGACCTGCTGGATCAGCACCCGCAGCTGGCCGTGCTCACCGCGCACATCGTGGTCGAGCCCGACGGCCGTGACGACCCCATCTGCGAGGAGCTGCGTCGCTCACCGCTGCACCACCCGGCCGGGCTGCCCGGCTACCCCTTGCTGAGCTTCCTCGCCGGGGCGTCGATACTGCGACGCAGCGCGTTCGAGGCTGCGGGTGGTTTTTCGGCGCGCTTGTGGCTCGGCGGCGAGGAGGAGCTGCTCGCCTCGGACCTGGCTACCGCGGGCTGGTCGATGGCCTACGTACGCGAGCTGCTCTGCCACCACCATCCGTCCGTGGCCCGCGACCCGCACCTACGGCGGCGCCATGGCATTCGCAACACGTTGTGGTTCACCTGGTTGCGTCGACCGTGGCGCAGCGCGTTGCGGCGAACCGTGTTCCTGGCGCGGACAGTACCTCGGGACACGTTGTCACTCAACGGCTTTCTCGATGCGTTACGGGGACTGCCCTGGGTGCTGATGCAACGTCGCGTGGTGCCGGCGGAAGTGGAGCACGGCTACCTCCTGCTGGAGGAGATGCAACGGAGTTCGACTGCGCGGCAGTACATCTCCTAGCCGGACGTCCGCTCAACGCGCGGGTACGGCGGGACCGGTGCATCGTGGACGTCATCGACCGAGGGAGCAGAACGTGATCAGCACAGTTCTCAAGCGCGGGGTGGCTGCCGGTGCGGCGGGCGTGACCGCACTGAACGCGGTGACCTACCTGGACATGGCACTACGCGGCCGCCCGACCAGCGAGAGTCCCGAGCGGACGGTGGACGCCATCACCGGGATGCTCGGCGCCAACATCCCGGGTCGGGGCGACACGCGGCGCAACCGGCGCACCGCTCTGGGCGCGCTCAGTGGCATCGGCACGGGGCTGGCGGTTGGGGTCGCGACCAGTGCGGCCCGCGCCGCCGGTTTCCGCCTGCCCGCACCCGTGGGGGTGCTGGCTACCGGTGCGGCCGCGATGGCAGCCAGCGACGTGCCGATGGCCGCACTTGGTGTAAGCGATCCGCGCACCTGGGCTGCGTCGTCGTGGCTTAGCGATGTGCTGCCGCACCTGGCCTTTGGGCTGGCCACCCGCGCAGTGGTGCACGCCCAACCCACCGCTGCTGAACGCGTCGGGCAGCCGCAGCAACGGCCGTCGGCAGCGTTGGTCCTACGCTCGGCGGCGCTCGGGGTGGCCAGTGGCGGCCGCAGCTCACTGGGCTTGGCCGGGCCGACGCTCACCAGCGGACGAGCGCACCGCCCAACCTCGGCCGTTGCCGCGCTGATGGTCGGTGGTGAGCTGGTGATTGACAAGCTGCCGGGCACGCCGAGCCGGCTGCAGCCGCCGGTGATGTCGGTGCGGGTGCTGTCCGGCGCGGGCGGGGCCATCGCGCTGGCCCACCGCGAGCAGGCCGAGCCGTCCCTGCCCGCGCTGGCGGGAGCTGCCGGGGCGGCAGCGGGATCCTGGTCGGGTGCGGCGTGGCGCAGATGGGCCGTCGGCCGCTTGCCGGACTGGCAGGCGGCGCTCATCGAGGACGTGGTCGCCGTGACCCTGGCCGCGGTTGCGTGCCTGCCCCACCGCGGCGCCCCGGCGGCACGTAGGCCGTCCTATCCGGAGCTCGCCACCGGTCACTGAACCGTAGTTCGGGCTAACGAGGAGGAGGCAGCATGAACGCCACCGTGTGGCACGGCGTGGGGGACATCTGGCTGGACGAGGTGCCGGACCCGCACATCGAGGACCCGTTCGACGCGATCGTCGAGATCACGGCCAGCGCGATCTGCGGCACGGAGCTCCACTTCGTCCGCGGCACCATGAGCGGGATGCGTCCGGGCACCATCCTCGGCCACGAGGCCGTCGGCATAGTCCGCGAAGTAGGCAGGGGCGTGCGCAACCTGCGCGAGCCGGGTGGGATCAAGACCGTGCTCGGGCTCGTGCAGTGACCGCCGCAAAGCCTCCGTCGGGTGCGGTCGGCGACAGCATCACCTTCATCGGCACGGCGACCACGCTGATCCGGCTCGGCAGCTTCACCCTGCTGACCGACCCGAATTTCCTGCACCGTGGTCAGCGGGCCTACCTCGGCAAGGGTCTGTGGTCCAAGCGCAGTACCGAGCCGTCCACGCAGCCGGCGGAGCTGCCGCGCCTGGACGCCGTCGTGCTCTCCCACCTGCACGGCGACCACTTTGACCGGGTGGCGCGACGCGGGCTGGACAAATCCGTACCCATCATCACCACCGGACAGGCGGAGAAGCACCTGAGCAAGTGGGGGTTTACGGCGCATGCGTTGGCCAACTGGGAGCGCCACGAGCAGCAGCATGAGAGTGGGGAGAGCTTGAGCGTGGAGTCGCTGCCCGCCATCCACGCCCGCGGAGTGATGGGCAAGCTGCTGCCGCCGGTGATGGGATCGCTGCTGGAGCACCGGGTGAACGGCGAGGTGCGACGACGGGTGTACGTCAGCGGGGACACCCTCACCGGCGCGCACCTGGACGCCATCCACGAGCGCCACCCTGAGGTGGATGTGGCAGTGGTGCACCTCGGCGGCACCCGCGTGCTGCTGCACACCGTCACGATGGACGCCGGGCAAGGTGTCGACTTCCTCCGGCGCATCCGTCCGCGTACTGCGGTACCGGTGCACTACGACGACTACCCGGTGTTCCGCTCCCCGCTGTCGGAGTTTGTCAGCGCCGCAACGGATGCCGGCTTCGGCGAGGCGCTGCGGGTCCCGGCCCGCGGTGAGACACTGGCGCTGTAAGGCGCTTGCAGGGCGGCGGTGAGCGGCTCAGTGGGGGTCGACATCGTGCTCCGCAGGGTGCTCGGTGGGCTGGCCGCCGTGCTCGGTGAGGTGCTGCTGGGCGTTGAAGAAGTCCAGCGTCCACGCGGCCGCGCCGTCCGCCCGGACCAAACGGGTGACCGAGGTGTTGGCCACCGACACCGTGCGGCCGATGTCGAGGACCTTCGCCTCGTTCAGGTTCTCGCAGACGTAACGGATCAGCAAAATCACCGCGTCGTGGGCCACCACGAGGACCCGTCGATCCGCCTCCGCACGCTCCAGGTCGGACAGCCACGACCGCAGACGCAGGATGGTCCCGCAGGCGCTCGTCGACCGTGGTGGATAGCCGGAGGTCGGCCTCGCCCAGCGCCACCTCGGCAGTCTCCCGAGCCCGGGCGTAGGGAGAACACCACAGCGACTGCGGACGGCGCTCGGGCGACAACTCGGACAACCACCGTCCCAGCGCAGCAGCCTGGTCCCGCCCGAGCGGGGACAACAGCACATCCGCATCTCGCTGGTCGAGCTCGATGACATCAGCATGCGCGGCTTCGGCACGTTCGCGCGCCACATCGCCGACGCTCTCGCCGTGCCGCACCAGCAACAGCTCGACCGGCCCCATGATCGGACCGTACCGAGACGCTCCGACGTTTTCGCGTTGAACGACTTGTTCGTGCTGCGTTCACAGGATCTCCGGCACAGACTAGGGCCCATGACAACTCCCACGAAACCGCTACGTGCCGTTGCCCTGGTCTGCTCGTTGAATCCCTCACCCACGCCGTCGAGCAGTCAGCTGATGGCGGAGCAGGTACTCGCCAAGCTCACCGAGTCCAATGTGGAGGGATCACTGGTGCGGGTGGTCGATCACGACGTCAAGCCCGGTGTCGCTGCAGACATGGGCGAGGGTGATGCGTGGCCGAGCATCCGCGAGCAGGTGCTGGCCGCCGACATCCTGGTGTTCGCGACGCCGACGTGGATGGGGCACATGTCCAGCGTCGCCCAGCGGGTGCTGGAGCGCCTCGACGCCGAGGTGGCCACCCAGGACGACGATGGTCGGCCGATCATGTTCGACAAGGTGGCGGTCGGGGCTGTCGTGGGCAACGAGGACGGCGCCCACAAGATCACCGCGGACGTGTTCCAGGCCCTGAACGACGTCGGCTACACCATTCCGGCGCAGGGGGTCACGTACTGGAATGGCGAGGCCATGCACGGAACCGACTACCAGGACCTGGACGAGACGCCCGAGGCCGTGGCCGCCACCACCGCGACGGCCGCAGCCAACGCGGCGCACCTGGCGCGGGTACTCGCGGCCCAGGCCTACCCCAGCAGCTGAGCGGTGATAAACCCCACTCGGCCCCAGGTTCGTCCCGCGGTCATCCCCGGTCACGTCGTCGGCGTCGACCACCACTTGGCGCACGCCAACGGCATCTTGAATGCACGACGTGCCGGCCGGCAGCGGTCGACCGGTCGTGCTCCTGCTCGTAAGGTGAGCGATAACAGCATCGAATTGCATATCGGCCGTGAGGAACTCGTGCTGCGCAAGCGCTACGAGATTCTCAGCATCGTCAATGACATCTTGGTTGCGGTGTGGTTCGTGATCGGCAGCATCTTGTTCTTCTCCGATTCCACGGCCACCGCCGGAACCTGGCTGTTCTTGCTCGGCAGTGTCGAGCTGCTAGTTCGCCCGCTCATTCGGCTCACGCGCAGGGTGCACATCGGCCGCGTCGGTGGTGCCGCCGGAGAGTCGGCGCGGGACTTCTGACCGCATTTCGGGGGAGCGACGAACCGGCATGCGCGGGCGGGTGCGGCACCCACCAATCGGTCTGGAGACTACTTCTCGAGTGAACTTGGGTCGCCCGGGACGTCAACGGCTAACTCACGAAGCACTTCCAGCGCCACGATGCTGAGCACCGCCTTGTTGGTCGAGGCCAGAACGACTGGCGCAGCCACGCCGTCGCGGTAGGCGCGTACCCAATTCACCGCGGTCACGCACCATCGGTCACCCGGCACAAGCCCCGGGAAGCGGTACTGCGGTCGCGGCGTCGACAGGTCGTTGCCGATGCTGCGTTGGTGGTCGAGAAACTCGACTGTAACCACCACACAGATGGTGTGGCTCCCGAGATCCTCCGGGCCGGTACTGCAGCATCCGTCGCGGAAGAACCCGGTCAGCGGATCTGTGCCACACGGTTGCAGCTCGTCGCCGAGGACGTTGCGCTCTGTCATGCACATAGCATTACCCACGGTGGCCCTAAAGGGGTGCGCGGACCGCTGCTGTGGCGGGTTAGCGGCCGTTCAGGGGCGCCTGAGATCGCAGGGGTCGGCCCAGCAGTGCCTTACCGGCGTGCCAGGTGAGCCGGAGCAGGCCACGCACCGCCGCGACGGACAACGCCACGGACCACACGGTTTTGATGTCAGGGTCGGGGAGGGGTTTCCCGGCGAAGCGATCGGATAGCCAGTGCAGGGTCACCGGGGCGGCGAGCGGGTGCAGCGACAGGTGTTCGCTGAGCCGGTCGCGCCGGTAGGTCACGTGCGCACCGGCGGTGACGTAGCGGTGCACTTGCCCGTCGACGTCGTCGATGCTGATGATCTGATCGTGTACCGCTTGCACCACTAAGAGCGGGGCCGAAGGGGCCTGGTTGCCCGGTTGAATGTCGTCGAACACCGCGAGGATCTCAGGTTGGGCGAGGAAGTCGGCCAACGGAATGTCGGTGTGGCGGTCGAGGTCGTGGCGGGCCAGTCGCACCACGGCAGCAAGAGTTGTCATCTGCTCGATCGACGCGAGGAGGGCGAGGCCGTCGGCGTTGACGTGGCGGCGAATGGTGCGGTCGAGCTCGGGGTAGATGCGCCGCAACCCGGCGACGAACAGTGCGGGAAGTCCGGCGTGCAGTGTCGCGTTCAAGCGGGTGAAGGCCGAGGCGGGGTCGCCGATGGGGGAACCGAGCGCGGCGCCGACGAGATTGAGCTCGGGCGCGTAGTCGGGCGCCATCTCAGCCGCCCAGGAGGTGGCGAGTCCACCACCGGAATAGCCCCACAACCCGACCGGGGTAGACGCTTCGAGCCCGAGTGGGTCGAAGCTCAATGCCGCCCGGATGCCGTCAAGCGTGCTGTAGCCGGGTTCGCGGGGCGCCCCCCAGTGTCCATCGGTCCCCTCGTGGTCGGGGATCGATACCGCCCAGCCGCGAGCAAAGACGCCGGCCAGGAGAAGTAACTCCCACTGCGGAACAGCCCCCAGT
>JAABUH010001199.1_pt1 | contig 30760 bp, 42 predicted proteins | sample 5559121 | NCBI WGS metagenome assembly JAABUH01 (sample SAMN10711871, study PRJNA513364) | rock metagenome | isolation source: Antarctica rocks | place: Antarctica: Victoria Land, Battleship Promontory nord | collected 2015-12-28
GTCTTAGTCTTTGCATCGATAGCGCTACCCGACCAGTGCCTACTTCGGCTACGTTCTCATACGTCCCCGACAGTACCTTTGACGCTGGACCCTCTTTGCCTCTCAATCGCCACCTTCGGCCACGATCGTCAGTCGTAGGAGTTGGACGTCGGGCCTTATCACTGGTCGGCGTAGCACCCTGACACAAGGCTTGATCCACGTTTATAGAAGTCTGAAAGTCTCAAACAATCAAACTGTGGAGTTTGAAAATTATGCTCCGTCCATTAAGATTGCCAAGAGCAATCTTGAATTGCAGAGGGCACATCCTTGGTGGAAGGCCTGGATCACGCCACTTAAAAGGCCAGCTGTGAATCACCTGAACACAGCTTTATTTCCCTAGCAATGCAAGGGGAACAGTGTTTTCAGCATCCAGGAAAAATCCATCATCCGCTCGGAGCGCCAGCGGGTTCTGCCAGTTGTCCAATCATGCAGGTCACAGCCAGAGGGCACTGCACGGCTTCCTCATGATCAGCTCATAATGTAGTCTTCATTCACTCTTGGAGCCTGTCCCATCTTTGATCCTCTTCTTTCAAGGCATAGCGTGAGATCAAAGAGGTGTCTCCCTTAGACCGGGGAAAACCCGGGAGCTCCGGATTTTTATTTTCCCTTTGTCCACACAAACCCTGAAATCCGTCCATAAAAAGCTCAGCCCGCCTCTCTTCAGCTTCCTCTACGCTATGACCGTGTCAAGCCATGTTCAAGCTGCGTCGATGACAAGTGGAGGCCCACTCGTCGGACTCACCATGACCGCCCCGGCTAGTCCACCGTCCTGGACGCGCCGCTTCTCCCAATCCGCTCTCCCCCTCCCAGCGCTACCGAACATCTCAGCTTTCCGTGCCGCGCTCCTCGGGTACCTCGGCGAGGTCGAAGCGTCTCTCCAGAGTGATGGGAAATTACCAATCGCCTCCTCAGTCGATGACGACCACGGTGGAACATCGAGCGCTATTGCCGGCCCCTCCTCAGGTCTACGCAACCGAAATCTCGATACCCCTACATCACCCCTCGAATCCACCAACTCCAGTCTCCTCAAGCACCTCTCGAGCCTCCGAGAGGACGTAGTCGCCTACCTCCCTTCCCGTCTGTCCGTCCCCGTCGGACCGAGCAGGGAATGGCTCCGTTCCCTCCCGTCAAAGCTTAGCGTCGTCGACCTGGGCGTCCACCCCGAACATGGGGAGGGACAAGTCCGAGCTGCTCAGCGACGGGTGATTGAGATGGTACATACGCTTCTTCCGTCTGAGGAGTGGGCGGGATGGGAGTCGCTTGGCTGGGAGGATGAGGAGTCTCGCGCAAAATCCTTGACCATGGATGGCGATGAAGAGGATGAAGAGCCCGAGTACCTATTCCCAAACCGTACACCCGCTTCTACAAAGGCCCTCGCCAGTCGACGGAGAGCGGTCCGGTCAAAGTCCCTCAGCCTGGCGTGGGGGAGTCGACCCGTACCAGGGAAACTAGTCCGTTCATGTACCGAACCCCCTCGAGACTCCTACTTCAATATGTCACCCGAAAAGGGAGACGACGACGAAGCAGCCGAGGATGAGCCCGACGCAGCGGAGGTGATCGAGAGCCCAGAATTGGGGGATACGAAGCTCACAGCTGCCATTGCGCCTTCCAACCTCGGTCCGACGCCCGCCGAGGCTCTGGCAAGGTCGGAGGATGGGAAGCGGTTGATTGGGTATGAGGACCTACCCTTCGTTTGGCGGAACAATGAGCATGTCATCGGGGGCTAGTGAGGGTCTCTTTCACTTGATCCACGAGGATTTGAGCTGAAGTAGATGGGGCGATAGTCGATTTATTCCGCTGCATGGGAACGCGGGGCCGATCCCGCTCATCGAATCGGCGTTTGCTTGGCATAACGAGACTGGTACGTCGCCGCTTTGCTTGTAACACGATGCTGAGCGATGGTCGGTAGTCAACATACATTCGCATTTCATCCCAACGATCCTCATCCTCCTCGCGATACCGGTATGTTCCCCTCCGTTTCCCCCTAAAGTCCTTCTCACCACCCCGCCATTCTCGCCTAAGCTGTTGCCCACGTCCTTCAGCCGATGCTCTTGATAGCTGATCCTGGACTCCAGTCCATTATCTACAGCTCCCCTCTGCCCAATGCCCATCCCCTAGACACCGCCACCCTCGTCATCTACCTCCTCGCAGCGGTCTCATGCCTCGTCTCGTCGGCTGGATGGCATGTCCTCAGCGGATGTGCTTCTCGACGGTGGTTCGAGTGGGGAGCTTGTGTCGACTGTAAGTGCGATGCCTGGCCATTTGATCCTGCTGACCAAGAGCTCCGATAGACATTGGGATATCTTGTGAGTTCCGTTTACCCTGGCTCATTTTCTGCCACTGCCAGTCATTCTTGACTGTTTCGACCACCTGACTGACAATCTCGTTAAGGGCTCATCGCCGCGTCTTTCGGCACCGTCGTCTACAACGGCTACTACTGCCACCCGAAAACTGTGCTATTCTATTCGACCATCAACGGCGCATGTGGAATCCTCGGCAGCTACCTGCCCTTTCAGAAGTGGTTCAATGAACGGAAACACAAGGTTGGCGCATTCTCAACCAGGTACAGGAGGCGCATCAAGCTTATGATGCGTAGGACTGGCGCATCGCCTTCTTCCTCTTCCTATGCTTCGCAATGGTCGCACCAATGTTGCAAATGTTCTACCTTCACGGGTTCTCGATGGCATTAGCTTTCGTCTGTAAGTCTCGCTGCCTTAGATCACCTACTCAAATCACTCACTTTCCCCTTCGGCACGCGTCATCATGTTCTTGTTGGTATCCATGGGGAAGCTATGCTGATAATCTGAAGCACCTTTCGGTCTTTCGATCATCACCTACGTCACAGGACTTTTCTCTTACGCCATGCATTTCCCAGAATGTTTTTGGCCTGGTAAATTCGACTACTGGGGATCAAGTCACCAGGTGTGTCCCCGCTGCGATCCTGACAGTACCATCTGCTACAATCTACGCGGTCCTTGTTGATATAGGCTGACGGACCCTCAGATTTGGCACTTGGCCATCGTCCTCGCCATCATCCTCCATTACCGCGCCATCTTTGTCGCCCATTCTGCACGGTACGCCTATTCATGCGCAATTCCCGATGCGGGCATGCCAGTAGGGGAAGTGATGGAGGGACTAGTGAGGACTGTTTGGGCAAGCCTGAGGAACTCATAGATCAGTAGATCACACTGCATCTAAAGTATCATCGCTAGTATATCTGCGTGGATTCAATCAATGGAAGCTGCGCGAAGATTTCGGCTCTTTCGCTAAGCCGCTGCACGCCCCACCCAGGAGCTACGGGTCTCGTCGACGTTTGGGCCAGAGTCGCGGTGGTTCTGCTCGCCTGCTGACCGTCTCACCGCAGGCTTCCGGGAATCGAAGCAACTCCCTGTGGATCATAAATCCTTGACCGAGGTTCATCAAAGGTAACCCCTGCCAGTGCCCTTCGGAAACATCTTCACACCCCCTGTCTCGAGCCTATACTGCAACGGCTTCCCCTTGGGCACACTCGGGAACGTGCTCTCCCCGTCCGGCGAAGTGGGCAAGAGCGAATGAGCCGAGATCTACGAGGTCGTCCTGTCAGTATCAGCCGACACGAACGACAGCTAACCCGGCTGGATGGGAGAGGAGGAAACGGACTTCGCCATGCACGTCGGCGCTCCGACCTGTTTGGAGACCTCCGATCCGCCACCATCCGTTACCCAGCCTCAGCAGGCGGTCGAGGAGATCTCCCTCGTCGAGTACCTGACCGGACGAGGTTAGGGAGAGGTGGTCGGCGTGGAGGGTGGTGATCAACCTCGATCCGGTCTATCACCATTCAGAATCAGAAAAACCGTGCCAACGGCAGAGAGGAAGATTACGGACGGCAAGGATGGGGGGCAAGATGGATCGTACGAATCGACCTATCTCGGCGGGCGAGAAACCGAGATATTCGAGCTCGGAGAGACCGTCGAGGATGATCAGTGAGTCGGGGGTGATGTGCGGGACGAGGGAGGTGTATGTTGGCTTGAGAGTCGGGTTGTCGGTCTCGTCGAATGTCTGGGGTGAAGATGACTGGGTGAAGCTGGAGAATGGGAGGGAGGACGGGGTGATGTGGACAAAGGTAGAGGGGAGGGATGTTCCCTTCTCCGACATCAGTTTAGGTCGAGAAGCTTTTGAGAGGACGGACGAGTTTCCGGAGGACTGCTTCCCAGCTTGCTCGACCTGTCCCTCTGAAGTCTACCCATACGATCTGATATGGGTCATCAGCAGTCAAGGGTGATGTGGCGAGAGGGACACACCTTGATCTTCTTGGAGATAGCTGCTGCGACGAGATGATACACCGCGAAGTCGCCTGGTGCAGAGAGGGTATCGGATACGGAGAGGTGAGAGGAGGGTGGTGGGAGTGGGGAAGAGGTGGAGAATGGGAGGTGGGGGGTGAGGAAGGTCATGGCGCTCCTCCTCGGACGGGGTCAAGAGCTACATTTCAGCTCGGCCAGTTTTGATCCGGCAGACCCTCGAACACGTGTTTCTGCCGGCTACCGAAATCCTGGCGATTGTTAACTTATGTAATCGCGGGATCATGTCTTTTCTGAAGTCTCGTTCACTGTCAAAGCTCGTCACTTCGCGTACTCTCGTCTGCGCCGTTCAGTGAGTCGTCGCGCCGTCCCCCGTCAGATTTTTTTCCCACTTTAGCTCGTCGCGTTGCACCCACCGACAAAGCTTCATCTTGGCTCGATGTTCCCGATTCGGACCCTGAAGGCACCGTTGATCCCATCCCCAGTCGATCGCCTCAACACCCACCCTTGCTGTCTACTACCGCTCCACTCCACCCCCTCCACAGACCCGATACAATGGGTGAGCCTTCTCTTCTCATCTCCCGTCTCCTTTTCCCTCCTTTCGTCCAGACTAACAACGTTTCTTCCCCCCCGCCCCCTCTCTCTATTTTCACAGCCGGTATCCTCGGATCCACCGCCTCGGCAGCGCACCAAGCTTTCGCGTCCATCGCCTCCGCCTCGCCCGTCAAGGCCGGTGACGCGGTACCAGACGTGGACATCAAGATCAACGACCTCGAGGACAAGATCAATTTCTCCAAGGTTACTGGGAAGAACATCCTAGTGCTCGTCCCGGGAGCGTGAGTCGTGATCATTGCTCATATTGGACTTGATCCAATCATTCCTGTCTGTTTCCGTCCGCCTCTCATCTGCGTCTTCCTCCACTTCAATTGTCTTTTAATGCGATTTCCGTCCAATCCACTAGGTATTCGCCCAACTGCAACTCCCAAGTCCCGGGCTACCTCGAGCAATATGAGGCGTTCAAGGCCAAGGGCGTCAAGGACATCTACGTCGTCGCGGTCAACGACATCTTCGTGATGAACGCTTGGAAGCATCAGATGATCGGGGAGCACAAGCCGGATTCAATCAAGTTCGGTGGGTTGGGTCTTGACCCGCCTTTTCCAGATTGGGCGGCGCTGATAACCGTCTTTTCTTCCTGTCTCTTCGAACATTCTCCCTTCGTTTTTGCATCGCAATCGGGCGGTCCTGTTTCTGCTGATCGGACGACTCTGCCTATACCGCACCACTTCCTCCCCCCCCCCCCCCCCCTGCCCACCCCGCTCTCCCGCCCCGTCCGCACGCTCGCTTCGCTCGCGTGCTCAGCCGCCGACGACGCCGGCACCCTCTGCTCCGGCCTCGGCCTCGTGCTCAATGCCCAAGCCGTCTTCGGTGGCCCCCGGTACAAGCGTTCTGCCCTCGTCATCGACGACGGGAAGGTCGTAAGCGTCGCCGTTGAGGATTCTCCTGGTCAGGGTGAGTCGGTTTTGCCCGTCATTCGGATTATTTTGCTTATTGGGGGTAGTCACGGTCACGCACGCTGACACGATCTTGAAGACTCTCTGAGCTGGTCTGTGCGGTTGTCGGGCGGACTGGAGTTGGTACGATGTCATGGAATACAAATGTGGCTGCATACTCATCGCAAAGACTCAACGATGAGAATCTGTGCTCTTCGCCGTGAGTCCGATGTATTCCACGCGTCTGGAGATGTATCATGCCAAAGAATGGCATAGTTTGGCGAAGCTCGGGTTGAATATCGCAGAGTGTGACATAGCCCTGATGTTTGGGTGTCATCTCGTTCATAGGCTCTTGGTTATGTAAGTATAAGAGACTCATTTGTGTCTATAAATCCTTTTCTCCAGCTCTGAATCATTTGTTGACACTTGTTCTTTGATATACCATCCCTGTTCCCCATTCCCCAGGATTAGTCCATTTCTACTTGGCTTACAGTCCAACTTCCTGAGTGACAAGCCAGAGACACGCTGTGTCACCTGTGTCACTCTCTGTATTGGGGGTAAACCTCCAGTACCCTCCCATGCATGACACCTCTGATTCAGCTATGAACACCGAAGATCGGGGGATTGCAGCTGATCATGCTTTTGAAAAGGGCGGTTCAGCAGGTTTTGACCATTTCTCTCCCCTTCTTGACACAATGAATCAAAGGACTGCTCTGATGATCGGTCCAGCTACACGTTTTTATCCTTGACTTTTGTTGGGACTGGCACCGTGATGTCTTGCCATCTCTCCTTCTGTTCCGGCAGCAGGCTGGAAGGGTGTTTTCCAGCTTCGATGGTTCCTGGACGAAGGGCAATAGGCAGGGTGGTGTGGTAAGAAAATCAGGGCAACATCTATCTGGTGGCAAAGGGTCCAATCAGGATCTACTTATGATGTCTGCACTCTCGGGATATCAGGAACACCTTGTCAGCCAAGGTGACCTACTAGCCAGAGAATCCTGAATACGATCCTCTGAGAAGAAATGCACAATAAGGGACTGCCGATGTTGGGCTTTAGATGCTCAACTTGGGTGTTGTTCTGTCAACCTCTAGAATGCCGCAGGAACGGAAAGGAGGATCATGAGGCCTCGGGCTTGAGAGTGGCAAGAGCGGAAAAGGCATGGGGCAGGACTTAGGGTCTATGGCTAGGATCCGGGCAGAAGACTTTATGACTTTGTCTCTGGTTTGTGGGACTGAGACAGGGGGGTTGAGCAATATAAAACAAGTTGGAGAAGAAAGACAGAACGACAGAAGGATAGAGATGATGGGTTCCATGTATCGAGAACGCCACTTGGTCCTTGAGTCTCCACCGTGCTGGTGCTCAGCCTTGTTGCCGGGATAATCCTGTGACCTGTCCTGGGTCTTGTCCTTGGTATATTGAGCATAGCACGGGGACTGCTACTGTGTTGGCGAGTCGCGTTTCAAGTTCGCCAAGATCTGAGCGCCTGTTTGAGAATATGTCCCTAATCAACGGCTGGATTTGCTATCAACATGAGCACTTGCTCTAGCAGCAAGGGTCTTGTGAGTTCATAATTAATAGGTATAAGCACTTGCACATCTATGATAAGGGGACAATTTCAATTTAAATTTCCTCTTACATAATCTGACAGTTCCATTTAGGCAAGTATCTCGGGTCAACTCAATATCAATACAGGATAGGGTATAATGAGGCAAAGGAGAGGTGGGGGGGAGGGATGAGACAAGGGGAAGAGTCATGTCATATCAGGCCACTGGAGATTCAACGGATCATATCTAGAGGCCCCAGGCCTTGTTGATCGCACAGCCACCTTGACCGTGAAGCCTGGGGGTACAATGTAGATCAGATGATTGGTGTCCACAATGGTAGGCATTGTGTCCTTGATGAATTCCGCAGCTCGCTGGAAGGTGACATTGGAGAGATCAGGATTCTGTTCCGGATTGTTTCCGTTGCTGCTGGTCGTATTGGCTGGCGTTGTTCCAATGTTCACTCGGCTCGGACTTTCACGTAAACCGTAGAAAAAGCATATGGGAGATCAGATTGACTCACCATGATTGTCCGCAAGATATGCTATCTGGGTCAAGTCTGCGTCCAAGGGTGCTGTTCAGCAATTTCAACAATTCATCTTCGGTCCCGGCGTTGAGCTTGACACGTATACCAGCTGAGTCAATTGCGCCTGTCTGATTGCTTTTCCATCCCATCTGAGTGTCAGGTCTTTGATCAGCTCAACCTTGTGCTTTGCAGCTTGGGCACTCAAATTACTTACAGTGACATCCTGTGGGAAGCGAATGTGTAATGAGCAAGCATGGTACGACTGAGCAGCCTTACTCACGTAGGAACGATTGTCTGTCATGCCGAAAATATTTCAGTTGTATGGTCAGTAAAATATGGTAAAAGAATAGCTGATGGGTGGATGTAAGAGGATAAAGAATGCTTCTCGTCTGTATATGTATCATCTGACTGGCCTTCCATCTTGATAAGTGCGTCTTATGGAATGGAGTGATGCAGAAAGGGTACAGCACTTTGATTGACAAGGGAAAGGGGATGTGAGAGGAAGTGGAAATCTGGGTGATTTCTCTAGCCTCTAGGAAGTTTCTGCCCTTGTTTGCTTGCTTTGTCAATACTGGGGAACGCCATTGTCCTTTGCAATCCAGTACTAGGCTGTGTGGCTAATGTCATGGAACAAGTTGGTAAATGTCGACCACAATGATGAAAAATGACAACTCAGTCTCTGATTTGATTGACAAGGACTGGGCACGCGGTAGCGGGGAAGAGACTAGTAGCTTGACCAGGGGTCACCAATATCACCGATCAATCTGGTCCCTTTCAAGGATCTACATCAATCCTTGTCGGCCACCTGTTGGCTTGAAGGCAGTAGAGATCGATTTTCACCTCCTTACTCTCTTCTGATCAACCTCCTGGACCACGCGTATCAATATAGCATGCAAACAGCCCGAAAACATACGTCTCATATAGCATTGAGTCATGTGTTCCCAGCCCAGAGACATAAGACTCACTCAATGAAGTTGTGCTTGGGAACCAGAAAGGCTGAATTGTATGCCTGTGAAATGGTATACCAGCTCGTTACTACATTGTGATGTATCATGGCCAGGCTAGCGGAAAGATCCGTGACTGGGAAGACTGGATGTATACGGTGGTATGGCGGGTTCACTTATCATTTTCGCAGTACCCTGTCGAGCGCGCCAGATCTTTCCCTTGTCGCCGCGTATTGGGTGCATGGCATAAAAGTGTAGGGCATATCAACTCGAAGTCATCGCTTCCCATTCCGCCCTCCTCCTCTCCCTTCTCACCCAGTCCCCAACCTCGCTATCCGATCTCCCGACTCGCCAGCTAAGCTCGTCCACTGCCTCCTTGACGTCTGGTCCCATCTGTCCTGGCTCAAGTGCTAGAGATGCCCGGAAGAGGTGCTCGATCGTTGCTCCCGAAGCTGCTCTCTCTGCGGTACTGGCGGGATCCAACGCGACCAGCCTGTTAACAAGCGCTGGGAGGAGTTTCGTTGCTGACTCGGAACCTGGAATTGAGCTCAGACGAAGCGCGATCCGAACTAGAACCTCTAGACGTCCTCGATCTACGGCACAGGTCGCTTTCAGCACGATTGACTCGCCCAGGTGCTAAAGGCTCACCGGCGTCTTGACAAGCTGTTCCCACGAACCTCTCCGCGACAGTGACCCACACTCTCTCCCTTCCATCATCCTCCTTCACATCGCGACAAAGCTCGGCAACGACGAGATTGATGACTAGATTCTCGACCATCCTCTCATAAGCCGCTTTTTCCTCTTCGGCCGCGCGATTCGGGAAGGCAGTGGTGAGGGCCCATTGCATATTGAGCCAGTTGAGGATATTGCTTCGGTGAGTGAGGGAGAGAGAGGCTGAGGGAATGTGAGACATCGATTCCAATGCCTGAGAAAAAAAGGGATCAGCTGGGCGATAGCTACAAGTGTGAGGGTACTTGGAGGATGAGCCGCCGAAACGGAGTGTCGAGGGAGCTTTGGTACGAGGTTGCAAGGAGGTCAAAAGTACGACGTCTGCGTAATATTCTCCAGTCCTGCGACTTCGTATCAGTGCCTCGAAGTCGCCGCTCAAAGAGTCATGTGACTGACCGCATCACTCCTCACCCCATCCCGGAGAAGCCGAATGATCCAGCCTCTCTCCTTCTTGAACCCGTCTCCACTCGCATAGAGCATCGAGTACAACATCGGAACATCAAACAGATCCAAAGTCGGCCGCTGGAACAGAAACCTGCTCGCTAAGGGGTACAGATAGTGAGAAGGCGACGCCAGAGCGCGGAGGGTGTGGGCGAGGAAGAGGGTCGTGAGGGTTGGAAGCCGGATCGAGGGCGTTGTAATTGCATGTTGCAGTAGTCGGAGGATATAGACGAGCTGATCCCGTTCTTGGAAAGGTGTCGTCTTCGCGATCCGTCAGTTCGATGATCATAGTCGGAGCTGGTGGACTCACCGAGATTAATCCTGTTGTCTTAGCGAGCACCCTTCTACCGAGAGCTCGCATAGCCGCATCTCGGGAAGCCAAACTGCATATTGCTAGACCGAGGAGATTCGAGCGGAGTACCTGCACCCAGTCCAAGCCAGTAAGGTGCTCATCCAGTACCGCTACAAATAGAGGCAGGATGAAAGCCGGATCGTAGAACCCTTCACCTGCTCCATCGGTGGGACCATCCGAGAGGAGCGCCCGGCGCATAGAAAAGGCGATGCAGGTTGCGAACACCTTTCCGGCGGCAAGCGACATCATCGCATCCAGAGCTCTTTGGACTCGGATGACGCCGCTTGCCGACCAAGATTTCAGGAGCGATGCGGTCGAGAGCGTCCGATGCGATTCAAACAGCTGGAATAACGAGAGTATCTGCTTGTCTGGGATGGACATGGTACCGCGGTAGAGCGGAAGGAGCCGCGACAGGAAGGTGGGTTGGCAGGAAGCCCATGGCGAGGCTCGGAAAAGAGCTTGAATGAGGTTGATTATCGATGATCGATTTGGTGATGATCCGATCGTCGCATTCGAGAAGAGGAGTTGGAGTTTTTGTCGGACGAAACTTGCCTATACATCATCAGCGAGGGGCGGAGTCAAGTGCGGATAACCTACTCCGAAGGTGCATCGCGAGGAAAGCAAAGCGGCGACTTCAGTTGCTTCAGCGACGGAAAGCCTCTCTTGGATGACAGCGGTGATGACAGCCTCTGCAAGCTTAAGATCCACTTCGAGCGTAGGCGACGCTCGGATGGTAATAACTGCTGGTTAGTCAGCGGAAGTCTGATGCTTCGCGGTATTTGCTCACAGAGATGCCGGATTAGTTTTAGCTGGTCGTCAGACGGCGTGGCGTCGCTCGAAAGCGCACGCACAGCCCAACGTAGCCCAGTGTTTATGAGGTGTAGCAAAGCTGGCGAGATCTTCGAGATCTCGGCCTGGGCTACAGACTCGCCAAATTTCGCAACGGGCAGACCGTATCCATTGAGCGCTAGAGTGGAGATCGCCTGCACAACCGTCGCGGAATTGATGAGAGAAATCTGTCGAAGGATCCGGCGGGCATGACATTGAATCCGTATCGTTAAGGAGGCATCGAGCAAAGCTCCAAATGCGACTGACGCAGCTTTCGGGGCTATCTCCTCGAGACTAAGGGCACCATTGAGATCCAATAAAAGCCCGATACATGGCAAGAGGCGGGAGTCTTGCAGCTGGATAGCTCCCTGGTTGAGCAGATTACCGAGTGACTTCGCAGTCCGGTGTAAAGCGGAGACGAGCGCCTCTAACAGGTCGAAAGCCTCATCGGAACCTATCCCGACGAGATTCTGCAAGGTATCAGAGGGAATTAATATCTCCTGAATCTTCGATCCATGGTTCGCATGGTCTCGTTCATGAAGTCGATCCCGGAGCAGAACGGTGAATGGTGAGATGACCCCGAGGGGAAGGAAGCGGTGGAGTTGTTCGAGCGCAACGGCTGGGTCTTGAGTAGCGATGATGATGGCCGATATCGTGCTTGCAACCTGATCTGGCAGAGAAATCGACAGGAGACGAGCGCTTTTGCTGAGAAAGCAAAAGGTCTGCGCCGCTTGGGACAAGTCGAGAAAGCCAGTCCATGGTTTAAGAATGGCGAGAAACTGCTTGCATTTAGCTGTGTATCACTCAGACATCATCTCGAAGCCCACCTGCACCACGTCACCCCTTTTGGCCTTCTTACTCGAAATACTCTTGTCGATGATCTGGCGGACGTATCCTTCCGCCAAAGACCGATCGCCTGTATCGCCGCCACGCAGAATTGCGACAATGCGTCCGAGCACTTGAGGGCTTTCAGCGCACCGCCTTTACGTAGCAAGAAGCAATCCTACCGTTCCGGAAATCATCCCCCTTGACGGTAGTTAACATCGCCCGCAAGGTGTCCCCATCGAAAACGGAGTCTCGAAGTCTCGCTGCGAGGACTTTGTCCTTGACGTGTATCAGGGATCGTTCGATAATACGCAAGAGCGTTCGAATTCTATCCGTATTGGAAGCGGATGAGAGCAGATGGACACAGAAGCAACCCATTCGGTTCGCCGCAGAATCAGGGGCTTTATCGATGAGCTCCTGTATCTCCCCAAACTGCTGATCGGGGGTACTGGTGATGAGTAGCCCTAGAATGATCCGCTCGAAGGACGACCTGATCCACTCCCTAAAACATATGAGCGTTGCATCAATTTTGAATACGACTACTCGCCTCTCGTCCACCAACTCGGGCGCCGCCTTATTATCTACAAACACCTTAGATCCGCCTGAAAACGGGGGGAATTTGCGGACCTTCGCCATCGACCTCCATACCCTCCACGCTCCCAAAGACCGTATGTAATTCATCTCTGATTCCCTTCAGGACCGCTCGTAGCCCAGTCCGGGATTGTCCCTTCTCCTTCGCCGCATCCAGCGTCTCCCTCAACCGTCCCACCACCGCCTCCAAGAATTTTCCATCCCTCATCTTCCCGCTCAACCCCAACATCGCACGTCTCAACCAGCACATCACCACTCCCGCCGCGTCAGTACTGATCAGTTCCCCCAGTATCTTCGCGTTGAGCTGCTCAAGCACCGTCATGATTACAGGGCAGACCATCTCGTGCGGCTTTGAGGGTGAGAAATAGTCGGGGACCAAGGGCATGCTGTCGTCGATGTATCGGTAAGGCGTCTTGATGGCTCGGCGGAAACAATCGTCAAGGAAGGAGAGGAGGTAGATCTGTTGTGTGAGAAGAGTGGCGCGGGAAGCTAGATCGGCGTCTTGTGAGAGTCGAGGGAGGGCGGAAAGCCAGATGTCGAGCTCGCCTTGATCGTGGTCGAAAAGGATTGAGGAGAGGAGAAGGCGGTGAAGGAGTGCGGTAGTCATTGTCTGGGTGATGGGATGAGGGGTGGTCAGGTGAAGTAGAAGAATGTGGTAGAGATAGGTGTATTGCGAGCCGGCTATTCCCTCGTCAGGCTTGACTGGAATCTTCCATGTAGAGCGACATACCTGCTTTGCCGGACCAGTTCCATTCCCTCACTTGGCTAAGTAAGCTGAGCACATGTGCCTGGCTCAAAGCCTCGAAACCGATCACATCCCCTCGAGCATGCCCAAACCCTCCTCCCATCCCGGCAGTGCCGACGGTCCCGACCGACCGGACACTACCAGTGTCGCTGATCACGCTTCCCGCTCGAGCTTCCCGCCATTCCCGCCGCTCAGCTTTTGCGGATGATGCTGAAACGAGGAGCTTGCCGATATCGAACTTCACTTCGCTGGGGATGCTTGGCAAAGCTCGGTAATAGAGCTCGAATAGTCGTAAAGCGGATTCGGTGAGCATCGTTGACTTTGCTAGGAGCGCTTGATCAGGTTCGTCCGCAGAGTCCGGGTTGACCCGAGCCAGAGTTGCGGACTTTTGAGCGAAAGCGATGACAACGAGGACATCGGGTACACGTTTGCGGCATTCCATTTCCAGCTCACGGCTTCGTCTTGCCCATGGACTCTCGGCTGAGCTACCGGGTTCCGCTTCGAGCTCGGCCTCGATATCTCGGAAGAGCTTTTGTACAAGCTCGAGTTTCTCCAGTGCTCGAGCGAGAGTGAGGGCCGTCACATGCTGGACCAGCCCGTCTGAGTGCTGAAGACCCTTTGTGAGGTGCAGGTTCGTCAGGGGCGAAGGAAGGACGGATTCGACGATCGTCGATACGGAAGGCGGGTTTGAGCGAAATGGCGAAGGATCGCTGTCAGTAGCGCCGGGGAGGGTATGCTGGAAAGTCGCTTTGGCCGGAGGAGGAAGGGATATGATCCGCCCAAGATGAGCCATCGTAGCCATCCACTGAGCGTTGAGTCGCGGATTCAGTGACAGACCAGAGTGGGGCCAGTACCTGGTCAAGCGTCAGTCTCGGCCGCCGATGAGAAAGATGACGAATGGCCTACCCTGCAACGATCTCAGGACAGGCTTGCAATACCTTAAGCATCCACTCCGCAATCCGCCCTTTATCATCGATCGCCTTCAACCCCATTCGACGAACGACATTTGAGAGTATCCGATTATGCAGTCCGTTCTTGAACCTGTTGCCTCGCCCATCGCCCATGCCCCTCTTCTCCGCTTCCTCTCCAGCTTCGTCGTCCATGCCTAAAGCATTATCTTTCTCCCGCCGAGGATACCACCCTTCATCCGGAAAGCAGACGCCTTGTCCAGGTGTGGCGGTAACACCCTCTAGGAAGGCCATGACCATGTCGGAAACCGTCCTTCCCGTTGTTGGTTCCAGGTCATCCCGACTGAGCAGTCCAAGGAGATTCTCTATCGAAGTCTCATTGAGCAGCGAAAGGGCTGTGCGACGGCCTATACCGGATGATGGAGCTGTTATAGCAGACCAGAGCGCGCTCAGGACTCGATGAACGGTAATGGGTGGATCGGAATGGAGATTGGCGTAGACGTCTGGAAGGAGTTGCTTGGCGTGGGCTTGGAAGGCGGATGTGGAGACGATGGGGAGGATAAGCTGTAGGCATAGATGTCGGATGTCTTTGATTCTCTCAGCTTTAATCGAACGAAGAACGTTGTGATCTCACCGGGTTTGTCTAGAGGATCTTTGTCGGGGTACTCGGCAGATCCATCCTTATTCCTCCGCCGCATCGCCAAGACCTTTCCGAGTCCCCTGACACTCCCACCTTCCACCAATACGGCCCATAGGCCCAATGCTAGACGTCCGCTTGATGAGGTTGACGGTTTTGGAGGGTCTACGTGCACCGCTGCGGCTGCGAGCTGGAGACCGAAGAGAATTTGTTCTCGTTTGCCAGAGGTGATGAAGCGGTTGAGCTGGGACGCGAGTCATTAGCTCACCTCCGTATACTCGGGTTACAAGAGAGCACAGGAGGAATCTGAAAGGGGAATCTGAAAAGTTGATTGAACTACTCACAAGATCAGAATAGGGCTCAGTCGGGGAGATGAGCTTCTTCACGAGCCCAATCAAGGATGTCCGAAAGAACGGCAGCGGTGTTAGGACCTGTATGATATGCGCGAGGAGGGCGACGGCGGCCTCGGCTTGTCTTTCTTCCCGGATCTGCCTGAATATCAGCTTTTTCTCCCGTTAGGAGTTCGTATGGAACTCCTAACGTACCTGAGCAGCCTCTTTCCACGCACTGAATACCTCGTCGCAAGTTGGAGAGACATCGAGGTAGTGCTCCAGAATGACGACTGTAGGGTGATTGATCGGAAGTGGCATTTCCGAATAGAGCGTGAGTATCTGCTGGTTCAAGGCGACCAAAGCTGATAATTGGTCATGAGTCCGATAATTCGCAACTGTGAGGATTCCTACATTGCCTGTTCCCGGAAGCGAGAGCACCCTTAACGGACTTCCCGGAGGTGAAGGTCCGGGACCCCACGGAAGGCTTGGCGACGACATCAGCATGCCAAATTCCTCTCTCAGGCTCCCGCGGTCGCTTCTGCCCCATGTCCGTCGACCTATAGTCCGCTCGCCGATGTCAGAATGTGCTGCTTCGGTATTCCGAACATTTCGTTTCATCAAAAATCCATTCCAGGCACGGGTATCATCACGTGACATCATAAATCGATTTTTCACGTGGATTCGTGCCTTTTCCCGGCGCCAAAACCCCATCCATTAGAAACTTTCAAGCCATCTCGGACGATCCGACCCCATCTCGCCCATCTCACCCATGCTGCAAACTCGGATGCAGATCTTTTGCCTTGGATTGCTGACTCACTTTACTCTCTCACTACTGAACGCTTAGAGCTACGGCTAATAATTCCCTCACCGTCTAGGACAAGCGGATCTTGACGCTCAAAAGGCGAAACCGCCATGCCGCACCACATCATCTCCCCCACACCTTCCCAACAAGGCCTCGGCATCACCTACTCCACACTCTCCCCTTCCCCCGCTCCCTCTCAATCATCTACCCCACCACGCTTCACGGGTTTAGGAGCCGGAGCTCGGTCATCCCCCACTCGTCCATCCTTCATACGTGGTACCCAACAGCTTTTCCAACCTACATTCTCCTTACGCGCCACACATACCAGCAATACCTCCGTCAAGGGTTTCACCACTTTCTCCGCCATCCCTCCCAGTCCTATGGGACCTCGATCACCCGCGCGCCTTCCTTTGCCATTAAGCAGTACAGTTACGAGCGAGTCGGAGCATATCCCTGAGTTCCTGGAACACAGGGAGGATCGAAGATTGCCATCCAGGAGAGGATCGGTGGCGTCGAACGCGACCAGCACGAGTCGGACACCGAAGAAATCAAAGAGCTCTGAGCTGCTGGGGAGATTCCCAAAGAACGATACTGTCAGCGGAGGGCGCTACATCCCGCTTTCCGGTGAGGAGGATCCCAATCCCGAGACGGCCGAGGCCTCATCATCGTCGAGTCCTCGACAGGTGCAATCACGGTCGAGGAGTACCACCATCTCCACCTCCGCCGCGACGCCCTCGCAATCCCAGGCTGCCTCTCTCGGGCCGTCACCAAGCTCCGATTCGCACGCTTTCGCTCCCGGGTCGTTCCCGATGCCTCCGACTCATCCCCCTATGAATACTAGAACTCAGTCAGACCCCGCAGGCGAACAGTCCCATCATTACCAAGCAGCTCCGCAGCCTCGTGGGATGTCACGATCCTTCTCCCAGCCGCTCAACCTACAACCTCTACCCGAAGCCGACGACGAGAGCAGCCGATACGCTCGCAGGTCACAGCACAGCGCACCGAACCGCATCTCGGACCCGGCCACGGGCATCCACAGCAGGAACGCCGTTCTCTTATCCGCCGAAGCGGGCGGCATGATGTTGGCCTTCTCCCCGTCTGGCGATGGGGTATGGCGGGAGGGCGAAATGATCGTTGGCGGCGGAACAGGACTTATACCCACCCCGGCCACTCATCAGGCGGAACAGATGAGTCGGAAAGGATACAGTCAGGAGGACTTGGGAGCTCGACTTTGGTCGGAATCGACGATGTCACCGCCTCAAAGACCCGGTGCCCTCGGACATCGGGGGAGGAGCTTGTCGGATGGCGTCATGCTCGTTCGTCAGGGAACACTCTTCCACCCAGCTTCGTCGAGCCAGCGCGCCTCAGCCGAGCTGGGGGTGATGCTTGGCGGGCAGAGATGGATGCGATCTGCCCCGAGCAAATTGCTGCCACCGCCTGATTTGGAGGGCTGGCAAGTGGCAGGAGGGCTCGAGACGGAGAAGGTTAGGCTGGAAGCGAGCAAGAAGAGGAGAGCCAGGGTTGAGGTGGGTGTGGTCTTGGAACGGGAGTGTGTCGTGGAGGGTGGAGAGATCAGGGGCAGGATGGAGGTGAGAGTGACGGGAGGAAAGCGAGGTGAGGGTCTGCGAGTCGGGGGCGGGAAGGTCCGAGTTGTAGGCTTCGAAGGTGCGTATCCCTCCTAAGAGGACGAATGGCAAGACTGATTTCGGGCAGAGCTCTCTCCTACAGCCCGCCACATATTCTACCATCACCCTCACCCTCTCCCGCTCTTCACCAACCAGCCCCATCTCTCCGGTCTCCGATCCTCCCTATTCGCCTCCGATCCCGACTCAGAAGGATACCGTCTCGCCACCGAAGGCGTCCACAACATCCCTTTCCGTGTGCGACTACCCCTCAGAGGCGGCGCGAAAGGCAGCTACACCTCTTCCGGTGGGAAAGGGCCGAGCGTGCGCTATGTCGTCGTGGGGTCTATCAAGATCCACGTACCTGGAACTGGCAAGAGGTCGATAGCCCATTTTTATCGGTCGATCGTGGTGCTGCCGTACCTCAATCCGGAGGTCGTCCTGGCGCCGGGCAGGGAGACGGTCGAGGGGTATGTGGAGAAGGGATGGAGCTGGAGTTTGGGTGGAGAAAAGGGCAAGGTCCAGTTGAGAATCGCGCTTGGGAGGAGGATGTGGGTCAGCGGACAGAGGATGTGGTGCGAGGTCGGGATATGGAATGACTCGTCCAGAAAGGTTGGGCAGCATACCTTGTACACCGCGCCGGTACTGATTCTTACCGCAGATCAAGACGCTCAACCTCGCCCTCCTGCAGACGGTTCAGACCTTCAACCCTCAACCGCTTCTTGACACCACAGACTTCCGCACCCACCTGGTACGGAATCGAACCTCGATGAAAAGTCTCAATGCGCCTGAACCTGCCACACCCGATGCCGATGCGTGCCAGACGAATACGCAGAGGCGAAAGGTTAGCGAGGAGGTGCTCGAGGCGGACTTTACCGAGCACGGTGTGGGTCGAGTCACTGGGAAGGGGTGGTGGACGGGAGTGGAAGCTGGAGAGAGAGGACAGTGGGATTTGTCGCTCCAGATTCCCGTAAGCTCATCCTGGCCGGACGCAATGAATGGACACACTGACCGGGTTCAGTCGGGAATGATCTCGATCAGACGGACTCGGTTGATCGAGGTGCTTTACACCCTGCGAGTGACAGTGAACAGCTCAATATACGTGGACGTCCCCGTTGATCTGATCAATTTCCTGTCCATCCACCCCCCGCCAATGCCTGGTTTTGGGATGCGCATGTCATATCCGCCAATGCAACAGAACATCACCAATCCAGGGGTTTATGAGCGTCCACAAGCGAATCGAATGCCAAGCGACGAGAGTTTAACGAGCTCCGGCAATCCTGCCAAGGCGAGCTCGACGACACTGCATCTCGATGCTCTGCTGCAAGCAGGACGCGCCAGAGCTGAGGCGGACGGACAAGGCGAGGCCGCGCAAGCACATGCTCGTCCCCTCTCGATGGGAAGTCAGTACACCATGGAGAGGATCAATCGGTCGAGCGAAGCAATTGCCGTACAACCCGGGGCAGACGATCAGATGAAGCCTCCAGTCCGACCGAAAGGCGCCCGAATGATGTCCTACCTCTCGACAAAATCCCAGTCAGATGCGTCTTCTTTCGAAGGCGACGAGCAGGACAAAGCGCTCCTAGCTATAAGCCGCGCACAGGGGCGACAGAAGTCCCTAGCAGCCATCAATCGCGCGATGGATCGAGCTGCCGCTGCTGAGGTGGAGGAGATCGACCTTCTCAGTCCCAATAGAGAATCGGTCCATGGTGATTACTTCCCTGCGCAGACACCTGTGGAGGAGTCGTACAAGATTATGGGCGATAACCCAACTTTCGCGGCGGAGGCGGAACATCAGACGCCGATGCCAGTTCTTCGAGCGGAGATTATGCCGGATCAAGAAGCCTTGGACGATGGAGTCAGAGCGCATGAGGTCATTGTGGAGGTACCGGGGGAAGAGGAAGAGGAAGAGGAAGAGGAAGAGCAAAGACCGGTTGACCAGGAGACAAAGGCCGATCAGGGATCCTTCAGCGAAGAAGATGATGGCTTGGGCAACGAGACGATCTTGGAAGATCTGGTCGGCCAGCATGGCACCGATGGCTCGCCGGGCGACAGCGATGTCCTGACCGGCGAGTTTGGAGGGTATGATTACGCCGACGAGGTAGAATATGGGGACGAGACCGGATCGATCAAGCCCAAGCGGGTTTCTCTCCCGATCCATCTACCTTCACTCGACATCGACCCTCGACTGAGCTTCTCGACCCTCGATCTAGATCGTCAACAGCATATCGCCCAGACGGGGTCCATCAGTGGAAGCTTCGCGACAGACTACGAGAGTGAGGAGGGAAAGGTGTACGAGGCGACCAAGCGGAACGTCTCGGTTCGATTACCGCCGCTCATCCTACCCTTTGACGCGGTCAAGCTGGCTCCAGGAAGTCTGGCCGTCCCTCAAGGTGGACCTAGGCGATCATGTCATACACCAATCCCGACACGGGAGACTGGGTCGATCAGTAGCCGGGGTGATGGTGTTAGAAGAGGATCCGCGCCGATAATACACCCTCTCCGACAAGGAATGCGCCGAGAATCGACCAATCCACCTGTCCCTTCCCCTCTAAGGCCGGTTGAAGAGGCTCTACAGGCTCGAGTCATCCCAAAGAAGTCGTCATTCTCATTCGCCACGCCCGGCTCACCCCTACGCGTACGAGAGGCTTCAGAGTCTCCAAGCAAAGCATCCAGCAAAGCACCACTGGCTACATCTGAGGGCATTTCGCCGCGCTCCGCGATTTCTGTCACGCTGCTGAACCCGCCCTCACCGGCTGGGGAGAAGATGGTCCGTCAGCCATCAGGCAACAGTCAGCTCCGCAACCAGGTCTCGGTTCGGGCTCCCTCAAACGGTGGATCAGATGGAGAAGGCGGACCACCTGGCCTTGCAGCGTCGGTCGCGTCAGACTCTGCTTCTTCCGATGGCCAAGACCTGGAATCACCTCCTGTCGTCCAGCTCCCTCCCAATCGATCTTCACCGAAGCGCGCTTTACCCAAAGCACCCGACCTCAGCGGCTTCACCCTGACGTCCGGCCACTATGACAAGTGGCAACCTCCCGAGCACCTCCTCGATACATCCGTCAACCTTGTTCACACCCACCTGGAGCCGGTATCTCCGCCTGAATCACCGGGGAGCTCGACGCATTCCATCCTCCCCTCTGTACGGAGTAAGATCGCCCAACTCGAATCTCGCGACGAGGCGCTGCGGAAGTTCTCAGTCTCCGCCGCTGTCAGCCAGCCACCGACACCCGAACGAGCCGCTGCGACGAAACGACGAAGCTATACCGCTGCTCTTGCTCCACGGCCAGTCCGATCAGCAAACGATGACCTCGACGAGCGGAGTCAGCTAGGAGAGACTACGTATGTCGGGAGGAAACCATATGCGGATCACTGGAGGATGCATAGTCCGCGAGATGACGAATTTGGTGGGAGATCAAGTGTGCTTAGGAGGCACCTGAGCGCGGCTAGTACGAGCACGAGTGCGACAGCTATCGAGGAGGCGCTATTGGGCTGGGACGGACCAGAGAGTACGAGATCGAGGGAGTATGATCCGCTGGGGAGCACGAGGTCGAGGGAATATGTGGATCCGCTGAGGAGTTCGAAGTCAAGGGGCTATGTGGAGATTCCTAGATCGAGGGAGTATGGTGAGAATGGTATGGGCGGGGTGATGGGAGGATGGGAAAGGGAGGTGTTGCGGCCTGCCAACGGGGTCACGGTGGAGACGGAAGATTCGGAGGGGCTCTTGTGACGGCAATCATGTTATCGTAATATCATGTTCAGAAACATAATCATCACATCGCATTCATGTTCGAATTAGCTGTGTCTTGCATGCTATCGATCACCAATCCTGTGACTGATTTTAGCTGATTTGTTGAGAGGCGTGTGATCTATCCCGCCAGTCTAGCTAGTCAGCCGGCCGACTTGACAGCATTCCCATCTTCTTGGACATCCAAATAGCTACCATGCATCATACCTTCCTGAACATCTGTCGAAACCAAACCTAGCTAGAGGTGGGATAATCTCGACGTGCCAAAGCACGACGGACTTGCCCGATCCGCCTGATCGACGTCGTTAATCCGACACTTCCGCCCAATTCTTGGGGAACCAAAGCCGCCCTGACTTAAGCCTATCTGACCCTGGCGGCCCGCGCCGGGCCACGAAGCGAAATGGTAACTATGCTTTGCGTTCCAGAAAATTAGGATGGTCTGACCATTTCCTACCAGCATCCATTCCTTTCCTCCTGCATAGAAGATACGTTCATAGAGTCATTCTTGGGTACTTGGCTTGTTGTCGTCGCCGTTGTAGTGTCGGTCCGAGTGTCAATTGCTCAAGGGAGCCTCCGTCGTCATCCGCCATAACGAGGCGTTCCGATCCCCCATCCATTGGTCCCCTCCCCATCCCATCCGATAGACCCCCTCTGCCAGCCCTCTCCGACGCGCGATTCCCGTCTAAAAACTCAACACGCGGCGATCAGGTGAGTCGAGTGCCGTCACGTTCCGCTGGAATCGAGTCAAACATTCTGTAACATCCCACCACGACGATCCCTTCTCGTCATGGTCCGTGCTCGTGTATACGAAACAACATCCCGGGCGATCCTTTGAGTCCGATTCACCGATCAAGCCGTCCTTTATACCCCACCCCCTCCCCACTCGTTTCGAAGTGGACAGGTTTGACCAGCGGAGGGAAATTGGATGACAGCTCACATGTCCCGTTGTCCAGCCCCGATTCCTTGGTCTGGCGAAGCGTTATATCCCACCCCACCGCCTTCCCCGGACCTCGACCTCGTCGTCCCTCCGCCTTGCTTACCGCCCTCGTCGATATCTGTGCTCCCGCTATCGCCTCCGCCCGAGGACTCGCCCTTGCTTAAAGACCAAGCCATCGATTTCAATATACGCATACCACGAGATCCCAAACCGACCGAGGTCCCGCCACTGCCCATACAATTCCTGCTCAACACAACCCACCATCTACCCCACGCATCGACCTTCCGCCTGACCGCTGGGACCGGGATACTGGCGGCGCTCGGTGGGAACCGGATTCTCCAGCTGGATACGCTGCAGAGCATTTGGGATAGGATGCCGTATAGCGCTGCGACGAGCACGATGGCCACACCAGATGCGGCCGAGGAGGATCAGATTGAGGTGCTTGTGGGTGGGGAGAGACCGGAATCGAGTGCCCGGGGTTTGCACTGGGCGTTGCGGAATCATAAGTGGGTCGAGGGCCACGCTGTCCGGGGGATAAACTGATGAGTGATCGGAGTCATGAGCACGTCAATTCGATCTTCGTTCACCCACCGACTCCAGAACGTATCGCTACTCCTCCGAAAGAAGAACCAAAATTCCATTTCAAACCCGCGCCCACCCCTGACAACACCCAATCTCAAACGGCTTCGACCGACAGCTCCTCGTCAAAATCCTCAAATGACAGCCCCGCATCGACCCCGAAGAGCGTTCGAATCGGCAAACCCAAAGCTCTGCTGGTGACCCAGGTGCTCCCCGAAGTTCGATCCCCTCCAAAGCGGACCATGGTGATGGCCGCCGATTCCCTCCAGATCAACCAGAAACGAGGTCGACGACCCCGATTATTCGGCTTCACCGAACTCCCTGAATCTTCCGGCTCTTCAGCCGAAGGCTCCCGTCATACCTCGCCCGAACGGACACCCTCACCACCAGCGTTCCCCGCTTCGTCCCCTTCCTCCGCCTCGTCGTCGTCCACCATCATGGGTCCCGCCACCTCCTCCCCCACAAACTTCATTCCCCGGCGCCAACCCGTCCGCGCGAAATCCGAGACGTCGTTACAGACGGTCTCAACCCTCGCACAGGCACCAGCACCTCCACCACGGCGGCGAGATAATGGGTTGAAACTGGATTTTGCAGGTATCATCCCTCCCAATTCTCCCAGCGATCTGGCAGGCAGCGTCGTCTTATCCCCATACAGCGCCAAGCTGATCCGGAAGAAATCTGGAGAGATCCTCAAACCCGCTCTCAAGTATGGTGGGCCGCTGTCCGCGAATGGGACGCCTTTGATGCTCCAGAAGGAGATCTCGCCCTCGCCGAAAACACGGTTCGAGTCGAAATCATGTCCGTCGACACCGAGTTGTCCGAAATACGTACATTTCGACGCACAACTCGAGCGCGTCAAGCTCTTCCTGCACGACCAAAAGCCTCAGGTCGTCAGTCGAGAAGGATCGCCCACGACGGAATACACCACGTCCGAGGGAGAAGAATACCCATTTCCATTCTCATCGACCGACGAGGAGAGGGACGAGCGGAAAGTCCTGCAAATCAAACTGCCAAACTTCCCCACTTCCCACGCACCGGATACCGACCTCTTCCTTGAAAGCTTGTTCCTCGACGATGACCGGAAATCCCTTCGCGGGATCGTGCAATGTCGGAACTTCGCATTCCAGAAATGGGTGGCCGTACGGTTCACATTCGATTGGTGGCAGACCACCTCCGAGGTCACCGCGACTCACAAGGATAGCGTCCGGGCCGGGGCGTATGACCGGTTCTCGTTCCTTATCAAGCTGCAAGACATCCTCTCCAAGATCGAAGAGAAGACGCTCTTCGTGGCGATCCGATACAACACCGATGGCCGAGAGATCTGGGATGCGAATGGCGGTCAGAATTACCAAGTTCAATTCGAGAACGTCGCGCCGGTGACCAAGAAACCCGCGGGGCCTCGCCTTATACCCTCCATCCAGCCGGGTATGGGCAAAGCGGTAGGGGGTCGGACGAGTCAGTGGAGCGTGACGGGGGGCAACGCGGATGATCGATTGGCGGATTTGAGAGCGAGACTGAGTCGGTTGACGGCGGACGATATGGGTAATTCCCCACCTCAACTCTCGCCGAATCGGGAGGCGACTTTCCAATTCTCCCCTTCGCGCAAAGCGAGTGGGAGCAATGGAGGAAGTTTCGACTCACCGATGAGTTCCCCGAGACGCAGCTTCGCGTCGTTCGACCCGAATCAGAGGTCAGAGCTTCCTGCTGCTGGACCCTCTCTCGCCGCTCGGTACGACTTCGGTACCAATCTGAAGAGGACCAATAAAGGACGGAGAAGCTCCAATTCGCCCAGAAGCCAGGCTTTGGACTTGCCCGACGTCCGGACTGGGTTACTGCAATACGGCTCGAAACCCAACGAACACGCAGCGGCGGAGTTTCACTCGCCCCGCTTCTCTCCCAGCAAAGTTGCCGTGAGATTCCCGTCCTCCGACTACTTTTTCTCCCCCACCGTCGCCTCTCCCGCCACGATCGATACCAGCACCATCCCCCCGGCCATCGACGTCCCCGACGTGACCGCACAGGGCCCCTCGCCCGGATCACCAGAAGAGACCACGCCCACTCCTCTGTCCAGCTTACCGCGTCGACCATCCATATCCCGCTCGAGCTCCTCGCCGGCGGAAATCACGAAAATCCCCGATGCGAGCAACTCTTCCCCACCCCACCTCGATCCCTCTGGTCCTGGATCACTCACCGATACGCCTTCCGATAGTCCAAAATCACCTCCTGACGAGAGTTTGCCGCGATGGAGCCCGACATCACGGTCTGAGAAGGGGGATGACCAAAGTCTGGCTAGTTACAGCTCTTTCATCGAGCAGTGAGCCCCTCTCCCTCTCTATCTTTGTCCTATCCATCTGGGTCTGGACTGATGGGCGATCAGGTTCTGCTGGGGCGGTGTGCAAGATCCACCACCATTCGAGACCAAACGCTCCCACTCCACCTCCTCCCTCGACCGATACTTCGCAGGCGCAGACAACACCGGTATCGCCACGCCGCGCACATATATTCCTCCAGGCGGGGGGGATGCGGGGACACCGAGTCCGAGCTCGGAGGCGAGTTTCTATACGAGTTATTCGAGTGCGAGTACGCCGACGACGAGGGAGGATATGGAGGATGTTGAGGCGGGATTGAGAAGTCCGAGTCCGAATTCGCGGATGAGGGGACGTGGATATGGGAGGGAGGGGCATGGCGTGGGGAAGGATAAGTCCGACCGTCGCTGCTTAGTAGTCGGAGATTTTGGTAGTGACGAGGGCTATGAGGGGTAACGACCTTGATGAAGCATTGTTTACGACCTCATAAAGCTGGGTTCATCGAGCCTTGGACTTCGGCGGGAAGTATCGTGACTGGAGACAAAATCGGTCGGGCTGATTGGGATGGGTCGGAAATGATGAAACACTCGGGATCTCTTCTTTCGTTAGTCATGACGGGATCATTCGGTCAACCGGCCAGTTCGGGCACTATGACTCCCCGACTATAGAGGCCGATGGGGTGACCCGGTAATTTAAATAGTTCCGCTCTAAGCAGGCCCGCATTTTGATGTGCCTGGAGATCCTTCCGCTTTCTCTCGTCGACGGCACCCCTTTTTCATTGATCCGCTGACCAGGGATCGTCGTAAGCCGCATACAGCAGGTCATCAGTGCTAAGCGGAGACGGATTCTTGGGGATCTGGACTGACCCGCACCAAATTCTCCCTCTTCTTTACAACAGATCTTTCTTGCTCGTCTCCCTCTGATTGCATCGAATTGCAGAATCTTCAAGTGAAATCATTCCTCCTTATACTTTTGCTGGTCTCTCAAGCGTCCCTGACACTAGCGCAAGCCTACATTGGGTGTTTCAGCACGTACGTTTACGCTGGCTACCCCCACGAAGGCGGACCAACATTCACCTCCTCTTCGGAGGTCTACTTCAACGCGCCGGACTGTGCCGTCACTCCTCTTCTTCCAGCTCACTCACTTGTTGGTATTGATTGGATACACGGCGTGGATAGGTCAATTGCAAAGCCAACGGATGGGCTTACTCGGTCTTCACCGGTACTTCGCAATGCTTTTGCACGAACGAGATCCCAGACTACCTCAACCTGCTCTACAGCCCCGGTCCTGACGTCAGTGGCGCGGGCGTATGCTCCGCCGACCAATTCGACGTACGTTCTCCCCCAGCTCTAGTCGATGTAGGCAGATGAAGACGTTGGTTATGGATCTAGGCATACTACCTTCTGACAGATTTCGAGTTCGCATACTGCATCCAGACTTATGGCGGTCCGATCTTCAACACCGTATCCTCCATCACCGCATGTTTCGATCAATGCACAGGTTCCGTAGCGGCTTACTTCTTCCCTCGCGATCCCGCCGTGTGTATTTCATCCTCGTTCATAGCCTCTTGTACAAGGTGGTCAGAGTGGTGCTGATAGGAGGTACATTAGAGCGGTCTTGAATGTGGATGCGCCAGCTCAGCAACGGGGGGGTACTGGAGATTGCGGCCCGAACGCGTACTTCGTACGTCCCCATTTTCTCTCATCGCGCATTATTGATGAGTGCAGTCATACAGCCATTCCCCTGGTCCGCCTTCCTTAACGCAGATCTTCGTATGGGTTTGAAGCAATGTGTGTTGTAGGCCCCGTAACCACCCAAGTCCGCCGTAAAATCCTACGCGACCGCGATGCTGTACAGGGATGTCGACTTCTCGAGGCGCTCTGTCCATGGAGTTGAAAGCTTGTATAGTCCCCGGCGCCGAAGGGGCTTATGAGGTGCGCTCTCCCTTATCTCAGAGTACGCCTCGTACTGACCGAAAGTGTCATGGGTAGTGTCTGGAGATCTTCTCCGAGCTTGGTGCGTTCCTTTCTGATCTATGTGGAGGGACTCTGATCGGGGCTCAAAATCGTGCGGTGGATGCGTGACGGGCGCGTTCCAAGACCTCTCCAGATCCGGTACCGAGTGAGTCCCCATTCCCCTCTCATACTCCGACGGATATCTCGAGCTGATGGGATATACTTGTAACAGCTGTACCAAACTCGCGCGAGTTGCGCCTGGAGCGGTCACCTGCTTGGAAGGTCGATGCAAGGCTTTCGCCTGTGAGAGAGGCTACGGCCTCGTTGGCGGGAACTGTGTGGCAGGGTTGAAGCTGCAAGAATGAGGGATCGGGCTCTGCGTCCGAATGACATGAGAAAGGATTGAAAGGACAATTTCAAAGTGGTATGCGACATGAAGCGGCGGGTTTCCCCAAGGATGTAGTCATGCGTGAAGAGCTTCTGTCCGGGATATGCAATGGACTCTCTTGTCTTTCCCCTTGCTGATGAGGATCCCAGAGATCCATCAATGTACATCTCCATTTCCACTACCCACTCATAAGCTGTCCAAAAACGACCCATCGCCCTTAAGATCCCCCTCTACCTCTACCTCTACCTCCTCCCCATCCCCATCCTCCTCAGTCGCCCTCCTCTTCTTCGGCACGGGAGTCGCCGCTCCTCCCGGCAATTCACTAGCCAATCTCTTCGATTGCTTCCGAGCCCTGATGCTCGAGCCTGGACTCGGCCCGATCAGCGAACCATCGATATTCGCCAAAGGGGCGATTGGGCTGGCATGGGCGAGGACGAATGGGTCATTGCTTGAATTTGCCGGCTGAGAGGCGAGCGCGACGAACGACTCGAGGCTGCGGGACATGAAGGCTGGGTCGGTGATCCCTTCAGGCGAATCTGGGTCTTCCATGGTATTGACGTTCCGCACCGCCGGTCGACTCAGGATCTCTGTCACTTCCTCTGGGCTGAGTGGTCGTGCGATGGCAGCATCACGAGCAACCTTTGCCATCGGCTGGAGATGCTGGTACACACTAGCATTCATGACCGTCTCGAGTGATGACAAGCGTGCGTCTTCTTCGGGTAGAGGCGGGTTATCGTATAGCCCTTTCGCCCATTCCGAATGTTGCGCTTGGACCGCTTCATCGACGTGGAACTTGAACAGGATGATCCCCGCCGCACCGGATACTGGGAGGCCGTTGGCGTCCTTCGGGCGTAAAATAGGGAGGCTTTGATGATCCCAAAGGTCGTAAGGCAGGTGAAAGGTGGTTGCTGGTTGCTTCGGTCGACCTTTACGCTTGGACCGCGCGGCTTGATCGATGGAGGACACGTCGAGGATGTTGAGAAGCGTGCGCGCCTACGGGACATCAGTACGACTCATGGAAAGTCGAGATCTTGGGCGTACACTGTTGGAAAGCCAGAACTGATCGACTACCTCGTGTGCATCCCCCTTCCCACCCGCAAGCTTCTGGTACGCACGCCATGTATTTTCGGTGTACTTGCGATTCGGATCGGGCTTCTCTTGTGTTTGTGCAGCGAAATCGATGGTCAGGAGGGTTCGGTACATCGCACGGAGCTTGCAGGCATTCAGAGGCGATTGATCGAAAGCAGCCACCCGGCGGGATAATAACTGGACGGAGACTCTGAGTCAGCCTGAGCTACATTTCGGGGTGCAAATCGCTCACCGACTGTTGTCGACGATACTGGTTCTGCTTGCGCCGGGTGATCTCGTCTTTATGCACTTCGCCACGCTCACGCGTGAGCTGCTCGTCATAGCGTTTCTACGTTCCGTCAGTCCCTTAACCTCCCTGTCGCAGGACAGTGGACCCACGCAAAGCCTTGTCCAATACACATTCACCGCTTCTTGTATCTGCCCCTCCTCAGCCTTGTCCCGGACGAAATTCGGCAGCAACTCACCTTCTTCCGGTCCGCCTCCAATTCCCCAATCCCTACACCCGCCTCCCAAGCCTCCACGCAATCATCTACGACCGCATCGATAAACGGCCTGACGCTCGTAGCGTTGATATCCCCTCTGAAATCCGGGTGGTACTCCTGGATCCCGTTGAAGCTCTCCTCGATTCTCGGAGGTTCGGAATCGGGATCAGGGAGATCGCGGGAGCCGGTCACCTCGAATTGGGTGACGGCGTATTCGACCCCGAGGCGGCGATTGGCCATTTTGTGTACGAGATGCTGGGAGGTGTGAGCTTACTCCGTGCACCGCCTGTGCGCAGTCGGAGCACAGGTAGAAGCGAAATTGAGAGAAAGCTCACCTCCAGCTTCATGCTCCGCTTCTTCCTTCCTCCCGGCTTCTCGTCCAGCGGCGTCGCGCTCATCCCATCCCTACTGCGGTCTTCCCTGTGGACCGCGTTCATTGATTGTCGAGCAGTCCGTGCGCGTCTCGACGATCCGCCAGACGAGCTCGAAAGCAACGCGTCATAGCGTGTCTTCAGCGCATCGTATTCTGCTCGCGAGACGAAGCTGATCGTGAGGGCTGGTGCAATGTTGGCTGGGAACACACAACCCGAATAGGGCGGAATATCCCTTGGTCAGCTTCTGTCTTGCAAATGAGCCATTGGGCTGAGCACTCACCCTGTCCGCTAAGCTGTCCCACCAAATCCCGCACGATATCCGCCTGCCTCCTATTACTCTCCACCAACATCCTCAAACTACCCGACAAGCCCGAGATCACACTCGGTAGATTCATATTATCGACAATAGTCTGACTCGTACTGCTCAGCTGATTAAGCGCGGCCAGCGCCCTCTCGAGCGTTTGCTGAGTCTCATTCGCGGACAGGATCTGACTGCGGTTCGAGGTTGGTACGGGGGGAGCGGGGATGTCTTCGGCGGGTTGACCGATGGCGACTCGGAGTGCTTCGAGAGCGGCTTCGGCATCGCCTTCGGTTGGTGCGGGTGGGTCGAAGTGAGGTTCAAGCGATGGGGAGATGGAGACGTTCATGGCGAGCGAGCTTCAAGGCCCCCGGGGGGGCAAATGAAAGGGTGCAGTGGGGCGTGGTGGGCCAGGATTGTGATGGGGGACAAGTGGACGTCGAAAGTGGAGGAGGTGATAGGCGCAAGTTGAAGGATATTGGGGAAATCGTTTCGATACGAAAAAATGAAGGAAAGGCGGGAAAGAGGAAAGGCTTGCGACGGATGTGGTAAGCTTCGGAAATACCGGAACGACGCCGGAAAATCTATTCTGTGGCGATTCCAGGCGTAGATTGTCGCGTGAGCTGAACTGGCCAACTTTACTCCTTTGCGGTGAACCTGTTAGATGCATCGCCCATCCACGCTGTTACTCCGCTTCAGTACAGCTCTTTCTGCTCTCTCAGCTCGAGCTGCAAGTGTTCCTTCTCGTTCGCCCGTCTCGATTCTCAACATGAGCTCCTCCAGCGAGTCCAAGAAGCCCATCAATCCGGCGGTCGTCAACAGGGTGAGCAAGACCTGAATTCTGTGTTTAGCCATCGCTGCACGGATGGACCACTCCTGCTGCCATGACCCACCTTCCCCAAGCGACATAGTTTTCTCCACCCTTGTTCGACTGAGGATTTACATGCTCTTCCGAATTCTCACCCTTCTCCCCCATC
>JAABUH010001201.1_pt1 | contig 30749 bp, 25 predicted proteins | sample 5559121 | NCBI WGS metagenome assembly JAABUH01 (sample SAMN10711871, study PRJNA513364) | rock metagenome | isolation source: Antarctica rocks | place: Antarctica: Victoria Land, Battleship Promontory nord | collected 2015-12-28
TCTATCCCGGATGCCCGCCTCGATCGGGTCGAACCAGGCGTCTCCCGCAAACAGCCCTGTGCCGTCCGCTTCCGCTGTCGTGCTACCCTGTTCCATGGCGTGGTCTCCGCCGGCGTGCCAACGCCGGAATGGCTCGTTGAACAAGCCGGAGACTACGCCACCCCCGTTTCCACCACATCCGCGACGGCACCGCCTTTGGCGGGTCTGGGCAGAGCCCAGCCTTGCCTGCTGACAGGTCAATGCCCGGGGCCGCTGGCATGAGTGCCCGTTTGAGAATGGGTTTGTCGGATTGCCAGGGCTCCGCGACGCGTTGCGCATGGCTTCCGAGCGTCGGAGTCGAGCGGTCCTGATGGCTGCAAAGGGGGCCAGTGACACAGAAAGCCGTTTTGGATAGCCGGCGCAGCTCATTCTCAGACGGGCACTGAGCGTCGCCAGAGGGTCGCCCGTCTCGACTGTCGATTGCCTTGCCAGGGAGTGTAAGTGAACAAGCAGGTGTCGGATGACAACTCCTTGCAAAGACAATCTTCCAGAAACCACTCATCGGTGAACGGCACAGAATATCGCTCTACGAGGGGAACTGATCGATCACCTGTCGTCGAACAGGAGAACTCCAGGCTGCCTGGCAGAACGGGTACAAGACCGCGTCCAGCAATCGGTCGGATCGGTCCGGAAGCCGCCATCCCTTCCAGGAGACACGCTCCCAGCCACGCAGCAGATCTTTGTCAGGGCATGGTCTCAAGCAAGTGGATGCCAAAGGCCCGGCCCTTGGCGAGCCCCGCCTTGAAGCAGGGGCAGAGCCCTGGCCTTCCTGCCTTCCTCCGCCCACCCATGTCCCGCCTGCGCATCCTCGGACGTCCCCAATGCCCCTGCTCCTCGCCGTCTTCCTCGCCGCGACCCTCCTGTGGGAGGCCGCCTCGCTGTGGCTGCTGCGCCGCCAGGCCGGCTCCGCGCTGCGCCACCGCGGCGCGGTGCCCTCCGACTTTGCCGCCACCGTGACGCCGGAGGAGCACGCCCGCGCCGCCGACTACACCGTGGCGCGGACCAGGCTCGCCGCGGCCGGCAGCCTGCTGGGGCTGGCCGTCACGCTGGTCTGGGTGCTGGGCGGAATCGACCTGCTGGCCGGCGCGGTGGACCGCCTGGTCGCGGCGCCGCTCGCGCGCGACGTGGCGCTGGTCGCCGCCATGACGGTGATCGGCTCGGCGGTGGGCCTGCCGCTGCGGGCCTATGGGACGCTCGTGGTGGAGCAGCGCTTCGGCTTCAACCGCGCCACGCCGCGCCTGCTCGTCGCTGACACCCTGCGTGCCGCCGCGCTGGGTGCCGCGATCGGCCTGCCGCTGCTGGCCGCGCTGTTCTGGGTGATGCGCCACGCCACCGGCCTGTGGTGGCTCTGGGCCTGGGGCGGCACCGTGGCGCTGATGCTCGCGGCCCCCACGCTCTACACGCGGCTGGTGGCGCCGTTGTTCAACCGCTTCGAGCCGCTGTCCGATCCGGTGCTCGCCGCGCGCATCGAGGCGCTGCTCGCCCGCTGCGGCTTCCACAGCTCGGGGCTGTTCACCATGGACGCCTCGCGCCGCTCGTCGCACGGCAACGCCTTCTTCACCGGCTTCGGCCGGACCAAGCGCATCGTGCTGTTCGACACCTTGCTTGCCAGCCAGACGCCGGACGAGGTCGAGGCCGTCGTCGCCCACGAGCTGGGCCATTTCCGCCACCGCCACGTCCTGTTCGGGATGCTCCGCTCCGCCGCGGTGCTGCTGGCCGGCTTCGCCGCGATCGGCTGGCTGTGCCGCCAGCCCTGGCTCACGGCCGGCTTCGGCTTCGTGCACCACGGCGAGGCCACCGCGCTGATCGCCGCCAACTTCCTGGTCGGCCTGGCTTCGCCGGTGCTGGGCATCGCGTCCAACGCCCTCTCCCGCCGGCACGAGTTCCAGGCCGACGACTACGCCCGCCGCCAGGTCGGCGCGGCGCCGATGATCTCGGCGCTCACCCGGCTGTCGCGCGACAACGCCGGCACGCTCACGCCGGACCCGCTCTACGCCCTGGTGAACTACGGCCATCCGCCGGTGCCGGTCCGCGTCGCGCACCTGCGGGCCGCCGGAGCGTAGGCAGGCAGGCTCAGAGGCCCCTCTTTCAAGCATGGGCCTCTGGACTCCGCCAAAGGCCGGGCCTTTGGCGGGTCTGGGCAGAGACCGGCCTTGCTTCCTGGCAGGTCATGCCTGACGCGGTCGGTATGATATCAACGCCCCTTGAGCGTGACCTGTAGGCAAGCAAGGTTGAGGCTCCGCCTCAAACTCCGCCAAAGGCAAGCCTTTGGAATCCATCTGCTGAAGGGATGGGTTTCCGAAGGCCCCATGCTTGGAAGAGGGGCCTTTGGCGGGCCCGGGCAGGGCCCGGCCTTGCCTGCCCGCTTCCTCCGTCTGTGCTGCCGCGCCTCCTGCCGGCACCGGATCGCCTGCCCTTTCCGGGCCCTGCCCTTTCCTTCGCTTGGTCCCGCCGCTAGGAACAAAGCTTCAATCCGAACGGAGCGACCGCTTGCCCGAGATTCGCGTGGCCATCGCCGGCACCGGCAACTGCGCCTCCTCGCTGGTCCAGGGCGTGCGCTTCTACGCCGCGGCCGGGGACGACGCGCTGGTGCCCGGCCTGATGCACGTCCGCCTGGGCGGCTACCACGTCCGCGACATCGTCCCGGTCGCCGCGTTCGACGTCGCCGCGGGCAAGGTGGGCCGCGACCTCGCCACGGCGCTGGCGGCGGCGCCGAACAACACCTGCAGCTTCGCCGAGCTGCCGCCCGCCGGCGTCACGGTGCAGCGCGGCCCCACGCTGGACGGCCTCGGCCTGTCGCTGCGCGGCATCGTCGAGGAGAGCACGGCCCCGCCGGTCGACATCGCGCAGAGCCTGCGCGACAGCCGCGCCGAGGTCCTGGTGTCGTTCCTGCCCGTGGGCTCGGACGAGGCGACGCGGGCCTACGCGCAGGCGGCGCTCGACGCGGGCTGCGGCTTCGTCAACTGCATCCCGAGCTTCATCGCGTCCGACCCGGCCTGGGCCGCGCGGTTCGAGCGGGCGCGCCTGCCGATTGTGGGCGACGACATCAAGAGCCAGGTCGGCGCCACCATCGTGCACCGGGCGCTGGTGAACCTGTTCCGCGAACGCGGCGTGCGGGTGGACCGCACCTACCAGCTCAACGTCGGCGGCAACGCGGACTTCATGAACATGCTGGACCGCGACCGCCTCGCCTCGAAGAAGCTGTCCAAGACCCGCGCGGTGACCAGCCAGCTCGCCACCGAGCTGCCCGACGCCGACGTGCATGTCGGGCCCTCGGACCACGTGCCCTGGCTCACCGACCGCAAGCTGGCGTTCATCCGGGTCGAGGGCACCACCTTCGGCGACGTCCCCCTGTCGTGCGAGCTGAAGCTGGAGGTCTGGGACAGCCCGAACTCCGCCGGCGTGGTGATCGACGCGATCCGCTGCGTGCGCCTGGCGCTTGACCGCGGCACCGGCGGGCCGCTCGCCGGGCCGTGCGCCTGGTTCATGAAGAGCCCGCCCGCGCAGATGACCGACCACGACGCGCAGGACCGCACCGAGCGGTTCATCCACGGGCGGGGCTGAGCCCGCAGGCCGCGGGCCCGACGCCTGGACGCCAGCGGCCCCTGACATCGACCTGGCAGCAAGCAAGGCCGGGCTCTGCCCGGACCCGCCAAAGGCCTGGGGCCTTTGGAAGCCCTTTGCTTGGGTAATGGATTCCAAAGGCTTGCCTTTGGTGGAGTCCAGAGGCAGAGCCTCTGGCCCTGCCTGCTTCCGTCCCGGCGGCATGCACCTGCCCCCAGACGGGCACCCGGCCAGGGCCTTTCCGCGGAGCCCGCCGTGAGCGCAGTCCTGAACGCAGCGCTGCCGATCTTCGCGCTGATCCTGGCCGGCCATCTCTGCGGCCGCCGCGGCCTCCTCGGCCCCCACGCCACCGACAGCCTCAACGGCTTCGTGGTCTGGCTTGCCCTGCCCGCCCTGCTGTTCGGCGCGATGGCGCGGGTCACCTGGGCGGAGATCGACCATCCCGCCTTCCTCGCCTCGTTCGGCGGCGGGATGGCGGCGACCTTCGCGGTGTCGTTCGGGCTCGACCGCCGCCGCAGCCACCGGCTCGCCGACCGCGCCATCGAGGGGCTCGACGCCGCCTACGGCAACACCGGCTTCATGGGCATCCCGCTCTGCCTGGCGGCGTTCGGTCCCGCCGCACTGCCGGCCGCGATCATCGCCACCGTGCTCACCGCCTCGGGGCTGTTCGCCGCCGCCATCGTGCTGATCGAGGCCGACACCGGACGGGGGCGCCACGCCCCGCTCCCTGCGGGCGCCGCCCCTGGTGCGGCACGCCGCCCCGGCCCGCTCCGGGTGCTGCGCACGGTGGCCGCCTCGCTGGGCCGCAGCCCGCTGCTCGTCGCCCCCGCGCTCGGCCTGGCGCTCGCGGCCACCGGCATCCCGCTGCCCGCGCCGCTGCGCCACTTCGCCACGCTGCTCGGCGACGCCGCCAGCCCGTGCGCCCTCGTCACCATCGGCCTGTTCCTGGCCCGGCCCGCACCCGCCGGCGGCGGCGCCCTCCGCGGCACCGTGGCGCGCCTCGTCGCCCTCAAGCTGCTGTTCCAGCCCGCGCTGACCGCGATCCTGGCGTTCGGCATCTTCCCGATGCCCGCGCCCTGGCCGCACGCCGCCCTGCTGCTCAGCGCCCTGCCGACCGGCACCGGGCCGTTCATGCTCGCCAAGCTCCACGGCCGCGAAGCCGCCGTCACCTCGCGCGCCATCCTGGTGTCCACCGTGCTCTCCGTCGCGACCATCTCGCTCCTCGTCGCGCGGCTCGGCTGATGCCGGGGCTCCGAGCGTGACGGGTGGAGCAGGCAAGGTTGAGGCTCTGCCTCAAGCTCCGCCAAAGGCGGAGCGTCTGGAATCCAATACTTAGGAAAAGCCGGTCCAGGGGCGGCTCGCCCCTGGCGGGTCTGGGCAGAGCCCAGCCTTGCTTGCTCACGGGCCAAAGATCACGGCCGTCGGTGTGGCCCCGTGTTCGCGACGCCGCGTGGTTTGCTCGCCTGCGCGGCCCTCGCTATGGTCCGCCGCCTTTGCGGGGGGGTCCCGCGCGGGCGGGGCCGGGGACAGAGTGGTCGACATCTTTGACGAGGTGGACGAGGAGATCCGCGGCGAGGGTCGCCGGCAGCTGGCGCGTCGCGGGGCCGCGGCGGCGGGGGTGCTGGCCGTGCTGCTGCTGGTGGCGGTGGGCGGCTGGCAGTTCTGGCGCTGGCGGCAGCTCCAGGCGTCGCGCGAGGTCGCCGGGCAGTTCCTGGCGGCGATGCAGCAGGCGGACGGTGCCACGCCGGGTGCGCGCGAGGCCGACCGGAGCGCCGCGGCCGCCGCGTTCGCCGCGATCGCCCGCACCGCGCCTGAGGGGTATCGCGTGCTGGCGCGGCTGCGCGAGGCGGCGCTGCGCGTGGCGGGCGGCGACAACGGGGCGGCACGCGCGCTGTGGGACCAGGTCGCCGCGGACACGGGGGCGTCGCCGCTGCTGCGCGACTACGCCAGCCTGCTCTGGGTGGAGAACCAGGTGGACGACGGCGACCCCGCGGCGCTGCAGGCCAGGCTCGTGCCGCTGCTGGCGCCGGAGAGCGCGTGGCGTCCGCTGGCCGAGGAGGCGCAGGCGCTGGTGCAGCTCCGGTCGGACCAGGGCCCGGCGGGCCGCGCCACGCTGCGCCGCCTGGCGGGCGACGTCGCGGCGCCGAACGGGGTGCGGCAGCGCGCGAGCATCGTGCTGCAGTCGCTCGGCGAGCCGGCGCCGCCCGGCGCCCCGCGCCAGGGCGCGCCCTCCGGCCCGGACGGCGGCATGCCGGACGCCGGCGAGTGAGCCTTTCTCCGACCCAGCCTCCCAGGAGCCTTTCCCCCCTCATGCCGGCTTCCAGCCCTTCCTCCGACGACGCCTCGCCTTCCTTGGCCGACCCTGCGCGCGACGTGGCCGCCCCGCCCCGCCGTCCGGCGGCCCGTGGCGCGCTGACGCGGCGCGCGGCGCTGCTGCCGCTGCTCGGGCTCGGCGCGTGCAGCGTGCTCGACACGGTGTTCAGCGACGACTCCGACAAGAAGGTCCTGCCGGGGCGGCGCGAGGCGGTGCTGGGCACCGCGGCCACCGAGATGGCGCAGGCCGACTCCGGCCGGCTTCCGGAGATCATCCTGCCGCCGGTGACGCGCAACGCCGACTGGGCGCAGGCCGGCGGCGTGGCGACGCACGTGATGGGCAACCTCGCGGGCGGCTTCAAGCCGGGCTGGACCGCGAAGATCGGCGTCGGGGCCAGCTACCGCGCCAAGCTGACCGCGCAGCCGGTGGTGCTCGGCGGCCGGGTGTTCGCCATGGACACCGACGCGGTGGTGAGCGCGTTCGACCTGAAGACCGGCGAGCGCCTGTGGCGGCGCGAGACCCGGGCCAAGGACACGCACAGCACCAACCTCGCCGGCGGCATCGCGGCCGAGGACGGGCTGCTCTACGTCGTCACCGGCCGCGCCGAGGCGCTGGCGCTGGACGCCACGGACGGCCACGTCAGGTGGCGCGCCACGCTGGCAGCGCCGGCCCGCTCGCTGCCGACGCTGGGCGGCGGGCGGCTGTATGCCGGGCTGATCGACGGGCGGCTGGTGGCGCTTGACCTGCGCGGCGGCAGGCAGCTCTGGTCGTACCAGGCCGGCGAGAGCGGCATGATCGTGCTCGGCCAGCCCGCCCCGGCGTACGCCGACGGCATCGTGGTCGCCGGCTTCGGCTCCGGCGATCTGGCCGCGGTGCACGCCGACACCGGCACGCTGGTGTGGACCGACAATCTGGGCTCGGCGGGCGGGCGCAGCACGGCGACCGACCTGTCCTCGATCCGCGGCGCCCCGGTGATCGACGGCGGCACCGTGTATGCCGTGGGGCTGGGCGGGCTGATCGTAACGATCGACCTGCGCTCCGGGCGGCGCATCTGGGAGCGGCCGATCGGCGGCGGGCAGACGCCCTGGATCGCCGGCGACTGGATCTACCTGGTCGACAACGACCAGCAGCTGCTGGCGATGACCAAGGCCGAGGGGCGGGTGCGCTGGGTCGCCGACCTGCCGCACTACGTCAACGAGAAGAAGCACACTGGGCCGCTGTTCTGGTCAGGCCCGGCGCTGGTGAACTACCGGCTGGTGCTCACCGGCGACCGCGGGCAGGTGCTCTACGCCAACCCGGTCAGCGGCGTGGTCACCGGCGGGCTCGACCTCGCGGCGGCCGGGGCGGTGCCGCCGGTCGCCGCGGCGGGCACGCTGCTGATCCTCACCGACGACGGGGTGCTGACGGCGCTGCGCTGAGCGGGCAGGCAGGGCCGGGCTCTGCCCGGACCCGCCAAAGGCCCGAGGCCTTTGGAAACCACTTGCTTAAGTAGGGGATCCCAAAGGCTCAGCCTTTGGCGGAGTTTGAGGCAGAGCCTCAACCTTGCTCCCTGCCGACTGCATCAGCTCCCCGCAAGGCAAGCCGCCGCCGGCCCCTGGCCTTGCTTCCCCCGCGTCCCCATTTCCCATCGTCCAGACACCGAGACGGCCTGCGCCCCGTCTGAAAGGCCGCCGTGCCCGCACGCCAGACCCACACCGATACCGGACCGGGCACGCACGGTGCAGCACTGCCCGTGGTGGTGATCGCCGGCCGGCCTAACGTCGGCAAGTCCACGCTGTTCAACCGCCTGTCCGGGCGGCGCTCCGCGCTGGTGGCCGACACGCCCGGCGTCACCCGCGACCGCAAGGAGGCGGAGGCGACGCTGCGCGGGCGCACCGTGCGGCTGATCGACACCGCCGGGCTGGAGGAGGCGGCACCCGATTCGATCTACGACCGGATGCGCGTCTCGTCGCAGGCGGCGGTGTCGCAGGCGGACCTGGTGGTGTTCGTGGTCGACGCCCGCGCGGGCATCACCCCGGCCGACAGCCACTTCGCGGGGTGGCTGCGCAGGCAGGGGCGGCCGGTGCTGCTGGTGGCGAACAAGACCGAGGGGCGCGGCGGGGCGGCCTCTGCGATGGAGGCGTTCTCGCTGGGCCTGGGCGACCCGGTGGCGATCTCGGCCGAGCATGGCGACGGGCTCTCCGGGCTGATGTCGGAGATCGCCGACCGCCTGCCGCCGCGTGCCCGTCGCGAGGCCGGGGATGGCGCCGGCGTCGAGGGGGCGGACGACGAGGAGGCCGGGGGCGAGGGCGGGGCGGTGGAGGATGCGGGGCCGGCGCGGCCGCTGCGGCTCGCGATTGTGGGGCGGCCGAACGCGGGCAAGTCCACGCTGCTGAACCGGCTGCTCGGCGAGGAGCGAATGATCACCGGGCCGGAACCGGGGCTGACGCGCGACTCGGTGCTCTCGGTGCTGCACGACCCGCTCGGCGACGTCGAGCTGGTCGACACCGCAGGCTTGCGCAAGAAGGCGCGCATCGAGGCCGACCTGGAGCGCATGTCGGTCAGCGCCACGATCGAGGCGCTGAAGATGGCCGAGGTCGTCGTGCTGTGCGTCGACGCGGAGCTGGGGCTGCACGAGCAGGACCTGCAGATCGCGCGGCTGATCGAGCGCGAGGGCCGGGCCTGCGTGCTGGCGCTGAACAAGTGGGATGCGGTGGAGGACCGCCAGGTCACGCGCAAGGCGATCTCGGACCGGCTGGAGACGTCGCTGGCGCAGATGAAGGGCATCCCGGTGGTGTCGTTCTCCGCGCTGACCGGCGCCGGGGTGGACAAGCTGCTGCCGGTGGTGCGCGCGGCGCACGCGACCTGGAACCGGCGGGTGGCGACCGGCGAGCTGAACCGCTGGTTCGAGCACGCGCTGTCGCGCCATCCGACGCCGCTGGTGGAGGGCAAGCGGATCAAGCTGCGCTACATGACGCAGGCCAAGGCGCGGCCGCCCACCTTCGTGGTGTTCGGCACCCGCGCGGAGACGCTGCCGGAGGACTACCGCCGCTACCTGGTGAACGGGCTGCGCGAGCAGTTCAAGCTGCCGGGGACGCCGGTGCGGCTGCAGTTGCGGGGGACGAAGAACCCGTACGCGGACGACTGACGCGGGGCGGCCCTCGTGGCACCTGGCATCGAAGGATCAGCAAGCAAGGCTGGGCTTTGCCCAGCTCCACCAAAGGCCGAGGCCTCTGGAAACCTATCCCTTGAGAATGGATTCCAAAGGCTTGCCTTTGGCGGAGCTTGAGGCAGAGCCTCAACCTTGCCTGCCTCCGACGCTCATACCCACTGCCGCCGGGTCAGTGGTGCGCGACGATGCGGTAGATGGCGCCCGGCCCCTTGAGCAGGGCGTACAGCTCGCCGTTCGCGTCCTCGCCGAGGCGGAGGTCCGAGCGGCTGCCCTCACCGACCGGGGAGCCGCTCAGCGAGTCGTAGGCGATGCCGTGGTAGCTCAGGGCGATCGAGTAGACCTGCTGCGCCCGGGCCGGGAGCTGGCCGGTGTTGATCGCGAACAGGCGACCCTGGACGAAGTCGGCGAACACGTAGGTCCCCCGCAGCGCCGGAAGCTGCCACCCCTGGTATAGGAAGCCGCTGCCGATCGCGGCGGCGACCGTGCCGCCATCGCGGGCCGGGTCGCTGTGGTCGTACTCGGCGATGGGGTAGGTGATCCCGGCGTCGCCGGCGGGAAGCGGGTAGGCGCCGTAGTCGTTCTTGCCGCCGGGGCTGCCCACCGCGGCGCCGGTGGCGAAGGTGCCCTCGCGGAGCTGCCAGCCGTAGTTCGCGCCGCGGGCGCCGAGGTCGACCTCCTCGACCTGGTTCTGGCCGATGTCGTCGATGAACATGCGGTCCAGGCGCCCGGTCTGGAAGCTGAACTGCTGCGGGTTGCGCAGGCCGTAGGCCCAGACCAGCGGCGCCGCGCCGCCAAGGCTGCGGAACGGGTTGTCGGCGGGCACCGTGTACCTCGCGCCTCCCGCTCCGGCGAGCGGGTCGATGCGCAGGATCTTGCCGAGCGGGCTGGCGAGGTTCTGCCCGTTGCCGCGCGGGTCGTTGCCGCCGCCGCCGTCGCCGAACCCGATGTAGAGGTTGCCGTAGTCGCGAAAGCCCGGCCGGGCGTTGGGGTCGAAGCGGATCACGCCGCCGTTGTGGTTGGAGGCGTACTTGCCGACCCGCAGCACCTCGCGCGACGTGCCGGCGAAGCTCGCCGCGAACGGGTTGGCGGCGACCCACTCGCGGATCACCTGGTGGTGGTCGGCGTCGGCGTCGGCCAGGAAGTCGGGCGTGCCGCTGCGGCGGTCGGCGCTGTAGGCGGTGTAGAAGGTGCCGTAGCCGGGCAGCGAGGGCGTGCCGGCGAAGTTGGGGTGGAACGCCAGGCCGAGCAGCCCCTCCTCGCTGGTGGGCGCAATCAGCGAGATCGGCTGGGCGCGCAGGTCGAGGTAGGGCGCGACCTTCGTGCCGTCCGCGCTCACGCGGTAGATGATCCCGGCCGCGTCGGTGACGAACAGGCCGGCGGTCCTGCCAGGCGCGGAGCAGAGGAACTGCACCCTGGCCGCGGAGCCGTCGGTGTGGCGGGGCAGGGTGGCGAAATCCTGCAGGTCCAGCGTGATCCCGGAGGGCGCCGGCGCGGGGAGCAGCGGTTCCGACAGCTCGGCGGGCGGGGCCGCGGCGGCTGCGGCGCTGCTCGCGACGACGATGGCCAGCGCGCGTGCCGCGACGGCCGATGCGGGGCGGGTCGTCGTGCGATGGGTCATGATCCAGTCCTCCTGTGTCGTTTCCTGCGTGACCCTGCCTGCGGCGTCGGAGCGGTCGTGGGCCGTGTTCTTCGGCCTCCGCTCCTGCTGTGCCTGCGCCGGATCTGAGATGGCACAACGGGTCAGCGATGCAGCCTTGAGTTGAGCGCATCTCGCTCTTGTCTGCAACTGTAGCGCGCAGCAGGCTTTGGCCGGCTGGCCTCGCTAGGGGCGGGCCGACCGGCTGCCCGAGGGCAGGCGGCACAAGCGGCGGGGTCGTGCCGCCGGCGCGGGTCGAGGTTTCCAAAGGCGAGCCTTCGGCGAAGTTCGAGGCCCATGCCTGGAGGAGGGGCCTCGACCTTGCCCTGCTCGCCGTCCCGCCAGCTCCAGCGCGGGATCAGCCTGCGCTGATCTGCCCGGCGGCGAGGGTGGCGCCGAACAGGGTGATCCTCGTGCCGTCGCCGAGCGTCAGCGCGGTGCCGAACGCGCCGGTGGTCGCGGTCCTGAGTGCGGCCGAGGCGTCGGCCGCGGTGTAGCCGCCGGTCAGGACGAGCTGGTCGAAGGCCTTGAAGCCGACGATGGCCTCGCTGCCGCCCTTGCCCTGCAGGAAGCCGTAGGTACCCGGGGCCGCTGCCGGCGAACGCCGTGAGGCTGCCGCCGTTCAGGTCGACCTGCACGCTGCCCTGGCCTTCGACCAGCAGCGAGGTGCCGGACTGGGCGACGACCGTGTCGCTGCCGTTCGGTCCCCCGAAGGCGACGTCGCCGTTGGTCAGGCCGATCACGTTGGACCCCGTGCTGCCCACCATGGTGTCGTTGCCGCCGTTGCTGCCGAGGATTGCGTTGCTGCCTGAGCCGCCGAACATCAGCGCGGCGCTGCCGGTGCCGCCACCCAGCGTGGTGTTGCCGGAGCCGGCAACGAGGATGCTGCTTTGTCCGGAGCCGCCGACCAGCACGTCGGAGCCCGATCCACCGTAGAGAATGGTGGCGCCGCTGCCGCCGACGGCCGTGTCCTGGCCGGCGCCGGCGACGAAGGTCAGCGCGCCGGCGCCACCGCGGACCGAGACCGCGGCGCCGGAGGCGAACACCATGTCGCTGCCGCCGCCGGCCTGGATGGAGTCGTTGCCGGTGCTGTTGATGACGTCGTTGCCGCTGTCCTGGAGCACCAGCGTGCCGCCGCTGAGCGTGACGCCGGAGATGACGCCGCCGGCGAAGATGTCCGCCGCGCCGCCGCTGACCGTGACGTTGCTGGCGGTGCCTCCCGAGGAGACGAACAGATAGCCGCCGCTGTTGACCAGGGTTGCGCTGGCCACACCGCCCGACATGACGAGCTGCGCGCTGCTGCCGGTGTTGACCACGGTGCCGAGTGCGGTGCCGCCGGAGACCACCTGCAGGCCGCCGCCGTTCGCCGTGGTGGCGCTGGTCGTGCCGCCCGCGTGGATTTACTCCGCGCTGCCGCTGCCGACCATCGCAGTGCCCGCGGCGGCGCCGCCGGAGAACACGGCTGCACGGCCGCTGCTGATGATGGTGCCGCTGGCCGTCCCGCCGGAAAGGAGCTCCTGGCCACCCCCGCCGATCACGCCGGCACGGGCGACGCCGCCGGCATGGACGAACTCCACGCCAGCGTTGACCAGCGTGCCGCTGGCCGTCCCGCCGGAGAGGATCTGCCGGGCGCCGCTATTGACCCGCGACCTGCTGGCCGTGCCGCCCGAGTAGACGAACTCGAGGCCGTTGGACACCGTGTCCAGCGTCGTGCCGCCGCTGTAGACGTCCACGTAGGCGCCGCTGTTCAGCAGCGTGCCGTCGGCGACGCCGCCGGAGACCAGGACTCTGGCCAAGGTGGCGACATTGCCGGCGCTCGCGGTGCCGCCGGCAAGAATGATCTCCTGGTCGAGGGCGGCGAGCACGAGGCCGCTGCCGGTCTGGCCGGCGCTGATCGTGGTGGTTATCATGCGGGGTCTCCCGCGGCGCTCCGGCCGGCGATGGGGGCGGGCACGGGCGGGAAGGGCGTGGGCGGGAAGGGCATGGGCGGGAAGCCTGGCAGGCGGCGCAGGGTGGCGCGGACGTGCTCGGGGGTGATCAGGCGGGTGCACTCGAACTGGCGGGGCGTGTTCGCCTGGCGCGGGCACCACAGGAAGTCGGCGTGCTCGAAGCGGTGGCGCACGTCGTTCCAGCAACTGTTGCAGGCGTGGTAGTTGATCACCCGGTACGGCGTGGCGAACTCGTTGTGCGGGTGGGTGAAGCCGCTGATCATCACCACCGGGCAGCCCGCCGCCCAGGCCAGCCAGGCCAGCCCGCTCGACAGGCCCACGAACGCCGCCGCATGGCGCAGCAGGCGGGCGCGCCCGACCAGCGGCAGGTCGCCGGTCAGGTCCTCCACGCCGTGCGGGATGTGGGTCCAGACCAGGCCGTGGCCGTGCACCGGATTCTGGTCGATGCACAGCACCCGGTAGCCGGCGTCGCGCAGGAACGCCACCACCTCGCGCCAGCCGTTCGGGTTGTTCCAGTACTTTGCCTGTGACGAGCTTTGCACCCCGATGCACACGTAAGGCTCGGCGAGCGGCCGGCTCTCGTCGGGCAGGGCGAGGCGGGGCGCGCTCTCCTCCGGATCGACGCCGAGGATGTGGCCGGCGGTGCGGTGCAGGCCGACGAGGCGGAAGTCGCAGGGCTGCCACACGCAGTCCGCGTCGTCGAAGAACAGGCCGAGGCTGTAGGTGGCGTAGAACCGGTCCGGCTCGACCGCCTCGTGGGGGACGAAGCGGATGTCGGGGTAGGCGTCGCGGAGCAGCGGGATGATCAGCGCCGACATCGTGCAGGTCAGGCGGCAGCGATGCTCCCCGGCGAAGCGGGCGGCGTAGGGAAACCAGGCGAGCACGTCGCCGAGCGTGCCGACCGGGAACTGCACCAGCACGTCGCGTCCGCGTGCGTCGTAGTCGTGGGCCAGCACCGTCTGCGCGGTGCCTGCCGCGTCGATCGCCTCGATCTCGATGCGGAAGCGCACGAACCAGCGCTTGGCGCTGTTGACGAAGGCGCCCTGGTTCTCGCTGCGGAACAGGACGTTGCCGGTGTCGAGGTCGCGCAGGGTAACGCGCCACGCGCCTTCGGTCAGCGTGGGCAGCAGCACCCTGGCGCCGAGGTTGAAGTCGAAGCGGATGCCGCGTGCCGCGTGCTGCGTCGGCGTGGCCGCGGCCGGCGGGTAGCTCTGGCCAGCGGGCGCCGGGGCGTCGGCGGAGGGCATGGCGCTGTGCACGGACGCTCCCGACGCCTGGAAGGCGCGCCAGGCGCGGCGGGTATCCCACAGGGAGACGGCGTTTTCCAGCCCTGTGCAACAGCAAACAAGGCCGGGCTCTGCCCGGACCCGCCAAAGGCCTGAGGCCTTTGGAAACCCATCCCTTAAGCAAGTGGATTCCAAAGGCTCGCCTTTGGCGGAGTTTGAGGCGGAGCCTCAACCTTGCTCGCTTCGCTCCGTCCGTTCAGCGGGTGAGATAGTCGATCATGGTGATGCCGAACAGGATGGCGAGCCAGAAGAAGCCCAGGATGGAGAACAGGCGGACCAGCGGCGGGGCGTGGGTCAGCTCCATCGAGAAGGTGAGCACGATGACGACCATGACCGCGGCGATGCCCAGCTCGACGTAGCCGGCGGCGCGGAACGGTGTGGTCATCGCCAGCAGCACCTCGACGGCGAGGAGCGCGAGCAGCACGCCGGTGGTGATCACCGGGCCGCGCATGACCTCGCGGACCTTGGGGTCGATGTCGCGCAGCGCGGCGAGGCCGGGGAGGGCGACCATCAACGGTTCACCAGGTAGAGGCTCGGATAGACGATGAGCCAGACGAGGTCGATGAAGTGCCAGTACAGGCCGGTGATCTCGACCCGGTTCTGGTGGCGGGCGAGGTAGTTCGGGCGGCTGACCAGCCAGGCCATCGCCCAGACGATGCCGATGCCGATGGTCAGGTGGCCGAAGTGCAGGATCGTGGTGACCCAGTAGAGGTTGACGAACAGCTGCGAGGCGCCGTCCGCGCCCAGCTCGTAGGGACGCTTGAGGAACGGCGTCATGTGCTCGGCGTAGTCGACGTAGTATTCGTAGCTCTTGAGCAGGAGGAAGCCGAGGCCGAGCGCGCCGGTCGCGAACAGGCAGCGGGTGACGTCGCGGGCGCGGCCGAGCTTGGACATCTCGATGGCGCCGGTCATCACCAGCGACGAGGTGATGAGGATCACGGTGTTGACGCCGCCGATCCACAGCTTGAGGTGCTGGGCCGCGGCCTGCACGGAGTCCGGGTGCAGGGTGCGCAGCACGAGGGCGGTGACGAGGAGGCCGGAGAACAGCAGCAGCTCGGTGATCAGCCAGGCCCACATGCCCAGCTCGGCGGAGAGGCGCTGCTGGGCAACGGTGGTGAACTGCTCGTGCAGCTCGACGCCGACGCCGGGATTGCCGGCGTAGGCCAGGGTGCCGGGCTCGAATCGCTCCGACTCAGCCACGCTCGACCACCTTGTTGGGGTAGTCGTAGGCCTCGAAGTCGACCACGGGCGGGGTGAGGAAGTTGTGCTTGGGCGGCGGCGAGGACGTGGTCCACTCCAGGCCCTTGGCACCCCAGGGGTTGTCGGGCGCGCGCTTGCCGAACCACAGCGACCAGGTGAGGTAGACCAGCGGGAAGATGTAGCCAACGGCGAGGATGGTGGAGCCGGCAGAGCTCATGATGTTGAGCAGCTGGAACTCAGGCGCGTACTGGTGGTAGCGGCGCGGCATGCCGAGGTAGCCGAGCAGGAATTGCGGGAAGAAGGTGACATTGAAGCCGATGAACATCAGGAACGCGCCGACGCGGCCCCAGGCCTCGGGGTACATGCGGCCGGTGAACTTGGGCCACCAGAAGTGCAGGCCGCCGAGGAAGGCCAGCACGGTGCCGCCGACCATGATGTAGTGGAAGTGCGCGACCACGAAGTAGGTGTCGTGCAGGTGCTCGTCGATGGCGAGGCTGGCGAGGAACAGGCCGGTGAGGCCGCCGACCACGAACAGGCCGATATAGGCCATGGCGTAGAGCATCGGGGTGTCGAGGCGCAGGTCGCCTTTGTGGATGGTGGCGGTCCAGTTGTACACCTTGACCGCCGACGGCACGGCGACGGCGAAGCTGAGCAGGGAGAACACCACGGCGGAGGTCTCGCTCTCGCCGTTGACGAACATGTGGTGGCCCCAGACGAAGAAGGTGATCGAGGCCAGGCCGATGGTCGCGTAGGCGATGAAGCGATAGCCGAAGATCTTCTTCTGCGAGAAGGCGGTGACCAGCTCGCTCATCACGCCCATGCCGGGCAGCACCATGATGTAGACGGCGGGGTGGGAGTAGAACCAGAACAGGTGCTCGAACAGCACCGGGTCGCCGCCGAGGGCGGGGTCGAACACGCCGATGTGGAAGGCGCGCTCCATCACCAGCAGGATCAGCGCGATGGTGATGACCGGGGTGGCGAGCAGGAAGATCAGGCTGGTGGCGTAGATCGCCCATACGAAGATCGGCATGCGGAACCAGGTCATGCCGGGGGCGCGCATGGTGTGCACGGTGACGACGAAGTTCAGGCCCGACAGGATCGAGGAGAAGCCGACGACGATCACGCCGATCAGGGCGGGCACGACGTAGGTGTTGGAGAAGGTGGTGGAGAACGGGGCGTAGAACGTCCATCCGGTGTCGACGCCGCCGATCACCAGCACGACCAGGGTGAAGAACGCGCCGGCCATGAACACCCACCAGCTCAGCAGGTTGATCTTGGGGAAGGCGAGGTCCTTGGCGCCGATCATCAGCGGGATCAGGAAGTTGCCGAAGGTGTTGGGGATCGAGGGGATCAGGAAGAACCACACCATGATCACCCCGTGCAGGGTGAACAGCTTGTTGTAGGTGTCGTTGGTGAAGATCTGGCCGTTGGGCACCACCAGGGAGAGGCGCACGGCGCCGGCGGCGAGCGCGCCCAACAGGAAGAACGCGGTGATCGAGGCGAGGTAGAGCAGGCCGATGCGCTTGTGGTCGACGGTGAACAGCCACGAGCGGATGGTGTGCTCGTCGTGGAGGTAGTCGCGGGGGCGGTGCAGCGTGGGGCGCGCGACGCTGGCGTCACGCAGGGCAATGTCGGACGGGCTCATCGCGTCTGCTCCCCAGGGCTGGCGGGACTCTGGCTGGCGGCGGCCTGCTGGCGGCCGGAGGACTGGCTGCCGGGCTGGCCGAAGGATTTCACGTAGGCGACCAGCTTGAGCAGGTCGTCCTCGGGCAGGATGCCGGCGAAGCTGGGCATCACCTGCTTGTAGCCGGCGATCTTGTTGTGGTCGGGGTTGAGGATCTTGTCGCGGATGTAGGTGTCGTCGGCGAAGATGGTCCTGCCGTCCTCGAGCGGCACCGGCGAGCCGGCGAGCCCGACGAGGGAGGGCGCGCGCACGGTGGCGGTGCCGGCATGGCAGCCGGCGCAGCCGTCGGCGGTGAACAGGCGGGCGCCTGCCGCGGCCATGGACTGCGAGCCGCCGTTGGCGCTGAGCCAGTCCTCGTAGGCGGCGGGCTCCATCACGGTGAGCAGGCCGTCCATCGCGGAGTGGTCGGTGCCGCAGTACTCGGAGCAGAACAGGCGGTAGGTGCCGGCGTGGTTGGCGTTAAACCACAGTTCGGTGTAGCGCCCGGGCAGGGTCTCCATCTGGATGCGCAGCGCCGGGATGTAGAGGCCGTGGATCACGTCCTGGCTGATCATGCGGATCAGCACGGGTTGGTTGATCGGCACGTGCAGGTCGTTGATCTCCGCCTGGCCGCCGGGGTGCTGGAACTTCCACATCCACTGCCGGCCGACGGCGCTGATCTCCATGGCGCCGGGCGGCGGGTGCTTGTGGGTGTCGAACAGGCGCGCCGCCCAGACGAAGAAGAACAGGGTGAGCAGGAACGGGATGATCATCCAGCTCAGCTCGATGAGGTTGGAGCGCTCGTCGTGGTTGGTGCGGTCGACGACCTTGCCGGCGCGGTAGCGGATCGCAAACCAGGTGATGCCGACGAAGATCGGCGCGGTGAGCAGGACCGTGAGCACCGTGAAGGCGATGATGATGTGGTCGGTCTCGGCGGCGCTCGCGGAGGCGGAGAGCGGCCAGAGGGCCAGTGGGTAGTCGCTCGGCTTCATGGGCGGAGTCCTGACACGCACGGACGGGTCCGGCGCTGGGCGGGGCGGGGCGGCGTGGCGCACGGCCGATGCCGCGAGGAGGGAAGGGCGTGCCGGGCGGGGCACCCCGCCGGAACGGATGCCCGCGCGATCAATGCGAGGACAGCCGGCGGGAGGCCAGCCGGAACGGGGATGGCCAGGACGGGGATGGCCAGGACGGGGATGGCCAGGACGGGGATGGCCAGGACGGGGATGGCGGGGCTCATCGCGCGCCCGCCGCGGGACGGGGCGAGGGCACGGGGCTGCCCTGGCCGGTGCCGAGCGGGGTGTCCTGGGTGATGTCGGGCTCGGGGCCGGGGCGGGTGCGGCCGCGCGGGTCGGCCTGGGTCAGGCCGGGCGTGTCGAGCGGGCGGCCGGCGACGAGGGTCATCGCGTCCTCGATCGGGATGCGCGCCTCGGTGTGCGAGTCGTCGGTGTAGGCCCAGCCGCTGAGCTTGCCGATCTCGCGGCCCCGCTCGCGGTTGAGGTCGGAGTAGGCGTCGACCTGGAGGTGCGGGCCGGGAACCTCGATCGGGGCGACCTGCACCGCGGTGAGCCTGGGGCGGCTGGCGCGGTCGTCGGAGCGCCACAGCCCGATCAGCGCCATCATGCCGAACGTCGCGCCGAGGGCGACCGCTGCGAACAGCGCCATGATGCGGTGGATGTTGCGGGTGCTGACGTCCTGGGTCTCGTGGCCGGCCTCGCGCGACTCGGCGCTGGCAGGGGTGGACGGCCGGCCGCGGCCGGTGTCCGGGCCGTGCTCGCCGTAGTCCCAGTCCTGGTGTTCGTCGTGGCCGACCTCGGGGTCGACGTGGCCGCGCACGTTGCCGCCGTCCGACGCCGGCCCGGCTTCGGGCGCATTGCGGCCCCGCCCGAGCAGCACGGTGCCGCCGAGCAGGGCGACGCCGGCCGCGGTCCAGGCGGCGAGTCGGCCGGCGGTGGCGCCCGCGAGGACGCCGCCGCGACGCGCGGGCGCCGCGTCGTGGTCCGGGCCTGCGACGACGCCGGATGCCGTGGCATCGCCCTTCGCGGACAGCACGGTGGCGAGCCGGGCCGCGCGGGCCAGGATGCGGGACTGCCTGCTCATGCGGGGTTGCCCACGATGCGGCCGCGCGCCAGCACCAGCAGGGCGCACAGCAGGCCACCGATGCCGGCCAGGCCCAGCAGGTCGGCCAGGGACAGGGTGAACGCGCCACGGAACGACGGCGTGATCAGCCACAGCGTCTCCACCAGGTGCATCAGCAGCACCAGTCCGGCCAGCCCCGCCAGCACGCGGGCGTCGCGCACCAGGCGCGGGATCGTGGCGGCAAGCAGCGGCACCAGGAACGCGAGCAGGCCGAACCACTCGGCGGCGCGGCCGAGGCCGGCGTCACGCTGTTGATACCAGACGATCTCGCGCGGCAGGTTGGCGGACCAGATCACGAGATACTGGTTGAACTGCAGGAACATCCACGCGGCGAGCAGCCAGAGCAGCGTCGCGACGGCGGAACCGGGCAGCGCCGCGGGCGCAAGGCGGGCGGCCGGCGCGGCAAGGCTGCCGCGTGGCGCCGTGAAGGGGGCACGCAGTGCGGCGGGGCGGGGCAGGGCGGCGAGCAGCACCGCGGCGGAAAAGGCGATGCCGCACTGCGAGGCGATCAGCACCAGGCCGTAGGCGGTGGAGTTCAGCCCCGGCGCCACGGCCATCGCGAGGTCCATGGCCAGCAGGGTCGCGGCGAACAGGTGCACGACGAGGCCGAGCAGCGCCAGGGCGCGCGGGCGGCCCGGGCGCAGGAACAGCAGCGCCAGCGCGCTCCACACCAGCAGGATCGCCACGACGCGCAGGGTGCGGGCGGCGGGGGAGTACCAGCCGGCGGCGAAGCCGTGGCGGGAGGCCGCGGTACCGAACAGCCCGGCCTGCGCCAGCAGCACCGGGATCGCCAGCAGCGCGATCGGCGGCAGCGCCACCAGCAGCAGCCGCAGCGAGGGCGCGAGCGCCAGCGGCAGGCGCGGCGCGGACGGCGCCTCGCCGAGGCCGAGGCTGCGCTCGCCCGGCGCGGCGGCGGCGAGGTCGCAGGCCATCACCAGCGGCAGGGCGCCGGCCGGCAGCGCCAGCCAGAACAGCCAGGCGGCCAGGTAGGACGGCATCACCGGGCCGGCGGACAGCGCGGCGAGCAGCGCGATGCACAGCAGGGCGGCCACGCCGACGCCGAGGCAGGCGGGCACGGCGCGGCTCACTGACGGCCGCCCGACATGGTGGCGGGCGGCAGGCTGTTGCGGTTGGTGCCGGGCACCGTCGCGGTGGTGGCGCCGATCGGCGCGTCCGGCTGCTGCACGCTGTTGGCCTCGGGCGGCTCCACGGGGGCATTGTCGAGCTTGGCGCGCTCGGCGGGCGCCAGCGAGGCCACGGCGACGCCGCGCGAGAGCTGCAGGGCGCGGATGTAGCTGGCGATCGCCCAGCGGTCGGTGGGTCCCACCCGGTCGGCGTGGCTGTACATGGCGCCGCGACCGTAGGTGATGGTGTCGTAGATGGTCTGCGCGCTGATGCGGCGCATCTCCGGGCTGGCGAAGTCGGGCGGCTGTGGGAAGCCGCGCTGCACGATGATGCCCTGGCCGTCGCCGGCGCGGCCGTGGCACGGGGTGCAGAAGATGTTGTAGCGCTCGTGGCCGCGCTCGACCATCGCCTCGGTGATGGCGGCGGGCTGCGGCACCGGGCGGGAGGGCTCGTCGCGGGGCACGGTGCCGGCGACGGGCAGGCGCATGCTCTGCCCGTCGGGGAAGAAGTTGCTGCGGTCCCAGTTCTCGGACTTGGCCTGGCTGTACATGTTGGCGCGCTTGCAGCCGCCGAGCGCCAGCGTCGCGGCCAACGCAGCCATCAGCAGCGTGCCGGCGGCACTGGCCTGGCGCGGCGCGGGAAGCGAGCAAGGCCGGGCTCTCCCTCCGCTGCCCATTCCAACGACCCAAGCGGGTCGTCGGAACCTTTGGGCGGCTACGCCCAGACCCGCCAAAGGCCAGGTGCCTTTGGAAACCCCTCCCTTCAGCAAGTGGATTCCAAAGACTTGCCTTTGGCGGAGTTTGAGGCAGAGCCTCAACCTCGCTTGCTTCCTGGCCGTCCAGGGCCGGCTCATCGCGGCACCCGGTGCACGGCGATTGGCGCCATCGCCAGCCCGCCGAGGCAGCGCTCTGCCTCCGCCGGGTCGAAGCGGTTGCCGCGGCCCTCGATGGCCACGAAGAAGCGGTCCTGCGAGGCGCGGTCGAAGCCCGGGATGTTGAACGACGGGTGGTTCAGCGTCGGCAGCCGGTTGAGGATCAGCAGCAGCAGCACCACGGCGGAGGCGGCCATCAGCGCGGCGAACGAGGCGGTGGGCACCACGAAGGCCGGCCAGGAGAAGCGCGGACGCCCGCCGATGTCGAACACGTAGTCGTAGCCGGTAGCGTACAGGCACATGCCCATCATCAGCACGCCGCCCAGCGCGCCGCCGGACACGGCGTAGCGACGCATCGAGCCGCCGCGCAGGCCGAGCGCCTCGGTGACGCCGGGCACCGGCACCGGGGAGTAGGTGTCGATCCGGGTGTCGGGCAGGGCGTGCACGGCGCGCACCGCCGCCATCAGCGCCGCAGGCGTGGCGAACTCGGCGCTGACCGCCCAGAGCGGGGCGTCCTCCTCCTCGCCGTGGGAGCTAGACATGGCTGGGACCTGCAGGAATCGCGCCGGGCAGCGGCCCGGCGGTGCGCGGGCCGCCGGGCGAGCCGGGACCGTCGCGACGCCGCGACACCGGATCGGGGCGGGCCGGGAGGCCGGCGGCCTGCCAGGTGGTCTCGACGCGGCGCACGTCGAGGATCGACAGCACCGGCAGGTAGCGCAGCGACAGCAGCAGCAGGGTGAGCAGCAGGCTGAGCGAGCCGGCGAAGGTGGCCAGCCCCCAGATGTTCATCGTGTATTCCTGCGCGGCCGAGGGCAGGAAATCGTGCTGCAGGGTGCCGACGATGATCATGAAGTGCTCGGACCACATCGCCACGATCACCAGGAAGCCGATCGCGCCGATCGCCAGGGCGGAGCGGCGCAGCACCGGCAGCCAGAACGCCTGCACCGCGGCCAGGCCGAGCAGCACCAGGCTCCAGAACGCCCAGGCGTGCGAGCCGCCGATGCGCCGCATCAGCACGCCCCTGTCGTAGGAGTCGCCGCCGGTCAGGGTGCCGAGCGCCTCGAACACGCTACAGTAGATGTGCGCGATGCCGAGACCGAGCAGCAGCATCGCCAGCAGCTCCAGGTGGCGCGCGGTGATCAGCGCCTCCAGCCCGAAGGCGGCGCGCACCACGGTGGCGACCAGGGCCAGCGCGGCGACGCCGGAGAGCAGGGCGACCACCACGAAGGACGCGGGCTCCAGCGTGTCGTGCCAGCCGGGCTCGACGGTGCCCGCGAACATCACCGCGGCCCCGGTCTGGAGCGAGAGCACCACCAGGAAGGCGAGCACGGCGAGGATGCGCGACGCCTCGGTCCAGCGGCGCCAGTGCACCGCCGAGCCGCGCCAGCCGAGCGAGGCGATGCCGTAGAGCTGGGCGCGCAGCAGGGCGATCTTCCAGTCGGGGTCGGAGGACGGGGGCTGGCTGCGGGCGGCGGCGCGGGCAGCCATCACCCGCAGGCGGTCGCTGGCGCGGTCGCGCAGCGTGGCGAGGTCGGGCAGCAGGTTGAGGAACCACACGCCGCCGCCCACGCCGAGGAAGCTCAGGATGTCGATCGCGTCCCAGTACAGCGGCGAGCGGAACTGCGGCCACAGCAGGAAGGTGTTGGGGTAGGGCAGGTTCCAGTAGAAGTACCAGGGCCGCCCGAGATGGATAATCGGGTAGGTGCCGGCCGCCGCGGCGGCGAGCAGCGCCACGGTGTCGGCCAGCCGGCCCAGCGCGGAGCGGGCAGGCATGCCGGCGAGCAGCAGCACGGCGGAGACCGCGAGGCTGCCGCAGGCGGTGCCGATCCAGAAATCGTAGCCGACGATGTCGAGTGCCCAGGTGACGGGGATGTTGTTGCCCCACATCCCCACGCCGTACCAAAGCACGAAGAACAGCGAGATCGCCAGCACGCCCATCAGGCCCATGGCGCCGGCCATCGCCAGCCACCAGCGCAGCCGCAACGGATGGTCGAGCGCCATGCCGGCCAGGTCGCGCTCGGCGGGGCCGTGGGCGGGCCCCGCGTCGGCCGCGCCGCGGTCGCCGGAGCTGTGGTCGCCGGGGCCGTGGAAGCGCGGGCCGTCCGCCGTCATGTCGCTCGGCATGTCAGCCTTCTCCTGCGGCCGGGCCGAACTCGGCCAGGTAGGTGGTGCGCGGACGCAGGTTCAGCTCGCCCAGCAGGGCGTAGTTGCGCGGGTCCGCCCGCGCGGCGCGCACCTCGGCGCCGTGGTCGCGCAGGTCGCCGAAGTGGATCGCCCGCGTCGGGCAGGCGGTCTGGCAGGCGGTCTTCACCCGTCCGTCGGGGATCGGCTGCAGCGACTTGTCGGACTCGATGCGCGCCTCGGCGATGCGCTGCACGCAGTAGGTGCACTTCTCCATGACGCCGCGCGAGCGCACCGTGACGTCCGGGTTGTTGCGCGCCTGCACCGAGGGCGCCTCGCCGTTGGTGTAGTCGAGGTAGTTGAAGCGGCGCACCTTGTACGGGCAGTAGCCGGAGCAGGCGCGGGTGCCGACGCAACGGTTATACACCATGAGGTTCAGGCCCTCGTGGTCGTGCAGCGTCGCCTCCACCGGGCAGCCGACCTCGCAGGGCGCGTCCTCGCAGTGCATGCAGGGCACCGGCTGGAAGTGGGTGGCGGGCTGCTCCGGCTCGCCCTCCCAGTAGCGGTCGATGCGCAGCCAGTGCATGTCGCGGCCGAGTGCCACCTCCTCGCGGCCGACCACGGGGATGTTGTTCTCGCTTTGGCAGGCGACCACGCAGGCGTTGCAGCCGATGCAGGCGTCGAGGTCGATCACCATGCCCCAGGCGCGGCGGTCCTGGTCGTTGTCGGCGTACACCTTGTCCGGGTAGAGCGAGGGCGCGGTGGGGCCGGGGTCGCCGAGGTGCGGGTCGCCCAGCACCATGTCGCCGACCGGGCCGCCGCCCACCGGCTGCACCCGGATGAAGTCATGGCCCTCCATCGAGCCGTGGTCCTGGGTGGTGGCGACGCGGGCGTGGCGGCCGAGCTTCGTCAGCGTGACGCCGGCGGTCTGGGTGGGCGAGGCGGCGCTGCGCAGGGGCGAGGCGGCGAAGCCGAGGTTGGTGGAGAGCAGGTCCGGCGGCACGTGGCCGTAGCCGAGCGTGAGCGTCGCGGTGTCGGGCGCCTGGCCGGGGGTGATCCACACCGGGCCCTCGACGCGGCGTCCGCCGGCCTCCAGCGCCACGACGTCGCCGTTGGCGAGGCGCTCGCGGGCGGCGAGGCCCGGCGAGATCGCGACGACGTTGTCCCACACCACCTTGTTCAGCGGGCGGGGCAGCTCCTGCAGCCAGGCGTTGTTGGCCCAGGCGCCGTCCCAGACCGAGGGGTCGGGGCGGAACAGCACGGTGAGCGCGCGGGCGCCGGACCCTGCCGCGGCGGAGGCGGGCGGGGCTGCGTCGGGCGCAGGGGACGATGCCGCCGCGTGGGCCGCGGGGGCGAGCCGGGTGGCGATCTCGGGCTCGGCGGTGTCGGGCAGGAAGCCGTCCACCAGGGCCTGGCGCCAGCGCCTGGCGATCGCGGCGTCGTCGCCCGCGCCGCGCCAGGTGTCGTGCCAGTGCGACTCCAGGATGTCGCGGCCCGAGCGCGGCATCGGGTCGGTGAACAGCGACAGCACCTCCAGCGCGGAGCGGCCGCCGTAGAGCGGGACCACGGTGGGCTGGATCAGGCCGACCGTGCCGTCCCAGGAGCGGGCGTCGCCCCAGGACTCCAGCGGGTGCAGCAGCGGCAGGTGCCAGTCCGAGGCGGCGGCGGTCTCGTCGGCGTAGGGGCCTGCGTGGATGCGCAGCGCGACCTGGTTCAGCGCGTCGGCGAAGGCGAGGTCGCCCGGCGCGTCGTACACCGCGTTGGTGTCGAGCATCAGCAGGGTGTGCACCTGCCCGGCGTGCATCGCGTCCACCAGCGAGGCCAGGCTCTCGGCGTGCGCGGCGACCGGCGCGGTGTAGCCTACGGTGTGGCCGGCGTTGCCGAGCGCGGCATTGAGGCGGTGCGCGGCCTCCTGCACGGCGGCGGGCTGGGCCGCGCCGACGGCGACGATCGACGCGCCGCGGGCCGAGGCCAGCGCGGCGCCGGCCCGGGCGCGCCAGGCGGCGACGGGGTCGGTGCCCACGGCGGCGGCGGCCTGGGCCGAGGCACCGGCGGCGGCACCCGCGGCGGGCGTCGCGCCGGGCGTGGACAGGTCGGCGAGCAGGCCCGCGGCGAGCGCCGCGATGGCGTCCGGCGTGGCGGCGAGCGCGTGGTCAGCCTTGGCCGAGGTCAGGCTCGGCGTGGGCGAGACGGCGTGCAAGGCGAGCAGCCTGCCGTCCCTGGCCGCCGTGGCGCGGGCAAGAGTCCAGTCCAGGGCCTGGCCGATCTGCTGCGGGCCATGGTCGAGGAAGTCGCCGTCGAGCGAGACCACGGCGCGGGCACGGTCGAAATGGTAGCGGGGCTGCACGGCGCGGCCGAACGCGTCGCGCGCGGCGGCGACGGCCTCGCCGTGCGTGGGGTCCTGGCTGTGCCAGACCATCTCGGGGTAGGCGGCCTGCAGGGCGGCGATGCGGGCCAGCAGGGTGGGCGAGGTCACGGTGCCGGTGAGCAGGCGCAGGCCGGCGCCACGATTGGCGCGCAGCACCGCGAGCGGGCCGACGGTGGCGGCGCGGAACGCCTGCCAGGACGAGGCGCGGCCGAGGTAGCGCACCGACTGCGAGCGGTCGGGGTCGTAGAGGCCGAGCACGGAGGCCTGCGCGAAGGCGTCGGTGCCGCCGCGGGTCCAGGGGTGCTCGGCATTGCCGTCGATACGGATCGGGCGGCCGTTGCGGGTCGAGACCAGCACGCCGGTACCGTAGCCGCCGAGCATCGTGGTGGAGGCGTACTGCAGGAGGTTGCCGACCACGATGCGCTCGGGGTTGCGGACGTAGGGGACCTCCTGGGCGCGGCCGTCCTCGGTGGTGCCTTCGCCGCAGCCGGCGAGGCCGGCGAGCGCGAACGAGGCGGCCATCACCTTGAGGAAGCGGCGTCGTCCCGCGCCGTCGAGCGTGGGGGCGAGGCGGGCGGCGGCGGGGAACTCGGCGTGCAGGAAACGCTGGAAGCTGGGGGTGTCCGCGAGCTGGTCTAGCGAGCGCCACATCGCGGGGCCGCCGCCCAGGCCGGGCCGCATGCGCGCGGCGGGCGAGTCGGAGCTGGCCGCACCCGCGAGGGACGCGTCGCGGACGGGCACGTCGCGGGCGGGAGCCGGGGCGCCGAGGTCGGGTGCGTCAAGGCGGGGACTGCTCATCGGTGGCAGATCGAGCAGTCGGTCAGCACGCCGGCGCCGCGGATGCCGTTGTGGGCGACGAGCTGGGCGCCGAGCTTGGCCTGGTCGTCGGCGGGCTGCCACTCCATGTTCCAGACCTCGGCGGCGGGGCGTATCCACTTCTCCGGCGCACGGTGGCAGTTGATGCAGAACGCCATCTCGAAGGCGTGGGCGCGGTAAGTGAGCTGCATCGCGGTGACGTCGCCGTGGCACGACGAGCAGCCGATGCCCTTGGTCACGTGGATGGAGTGGTTGAAGTACACGTAGTCGGGCAGGCGGTTCACCCGGGTCCAGTGCAGCGGGTTGTCGTTGGCCAGGCTGTCGCGCACCGGGGCGAGCATCTCGGAGTTGGTCCAGATCTGGCTGTGGCAGGTCATGCAGGTCCAGGTCGGTGGGATGCCGGCCGACGCGTTGATCTCGACCTGCTGGTGGCAGTAGCGGCAGTCGATGCCCAGCTCGCCGGAATGGTGCTTGTGGCTGAACGGCACCGGCTGTGCGGGGGCGACGCCCACGGTGCTGCTGTATGACGAGGTCCACACGCCGGCGAACACCAGCAGGCCCAGGGCGAGCCCGCCCACGGTGACCGCGATCCAGAAGCGGAAGATCGCGTCGGCGCCGGGCGCGAAGAGCTGGCGCATCAGGCGAAGTACCGCGTTGCGGCGGCTGGGCGCGGCGCCAGCCGGCACGGGGTATTCGGGCGCTCGGGCGAGCGGGCCATGGCAGCCAGGGTCAAGTCGAACCGCCTTTCGCGCGCTGCAGCGCTTCGTGGCTACATTGTGGCCTGGGGGGCGTCAAATCATGTTCTTCCGCGCAGCGATCACGCCAGGGTGTGAGCCGATCCGGGTGCCGCCAAGCTTGCGGATATCGTCTGGGTGGTCCGATGCAGGGCAGGTGGTGTGGGTCGCGCGCTTGCCCAGGGTACTCAGGCGGCGGGCCTGGACGGGTGCGAGACGACACCGCGGCTTGCAATCGCGGCCCGGCGTGGCTAGAACGCCGCACCACGGAGTGCGGGCGTAGCTCAGGGGTAGAGCACAACCTTGCCAAGGTTGGGGTCGAGGGTTCGAATCCCTTCGCCCGCTCCAGTGATTTCCCTGTTTTGACAATAAATTAAAGGTCACGAGCCCGGATTTGGACGGACCACCTTTGACAGGCCTGGAACCAGGGTGGAACCAAGCGGCGCTTACTCGGCAGCAGCAGAGAGTCAAAATGCGGATCGTCCTGCTGGTCGGATCTCTTACCCTCGTCGCCTGCGTCGGCGTTCAAGGGGCTGAGCCAGTCCCTCAGGTATCGAGTGATGAGGTGGTGACGTGCATCATCCACCGCACAGCGCCTGGACAGCCGGCGCTTCCGCCTCGTTGCACCTCAATGCCGCTGCAGGCACCTGCGCCGAGTGAGCCTCGCCAAGCGACGGCTGCAGAACTGATGCGGGCGCCAGCCGCAGCGAAGACACAACCTCAGAACTAATCTGTCTCTGCATGATCGCCGCACCTGACCCCGAGCGCCTAGCTGAGGCCCTGTTGTTCGCCCAGCCCGGCCCGGTGACGGCGGCCATGCTGGCGGCGGTGCTGCCGGAGGGGGCGGACGCGCTGCGGGTGCTCGAGGCGGTGCGGGCGCGCTACGGCGGCCTGGGCGTGGAGCTGGTGGAGGTCGACAGCGGCTGGATGTTCCGCACGGCCGCGGACCTGGCGCCGCTGCTGGTGCGGGTGGTGGAGCGCAGGAGGCGGCTGCCGGGTCCGTGCGTGCCGGCCGCCGTCTGCACGGTTCGACCGCGCGCCACCACCACTGCGACCGTGTAGGGCATTGGGTTCGCTCCTGGCTTCATGGCCATCATGCGTACCGGAAGGCAGGCACCGGCTGGTGCTCTGCGCCCCAGGTTCCGACCAGCAGGCCGGAGCCATCCGGTGCCGGCAGCCGGACTAGCGACGCCATCGAAAGCGGGTGGCCCGTGGGCGACGCAGTGAGAGAGCCGGCGGGGAACACCATCTGCGCCGCCGGCAGCCCCTGCCGTGCCGCAAGGGTCGCAGCGTGCTGCCGTGCCCGGTCGGCGGCTTGGCCGAGCCGCGCAATCTCAGCGATTGCCTCAGCGTGTTTGGCATATTTTGGCAGCACTGCCGCAAACGCCGCAGCTGCCGCTTCAGCCACCTCGTTGGCCTCCGTGAGGACCGCGACACCTCGCGCCTCGAGCATCTCGGCGAATGCCAGTTTCTCGCGCAGTGCCGGCTCCATGGCGGCCATCATCTCGAGATCGTCGGCCGCGGCCTTCATGGCCTTGTCTGCCTCGTTGACGTGCCAGGCTGCCCCAGCGACCAGTGCGGCGGTGCGATCGGCACGGGCCGCGACGGCGCGCCGTTCGCAGGCCACGCGTTCCTGGTGCAGAGCGTCGAGGGCGCCCTGCAGGTCGGCCACGCTGCGGCCGGCGGGGCGCAGGCGGGCCAGGGTGTCTGCGTCCATCAGATCCGGCCCATCTTCTTGTGGAGGGCGGCGACGCGCTCGCCGAGCGTCGAGGACGCCTTCCGGCGCTTCGGCTGCTCGGGCAGCGCGTCGACCGGATCGGGCACGGCCTCGCCCCGCGCCCGGAGCAACGCTCGGTGGCGCTCGCCGAGCGTGCGCGGCTTGGGCCTCGGAGCGGCGGGCGCGGGCTGCTCGGCGGCAGCGCGCAGGTGGGAGAAATCGCGCGTCGGCGGCATGGCTGAAACCTTCCTTGTTGCCTGGGATGTGCCCAGGCGCTGAACCACACGGGCGGAGGACCGAACCGCCGGCCGCTCGGTTGCGGCATCCATGAGGGCGAGGAACGCGTCGTCTGCCGCCATCACGGCATCGGCCAGGCCGGCGCGCACGGCATCGCGGCCCAGGAAGGTGCCGGCTTCGGTGCCGCGCACGTCGCGGGCCCGCAGTCCGCGGTTACGGGCCACCGTCGCAACGAACAGCTCGCCCATGGCGTCGATGTCCGCCTGCATCCGCTTCTGCGCCCCGCTGGTCAGGGGCGTGGTGGGCGCGCCATCCGCCTTGCGCGCGCCGAACTGCAGCGTGGTGACCTTGATCCCGGCCGCGTCGAGGGCGCGGGTGATGTCGGCGTGGAACGCGACGACGCCGATCGAGCCCACCGTCCCGGTGCGGGGCACCAGGATGCGATCGGTGGCGCTGGCGATCCAGTACGCGGCCGAGCACGCCAACTCGTCCACAATGGCGTGGATCGGCTTGGCGCCGCGGGCCGCGTAGATGGCATCCGCGAGGTCAGCGCAGCCCGAAACCTCGCCGCCGGGGGAGTCGATGTGCAGCGCGATGGCGGAGACGGCGCGATCGTCCAGGGCCTCGGCCAGCAAGCGCCGGATCGTGGCGTAGGGGGTTTCGCCGTAGCCGAACCCGTATCCACTCCCGTGCACCAGGATACCGCTGACCGGGATGACGGCCACGCCGGCCACCACCTCGTTGTCGGGGTCCGTGCGTGTTGCCGGGCCGGGCCCGTCGCCGGGGTAGAGCACCGCCGGCCGGTAGCTGGGCAGCAGCGCCAGCGGCCGGTTGAGGAAGCGGTGCGCGAGCGCCTCGCGCATCATGCGCCTGCGCTTCTGGGCAGATTGCCGGCCTTGTCCTGTCCCTTTCCGCGGCGAGGATTTGCCCAGCCCTGGCACAGATGGCCGTCCTGCGGGACATGCCAGGGGAGGGAGACCGGCCGTCGCACGCCCACTGCTGGAGGCGTGTCATGGTGGCCGCGACCCGCAATCACGCGCGGCGGCGCCGAGGTGAGGTAGAGGCTCAGAGCTATCGGTGCTGCCGCATGCTTGTTCATCGCCGGCGAGGATGCCGGCCGGCTCGTGCAAAAGCCGCCGCTGATTTCTGCACGATCGCCGGCGGCGTGGCGGGCCGTCGCGGCCGCCGGCAACGGTTGCGCGCGCTATGCACAGAGTTACGCACCGGAAACGAGTAACGTCTTAACCCCGCGTTAATCATTTGCGCGCCGGTCGGCCGCGCAGGGACGCAGGGCCTCGAACACGGTTCGCGCGCCCAAAGGCTTGCCCTCGGTCAGCACTGCGACCCGGTGCAGCACCCGGTGGCGCTCGAAGGCACCAGGGGGCAACTCGGCATGGTGCTGCTGCTCGCACCATGCCGTGACCAGGTAGCGCCCCAGCTCGGCCGCAATCCGGCCCGCAGCCCGGGTGCGCCGGTCCGTAGGCACCAGCACCACCCGAGCAGCACGCAGGGCCTCTGCCCGGGCCTCCAGGCGCCGACGGGCCACCTGCCAGGGCGCCTCGAGCTGGCGGGAGAGCCAGAGGGCGTCCGCAGAGGGCAGGACAGCCAGGACGGCCTCCAGGCGGGCGGGATCATCGGTCCGGGGCATCGGCTGCCAGCCCCTCCAGCTCGGCCCAGGACGTGCCCTCCAGCCACGGGGCGGTGAACAGCGGGTGGCTCGCCCAGGTGGCGTGTCCGGTGGGTGGCGGGACGTCCTCGGCCAGGCAGTCGACGGAAGCGGCGCGCATCCGTTCGTGCCAGGCGTCGACGTAGCCCGCGACGG